>JADMIO010983831.1_pt1 | contig 73389 bp, 72 predicted proteins | sample 8958161 | NCBI WGS metagenome assembly JADMIO01 (sample SAMN16585339, study PRJNA669376) | soil metagenome | isolation source: Crop rotation soil | place: USA: Cullars Rotation, Alabama | collected 2011
CGCGACAACTTGTCCACGTGGAATTCTAAGCTTAGGATCCCAATGTGCTGGAAAGTTTTGCATTGATGAGTGTTGCGATCCATTGCAGCGAAACAGGAGATGGGAATTGCATAATCAGAAATTTCAGCAAAGGTACATTGCTTTGCTTTTACTTGGTTTTACCGCGAAAACTAAAAAACAGCCGCTTTTTTCCACATTTCCCAAAAAAAATTTTATTTATTTTTTCAGCAAAAAACAGGCAGCATTTATTTGAAAAAAATACAGGCCGCTAGAAAAAAACAAAATGAAAATGCAGTTTAATAAAAAAATACCTTTCATTGCATTCTCCTGTAACAGCTGTAAACACAGTAGTTTCAGCCGACCGGTATTTTTGTGTTCAACCAAACAATAAAATGCAAAACCGATCTTTTGTTTTTTTTATTTGTTTACAAAGGCTGAAATACCGCCGGCCTTATCCACAGCCACCTTTAAAATGTGTATAAAATAATTCAAAAATATTTTTTGGTTAGCAAAAATTATTTTTAATATTGTGTAGGGAATTTGGTTCCCGGTACTTACTAACCCATCTATATAGCAAAGCCTGACTGTAAAAAGTCGGGCTTTATTTTTTATTTATTCCCGATCTTCAATTTAAATTTCCTGCACATGAAGATCGATGAAGCCGTAAAAAATGAATTTATCATCAGCACGGATAAAAAGAAACTGGATATACAAATGATACAAAATTATTTGTGCAACGAAAGTTACTGGGCAAAAAATATTCCTGCTGTAACAGTCGAAAAAAGTATTGAAGGTTCATTTTGTTTTGGTTTGTATGTTCGCGAAAAAGAAAAAATTTCGCAGATCGGTTTTGCAAGAGTGATCACCGATCGTGCAACCTTTGCTTACCTGGCTGATGTTTTTATCATTGAAAAATTCCGTGGAAAAGGATTGTCAAAATGGATGATGAAAACCATCATGGATCACCCCCAACTGCAGGGATTGAGGAGGTGGTTACTGGCAACCAAAGATGCCCATGGGCTGTATGCACAATTCGGCTTTTCGGCACTGGATAAACCAGAGCGGATGATGGGCTTTAAACCCTTTGAAGAATATCCAAAAACCAACTCGTAATTATATCCTTAACTTGCAGCCTAAATGATAATCCATGCTTAAATCAATGACCGGGTTCGGAAGAGCGGAACAGACAGTAAACGACAAGACATTTTTGGTTGAGATTAAGGCGCTCAATGGAAAACAGTTTGAATTGCAGGTTAAATTACCGCCATTGCTCAGGCCCTATGAATTCGAGATCCGCAACACCCTGCAGGAACACCTGATCAGGGGAACGATCGATTGCATGGTCACCATCAAACAGAACGGCACCTCCAAACCCGTTAACATCAATACCGACCTCATAAAAGCTTATTATAAACAGATAGAGACCCTGGCTGGTGAACTGAACATTGATACCAACTCGGTATTGAGCGCATTGCTGAGATTACCTGAAGTGGTTACACCTACCAATGATATTTTGAGTGAGACGGATTTTGCCGACTTCAGCAAGGTTCTGCTGGAGGCATTGAATAACCTGAACCAGCACAGGACAGAAGAAGGAACCGTGCTGGAGAATGACCTCATCAGCCGCATCAATAAGATCAATGAACTGGAAGAAGCCATTTTAAAACTGGAACCCAACCGTAAGAAGAGGATCAAGGATGAAATAAACCAGCTGCTTGAAAAACATGTGGGCAAGGAGAATATCGACAACAACCGGATGGAACAGGAACTGATCTATTACATGGAGAAGATAGATATTCATGAAGAACAGATCAGGCTTCGCCAGCATTGCGAATATTTCAGGTCCATTATCCAGGAACCTGAAGAAGGAAAAGGAAAGAAGTTATCCTTTATTTTACAGGAGATCGGCCGTGAGATCAATACCACGGGCAGTAAGGCCTATGACGCCGATATTCAAAAATGCGTAGTGAACATGAAGAATGAACTGGAGAAGGCCAAGGAGCAGGTGTTGAATATTTTGTAAATGAAATAAGTAAAAGGTAAATAAGTATAAAGGCTTTTTAGGAATGAAAAGGATCAACTCATTTAAACTTCTTTTTTTAATTGCAGCTGCAGGATTGATCTGTATCAACTCCTGTAAGCAAATTGACATATTCGAAAAAAATACAGTTATTCCTAAGTATGAATGGAAAAACAGTTTTTCAGCCACCGGCGATTTCCTGGTAACAGATACGGTATCGGCTTACAGTATTTATGTTGTGCTGCGTCATACAGACGCTTACAAATACAATAATATCTGGCTCAATATAGGATTGCAACCTCCCGGCGACAGTTTGCATGCGCAAAAAGTGGATCTTAAACTGGGCGATGATGCCAATGGATGGGAAGGAACTGGCATGAATGATATCTGGGAAGTGAGAAAATTATTGAATGGACAGGCACGCAGGTTTAAACAGCCGGGTAAATATCATTTCACTATTTCGCAGATCATGCGTGATGATCCCTTATTGAATGTAATGAGTGTGGGTTTGCGTCTTGAAAGAAAAAAAGATTAACAAAGCCTTTAACACAAAAGCCTGCACGGGGCGGTTTTTACAAAACATTTCTTTATTTTGCATATTATGAAAATGAAAATTGCTGCTTTACTGTTCTTCGTATCCGTTGCCTTAACTGCCAACGCCCAGTCGCAACACAACGAATATGTACAAAAAGGAGAATTTGGTATTACTGTTGGTGTAGCCCATTATTTCGGCGACCTGAATACCCGGGCAGCGATCAACCGTCCCAAACCTACAATAGGCTTATTTTTCCGTAAAGCATTTGGTAATTATGTTGGCGTACGTTTAAGTGCACATTATGCACAATTAGGTTACAGTGATACCTACAGCAAGAACGAATTTCAAAAAATAAGGAACCTCAGTTTCAATACAAATATCTGGGAAGTGGCATTACAGGGAGATTTCAATTTCTTTAAATTCATTCCCAATGATCCGTACTATTCATTCACACCATATATAACATTGGGTGTTGGTGCCTTTACCTACGATCCATATGCTTATACGAACGGGCAAAAAGAATTCTTACGTCCGCTGGGTACCGAAGGACAACTGATCGGCTATAAAGGAAGAAAACCATACAATACGCTGGCTATGTGTATCCCCTTAGGTGTTGGTCTCAAATACAACATCAACGAGAAGCTCAATTTCTCTATTGAAGTAGGTCATCGCTTTACCACTACCGATTACCTCGATGATGTGAGCACGACCTATGTAGGCGAGGATAAATTCACACCGTTCTCAACTGCCAGGCTTTTACAGGACCGTTCTGTAGAACTGGATCCGGATAATCCATTGGGCATCGAAGGAAGGCAACGTGGCTGGAGTAAACAAAGAGACCAGTACATTATTGCTGAAATTGGAATTACTTATAATATCAGCACATATAAATGTCCTTCTGCAAAATAATTCCTGGAATTTTTTAAATAACTTTTTGTTTTTAAATAAAATCGGCTATTTTTACTGTATCCCAAAAGCGGCATAACAGCTGCTCTTTCCCAACCAAAGAATAACAAAGTATAAATCCTTATCATTCTGTGATGAGACCATAGTTTTTATCAGCACAAACTAAACTATGGCGTTCATTCGCAACTGCTTTGTTATAGCGGTAATGACATTGTGTGTATTATTTACAAAAGCACAAACAGTCAGCTATCCGTCCATGCCTTCACAATTGTTGAGATCAACAGCTGAGGACCTTGCTATGCTTTTGCAAAAAGCCATACCGGGCAGCCATTTCACTACTGCAGTCTACACAAACCTTCCAGCTGCGGGTATCATTTTTATTTATGATTCATCTATCACCGATAATGTTGCCTGTAAAATAGAAAGCAACGGATCAACCTATATTAAATTCTCTGCTGCGCAGGACAACGGTCTTTGCTTTGGTGTTTATCAATACCTGCAGGGATTGGGATTCAGGTTTTATCAACCCGGATCAATCTGGGAAATGATCCCTGCACTTTCATCAGCATATAAACAAACAGACAGTATATACAGCAGCAGTTTCAAATACCAGGGTTGGTTTGTAAGTGGCGGACATAACCGTTGGGCCATGGATAATACGACTGCTTATAGCTGGGACAGTTATTTTGGTGAGAATGGCCACAACTGGGCATTATACCAACGCCGTAACGGAATGACCGGTGCTTATCGTTTTGCGGGACACCGCGGCGATATCATGAGCAATGATTACCTGGCTATACTGCAAAACAATCCATGTTATGTGGCCTGTTATGATAACTCACGTGTTGCAAGCCGGCAATCGGTGCCTGATATAAATAATGTGGCAGCCATGGATCTCTGGTCGCAAACCATCGAACAAAAATATACACAGTACAGGAACAGCATTCTTGGTAACCCGGTTTTATACCTGAATCAATACAGGAATTTTAATTACGCCAACCAGTACATAGGCATTGAAGTTCCGGATGCTGCCAAATGGGGTAACTCTGTTGATAATCTCGGATGCTCGGGATCCGGCTACACAAAAGAAAGTGACCAGCAATTCAAATTAGCCAATTATACGGCGCAGAAAATAAACAGCCGTTATCCAAATGCCCGCTTTCAATTGTATGCTTATTCTACCCATGCCGATGTTCCTGCACAAAGCATTTCCATCAACGACAACATCGATATTCAATTGGTACCTGCCGTATATCAAAACCTTACCAGCACCAATGGTATAAGGAACCGCTGGTACAGGCGCTCAAAGAATATTTCGGAATACAATTACCTGAACCTTTCGGGCTGGACCGGCGAAACACCCGGGTTTTATTTAAGCGATCTTAAAGAAACCGTACAGATCGCAAAAGATAAAAAAAGCCAGGGCGTGGTTTGGGAAGCTTCCCCTGCAAAATTTGCGAGCCTGCCTTATTTACTGGCAGCAAATAAGAACCTGCTGGATAATGTTGCCATTGATCAAACCCTGCAGGAGTTTTGCGATAACATGTTTGCTGCTGCCGGGAAAAATATTTATGACCTGCTGCAATTATGGACAAATGAGAACAGCATGGCCGGCGGCATATCCAATAAATATAAGATCCCGCTCTACCTGAAAATGATCAGGTCTGCTGAACAAAAGATACAAGATGAACCTGCTGTTGTAAAAGAAAGGATGCGTGAATTAAAAGCTTACCTGCATTATATGATCCTGTATTTTGACTGGGCTTCAGATCAACGTTCCAATGATGCAAAAGCTGATAAGGCTGCAGCTTTGTGCATTTACCTGGCTAAAATAAACAGGATGCAACTGGTTAACAGTTATTACCTCATTGCAACGATCACAAGTAAATACACGGTAAGCAGTAATTTTTACCAGCAATATAATAATGCAAACGGATTAGCTTATCAGAACGGGAACCTGCCATTGATAACAGCAGCTGAGATCGATAATAATTTCCAGGTTGACCATGCCAATTACAGCAACACGATCGATAATTATAAATTTGAAACTGCTTCTTTTATAAAAGACAGGTTTGATGCTGGCAATATCAGCCCGCTTAAAAATATCACGGTGCAGTTAAAATATACAAGTGGGATGGATTATTATAACCGCTGTGAATTTTTTATCAAAGCCCCTGCTGCCGGTAGTTTCACCATTAATTACGATCCGGCTTTTGACATGCCCGATAAAGGTTACATAAACTTTACTGTTGAGTCGGCAGATAAAACACTGGAAATAATTGAAGACCTTTCGCTTGACAGGAATGCAAAACCGGGAAGCTTAACAGTATCATTGCCATCACCGGGAATTTATAAGCTGACTGTCTCTTCAAAATACAGATCTTCAGTTCAGCTGAAAATAAATACCAACAAAAATATTTTTTATAAGCCGGGCCCTTTTTTTGGAAAAGCAACAGAAGTCTATCAAAACAATACCAGCTTGCCCGAATATTTTTATATCCCCGCCGGAATCAGTAAAGTATATTTCAGTATGAGCACCGGCGCTTCAGCAACAACGATAAACAATGCATTTGCAATAAAGGATAATAACGGTAAAACCTTAACTGCACGATTCGTAACCCCCAACGATTCTGCTTTGTTTTATATCGACATACCGGAAGAAAGCAAAGGCAAATTCTGCAGGATAACCAAAAAAGGAAATTATGACCTGGTGTTTTCCAATATCAGTAATCTGTTATGGTATGCCGAGCCTAAACCCCAGCCTTGCAGCAAAGCTGATTTCACTGTTTCGGTGATCAACAGGAAAGGCAATTGCATTACGCAGTTGAAAGCCGTTTCAACTACCGGCCAGTTTCAATGGGAAGTGAATGATATGGGTAATACCTATATCTTCTCTGATCAGCAGGTAATTGAATTGCCCGATTACAGTTCACCCAATGCAACGGTAACCTTAACGAATGGAACAGGCTGCAGTGTTACCAAACGCGTTGGTGATGACCAGAAATTCAATAAGGCAAAACAGGATTGTGCCGGTGGTGCCCCGCTGCCCGAAGCTTCTATAAAACCTGTTGTATTTCCTAATCCCTCAACCGGTATTTTTAACTGCTCTCAAAACGGGGCTGCGCTTATGGCTGATGAGGTCATTATCTCCAATGCCCAGGGCGCCAGGATGGGTAGTTTTAAAAATGTACAGCAGTTCAATCTAAGCAATGTTCCTGCAGGTCTTTACTGGTATAAAATGACCGTAAAAGGCGAAGAATTCAAGGGAAAGCTTTTAAAGCTATAAGATTTAGACTAAAAAGCTTATTCCCAACTAAAATTTATTACTTTTGCACCCCAAAGTCAGGCCCTGCGCCTGACTACTCATTTTCACTATTTATGAGCGTTAAGGATAATATAGATATGATGCGTTTGCCAAGCCACGTTGCCATTATCATGGATGGCAATGGAAGATGGGCAAAAGAAAAGGGTGAAGACCGCCTCTACGGCCATTTACATGGAGTGGAGAGTGTGCGCAATATTGTAGAAGGTGCAGCTGAACTGGGCATTAAATACCTTACACTGTATGCCTTTAGTACGGAGAACTGGGACAGGCCCGAATACGAGGTCTCGGGATTAATGGAACTGCTGGTAGATACGATACATAATGAAGTACCTACGCTTAACAAGAACAATATAAAACTGCACGTTATCGGCGACATCAATATGTTGCCCGCAGCAGCAAAGGAAGAACTGGAAGCAGCCCTGAAGGAAACCAGTGTCAATACAGGTCTTAACCTGGTCATGGCACTGAGTTACAGCAGCCGTTGGGAGATCGTGAATGCTGTTAAACAAATAGCAAGGGATGTAAAGGACAATAAATTAGACGCAGACGGGATCACGCAGGAAACCGTTAAGCAATACCTTACAACAAGCGCATTCCCTGATCCCGAACTGATGATAAGAACGAGTGGAGAATACCGGATCAGCAATTTTTTATTATACCAGCTGGCTTATTCAGAGCTGTATTTTACCAATACACTTTGGCCTGATTTCAGGAAAGAGAACCTGTATGCTGCTATCCTTGATTACCAGAGCCGGGAACGCCGTTTCGGTAAGACCGGTGAACAGATAAAGAAAGAAGAAACAACGGGTTAGGGCTTTCAGGCCTGGCCGGAATATATCCCTTCTTATATTCATTTTCGTTAATGATTTAGGATGAGGTTAACAAATAGTTTTAATTATTGGGCTTAATTTGCCGCACGTTATAAAAACCAATTGATGCAGAGGATCTACAAAGGAATTTTTATTATTGCCATTTTACTATTCAGCAGCCAGGTAGTTTTGGCACAGGAGCCTGTATCTATCAACCCCGAATTAGAGGGGATATTCACTTCCAAAATACCAAAGGAATATACTATTGCAGAAATAACTGTAACCGGAACCAGGGCATTTGATGCCAACCTTATCATTTCCATTTCCGGCCTTGCCGTAGGTGATAAAGTGACCATTCCCGGAACAGATGTATTTGGTAAAGCCATTGCCAAATTGTGGCGCCAAAGCCTGATCTCGGATGTAGAGATATATTTTACCAAACTGGTCGGCAAGGATCTTTCTATAGAAATTGCTATAGTAGAAAGGCCCCGGTTAGCCAGCTTTAGTTTTCAAGGTATCAAAAAAGGCGAACGGGATGATCTTGAGCCCAAACTCGGATTGGCAAAAGACAGGGTGGTAACGGAAAATATGAAACTGAGTGCTGTTGAAGCCATTCGTAAATATTATTACGGCAAAGGATTCCGTAATGTGGATATACAATTAAGAGAAGAACCCGTACCGGCATTAAATAATTCAGTTGCCATAACATTTATCATTAAGAAGGGCAGTAAAGTAAGGGTTAACTCCATCAACTTCAGCGGTAATGACAATATTGCCAGTCAAAAGCTGAAAAAGCAAATGAAGGGTACCAAGGAAATGAACCGCATCACGCTTTTCCCGATCGTGGTAAAGAATCCTTTTGGAGATACTGTCTCCAGGCCTCCGTTCAAGGATTATATTAAAGACGTTGGTTTCATGTCGATCAGCAAGACCAGGGATTATGTTGATCCCTATTTCAGGATAAGAGGTTTCAGTGGTGCTAAATTCAACGAAACAAAATATATCGACGATAAGGAAAGCGTTTTAAATTATTATAATTCCCAGGGTTATAGAAATGCGGTTATCTTAAAGGACACACCCATTTTAGATGAACGCAATAATATCAATCTCTTCATCCAGGTAAGCGAAGGAAGACAATTTTATTTTGGTGATATCGTTTGGCGTGGAAATACAAAATACAGCGATTCCATACTCAATACCATTTTAGGCATTCAGAAAGGCGATGTTTATAATTTAGATATTTTGAACAAGCGCCTGGGTAAACAACTTACTGCCGAAGGCGCAGATGTTGGAAGCCTGTATATGGACGACGGTTACCTCTTTTTCCAGGTTGATCCTGTTGAAACAAGGGTATACAATGATACCATTGATTTTGAGATCAGGATGAGGGAAGGTCCCCAGGCAGTTTACGGTAACATTACCATTTCGGGCAACAAAAAAACAAAGGATTACGTAATACGCAGGGAGCTGAGAACCGTACCGGGAGAGAAATTCAGCCGCCAGGATATTATCCGTACACAACGTGAACTTGGACAGCTTGGCTTTATTGATGCAGAAAAGATCAACCCGCAGGTTGTACCAAATGCAGAGAACGGAACAGTTGATATCAACTGGGGCATTGAAGAAAAATCCGGTGATCAGTTGGAGCTTTCTGCAGGTTTTGGCGGAGGTATCGGCCTGACAGGAACACTTGGCGTTTCCTTTAATAATTTCTCTATAAAAAATATTACCAAGAGGTCTACCTGGGATCCATTGCCATCAGGTGACGGGCAGAAGCTGAGTGCCAGGATACAATCCAATGGTAAAGCATTCCGCTCTTATAATTTCTCTTTCACGGAGCCATGGCTGGGAGGTAAAAAACGTAATTCATTTACTGTTGGGTATTCAAATACCAAGTATGCAAATGCGTATGACCAGTATGGAGGTTATTGCAGGAAATGCGGTGATACTTCTTACGTTAAAACAGCAAGTATCAATATCTCCTTAGGCAAGCAGTTAAAATGGCCTGATGATTTCTTCAATTTGATATATGCACTGAATGTGCAGCGCTATAAGCTTAAGAACTACAGTTTGTTTGGCAATACAGACGAACTGAAGAATGTTACATCTACCAATGTAAGTTTGAAGATAGCGCTGGTTCGTAATTCAGCCGGTCCAAATCCTATATTCCCGACAGGTGGATCTAATTTTTTACTGAGCGGCCAGTTCACACTTCCATATTCATTGCTGGGCATCACTTCAGCATCGGATAACAGTTATAAGCTGCCCGAATTTCATAAGTGGCGCATGAATGCCGAATGGTACGTACCTATCGGTATGGGAAAGGGAGAGGATAAGAACAAACAATTCATTTTAAAGATTGCTGCCAAGTATGGCTTTATCGGCAGGTACAACAAGAGCCTGGAAATCTCTCCGTTTGAACGTTTCCAGCTGGGAGATGCCGGTCTGAGTAATAATTTTGCCCTGCTGGGATATGATATCATTGCCCATCGTGGATACCCCGTATATGATAACCCAGATCCGAAGATCAACCCCGACGGTATCACACCATCAAAGTTTTTTACTATTTTTAATAAGTACACCATGGAGCTGCGTTATCCATTCAGCACCAGTGCAGGAAGTACGATCTACGGTTTGGCATTCTTTGAAGCAGCAAATGGCTGGTATGATTTTAAAAGCTATAATCCATTCAAATTGCGTCGTTCTGCAGGTGTAGGCTTAAGGTTCTTCCTGCCTATGTTCGGTCTTTTAGGATTTGATTACGGAATCGGCTTCGACAGGTATAACAATACCAGTGGATTAAAAGGCGCAGCCAAGTTTACATTCATGTTAGGCCAGGAACCCGAATAAAATACACGCTATTCGTTTATTTCTAAAAAAATAAAAATGAAAAAACTCCTAATTCTAGCTACCTGCTTCCTGCTGATCGCAGCCAGCACCAATGCGCAGCGTTATGCCATCATTGATTCTAAGTATATTTTAGACAAGTTGCCCGAATATAAAGATGCACAAAAACTGCTGGACCAGTTCAGTGAACAATGGCAGCAGGAAATAGACCAGAAGCAGGCTTTAATGGATAAAATGTATAAAGATTATGACGCTGAGCAGGTTATGCTGAGCGATGTGCTTAAGAAGAAAAGGGAGGACGAATTGTACAATAAAGAAAAGGAATTACGTGACCTGCAGAAAAAACGCTTTGGTTTTGAGGGAGATCTGTTCAAAAAAAGACAGGAACTTATAAAGCCAATACAGGACAGGGTTTACAACGCAGTTCAAAAACTGGCCACGGAAAAACAATATGACTTTATATTGGATAAAAGTGAAGGAATTACCGTTATCTTTGCCGACCCAAAACTGGACAGGAGTGCGGATGTACTGAGGAACCTGGGTGTTAAATAAAAGATAATAAGCTGCTGCAAAGCAACTAATCATTAAAAAAATAATCTTAGTAAACAAACAATCTTAAATATTAAAACAACAATGAAAAAATTATTATTAGGAGCTGTGATGGCGTTTGGAATGTTAAGTGCCTCAGCACAAACCAAGATCGGGTACATCAATACCGATGATTTAATGAGCGTTATGCCGGAAGCCGCAAAGATCAATGAGGATTTAAACGCATATCAGCAGGCTTTACAGCAACAGGGACAAACCCTGCAGATCGAAGCAGATAAAAAAAGAGATCAATACTTCAAAGATTCTTTAACCCTTTCTGCAAGTATGAAAGAGATCAGGAGAGATGAACTGGTTAAACTGTATTCACGTTTACAGAACTACGACCAGGAAGCTCAGCAAAAAGCACAGGAATATGCTCAAACCAAGATCGCTCCCGTACGTGTAAAAGCACTTGATGCCATCAAAGCAGTAGCTAAAGAAAAAGGTTACACCTATGTTTTAGACGAAGCTACCAGCACTTTATTGGTAATGCCTCCGGGTGATGACCTGTTACCAGCAGTTAAAGCGAAACTGGGTATTAAAGATGCGCCACCTGCTACAGGCGGAGCAAAGCCGGCCGGCAATTAATTTTAATTTTCGCAAAATCTATAAAAGCCTCCCGTTACTTCGGGAGGCTTTGTTATTTTTGGTATATGAAACAACCCATTGGTATATTCGATAGCGGTTATGGCGGTTTGACTGTTCTAAAAGAAATTACTGCTGCACTTCCGCAGTACGATTATATATACCTGGGTGATAATGCCCGTTCTCCTTACGGCACACGAAGCTTTGAAACCGTTTATGAATACACACTGGAATGCGTGCAATGGTTCTTTAAGCAGGGATGCCCGCTGGTGATCCTGGCCTGTAATACAGCTTCAGCTAAAGCACTTCGTTCTATCCAGCAAAATGACCTGGAGAAGATCGACCCCGATAAAAGGGTTTTGGGAGTGATCAGGCCAACAACTGAAATTATCGGTCAATATACCAAAACAGGCCATATTGGTATCCTGGCAACAAATGGTACGGTGATCTCAAATTCATATCCCATAGAGATAGAAAAATTTTATCCTCAGCTTCATGTTTTCCAGGAAGCCTGCCCCATGTGGGTACCATTGGTTGAGAATAATGAATATAAGGATGCAGGGGCTGATTATTTCATCCAAAAGAACATCAACAACCTTTTGCAGCAGTCGGGCAGCATCGACACCATTTTATTGGCCTGTACCCATTATCCCTTATTGATGGAAAAGATAAAAAAAGCCGTTCCTGCTCATATAACGGTCCTGTCGCAGGGAGAAATTGTGGCTAACAGCCTGAAACACTACCTGGAAAAACACCCGGCAATAGAAGAAAATTGCAGTAAGAACGGCCAAATATCCTTTTATACCACTGATTCTGCCGAAGACTTCGACAACCATGCGGCCATTTTCTACGGTAAACCTGTACGATCCACTCATTTGAGCCTGTAAGCAGTAAAAAAACCGGATCTGCAGCCAAAAATCAAATAAAATCACCTACTTTTGCCGTCCTTTCACAAACAGCAGGGATGGTGCCCTGGTGAGTGTAATAAAACAAAATCGGTAATTTATTTGTAAAAGGAAAAAACTTAAACAATGCCAGGTAAAAAAAGAACGTATCAACCCCACAAACGCCGCAGGAAATCTGTTCACGGATTTCGCCAGCGTATGCAAACAGCAAATGGCCGCAAGGTATTAGCAAGCCGCAGGAAAAAAGGACGTCACAGTCTGACTGTTTCCAGCGAACACGGTGATAAGAAATAAGATCGCCTGGTCTCCTGATGGAAGGCCCGGTTTAAATAATTCAGTCCCCCGATTTGTCGGGGGACTTTTTTAATTTTAGAGAATTGGAATCTAAACAACGATATACATTTAAAAAAGAAGAAAAGCTTAAAAGCCGGAAGACAATTGAACAATTGTTCAGGGAAGGCAAGTCCTTTTCTAATTTTCCCTTCAGGGTCTTATGGAAGTTCAATGAGACTTCAATAGCACCACTGCAATCGGGGTTCGCTGTGGGCAGCAAGCATTTCAAAAAAGCTGTTTACAGGAACCGCATCAAACGCCTGATGAGGGAAGCATATCGCCTCCAAAAGAACGGTTTGCAGGAACAGTTGGTACAACAGCAAAAACACCTGGACGTATTCTTTATTTATGCAGGAAATGAATTACCGGAGTATCCCTTTATTTTTGAAAAAATGGGGAATGTAATAAAGCGGCTTATTAAAATCACAGATGAAAACAATTAAGCAAATTCTTATTTTTCCTTTCGTCGCTTTGATAAAACTATATCAATGGCTCATCTCTCCGTTGCTGAAACCCAGTTGCAGATACACACCCACCTGCTCACAATATAGTCTTGAGGCATTCAAAAAACACGGTCCCATCAAGGGGCTCTGGTTAACCATTAAACGGATCAGCAGGTGTCATCCATGGGGCGGGCATGGATATGATCCCGTACCCTGATCAATAGCCGTACTGGTAATGTTTTTCTATGATCTCTCCTTTCGGATCATCAGCATAGGTTGTTGTTGCTGTTTTGAGTAAGCCCTTTTGATCATAGGCATATGTAGTCTTGAACGAATAATCTCCTTTGTTCTTTGTTGAGGTCACTTTACCTGCGCTGTTATAACTGTATTCCCTGCTGAACTGAACCGCATCTTTTTTAGCTACGGAATATATTTTTGTTAACTGTCCTTTGCTATTGTATACATATTTGTGAATGGAACCATCAGGTATATTATGTGTCAGTTGAGCTCCTTTTTTATCAAATGCGTCGGTAGTGGAGAAGCCGTACTGCAGGTCATTTTCAACAGCGGTGAAACTGCCATCGGGTTTATAAGTGAATACGGTCTTGTTGGTTTGTGTACCATCATTGGAGAACCGGGTAACGGTCACAGGCCGCTGTTTTGCATCATATTCAATGACCTTATACCAGTTGCGTGTTCCTTCAAAATAGAATGCAGTGTCATTTCCATTGGCATCGTAAAAAGATTCAGTTTTTGAACTATGAGATTCATGATCGTCCTTTTCAACAGTTTCTACCGTGATCTTTTTGATCTTCAGTTTCTTGATCTCTGCCGCCGTCAGTTCCTGCGCAACAGCAACATTGCTCAACAGGAGCAGCCCGGAGATGAAGATGAACAGTTTCTGCATACAAATGATTTAGGAACAAAATAATCTAAAAATAAAAAAAACTGCAATAAAATTTATTGCAGTTCAAGTTGTATCGATCTAAGATCAGAATCTTTCCGCTACTTTATTCCAGTTAACCACGTTCCAGAACGCAGCCAGGTAATCAGCACGGCGGTTTTGATAATTCAGGTAATATGCATGCTCCCATACATCACAACCTAAAATAGGTGTTCCCTTTACTTCTGCCACATCCATCAGCGGATTATCCTGGTTGGGTGTTGAAGAAACTTCCAGCTTGCCGTCTTTTACGATCAGCCAGGCCCAGCCACTTCCGAACCTTGTCATACCTGCATTCGCAAATTTTTCTTTGAATGCGTCAAACGAACCAAAAGCTGCATTGATCGCATCCGCCAGCTTCCCTGTAGGAGTTCCCCCGGCGTTGGGTGCTAAGCTTTCCCAGAAAAAACTATGGTTCCAGTGTCCGCCGCCATTGTTGCGTACTGCAGGACTGATGCTGCCTGCTGCTGCAACCAGCTCTTCAATGCTCTTGTTCTCATTATCGGTTCCGGCAATTGCCTTGTTCAGATTATCAACGTAAGCCTGGTGGTGCTTTCCGTGGTGTATCTCCATTGTTTTTTTGTCGATATGTGGCTCTAATGCGTCATGTGCGTATGGTAAAGCCGGTAGTGTAAATGCCATAATGTTATGTTTTATTTTTTAAGAGATTGTTGTGAGAGTTTGGCTACAAATTTACGTTATCTATTTCCTTATTCCTTTTCAAATGAAACAAATTGTATTCCTTTTTTTTACGTTTTCGGGAATTTGTAGCGGTTTTGCTCAAAAACCGGCACAGGCGATCGATTCGGTGATGCTGAAGGAAAAACCTGCTTTACGGTTGTTTCCCAACCCGGCAAAAAATAAAGTGGAGATCGAATTAAAAGGATTCGACCCGGGCTATGTAGTGATACAGCTTTTAGATAATAACGGCAGACTGAAGAGAGAGGACAGGCGGCTTGTCTTTACCGGTAACGAGATCATTGTGTTCATGTTTTCGGAAAGCCCGGGACTGTATTTGATATGGCTGAAACAGGGGGATAAAAAACTGAAGAGCAAACTGGTCATTCAGTGATCACCTTCTTGCCTTAAAAAAATCTTTGATCAACCTGGCACATTCATCTTTTAAGATTCCACCCTGCAATACCGTCTTTGGATGGAAAGGGTTGCTGTTGCCACAACATCTCCTGTAACCGTTCTTTTCGTCGTCGGCACCGTATACGATCCTGCCGATCTTACTCCAGTACAATGCCCCGCTGCACATCAGGCAGGGTTCAATGGTTACATATAAAGTTGCGTCGGGTAAATATTTGCTGCTTAAAAAATTATATGCTGTGGTCACGGCCAGTATCTCAGCATGGGCAGTACTGTCATTCAGCAATTCAACCTGGTTATGTGCACGGGCAATGATCGTATCATTCATTACAATGATGGCACCGATGGGCACTTCTTCTTTGTCAAATGCTTTTTGAGCTTCTTTCAGGGCGAGCTGCATATATTGTTCATCAGTCATACGGGCCAATTTATTACCTTTCAGCAAATTTAAATGTAATGGACAACTTAATTCAAATGCGAGACTATTTTAATAGCGGTGTGACCAGGCCCTATTCTTTTAGAAAAAGCCAGTTGATAAAGTTGCGTGATGCAGTAAAGAAATATGAGAACCGGTTGCACGAAGCATTGTATACAGATCTGAAGAAGAGTCCCGAAGAATGCTGGGTTACTGAAACCGGTTTTTTGTTATCAGAGATCAGCAATATCTTAAAGCACTTAAAGAGCTGGATGGAGCCGGAAACAGTAGGTACCAATCTGCTGAATCTTCCTTCAAAAAGTTTTGTGATGCAGGAACCGCTGGGTGTTGTGCTGATCATCAGTCCATGGAATTATCCATTCCAGTTATTAATGACCCCACTCGCCGGTGCTATGGCAGCAGGTAACTGCATCATATTAAAATCTTCCGAATTTGCACCGGCAACATCTGCGGTGATGAAAGAGCTGGTAGAGGAAAATTTTGATAAGAACTATATCCGGTTCGTGGAAGGAGATGGGGCCGTGGTGATACCGGAGATGATGAACAACTTTACTTTCGACCATGTTTTTTATACCGGTAGTACAGCAGTAGGAAAGATCATTTATAAAATGGCTGCTGAAAGACTGGTACCGGTCACGCTGGAACTTGGAGGTAAAAGTCCTTGTGTGGTTGAGGACGATGCCAATATTAAAGTTGCTGCCAAACGCATTGCCATGACTAAGTTCAGCAACGCCGGACAAATGTGTGTGGCGCCGGATTATGTGCTCGTGCATGAGCGTAAGAAGTCGACATTGATAGAAGAACTAAAAAGCACAATAGTTAAATTCTTTGGCGACAAACCCGAAGAAAGTTATAACTACAGTAAGATCATCAATGAAAGACAGTTCAACAGGCTGATCAGTTACCTGCAGCAGGGAAATATTGTACACGGCGGCAGGACCAGTATCAAGGACCTGTTCATAGAACCAACTATCATTGATCAACCAGGTCTTGATTCTCCGATCATGAAAGATGAGATCTTTGGACCGATACTTCCTGTTATTGGTTTCAGCAGTAAAGAAGAAGCGCTTAAAATAATTGCATTGAATAAAAATCCTTTGGCATTTTATGTGTTCACATCCAGCAGTGCAAAAGAAAAGGACTGGCTGAACAGCGTGGCTTTTGGTGGCGGCTGTGTAAACAATGCAAGCTGGCATTTGACCAATCATAATTTACCCTTTGGGGGCAGGGGTTTCAGCGGCAGCGGGCAATACCATGGTAAATATTCTTTCGAAACTTTCAGCCATAAAAAAGCAGTAATGAGAACCCCTACCTGGTTTGACCCGGCAGTGAAATACCCGCCATTCAAGGGAAAAATGAAGTTGTTTAAAATGGTGATCAAATAATGGACAATGTTTAAAAACATCATCACTTTGGTTTTTTTGCTCAGCCTGTTTGCCTGTAAAGAGAAAGGAAAACAGGATTTAGAATTACCTATAGTTAAGAACGATACGTTTGGTTTCTTTATAGATGAAAATGATATTCCAATTCCTGAGGAATTCGAAGTTGATACAATTAAAGAGTTAGATAAAAAAACAGATTACAGCAAAACGCTTATTTGTCCTAAACTTATTGGCGTGGAATTTAACCGGTTAAATAAGATTATCGGACATGAAATTAGAAGAAAGGCTGATCTGGCTTATGCAGATACAACAGATAGACCGGTTGATCCTGCTGACGAAGTATTTGGGATAACAGAAGTAATTACCCCTTTAAAGATGTTCAGAAATGAAAACCTTGTCAGCTATGGGTTTTTGAGTATGTTTTCAGATACCGGAGCGATGAGGCCATTTCGCAAATATTTTAGTATTAATTACGATATGGTAAAGAAGAAATTTATTTATTTCGACGACTATTTTAAAATAACTTCTGCACCAGATTCGGCTATTGTTAAATGGATGGTATGGGGAGAAATAGGGAATCCGGGTATGTCCTGGTATACACTCGATAATGCTATTGTTTTTTCAGTGGATGATAAAAATGTTTATTTCTATTTTGATATGTTTGGAATGATGGGAAACCCAATGGGATTGGTAAAAAGCGTACAAAGAAAATACCTTAATAAATTTATCAGCAACGAGTATAAATAAAAGATATGACAACCAGGCAAAGACTTTTAAAAATGATCTACCCGGCATGGATATGGTGGCTGAACAGGACCAGCAAAAATGCAAAGATCCTTTCCCATGCTCCTCTAACTCCGCCGGTTTCCTTTTATTCATTACAGAACGTTTCCAACAACGGAAAGGATTTTGACTTTCAGCAATTAAAAGGCAAAAAAATAATGCTGGTGAATACCGCATCTGATTGTGGTTATACAGGACAGTATGACGATCTTCAAAAACTAAGCGAAAAATATAAAGATAGACTGGTTGTGATCGGTTTCCCAGCCAATGATTTTAAAGAGCAGGAAAAAGGAACTGATGAAGAGATAGCTGCTTTTTGTAAGATCAATTTTGGCGTGAGTTTTCCCCTGATGAAAAAAAGCAGTGTGAAAAAAGGTCCGGAACAAAACCCCGTCTTTCAATGGCTCACAGATCCGGCAAAGAACGGCTGGAGCAAACAACCACCTTCCTGGAATTTTTGTAAGTATCTTGTAGATGAGGAGGGAAGGTTGACACATTATTTTGCTTCAACCATTGAACCGCTCAGCACCCATATTACTTCAGCATTAAAATAACAACTATGCAAATGCCAGACTTCAGTTTTATTTACCGGTATTTCAGCGGGGAAAAACAGGAGAGCCTGTTATTTCTTATCGTGGGTATTGTAGCTGTCCTGCTGGCTGCTGTGTTTTGGTTCTTTATAAAGACCAATCCTTCTTTTTACAAAGGATTTGCTATTCCCTTAATTGCTATCGGCCTTATACAGATGATCGTTGGTTACACCGTGTATTCCAGGACCGATAAACAACAAAAAGACATTGCTTACAATATGGGTATGGAACCGGTTAACTACATTAAACATACAGAATTACCCAGGATGGAAAAAGTAATGAAGAACTTTCTGATCTACCGCTGGGTAGAAATAGCTTTTATTATAGCGGGGCTTGTTTTGATTTTTCTTTTTAGATCAGATCCTGGTAAAGCATTCTGGTTTGGCCTGGGTATAGCTTTGGCACTGCAGGCAATGATCATGCTTGGTGCTGATTATTTTGCAGAGAAAAGAGAGAAGATATATGTTGAAGAATTGCAGAAGATGATCGCTGACTAAGCAGATTGAAACGATTTCAAAGAATCGATCTGCGAAATCATAATTTAATCATTTAAATCAGCGATCATACGGGACATTTCTCATGATAATTGATCAGCTCGATCGGGGTTTTTTCAAACTCGTAACCTGCGTATTTGATATTGATCTCATCCAACACAGCATCAATTTCCTCAACAGTATCAAGTGTAACCAAACGCAGACGGTAATCTTTTATACCGGGCAGTCCTTTTAAATAATTGGTGTAATGCCTGCGCATTTCAAAAATGCCAACCTTGGGACCCTTCCACTCGAAAGATTTATGCAAATGCTTTTTGCAAACAGCGATCCTGTCTTCAATAGAAGGAGCAGGTAAATGCTCACCGGTCTTTAAAAAATGTTTGATCTCGTTGAAGATCCATGGATAACCAATCGCTGCTCGGCCGATCATGATACCATCAACACCGTATTTATTTTTGTATTCCAAAGCCTTTTCCGGACTGTCAATATCACCATTGCCAAAAATGGGCATCGTGATCCTTGGATTATTTTTTACTTTGCCAATCAGCTCCCAATCTGCCTGTCCTTTGTACATCTGTGTTCTTGTTCTGCCATGAATGGCCAGGGCTTTTATGCCCACATCCTGCAAACGCTCAGCAACCTCTTCAATATTCTTTGTATTGTCATCCCAACCGAGTCTTGTTTTTACGGTAACAGGAAGCGAAGTTGATCTTACAACCGCACTGGTAAGCCTAACCATCAGGTCAAGGTCTTTTAAAACACCGGCACCGGCACCTTTCAATGCAACTTTTTTTACCGGGCAGCCAAAATTGATATCCAGCAGGTCGGGGTTGGTAATATCAACAATTTTTGCAGCAAGGGCCAGGCTTTCTTCATCGCCGCCAAATATCTGGATGCCTACCGGTTTCTCGTAATCAAATATGTCAAGTTTCTGGCGGCTTTTAATGGCATCACGGATCAGTCCTTCGCTGCTGATGAATTCGGTGTACATGAGGTCGGCCCCGTGATCCTTGCAAACGGCACGGAAAGGCGGGTCGCTCACGTCCTCCATGGGGGCCAGTAAAAGCGGGAAATCAGGTAATTGTATGGGGCCGATATTTGGCATTTTATTTTTTAAACCTTTTAGTCAGTGTATATTGCGAGCGCAAATTTACAACTAATCGGCTTAGCTATGCAATACAGGAGTGTTAAAGGGTTTACCGGATGGGGGCAGATAGGGATACTGCTGGCTTTTTTGGGTGCGGGGGTCATCCTTACAGGGGTTGTACAGTATATCATTGGTATGCAACTGATCCCCAAGGGTTTGCCGATGGAAAAAATGGGCGAGGAGATGCTGAAAGCCATGCTCAAACCTGAAAATGTTGGCTATGCCCGCCTGAGCCAGGTATTGAGTACTTTCTGTCTTTTCTTTCTTCCTGCTGTTGCTTATATGATCATCTGCCATGGAAAAAATAAATTCTGGCTGGGTTTTAATAAACATATCAATGCCCCGCAGATCGTTTTGGGGTTCTGCCTTATTTTTTTGGCCAATGTAATTGCCAATCCACTGGCCGAACTGAGCAAAGAACTTCTTAAAAATATGCCCGGTCTCAATGCCCTGGGTATGCGTATGGAAACCGAATACACCACCCAGGTCATGGCATTGAGCAATTTAAAAAGCTGGGGCGAATTTTTTATGGCTATCGTGATCATGGCCTTCTTTCCCGCATTGTTTGAAGAGATATTTTTCAGGGGCACCATACAAAATTTATTAGAGCGCTGGTGGAAGATGCCGCTGTTGGCCGTGCTTGTCTCTTCATTGCTGTTCAGCCTGATCCACATGTCGATATATCTTTTTTTAAGCCGGGCGGTACTTGGTTTTGTATTGGGATTGATGTACCAGCGCAGTAAGAATCTTTGGGTGAATATCATTGCGCATTTTTTAAATAATACGGTTGCAGTGATCCAGTTATTCTGGATATCGCGGCATGCACAAAAAGTTGAATTAGAGAAAATGGACCCTAACATTCCCATGTGGGGCGGATTGATAGCATTAGGTATTACCTGGGGTTTGTTTTTACTTTTTGAAAAGGTATCAGCCAAAAACCGCAAACAGATCGCTTTTGAAGAACAGGACCTGTTGGAACATACAAACATGTTGCATTCTTTTCCCGACAATAAAAACAATTAATATTGGCATTCAATTTTCAAACATTTAAAACAAGGGCCTTAACTGCACTGCTTTTTGTAGTGGTGATGCTGGTTGGATTGCTGTGGAATTCCTGGAGTTTCCTGGTTTTGTTTACGGTGATACATTTTGGATGTTGGTTTGAATTTGTGAAGTTGATGAAGAAGATATACGGCAATAAATATTTAGTTTATTGTTTGTTCGGCTTGATCTATATAACAATGCCGATATTAATGATTATTGATTTGAGAATGGCAGGTGTAAATATCTGGTGTGGGAATGGTGGAGGAATTACAGGCCAGGCAAATATTAATTATGAACATTTTACTCTTCCTTTTGTAATCATACCAATTACAATAATAAGTTCTATCTGGATAAATGACACGATGGCTTATTTAGTAGGTTCATTTATAGGTAAGACTCCATTGACAAAAATTTCTCCCAAAAAAACCTGGGAAGGAACATTAGGTGGTATTGTACTTTCCATAATAGCCACCGGGCTTATTTTTTCACATTTAGTACCTGGAGCTTTTATAAAGGATTTTAAGTATGATTTCGATAATTATCATTTTTACATAATTGCAGGTCTTTGTGCCATCTTCGGTACTCTCGGCGACTTGCTGGAAAGCAAAATAAAACGCATGGCCGATGTAAAAGACAGCGGTAGTTTCATGCCTGGCCATGGTGGATTTTTAGACAGGTTCGATTCACTGCTTGTTGCTGTACCCTTTGTCTGGCTTTATATACAATTGTTTGTTTAAAACATAAATTGCTGTGTATGAAAAATTACCTGTTGGCCCTTTTGGTAGTACTTTTATTTTTTGCTGCAACAACTCCTGCAGATCCTGTGTTTAAAGTTTTACCATTTGACAAAAAAGACAAAACATTTAAGGATAGTATACTGGGAATATTGTTAGACGGACTCAGGTGGGAGGATATGGAAGGTGAGCACAGGGTGCTTTTTACCACGGTACCTGTGAAAATGACCAGGGAAGGACAGCAATACAAAGACCTGTATGTTTATTGTTTTACCAAAACTCCAAACGGCTGGAAAAAGAAATGGCAACTAAGTGACGGGATCCATAACTGCGAGGTTGATGCCCTCTGCGAATTTTTCCCCGGGTCGTTTACCATTACAGATAATGATAAGAACAATATTGGAGAAGTAACCTTCTTATACAAACTCTCATGTAAAGGGGATGTAAGCCCGGATGAAAAAAAACTGTTCATGTATGAAGGGAAAAATAAATATGCCATCCGTGGCTCAACAATAATTCAGTTTCCTGAAGGCAGGGAAGGCGGAGATAAGCATATCGATCCATCCTTTACCAAAGCCGCCAAGCCACTGCTTGATTTTGCCAATAGCCAGTGGGATAAATTCGGGATCACTAAATATTAAACCGGTTTAATTCCGATTTGTCTGCGTTGAATTGTACATTTGCAGCCTAACTTCAACTATGACCATACACCGTGAAGGATATAAAAGCATTGCCATTGCAAGTTTGATCTTCGGCGCTATCAATGTATCCGTTTATTATTTCTTAAGCGCTTCCATGATGTGGCTTTGTAATATCATCTTTATACTTACACTCGGACTGCTATTATTCCTTGTATCATTCTTCCGCATACCCAACCGCAAACTCACCATTGTTGATGGCGCTGTTATTGCCCCCGCAGATGGAAAAGTTGTGGTGATCGAAGAAACAACCGATGTGGAATACTTTAAAGACAAACGCCTGCAGGTATCTATTTTTATGAGCCCGGCCAATGTGCATGTGAACAGGAATCCTATCGACGGTGAAGTGGTATACAACCAATACCACAAAGGTAAATACCTGGTGGCCTGGCATCCCAAGTCATCAACCGATAATGAACGCCATTCAGTGGTTATCAAAAAAGGGAATACAGAGATACTGGTTAAGCAGATCGCCGGCGCTTTGGCCAAACGTATTGTAAATTACCTGCAGGTTGGACAAAAAGTAAAACAGACAGAAGAAATGGGATTTATTAAATTCGGCAGCAGGGTTGACCTGCTTTTGCCTGTGGGAACCAAGGTAAATGTGGAGCTGAACCAGGCTGTACAGGGCGGTGTGACGGTGATCGCCACTTTGTAACAGGATCTTACTTGCCGAAAGTAAAAAAAGCTGTCTTATTTATACATATGTTGCCCCAAATACAGTCCAAAAATTGGAGCTCTGCAATTTCTGCCCTATTTTTACGTTAGTTAAATCAATTAAAACTATAATCATGAAAAAAGTAATTTTATTAGCTACTGCATGTATGTTTGTTACCGGAGTTGCTTTGGCAGATAAGGGTAAAAAGAAAAAATGCGCTAAAGGAAAAAGCTGCTGCACTAAAGAAGCTAAAACAACAAAAGCCTGCTGCAAAGACAAAGACAAGTCAACAGCAAAAATGTAAAACACACACTTCAATTGATCTAACCTTCTTAACGGAAGTTTTTTTTATGTCTTTTAAAAAATGCTTTCCAGTTCTTTCAGGTGTGTAACCGTATAAGTAGGTTTGATATCAGGCACTGCATTGATATGATTTACAAATACCGTATCCATTCCTGCATTCATGGCGCCCTGTATATCTGCATCAAGATTGTCGCCGATCATGATACTGTCGGACACCGATGAGCATGCCTTATCCATCGCAAAATCAAATATCTCTTTCTTTGGTTTTAAACTGTTACTTCCTTCCGAAGTGATCACATGGGTAAAATAACCGCTCAGTCCGCTGTTGTTTAATTTGCTCCACTGTGTTTTTTCAAAGCCATTGGTGATCAGGTGCAGGGAATATTTTTTTTCCTTCAGGTAATCCAGTATCTCCAGGGTATATGGAAACAATAATTTCTTGGTAGGCAGTATCTCTAAGAATTTTCCGCTCATGTCCCTGGCCAGCGGTTCATCTGCGACCTTAAAATCCAGCATGGTGCGCCACATGCGTTTCCATTTCAGCTCTTCTGAAGTTATCAAACCCTTATGATACCGGTCCCAGAGTACTTCATTATGAAAAAGGTATTTTGGAAAAAAATCCTCGAATGCTGAATTGATCCTGTTGTGCAGGTCAAAAAAGGTATACAGTTCGGCCAGCGTTTCTTTGGCATTGGCATCAAAGTCCCAAAGTGTATGGTCCAGGTCGAAGAAAAGATGTTTGTATTGCGGCATCAGGTTTACTAATGATTTAAAAGAAGAGAATACTAACTTTACTTATCATTGCAAGATAAAGATTTATTAAATGAACATTGTCATAACAGGGGCATCAAAAGGATTGGGAAAAGCCATTGCTGAAGCATTTGCGCAGGATGGGCAGGGGCATTATATTTTTATCTGTGCCAGGCACGAGGCAGAACTGGAAAGAACGGGCAATGCATTGCAGGAAAGTTTTCCAAAGATAAAGATGCATACCCGGGCCTGTGATGTAGCAGATAAGAATGATCTGACTGCTTTTGCAAACTGGGTACTGGGTATCGCAGGGAAGGTTGATATTTTGGTCAATAATGCAGGGATCTATTTGCCCGGTAATGCTGCCGGCGAAGATGACGGTATGCTGGAAGAATTGATGCAGGTGAATACATACAGTGCCTATCACCTCACCCGCCTGCTTCTCCCCGGTATGATGAAAGCCAAAAGCGGGCATATCTTCAATATCTGTTCCATTGCTTCCCTGCATGCCTATCCTAATGGCGGTGCTTACAGCATCAGCAAATTCGCCATGTACGGTTTCAGCAAAAACCTGCGTGAAGAAATGAAACCCCACGGCGTAAAAGTGACCCATGTTTTACCGGGCGCAGCACTTACAGATAGCTGGAGTGCCAGTGGCGTGGATCCGCACCGGATCATGGAAGCTGCTGATATCGGGAAGATGGTTCATGCTGCTGCACAATTATCCCCGCAGGCATGCGTGGAGGAGATCATTCTCAGGCCACAACTGGGGGATCTGTAATACTACACTATTAACTTTTTTCTTTCACGCAGAGGGCCCAGGGAGCGGAGACCACGGAGTTATCTCTGCGTTCCCTGCCACCCTGCGGTCTCTGCGTGAAACCAGTTTAACAATTAATTTCCACCGTTTATACTTTGAGCCTTTACTTAACAGCCTGTAATCCGTTAATTTTGTTTGTCATATGAGAGGAGGCTTACAAAAAATATTCTTATCCCTTTTTTTACTCACCGGGTATTATACCCACGCACAGGTAAAATTCTCGGCCAGTATATCTCCTTCGGAGATCGGGAAGAATGAATATGCAGAGTTAAAGCTCATGGTAGAGAATGCCAGGGAAGTAACGCAGATCGTTCCGCCTGATTTAAGAAATTTTATTATCATAAGCGGACCTAACCAGGAGAGCGGCATGACCATGATCAATGGCGCCGTTAGAAAATACATTGCCATCAATTTTATTTTAAAACCAAGGGCTACGGGTGTTTTTACCATACCGTCCTCACTTGCAAAAGCAGATGCCGGTGATTATAAAAGCAATCCTGTTAAATTAAAGGTTGTTGCAAATGCTACGGGTAATAATGCGGCCTCACATGCGATCAATTCACCTTTCGGTGGTATTGATCCATTTGCCGATCCTGCGCCACGCCCATCATACAACGATTTTATTTTACGCAAAGGGGAGAACCCGGTTGATAAAATAAGAAAGAATATGCTGGTGAGGGTGGAGATCGATAAACAATCATGCTATGTTGGTGAACCGGTTGTTGCTACCTATAAACTGTATACCAGGCTAAAGAGCGAAAGTAATATGATCAAGAATCCATCCTTCAACGGGTTCTCTGTACTTGACCTTCAGCAACCCAATGATATGAGTTATCATATTGAAAAACTGGATGGAAGGGAATATAATGTATACACCATCCGTAAAGTGCAGCTCTATCCTTTATTGGCCGGTAACCTGGAATTGGGCGTGGTGGAAATTGAGAACAATGTACAATTCATCAAAGCCGAATATATCGACCGGCAGCCGGATGTTTTTAATGATATGTTCCAGGATATGGCAAACCTGAATATCCCTCCTGAAGGAATGGAGATCCAGAAAGTGAGTTTACAAAGCAAACCTTTAACGGTTTTGGTAAAGCCATTGCCTGAGGAAAATAAACCTGCAGGTTTTAAAGGTGCTGTCGGGAGGTTCACCATAGAGACCAAGGTGGAAAAAAATAATTTCAGCACGGATGATGCCGGTAACCTGGCGGTCATTATTTCGGGAGAAGGTAACCTGCAAATGATCAATGCACCTGAGATCGCCTGGCCCGCAGGTATTGAAGGCTTTGATCCAAAGGCAACCGACGACCTCTATAAAGGCACTGTACCGGTAAGCGGAAGAAAAATATTTGAATTCCCGTTCACGGTTGCACAGGCCGGAACTTATGACCTGCCCGCTACGAGCTTTAGTTTTTTTGATACCCGTGATGGAAGATATAAGACTGTTACAAGCATGCCGCTTCAGATCAGCGTTAGCAAAGGCACGGGTAAGCCGCCGCAAATAAATGCTGATACCATTGTTACAGTAAAGCCACAACAAAATTACCTGGCCAGGTTCTTCAGTAACCGCTTGCGTGTTGTAAGCGTGATTGCAGTAATCATTTTACTGGGATTGATATTCTGGCTGAAAAAAGATTCAAAAAAAGAAAAGCAGTCAGCTGAAGAAGCATTGCTGAAGCAGGAGATGATCGACGCAGAAAAACCTGTTGAAGAGATCATACAGGCACAGCAAAACCCGCTGGCACTGGCCGAAGAATGTTTGCAGCGACAGGATACGAACCTGTTTTATACACACCTGAACCTGGGACTTAAAAATTATCTCTCCAAAAAATTTGATATCCCGGCAGAAGAACTGAACAGGAAAAATATTGTGGAGAAGCTGGATGCAAAAGGCGTAAACAATGAGACAGCCGTAGAGCTACAAAAATTATTGGACGAGATAGAGTGGCAGTTATATACTCCTTTTGTAAATAACGAGCAGATGCAGGGCTTGTATGATCAAACGGCGCACATGATCCAGTTACTGGATACTTACCGGGCTTAATTACTCTGCATATTTATATCCCACACCTCTTACAGAATGAAAATATTTTGGGTTACGGCTATCCTCTTCAAAATACTTACGGAAGTTGAGGATGAAATTATCAATGGTACGGGTTGTAGGATAAACATTATAACCCCAAACCACCTGTAAGATCTTTTCACGGGTCACCACTTCATTTTTATTTTCGATCAGCAACTTAAGCAGCATGATCTCTTTTTTGGTGAGTGTTACTTTTTCGCCGCTCTTGGTAAAAGCTTCCGATGCTTTAAAATCAATTTTATTTTTCCCGAAAGCATACATATCCGGGATGGGCTGCTTGCTGCTGAGGCGCTCACTTTTTTTGATGAGGTTATTTACCCGGATCAGTAATTCTTCCAGGTTAAAAGGTTTGGTGAGGTAATCATCTGCACCTTTTTTTAAACCAAGCACCCTGTCGGCACTGCTGTTCTTGGCACTCAGTATCAGTATCGGAATATCCGGGTTGCTTAGCCTGATGGTCTCGCAAACGGTGATGCCGTCCACTTCGGGCAGCATCACATCCAGGATGATTAGGTTAAAATACTCTTTTTGTACAGCATTCAGCGCTTCCGCCCCGTCATAGGCACCGGTGATCTCATAGCCTTCCAGTTCCAGGTTCAGCTTGAGGGCTTCCTGCAGATTCTCTTCGTCTTCTACCAATAGTATGGAAAATTTTTTATCGGGCATATTTAAAGCTATGATTTTTCGCTGGATGAGTTTAATGTAACTGTAAAAATAGCACCGGATGGGGTATTGTCTGTCACAGAAATGTTTGCATTATGCTGCCTGGCTATTCTTTTTGAAAGATAGAGTCCCAGCCCAGTCCCTTTTGCCAGTTTGGTAGCGGCATTGCCCACCCGGTAGAATTTATTGAATATTTTATTCCTTTCCTCTGCAGCAATTCCTTTGCCCCGGTCTTTTACCTGGAAAATGATCTTATTATTCTTTTCTGTCAATACCACTTCCAGTGGAAATTCCTTTGTACCGTATTTGATAGCATTGTCAATAAGGTTATTGGCCAGCATCTGCAGTAATAACCTATCACCATTAATAAAAATATCCGGCGCAATGGATGCTTCTATCTTCTGCTGGGGATATCGTGTAATAAAATCCTCCACGCATTTGCTGATCAATTCGCTGATATTTGTTTCTTCGTTGGTGATCATGTAGCCACCGGCCTCTATCTGCGAAGACAGCAGCATGTTATTGCAAAGTGCATTCAACCGGTTGGTCTCTTCCAGCGTGGTTTGTATCAGCCTTTGCTGCTGCTGCTCATCCAGTTTTCTTTTCTGCATGGTCTCCAGGTTCAGCTTGGCAACCGATATGGGTGTTTTCAATTCATGCGTAATGGCGATCATAAAATTCTGCTGCTGCTCACTTATCCTCAACTCACGCCGCACTGCCCTGAAAACGAAAACCGCACCGGCAACGATGAGTAAAAAAAAGGTAATACCCTCGCCAATGTACTGGGCGGTCTTTCTTTTTTCCAAAGAACTGATATTGTCAACCTTTGCCTGGTAACCACTGTCGGTTTTCTGTAACTGCTCTGTTTCATACTCTGCCATCTGGTGATTTTGCCTGTTCAGGGCGATGAACCACCAGATCAATGCCGCAAGAATATAAGCCAGCAGGAACCAGTAGAGGATAAAAATTGACCGGAATTTTTTTGACTTTGATGGCATAATTAAGTTGCGCAAAGGTAGGCTGAATCTTATTTAGATGTAGCTGTGTTGAACAGCTTATTTAATTACCGGGCCCGGATGTTATTGGTCCAATGCCGGCCGAACCTTACCCTCCAAACCCAAACTGTAACATTTTTTTCACTTATTGAATTTTATATTAGAGTAATTATTCTCCACCTTAAAAACTTACTACAATGAAATTCGCACTCCTTCCGCTTTTATCAGGTATTTGTTTTTTGCCACTGAACAACCAGGTTGAAAATGTCAAAAAGCCCGTCATCTCCTACGATCATGTGGTTAAAACAGAAAAAGAAGGTTTAAAGATCAGCCAGCAGGATAAGCAGGGTTTCGGCAGAATGCGTTCGATCGTATTTAAGAGCCAGCAATATTGCCGGGCGGAATTGGAAGACTTCGAATTTGATATACAATATACTGTAGTAAGTGCTGTGGTCTATTTTTCGGGAAAGAATTTTGACACTGTCGAAAAAGGCATGATCACCAGCAACAGCTTAAAGCCGGTAAAAAATCTTATGGATCGTTGTGCACCGGGATCGATCGTGATCTTTGATGAAGTAAGGGTTAAGGGACCGGATAAAATGATACGTACAATTCCTGGGTTGAGTTTGATATTGTATTAGATCACAAAGATGATTTAAGGCGACAAGATGCATCTCTGGTTAAAACCCTGGCGGCGGCAAAAAGGTAGTTTGAATCTTTTTATCTAAAAAGCTTATAATAAAATTGCTCACCTAAGTCAAGTAAAACAGAGAAAGCGCTATACTTTGTATGCTTTAGAAAATCGGGGTAATATTCGGTTGCTGAATGGGCCATTCCCTGGAGCCCGTTGTGCATTTCCATATTCCCTTGTCCTGTAGAGATCTGCAGGGCTAATAATAGCTTCAGATCAGTTTCCGAAATGAACTCCGAAAATTCAGGCTGATAATATTGGACATTTTTAGCTTCCAGGCATTGCTTAGGATATCCCCAGAAATGTGCATAGCTTTTATCATTCCCTTCCAACAATGAACTTTGAAAATAATATTCAATTATCGATATGATCTTATCATTAAGATCTTTGTCTGTTTTGAAGGAAGAACTCCTGGTGTTATCGCGGTGTTTATAAAGTTCATAGCTTTCAATGGCCGGGTTGTACCCGATCTTGTAATAGTCGGATCTCTTATTTTTAATGACTTCAATTGCCGGGGAACTCAGGCCGCTTTCAAAATTCGTAAAAAGCCGGTTGATAAAGCTTAACCCGATCTTATCATCCTGTATCAACGCCACATTGATCACTTCTTCATTATTCATTGCTTCAATAAATTCTTTGTAGTTCGAAATAGAACAGTCGATGTCTACCAGTTTACCATATTGTCTGTAATAGCGGGAGAGCAAAATAACCTGGATAGCCGCATGAACTTCAACTGTTCTTAGGATCATAGAGCTTCATTTAAAAATAACCGCTTAAACATATGATATCAATTCCTCTTATCCAAACCCCAGCTCAGCTTATTTCTCAGGGTTTGCAGGAAATTATTCTCATTCAGGCGGATAAGGTTGAGGGCGAATTTTTCTTTTCTTACGGCAAGCTGGATATCTTTGGTAACGATCTCCCTGCGACTGTCCAACGTGCATAAGAAACCATCGGTCCTTCCTTCTACTTCAAAAGAAATGATATTATTATCGGGCACTACAATGGGACGGATATTGAGGTTATGTGGAGAAACGGGTGTGATGACAAAACTTCCGCTGTCGGGGAAAACAACCGGGCCGTTGCAACTAAGTGAGTAACCGGTTGAACCGGTTGGTGTAGCTACGATCAATCCATCTGCCCAATAGGTATTTAAAAATTCACCATTGAGGTAGGTGTGGATCTTGATCATGGGTGATGAATCTTTTTTGTGCAGGGTAAACTCATTCAGGCCATAAGGCGTATCGCCAAACAAAGGAGTATCAGAATCGACATGTATCAGCGTTCTTTTATCCAGCACATAGGTCCTGTTCACCAATGCTTCAACAGCCATCACCAGGTCTTCCTTACCGATATTTGCCAGGAATCCAAGTCGTCCATAATTGATACCGGCAACAGGAATGCCGCTGTCTTTTACCAGTGTAACGGTATCCAGCAAAGTGCCATCACCACCAAGACTGATGATGAAATCAATATTCTTATCCAGGTCCTTGGAAGAATTGAAAGTGGAGTATTTGGCCTTAGCATCAATAGCAGAATAGAACTGGTTGAAAAAATCCTGGTAAAACACAAGTTCCACTCCACTCAAAGCCAGTTTGTCGAGTAGTTGTATAATATCCTGGTGCTGGTTATTTTCAATGCCCCTGCTGTAGATCGCTATTTTCATACCCCTGGTCCGCCAGCTGGCGGAGAATTATCGATATTTTATTAATAATTTAAAAACCTGATTGATTATGTAAAAATAACCCGTTTTCTTTTAATTGGTTAAAACTGTATTCAAACCGCAGGTTTATATCGTACAAGGTAAGAATATCTATACCAAATCCACCGGTATATAATAAACGGTTGTTGAGGTAAGTGTCGTATTTCTTTTTGGTGTAAGCGTAGCCAAGATCAGCAAAGGATTTTGCAAAGACCGTAACCGGGATCTTTGTAAATATCTTTGGAAAGAGCCTGAAAGGGATATCAAAAGCAATAACTTTTTTCTTGATCGTTGACTTTACCAGTGCAGTGGCCACACCATCGATCACATAATATTCCAGTCCACGCAAATAAACATCGCCATAACCCAGTCCACGCTGGTTTATATATGCCTGGTCAAAAGGCAGTTTTATTTTTCCATTCAGCTGGAAACTTGTGAACCAATTTTTACCAAGGGCCATGTACCTGTTAAAACCGGCTTCCACTTGCAGCATATTGATGCCACCTGTAAAACCGATCCCTCTTTTTTGCAGGGAGATAAAATAGGTTTTACCTTTTAAGGAATACGATGAGTTATCAACGTTGGCATATTGCAGGGTATAGGTAAGATCAAGAAATCCTTTTGAAGTAACGGAATCTTTAAAATAATTCGGGTTATTCATGGGATCCAATACTCCATCGGCTACCTTAACATAGGTGTAGGCTGCTGAGAAAATATTTTTTTTGAAAAAACCTCTGCGGATGGTATAACCTGCATTAATGTACCAGCTCTTGTACACAAAATCAGCTTTTGCTTTTGTTGCTGAGTCTGATGGATAAAATACCAGGGAATCCTTACCGGTTGTTTTAATGGCCAGTTCTCTTTTTTGTAAATAACCGGCGCCTACTGTAAAGCCTTCGGTGAGTTTAGTATTGCTGTATGGAGCAGTATAGCTGAAAGAGATATTCCTTGAATAACCATTGATGAGGTAGATACGCAATTGATCCCTTCGTCCACTGAGATTGTAATGGACGAATTTTATACCATAATTAACCCGGCTGAGACTTGCCTTATATGTCTTATACCATTCATTGAAATTACGGTCAACCCATTTGAACTGCGGAATGGGATATACATACCAGCGCTCAAGTACCTGCACTGTAATGCTTACATTATTTGCATCCAGCGCCAGCAGATCAAACTTCACTTCATTAAAAAGGGTGGTGTTGTACACCTGGGAACGGGCCTGCTCCAGCTCTTTTTGCAGGTCGCTGATAAGCAATGAATCTCCTTTTTTAAAATGTATCTCCCGGTAAACAATATATACCTTGGTCTTTTTTGCTCCGGTGACACTAAGGTCTTTTATGTAAACCCTGTTTGTTGTATTGGAAGAAAGCAATGCAGTATCTTTTAAGGTCACATCAGTCGATGCTGATTTTTGTGCATAGGATAACCCGGTAAATAGTAAGATGATACAGCAGCAGGTTATTTTTTTAAACTCATGCATTCTTGAACGGCTTGCTTTACATACAGGAATTTAAAAATAAAGGAGGAGAAAATACTTTTAAATATCCAGGTAATTCATCAGGTGGCGGTAATTACTATGGATCTCATTTTCAAATTTCTCGTTGCCAAAATAATAGATCACATCATACTCATACCTTTCAAATGTGGCCACGATCGCCGAAATTTCTTTTTTATTGATATGCAGTGTAACAGTGAGCAAGCCTGTTTCGGCGTGCACTGTTGTATTTAAATGGAGGATTGTTGCTTCATTACTTTCCACCAGGCGGCTTATCTCGGAAATGGCAAACTGGCTGCGTTCCATTTCCAGTACGATGATGCCGCCAATTTCGTTGGTACCCGCAAAATTGCCCAGTGTCTTTAACAGGTCATTAGTGGTGATCACGCCCATCAGTTCATTCTCCTCATTGATCACCGGCACAACCGTGCTTTCGATCTGGTTGCTGCAGGTAACGGCATTTAAAAAATGTTCGTTATCATGTACAGCGGCATGAATAAAAAACTCCTGCATCAATTCCATGGGCATCTTAGACTGTTCCTGGTCGAGCAGGTCATCTTCACTGATCAGTCCCAGGAATTTGTCATCATCAACAACCGGCAGGTGTGTTACCCTGAAGTCGCTGATAAGTCGCAATGCTTTACTGACGGAATCTTTTAACCGGAGGCGGGGGATATTGTTATTGATGAGTTCGATGGTTAACATATAACTGGTTTAGGTTAGTAACAGCTAATGATAATAACGTACGGTCCTGCTTAAAATTATACTGCTTAGTTCAATTAACAATGTATTTTAAAATAACAAAAAACATGTATTAAAGCTATGCATCTTAAGTAATGACAAAAATTATCACTGAACTGTTGCAGCAGGTGCATTTAATTTTGCCAAAAACGCATCCAGCAGCTTGTTGAATTCTTCCGGAACCTCCATCATGGGTGCATGGCCGCATTTATCAACAAAATGCAGTTCGCTGGTAGGCATCAGCCGGTGAAACTCTTTGGCAACAAACGGCGGGGTGATGGTATCATTGTTTCCCCAGATCAGGCAGGCCGGTTGTTTTATCTGGCTCAGTTCTTCTCCCAGGTTATTGCGTATGGCACTTTTTGCCAATGCAATTATTTTGATCACTTTCATCCGGTTGTTGGTGATCTCGAAGACCTCGTTCACGAGTTCCTCGGTTGCCATGGCCGGGTCATAAAAAGTAAGTTCTGTTTTTTTGCGGATATAATCCTTATCACCTCGTTTGGGGTAGGTGTCACCCATACCGTTCTCAAACAGCCCCGAACTGCCCGTTAAAATAATTGATTTGATACGCTCGGGATTTTTTAAAACGTGTACCAGGGCCACATGGCCGCCAAGGGAATTGCCCAACAGGTGAATATTATTATAATTGCGGTGTTCTATAAAACGGTGTACGAATTTTTGTAAGCCGCCTACGGAGGTATGCAGCAGGTCGAGTTCAAGCAAAGGCAGGATCGGAACAATTACCTTGTTCGTTTTACGAAAGTGCTCAATGAGAAACTGGAAATTGCTTAAGGCACCAAACAGGCCATGCAGCAATAACAGCGGTTCACCTTCGCCTTCTTCAATAAATTTAAATTTTCCGTCTAGTTTTATTTCGTAACTCATCCTTAAATACAAATTATTTAATATAAACCGCTATCTCAATCTTTAAGTTATGAAACCGGTGATTCGGGCTAAAATTACGTTAAATAAGATAATGGTTGAAATTAATGCGGCATTTTGTTTGATAACGAATTAAAAAAATCTCCCAACTCAGTAAACATATCTTTAAATATAGGGATAAGCCTGCCAAAACTGTCCATCACTTTAGGTCCCCAGGGCTGTATAAAATTATAGGTCTGCGACGATTCAATGGCTGCCGGGCTCAGCAATCGCAATTTTTCGGCATAAAAAATAAAAATACTTAAAATGATAATGTATAAGGCGGCATATAAGATGATGCCTCCAATACGGTTGAGCCATCCCAGCAATACCACCTGGAATGCTTTTTCGATCAGCCGGGCACCCAGTCTCACCAGGATCACAACCACAAAAAATACCAGGGCAAATGCTATAAAGGGCATCCATTTGGCAGAAACACTTATGCTGCCTTTTAAATAAGCAGCCACTGCCGTCGATAACTTTAAGGCAGCAGCCAGGCCAATGATAAAAGCAATGATAGAAAAGATGGCGAGTATCAATCCTTTTTGATAGCCTTTGATGATAGCTATAACTATGATCACTGCAAAAACCAGGTCTATCAGCATAATATAGTAATTAATAATTTGGTCATTGGATCATTAAGCCATTTGTCATTAGGTCATTTGTCATTCGTGGAACTCAAAAATTATTGATATCTTCTATTGACTTAATGACCAATGACTATTGACTAATTGCTGCTATCCTGCAAGCAGCTCTTTTACCACGCTGCTGATCGTTTTACCATCAGCCTTGCCGGCTAACTGTTTGCTGGCCACTCCCATTACCTTGCCCATATCGGCAGGAGTGGAGGCGCCCGTTTCAGCAATTATTTTTTTCACGATCTCTTTCAGTTCTGCTTCATCCAGTTGTTTGGGCAGGAATTTTTCTATAACAGCCATCTCTTCTTTTTCTTTTGAAGCCAGGTCCTCACGTCCCTGCTTTTCAAAGATGTCCAGCGAATCCCTCCGCTGCTTCATCATCTTCTGTAAGAATTTCTGCTCAGTTGCTTCATCGATCTCGCCGCCGGCGCCGGGCTCGGTCTTCGCTTTAATGATCTCTGCCTTGATAGCACGGAGGGCACGTAAAACCCCTTCGTTCTTGGCTTTCATGGCCTCTTTCATTTCGGTCATGATCTGTTGTTCTAAACTCATAATGATAGCTTTTTAGTATTTAAGTTTATGAATTGGTCATTGATCATTGGTCATTTGTCATTGGCGTGAGCTATTTAATTCACGCAGTTCAAAAAATGACTAATGGTTAATGACTGGTCAATATTATTTCTGTTCATTCATTTGAATAGCTCTGAATTTTTCAAAAAAATCCTTGGCAAACTTTTTCATATCATCACTCATTTCCTGCTGTTGTGTAGCTCTTTTAAAAGTATCCGCCATACTCATCAGCATCTGGTAATAAAAGTCGGCCATTTCATCCACCATCATATCCTTTGTCCAGAGGTCGATACGCATCGCTGTCTTATCGGTGCCATCCCAGAAAGCTACGCACATGGCTTTGGCTTTTTGTACCATATTGGCGGTACTGTCGGTGGCTACCCAATTTATCTGCTCGGGCACTTTGTTGGGATCGAGCAGTACGTCAATTTTTATTGTTGATTGGTTCATAATATTTGACCCGTCCATTCACGGGCTATTTTCTTTTGTGAGCTGCAAAATTAACTGAAATTAATTACCGGCAGCTTTTAGGATCGCTGCCATCAGCAGATCGGCCGATCTGTCAAGGTTATATTGCTGAAGCATTAGTTTCCCGGCATTCACAAGTGCCGCAGCTTTGTACTCATCTTTAAAGACGAGCATCATATTTTCGGCGATCTGTGTGAAATCAGCAGGATCGGCATACAAAGCTGCTTCACCACAAACATCAGGTAAGGAGCCTTTACCCGAAACAACAAGCGGTACCCCGCACTGCATGGCCTGCAAAGCAGGTATGGCAAGATCGGTGTATAAGACCGGGTAAACCATGGCATAGGCTGCGGCGGTGATCTTTGCCAATTCTTCCCGGCTTAGATTTTCAAGCAACAGCACTTCAATCCTGTATTTATAGGTCTTCAGTTCTTTTTTAAAGGATTCACCCGTTTGCCCGGCAATAACCAGCAGCATATTGCTTTTCTGTCTTTTTTTAAAGAAAGAAAATGCCTTTAACAGGTTGATCAGGTTGCTGCGCTGGTCGGCATCCCCACTGAATAGAAAGAAGGCCTTTCCTTCGGTATATTTTTCTTTGATCACTTCTTTTTCTTCCCATTCAATGGGCTTAAAGATACCATCAACCGCTGGCCTGATCACATGAATTTCATCCGGGCTTATTTTATATTGATCTGCAATTATTGACCTGGCATGATCCGAAACGGTGGCAATAGTTTTTGCTTTTAACAAAAACCGGGTTGTGTGTTTTTTATAATAACCGGCGTTATTTTTTTTGGCTGACCGGGGATCCAATAAAAAACCAAGATCGCTTATCAGCAAACACTGTGGTTTTTTGGTACGCATGGAGCAAATACCTTCCATACTTAGAAAAACATCGGCTTTATGTTTGCGTAAAATGGCCGGCACTTTGTAGTTGAACCAATACTGCAAACGCAGGCTGGTCCTGGTCTCCGGACCGGTAACTATAGTGGTTACATTTGTAGCAAAGCTGTGATCCTCATCAAAGTCCTTATCTGTAATATACAGGAACCGGTGCTGCGGATATTTTTTGGTCACCTGGTCAAGCAGCCCGAACATAAGATCTTTATAACCTGCCGGCTGCCCTTCTTTATTCAACCTGGTGTTAACAGCAATGATCATGTAATTAAATAAGCGAAGGTTAATTGAAACAGGACCGCACTATTTTAAAACTTTAAGCTTCACCATTTCTATCCGGGTGTCGCTTACGCTTAAAATATCGATCTCGTAATTACCAATAATGATATGGTCTTTTAATTTTGGGATCTGCTCATGGTTCTTGATGATGTAGCCCGACAGGGTTTCCGTCTCTTCATCATCGGGGAAGACCAGCTTGTATTTTTCTGTGATCAGGTCCAGTTCCATCCTGCCGCCAAAAATATATTCGTTGGCGCCCAGCTGCTTGTCAACAAATTCTTCTGTGTCGTATTCATCCTTTATTTCCCCGAAGATCTCTTCCAGCAGGTCTTCCATCGTAACAATACCGGCCGTTCCGCCAAACTCATCGATTACCCAGGCTATTGACTTCCTTTCCTTACTGAACTTGTTCATCAGGTCGGTGGCACTCATGCTTTCCGGAACCGTAGGTATGGGTAATAAGATCTCTTTAAGGGTTTTGGGTTGTTTGAACAGGTCGAGCTGGTGCACATAGCCTGTTATATTGTCGATGTTCTCATCATACACAACGAGCTTGCTCAATGATGTTTCAATGAATTTTGCTTTTACTTCGTCAATAGACATATTGCTGTTCACGCCTTCGATCTCCCGCCTGGGTATCAGGCATTCCCGCAATTTTGTTTCGCTGAGTGACAATGCGTTTTCAAATAACTCCTTATTCAGTTCACTGCTGTCCTCTTCTTCGTGGTTCTTGGTCTGGTGTACAAAATGCTCAAGGTCTACTTTGCTGAACATGTCTTTTTTGTTGTGGATCTTTACATCCAGCAGTCTTTTCAATATCCATTCGGCAATATCCACAAAATAGATACCGATGGATGAGAACATCCAGTAAAAGAACTGGACAATGTTGCTGATGATACCGGAGCTGAGTATGCTGTTGTTGCGGGCCCTGAAAAAAGCTTTGGAGAAAAATTCCACGAACAGCACGATCAAAGTAGAAAGAACGGTCTCTACGAAAAGTTTGATATAATCGACCCAGTTTTTTGAAGAAGCCGGTAAAAGTGATTTTATCCAGTTCCAGATGGGGAACAGCATATCCACCACCAGCAAACCATATACAACAAAGACCAGGTTGATACCAACCAGGGTGGTGCCAATGAAACGTGCGGGGCGGTCAGCATAATATCCCCATACCTTTCCGCTTTTTGTACCCTGTTTTCGGTTGAGTTCAATGGATAGTTTATTGGCAGATATAAAAGCTATTTCTATACCTGCAAAAAAACCTATGAGCGCCAGGGAAGCAATTATGGCAATAAGGGCGATCCAATCCATGGTATAAAAGTAAGAAAGAGTTTTTAAACGGGTTGTTGACTGATAAAATCAGCTACAATCGTCTCGGCTTCGCTGCAGGCACGATGAAGTTCATCATTAGTGACGATCCTGTTGAACTGGTCTTTAAAAGAAAGTTCATAAGTGGCTTTATTCACCCTTGCTGCCAGTGATTCTGCAGTTTCGGTGCCACGGCCTTCCAGTCTTTTCTGTAATTCTTCAACAGAAGGCGGCTGTATAAAAAGGCTGAGGGTATTTTCGGGATATTGTTGCTGAATATGTATAGCGCCTTTTACATCTATATCCAGTACCGGGATTTTATTATGGCCCCATATCCTCCTCAGTTCTGATTTTAATGTGCCGTAATATTTTCCTTCATACACCATTTCCCATTCGGCAAATTCTTTATTCTTTATTTTTTCCTGGAAATCTTCAATGTCCATAAAATAATAATCCACGCCATGCTTTTCAGTGCCCCTTGGATTTCTTGTGGCTGCAGATACGGAGAATTCCAAAACAGGGAAGACCTTCATAAGATGTCTTGTAATGGATGTTTTACCGGCTCCTGATGGTGCAGTAATGATCAATATTTTCTGGTGGATCGTATTCATCTGCAAAGAAACTATTTAATTTTCATTTTACTAATTGGGTTTAAAATGCAAGACCAGGTTTGCATTTTCTGCACTGCCGTTCAAAATGAGTTCGTCTTCGGTCAGCGACCTGATAATATACCGGTTCACGATATTATTTGACTCATCCGGTTTGCACAACAGGATCTTATCGCCTTCTATGAGATCATATTTACCATGAACCATCGTCTTCCCATTCAGTTCACATTCATATTTCATCCTGTCCTTAAAGGTCCATTTAAGCGAAAGCAGGATCGTTTTGAGTTGTTCGGCATCGGAGGAATCTTTTGGTGAAAGGAATTTTGAACCTGGAGGAACAATATTATCAACCTGTACGCAATCCCATTTTTTGCTGAGCAGCATGACCGTCTTATTGCGGCATGCATTCAAAAAGAACAGGCTGATCAAAAGCAGTATGGGGATCAATCTTGTCATCCGGTAAAAATTAATTGATCCTTTTTATGTCGGCGCCTAAATTCCTTAAGCGTTCATCAATATTCTGGTAACCTCGGTCTATCTGTTCAATATTCTGGATCGTGCTCTTGCCCTGTGCGCTTAATGCAGCAATGAGCAGGGCCACACCTGCACGTATATCAGGACTGCTCATGGTAATGCCGCGAAGCTGCTGTATCCTTTCCAGTCCAATAACAACGGCACGGTGAGGATCGCAGAGGATGATCTGTGCACCCATGTCGATCAGTTTATCAACAAAGAACAAGCGGCTTTCAAACATCTTCTGGTGAATGAGCACACTGCCCTTTGCCTGGATGGCTGTTACCAGCAGAATACTCAACAGGTCGGGAGTAAGGCCCGGCCAGGGATGATCATACACGGTCAATACGCCACCGTCCATATATTTTTGTATCTCGTACATATCCTGTGCCGGAATATGAATATCATCGCCAATGAATTCCATTTGAATACCCAGTTGCTGGAATCTTTCAGGGATGACACCAAGATGTTCGATACCGGCGTTCTTTATGGTGATCTCACTTTGTGTCATGGCCGCCATACCGATAAATGAACCTACTTCGATCATGTCGGGCAACATGCGGTGTTCTGTTCCGCCCAGCGATTCAACACCGCTTATGTATAGCATATTGCTGCCAATACCGCTGATCACGGCGCCCATGCCTATAAGCATTTTACAAAGCTGTTGTATATAAGGCTCACAGGCTGCATTGTAAATGGTGGTTGTACCTTCGGCCATGGTAGCCGCCATCAGGATATTGGCAGTACCGGTCACACTTGGCTCATCCAGTAATATATTGGCGCCTTTAAGCCCGGTTGATTCCAAATGAAAAAATCCATCATCACTGTTGTAAGAAAATTTTGCACCCAGTTTTTCAAATCCCATGATATGCGTATCCAGCCTTCTCCTGCCGATCTTATCGCCACCGGGCTTGGGTATATAAGCTTTTTTAAAACGTGCAAGCAGGGGTCCCGCAAGCATTACAGACCCACGCAGCTTGCCGCTTTTTTTGTGGTAGGCTTCACTGTGCAGGTATTCAACATCCACATCATCTGCCTGGAAGATACAGGTGTCGCGGCTTTGCCTGTCGATCTTCACTTTCATTTCGCCAAGCAATTCGATCAGCAGGTTCACGTCCACGATATCAGGGATATTGGTGACCTTGATCTTTTCAGGACTTAACAATACCGCAGAAATGATCTGAAGGGCCTCATTTTTGGCACCCTGTGGTGTTATCTCTCCCGAAAGTTTTTTACCGCCTCTTACTTCAAATGATTGCATATTTTATTTATTACACTAATTTATCGAACACGAATTACACAAATTACACGAATTAACGCCCAGACTGAAAAAAAAATACCTGATTTTGGATCAGGCATTTCTTAATTAATGTAATTGGTTTTAATCCGTGTAATTATTAATATCTCTTTTTAAAATTACGGTTATTGTTCCGGTTGTCGTTGTTACCGCCCCGGTTCTCATTATTACCTGCCCTGTTGCCACCCCTGTTATCCCTTCCGCCACCGGAGTTCCTGTTGCCACCGGCACTCCTGTTGTCGCGGCCTCCAAAATTCTTACGGTATCCACCGCCGGCCGGACGCTTGCCATAATCATTGCTGTCGTCACGGATATCAACCCTGTGCTTAACGAAAGGCCGGTTATTGAATTCCAGTTCGCCATTGGTCATGCTTGATAATTCGCTTTGAATGGAATCATCATGCACCAGTTCCTTATGCCAGTTGCTGTAAGTAAGCTTCATGTAATAAGCCACTGCATTGGCGAAGCCCTGTTTCTTTTCGGGGTTCTCTTCTTTGAGCGCCTTATCGATCACCACTTCAATATTCTTTCCAAGATGGTTAAAGCGTGGATATCTTTTTGGATAACGCAAACGTTCAGGCTTGGCCTTTAAAGTTTCACGTGTCGGGATGGGATAAGGACTTTCCACATCCAGTGTAAAATCACTGATCAGGAAAAGGTGGTCCCATAATTTATGACGGAAATCCTCCACATTCTTTAAATGCGGGTTCAAAAATCCCATCAATTCGATCACAGCATAAGCATTACGCTGTCTTTCTTCTTTGTCTTCAATAGTTAACAGGTATTCAACCATTTTCTGAATATGTCTGCCATATTCTCTCATGATCAAAAAATTCCTGGTAGTATTGTACTCCATGTTCTCGGTATTTAGCATTGTACAAATGTAAGCTAAACCTGTTCATTTATCAAGCTGAACAACAAAACAGGCCTGTTTTATAGCTATTTTTATTTTAAATATTTTTTCCGGCACCAGGTCCAGGCGATCAATACCCCAAGACAGTCGGCAGCCAGGTCAAACAGATCAAAACTCCGGTCTGTGATAAAGAATTTTTGAATGAACTCGGTGGTCAGGCCCCAGGTACATGCGGCGATGGCAATTTTAATGGCTGTATTTCTTTTTGCCTCCAGGGGCATAGATAATTTACTCATGGGGTAAATGAATAAAAACACAAGCACTGCGAAGAGCCCTGTGTGTATCCATTTATCAAAATAAATATCATTGAGCCAGGTCTCCACGGTCGGCAGCCTGGAACCCGGTAAACAGATCAGGAAAAGGATAAGAAAAAACCAGGCAATGCCTGGAATGAATTTTTTAACAGGTGACTCTCGTAATGGAGTTGACTGGTTATTCATGACTGTTTTGTTACTATCCAACCGATGCAGAATAGGTTTCGGCATTCATGAGTTTTTCAAAATCTGCCACATTGAGAACGGTCATTTTTACCATCCAGCCATCACCATACGGATCGGTGTTCACCAGTTCCGGCTGACTGTCAAGCAAAGGATTTATTTCGGTAATGGTGCCTGCCACCGGTAAGAAAAGATCACTCACTGTTTTAACAGCTTCTACCGAGCCAAACACTTCTTCGGCAGCAAGTGCTTTGCCTTTTGTATTGATGTCGATATAAACAATATCACCCAACTCACGTTGTGCAAAATCGGTGATACCGATAGTTGCCGTATTACCATCCAATGAAACCCATTCGTGGTCTTTGGTGTAGCGCAGATTTTCAGGAAAATTCATGTCATTAAGTTTGAGGTTAACTGAATAGGGATGCAAATTAAGGATTCTCCACTATTTTATCACTTCTATATACATGCGTACATCACCCACAGGACGGTCGCCCGGCGCTTTTTGTACCGAAGCTATTTTGTCAATCACTTCAAGCCCGCTCTCTACCTCGCCAAAAATAGTATAGCCCCCGTCTAAAAACGGCGTACCGCCAAGTGTTTTGTAGATCTTTCTCTGCTCTGCATTGTATTTGGCTCCTCTCTGCATTTCCATATTGTTCAGGTCAGCATCGGTCCAGGTTTTACCCTGTACAATATAGAACTGGCAACCACTGCTGGCCCTGGTAGGGTTCATCTGGTCCGGCATCCTGGCAGCAGCCAAAGCGCCTTTTTTATGAATGAAACTGGTATCAAATTCTGCAGGGATGGTATAACCTACATCACCGGTACCGAGCATCTGGCCGGGTTGTGCATTTTTACTTTGGGGATCCCCGCCCTGTATCATGAACTGGCTGATGACCCTGTGAAATAAAAGGCTGTCGAAGAAATGTTCATTGGCCAGTTTGATGAAATTATCACGGTGCAGCGGGGTCTTATCATAAAGCCGCACAATGATCACACCGGAGTCGGTGGTTATTTTAACCCTTGTACCCGGTACCCTTATCTGTTTTGGAGCATTGGCAACAGGGGCTGTTTTTTTTACGGTCGTTTTTTTAACTGTGGTCTTTTGGGTGGTCGTTGTTTTTGTGGCTGGTTTTTTAACCTGTGCATCAATGGTCGTTGTTAAAAAACAAACCAGGGCAAGCGTAATTAATGTCTTCATCTTGTTCATAAAAAATAATTAGTCAATAAAATTTTGATTTTGAAAATAGAGTAAAATATGATCTTTTAAAAAATTTTCCTGCTCGATCATGATAAATCCCGGCAGGGGTTTCAGTTGTTTAAAATGCGGCCAGCCTTCTTCATCATTGCCTTCCGATGCATAATAGCCACTCAGCGAAAGTACGGTGCATACAGCAATATGCATCAGGTCCTGCTTTTCTTCCTTGCTGAAATCCTGTTTACCGCTGCCCAGTTCCTGGATGCCGATCAGGAAAAGGATGCCGTCCATATCCGGCTTGATGCCAAAACGTTCCTTTAATTTGATACGCAACTTAAGCCAGCGCACCTGCAGATCGTCTTTTACGTGTTCCATCCTGCAAATATAAGGTGTCTGGCAACTACGTAGAATCTCCAGGCGCCCGGTTAACTATAGTTTGTAATATCTTTCACAATAAGGGTATTTATAGGGGCCTGACACCTAAAGCGCTTTTAAAATAAGATCACCCCTTGTGCCTTGTGGCTTGAAGCTCACTTGTTATCTTTGTCGAAATTACTTACATCCATGTTACAGATCGGTTATATCAGGCAGAACACAAATTTGGTCAAAGAAAGATTAGCGGTTAAAAACATCAGCGACCTGTCTGTGATAGATAAATTACTGGAGACAGACGAACTGGTTCGCAAATTAAAAACGGAGACCGAGGCACTACAGGCACGTATCAATGCAGCCAGCAAAGAGATCGGTATGCTGATGGGCAAGGGAGAAAAAGATGCTGCTGAAAACAAGAAACAGGAAATTGCCGGGCAGAAATCCAGCTTACAGCAACTTACCCAGCAATTAACTGATGCTGAAAGATCATTGCATGATGAACTGGTACTGTTACCCAACCTTCCGCATGTTTCTGTTCCAAAAGGAAACACACCCGAAGAAAATGAGGTAGTAAGGGAAGGAGGTACTAAACCTGCATTGCCGGAAACTGCATTGCCGCATTGGGAACTGATCAAAAAATTCGACCTGGTTGATTTTGAAACAGGCGCAAAGATCACCGGCAGGGGATTTCCTTTGTTCAAAGGACAGGGAGCAAAACTGCAGCGTGCGCTGATACAATATTTTTTGGATTACAATATCACGGCAGGATATACTGAATATACTCCACCACTGATGGTGAATGAAGCATCGGCTTATGGCACAGGACAACTACCGGATAAAGAAGGACAGATGTACCATATCACGGCTGATGGATTTTATTTGATACCGACTGCTGAAGTTCCGTTGACCAATATTTACCGGGATGAAATTTTAAAAGATGCAGACATGCCGGTAAAGATGACCGGTTATACTCCCTGCTTCAGGAGAGAGGCCGGAAGTTTTGGTGCAGACGTAAGGGGATTGAACAGGGTACACCAGTTCGATAAAGTAGAGATCGTTCAGATCGTTCACCCGGATAAAAGTTATGAAGTGCAGGAAGAAATGGTTGAGCACATTGAAAAATTATTACAATCACTTGAACTGCCTTACCGCATCTTACGTTTGTGTGGCGGCGATATGAGTTTTGCATCAGCACTTACCTACGACTTTGAAGTATTCAGTGCAGCGCAGCAAAAATGGCTGGAGGTAAGTTCTGTAAGTAATTTCGAAACCTTTCAAACCAACCGTTTAAAACTTCGCTTTAAAGAAGGAGAAGGCAAGACCCAACTGGCGCATTCACTGAACGGGTCATCACTGGCATTGCCAAGGATCATCGCCTGCCTGCTGGAAAATAACCAGCATGAAGAAGTGATCTATTTACCAAAGGCGATACATCCGTATTTTGCAAATACAAAGATCACAAACTGATCTTTTGCTGAAATTCAATATATTTATCGTACAATATAAAAAAGAAAATGAAAAACATAGTAATAGGATTTGTATCCATGGTATTGATTGGGGGCTGTGCTAAAAAAATTACTCCCGCTAATAATGGTTCGTCAACTTCTAATACACAACCACTGCCTGCAGGAACCACTGCCGGAAGCGGATCAGAAGTCACCATGGTCATAAATAACCAGGGAGGAAGCGCTGCACCAAAAACAGAAACACCTGCTGATGCAACAGCAATAGCTGCAGGTCAAAACACATTTAATGCAAAATGCGGCCGCTGCCATGGTTTAAAAAACCCGGGCGATTTTACGGCTGAGCGTTGGGAGGGTATCATGGATGCCATGGCTCCAAAAGCGCATTTGACCGATATAGAAAAAGCAAACGTATATGCTTATGTAAAAGCAAATGCGAAAAAATAACGGCTTATTTTTCTCCAACACCTTTTTCTCTCATCAATGCATACAGCGCTGCCGGATCAACCGGTGATTGCGGCGTTAAATTCTCTGCACCGGTTGCAGTGATCACGATGGTGTCTTCAAGCCTGATGTGTATCTTCTTGTCCTTGTCTTCCAAAATGGGTTCTACATTAAATACCACACCTTCTACAAAAGGCTTGTCGTAAGAACCAACATCATGCACCGCCATACCTACAAAATGGCCAATCCCACCGATCCAGAATTTTTCATAACCATATTTAATGTAAACATCTTTGCCGATCTTTTTCAGGTCATTCACCGTAACACCCGGTTTCATGGCTTTAATGATCTCTTCACGGGCCTCTTTTACACAGTTGTACATCTTTAACTGGTCAGCTGTAAATTCTCCCTGCACCGGCCAGGTCCTGGTAATATCCGTTGTATAATAATTAAGTTCGGGTGCATAATCGATCAACAGTACTGTACCGGGTTCCAGCAGATGATTGTTTGCATTGTAATGCCAGATCAATCCTCTTTCTCCCGATGCAGCAATGGGATAGTAAGCTGCGCCTGCCGTGCCCATATCCTGGTAAACAAAATCACAGGCAGCAACGGTTTGGTATTCATAAATGCCGGGCCTGGTCACTTTAATGGCTTCATTGATACCAAGACAACCGATGCGGCCGCATTCACGGATCACTGCAATTTCTTTTTTGTCTTTTACCCATCGCATGGCATCCAGGATCGGGGTTATGTCATTGATCGCATTTGCAGGAAAGCGTTCTTTTATTTTATTATAGAAAGTAATTTCTTTTGAGATCCTTCCATCCCATGGATTATTTATCCTGTTTGCCCGTGTACGTGTACAGCGGTCACGACTCATCTCAGCCAGCTCCTGTGGAGACTGCTGAACATAAAAAGCTTGTCCGTTCATCGCATAACGATGTAACATATTGGTCAAAGCCGAGGTTGACATCACATTGGTGAATTTATATTCAGCGGCAGCAGCTGCGCCCGCTTTAATAAAAGCTTCTGTTTTAATATCATTGGGAATATTGTCGGGTACAAGCAGAACAGACTCTTTGTTCTTCCCGTCAATAATTAAAACCGCATCGGGTATCTCTACGCCGGTGAGGTAATAAAAATTATTATCCTGCCTGAATTTGATATAAGCTTCCGGGAGTTCGGCACCTTGCAATACCAGTACACCGTCGCCGATCTGCGTCATCACCCTATTGCGGCGGGCAGCAAAATCATCCGCAGAAAAATATTTCCACATAGTTTGGGAAAATGTTATTTCAGTAAATAACAGGAAGATTATACAGCCAAGAATTTTGATGATTCTCATAAAACAGTTTTAAGCGTGATAAAATGCAGCTTAAATATAATATAAAAACCAAAGCCCTTCCAGCTTTTTTGGACAGGCAGGTACAAAAGAAAAAAGAGATTGCTTTTAATACAATCTCTTTATTTCTTTTCTATTGTCTTTTAGCCTGATCAAATCACCTGTCGATCCTTACATCCGTTCTGTATGCCTGTTTTATGAGAAATCATAGATCCTGTGTGCAGGAGCCATGAATAAATGTGCGAAACTGTTCCTGATCTTTTCCGTCCAGGAAATATTTTTGGTTACTTTATTTTCAAAGAATTCTGCCTGCATGATCTTCATCTTTACCAATACAAGTCTGCCATAAGTTCCTTTTGAATAATTGCACATGGAGAAAAGTCCCCTGTCATCATTCTGAACAATATTTGCCTTTCCGCTGATCTGCAGCCTGCAGCCTGTTCCTTTCTTTTGATAATTGAGGTATGCGTAAAATGAATCGTTGATGGTATTCACAAGGTTGCCGTTGCATGAAGTGAAGAACCAAACGGTTCCATCATCTTCCACTTTAAGTGTTTGAATGATGTTATTGGGTAATTGCAGAGCCGGGTTCAGTTCAGACTTAAATAGGGCCAGCTTTATGTCGTTGATCTTCTCCTTTATGAAGGAAAGATTCTCATCCTGGTATTGGTAGTCGTATTGCATAAATGTTTTTTTAGTTTGTTTGTCATGTATAAAAATTCAATACCCGTACCAAATTAATTCATATCAATTCCGGGCCTTTTGCCGATTCATTTGAGGAACAAGTTCCACATCCTGTGTAACAAAATGAGCTTTTGACTTCCTTTTGATCAATAACTCAGGTATTTGTTTAATGGCTTAAAAATTTCATATAACTATAAAGCGAAACAAAGCTTAATAAGTTGTCATGCAAAAGTCAAAACCAAAAAAGAACATACGTCAGCCACAAAAACAGAACAGGCCGGGTAAAGAAGATAAAATGAGCCCGGTACCGGTGTTTGATTACCCGGAAAGATTGGGCAGCAGGAAACTGGAAGGAAAAGTTGCGTTGATCACCGGCGGTGACAGCGGCATTGGAAAAGCTGTTGCCATTTTATTTGCGAAAGAAGGTGCTGATATTGCCATTGCATACCTGAATGAACATTCAGATGCTGAAGAGACCAGGGATATCATCGAAACGACCTACAAAAGAAAATGTTTTCTCATTCCCGGCGACCTGTCGAAAGAAAAAAATTGTATCGCAGCTGTAGCAAGAACAAAAAAACAATTTGGCAAAATAGACATAGTCGTGAACAACGCAGCCATACATTATGAGGTTAAAGGACCTGAAGAGATATCAACAGAACAACTTTTAAAAACTTTTTCAACCAATATATTTTCATACTTCTGGATAACAAAAGCCGCATTGCCTTTTATGAAGGAAGGAAGTAGCATCATTAACAGTTCTTCTGTAACGGCATACAGGGGAAGTCCTTCGCTGATAGACTATGCTTCCACAAAAGCGGCCATCATCGGTTTTACAAGAAGTCTTTCATCTAATTTAATTGACCGCGGCATCAGGGTTAACGCTGTTGCGCCCGGGCCGATATGGACACCTTTGATACCTTCCAGTTTTAAACCTGCCAAGGTAGCCAAACACGGAAGTGATGTTCCCATGCACCGTGCAGGTGAACCCGCAGAAGTAGCGCCTTCCTATTTATTCCTGGCCAGCGAGGACGCATCTTATATAACAGGACAGGTTTTACACCCCAATGGAGGAGAAATAATAAACGGCTAACCACATGACAGATACATTAGAACTTATTGACCGCTTACCACGATCGAAAATAAAAAAACTCGCCAACGATCCTGTAAAAACAGCCGAGGCCATTAACCTGGTCTATGTGAATGATAACGCAGCCGGTATCGAAAGAAAAAGAAAGGGTAAAGGCTTTGTTTATTATATGAACGAAAAAAGAGTGACTGATAAGAACGAGATCAAAAGGATAAACAGTTTGGTGTTGCCGCCGGCATGGGAGAACGTATGGATCTGTGCATTGCACAATGGTCACCTGCAGGCCACCGGTCTTGATGTTAAAAAAAGAAAGCAATACCGTTATCACCCGGGCTGGAATCTCTTACGTAACCACACCAAATTTTACCGCCTGCTTGAATTTGGAAAAGTGCTGCCTTCAATAAGGTTGCAGCTGGAAAAAGATCTTTCTCTTCCCGGCCTTCCACAGGAAAAGATATTAGCAGCCATCGTGATGCTGATGGAGCGTACCAATATCCGTGTTGGAAATAACGTGTATGAAAAGCTGTATGGATCTTTCGGGCTTACCACCTTAAAAGATAAACACGTGGAAATAAAAGCCGGTAAGATCGTATTTACTTTCAAAGGAAAAAAAGGTGTTCAGCACAGCATCGGGCTGAAGAATAAAAAACTTTCTTCCATCGTACAGCAGTGTAAGGATATACCGGGGAAGGAATTGTTCCAGTATTATGATGAGGCGGGGAATGCCCACTCGATCGACTCGGGAATGGTGAATGATTATATCAAAAAGATCAGCGGTTCCGACTTTACTGCAAAGGATTTCAGGACATGGTCTGGCACGGTTAATGCATTCTTAGCCTTTAGGGAATTGGGCCTTGCCGAAACAGAAACGGCCACCAAAAAGAATGTTGTTGAAGCACTGGATAAAGTAGCGGCTCAACTTGGAAATACCAGGACGGTCTGTAAAAAATATTATGTACATCCCGTCATTGTTTCCATGTACGAGAGCAAAGCCCTGGAAAAATATTTTAAAGAACTGGAAGCAATAGCCGTAGATGATTCAAAAGCTGACCTTACAAGTGATGAGAAAGTCATCATGAAGATTTTAGAGAATAATTAAAAACAGTTTTTATGAGACCATTATGGACAGGCGCCATTGGATTTGGACTGGTGAACATACCGGTAAAATTATTCAGCGCTTCGGAATCAAGCAATATTGACCTGGATATGCTTGACAAAAAAGACCATGCGCATATCAAATACATGCGTGTAAATGAAAAAACAGGTAAGGAAGTCAAATGGGAGAATATTGTAAAAGGGCATTTGGTAGGCAACAAATACGTGGTACTGGACGAAAAGGATTTTGAAAAAGCCAATGCCGTAAAAACAAAACTGGTAGAGATCAATGATTTTGTTGACGCCTCTGAAATAAACAGTGTGTATTACGAAACACCTTATTACCTGGTTCCTGAAAAATCTGGTGTTCGTCCTTATGCTTTGCTTCGTGAAGCACTTTTAAAGACCAATAAGGTTGGTATTGCCAGTTTTGTCATGCGCAATAAAGAACACCTGGCCATCTTAAGGGCACAGGACGATGTGATCATATTGAACCAGCTGAGGTTTGCAGAAGAGATCAGGCCAACCAAGGATCTTAACCTGCCGGGCAAGACCGCCATTAAACCGGCTGAATTAAAAATGGCAATAACACTGATCAACCAGTTGACCGGTAAATTCAAAATAGAAAAATACAAGGATACCTATAGTGCAGCGTTGATGAAAGTGATCAATGCCAAAGCAAAAGGTAAACAAACCGCTGTGCCGCATCTGAAAGTTGTGCATAGCAAATCGCAGGACCTGATGGAGCAATTGAAAGCAAGTCTTGGTACTAAAAGAAAAAGAGCATCATAATGAGTCTCGTAAAGTATAAACAGAAAAGGGATTTTACTGTCTCGCCCGAACCACAGGCCGGGAGGAGCAGTTCAAAGGCTTTATCATTTGTTGTACAAAGACACAAAGCCTCACACCTGCATTATGATTTCAGGCTGGAGATGGATGGCGTATTAAAAAGCTGGGCCGTGCCTAAAGGTCCATCCCTGAATCCCAAAGACAAGCGGCTGGCCATGATGGTTGAAGATCATCCTTACGATTACAAAGATTTTAAAGGCGTGATACCTGCCGGTTATGGAGCTGGTATCGTGGAGATATGGGATAAGGGTACCTATACCGGTGTGGATGAGAAAGGGAATGTGATCGATGAAAAGAAATTAAAAGCCGCACTCAAGGCAGGCAGCCTTAAATTTTCATTGAAGGGTAAAAAATTAAAAGGCGAGTTCGCCCTGGTGAAATTAAAGAACGATGAGAAAGGCAAATCCTGGTTGCTGATCAAACACAGGGATGACCATGCGGTGGATACGGTGTATGACAGCGAAAAAGAAACGGATAAAAATTCTCCTATCAATAAATGGCTTGCCGAAAATAAAGTGAACGGCACGGCTAAGAAAGCGGTAAAAAAAAAGTCCCGGAGCCAGTAACAGCCACAGGCCGGAAGCTCCATAATTTTATCAAACCCATGCTTGCAAAAGAAACCGATGAGGCTTTTGATGATAAGGACTGGCTGTACGAGATCAAATGGGATGGTTACCGGGCCATTGCCGAAATATCCAAAGAAAATTTAGAATTGTATTCCAGGAATGGAAATAGTTTCAGGGAGCGTTATCCCTTACTCGTAAATAGTTTAAAAAAGATCAAACACGAAGTTGTACTGGATGGTGAGATCGTGGTGTTGAATGAAGAGGGTTTTCCTGATTTTCAAAAGATCCAGCATTACGAAGACAATACAAACTTCCCCCTGGTATATTATGTTTTTGACCTGCTTTCTCTAAACGGCCATTCCCTGTATGACCAGCCATTGACAGAAAGAAAAAAACTGCTGAAAAAATTGTTGGGCAAAGATCCCATGATCAAATTCTCAGATCATATCACCGGCAACGGGATCGATTTCTTCAATGCATCGGTGCACAAGAACCTGGAGGGGATCATGGCCAAAAAAGCCGACAGCCATTATTATCCCGGCAAAAGGACCAATGAATGGCTTAAGATCAAGAACCATAAATCGGCTGACGTGCTGATAGCCGGCTATACAAAGCCAACCGGGTCAAGAAAATATTTTGGGTCACTGGTGCTGGCTGTAAAGAAAGGAAAGAACTATAAGCACGTGGGACATGCAGGAACGGGATTTGATGATAAAAAACTGAAAGAATTGTATGACCTGTTCCAGGGGTATAAACAAAATACATCGCCATTTAATGAGCCGGTAGAGGTGAATGAATCGGTCACCTGGCTAAAACCTGTATTGGTTTGCGAAGTAAAATTCACTGAATGGACAAAGGATGAAAAGTTGAGGCACCCGGTCTTCCTGCAATTGCGATACGATAAATCATCAAAAGAAATTGATATGAAAAATGTAAAGCCTGTAAAAAAGAAAACTGAAAAGGATCCCGGTAAAACTGCTGAGATCAAAGCCGGCAGATCGACCGTGAACATCAGCAACAGGGATAAGATCTATTGGCCAAAAGAAAAGATCACCAAGGGCATGATGATCGACTATTATCAATCCATCGCCGATTATATTTTGCCTTATTTAAAAGACCGCCCTCAATCCTTAAAAAGAAATCCAGGGGGAATTGCAGATAAAGGATTTTATCACAAAGACGCCGGTGAAAATGCACCGGCATTTGTAAAAAGTTTTAAGGTGCATTCAGAATCTTCCAACAAAGAGATCGATTATATCATCTGTAATGATAAAGCAACATTGGCTTACCTGAATAACCTCGGTTGTATAGAACTGAACCCCTGGCATTCCACCACAAAAAAACCCGACAAACCTGATTACCTCATCATTGATATCGACCCATCTGAAAAAAATAATTTCAACCAGGTGATCGATGCTGCCAATGCATACAAAAAAGTTTTGGATAAGGCAGGAGCGCCATGTTTTTGTAAAACATCAGGAGCAAGCGGTTTGCATATTTATATTCCGCTTGGAAAAAAATATACCTACGAACAGGGAAAGAATTTTGCGCATTTGGTTTCCATGCTCGTCAATGAAGAACTTCCTGAGTTCACAACATTGGTAAGGAATTTAAAAAAACGCGGCGATAAAAAAATATACCTGGATTACCTGCAAAACAGCAAAGGACAAACCATCGCATCGGTGTATAGTTTACGTCCGCGTGAGGGCGCAACCGTATCCATGCCCCTGCATTGGAAGGAAGTGAAACATGGACTCAAACCAACTGATTTTACCATTCATAATGCATTGCAAAGGATAAAAAAAGCAGGCGATATTTTTAAAGGGATCCTGGGGCCGGGCATTGACCTGGATAAATGTCTCGCAAAACTTAATAAATGATGAGCAGAAAAGCAACGGTATCCCGTAAATCGGGGAATTATGTAACTTCTTTCTTAAGTTGTATAACGTTAATGCTTGCATATGTGATGACCTTTGAAGAACCGGGATTGAGTATGTGAGCCGGGTGAAGCAATAATAAACCTGAAGCAACGGCTAATTTTGCCGATATACTTACCAAATTTGAAAAATGCACGGACTTTTTATTATTCTGGCATAATAATTTCTTTGTATATTTTACTAACCAATGGGATGTTACCAGTTTTTGCTTCAGTAAAATGATTACCCTACGGTTTAACAGATGTCTTATAAAAGAATAATAAAAAAGACGGGTAAAATAATATTGTACACGCTTGGCAGTGTATTGATATTACTATGTCTTTTATTTATTTTCATAAACCTCCCCATCGGCAGACGTGTTGTAAAGAACCAGGTACAATCATACCTGGAAAATAAATTAAAAACAAAGGTTGTTATCGGCTCTGTTGACTACAGTATTCCCAGGTGGATAACCATCAATAATGTTTATGTAGAGGACAGGAAAAAAGATACACTGATCTTTGGCGAAAAGATCTCTGCAAAGATCAGTATGTTTAAACTGATATGGGGTAGTACCGAAGTACAGGAACTTGCGTTAAAAAATATTTTCGTGAATGTATACAGGGGCGAAAAAGATTCGCTCTTCAATTACCAGTTCCTCATTGATGCATTCACCGTACCGAAACCAACAACACCTGTTATTAAAGACACTGCTCCTTTACAAATAAGTTTAGACAGGTTGATCTTTGATCATGTTGCTTTCAGATTTAAAGATAAGAACGGCGGTACCGATTTTTATGCTGCCATCAAATACCTCGATACCAAATTGCAAAAATTCCAACCCGACAGGGTTGATTTCAGGATTGATGAATTTGCTGCATCGGGTGTGGATTTTCTCATGACCATCTATAAAGAGAAAGTAGTAAAGCCCTACCTGCCTGTTCCTGCTGATAAAATAAATGACCCGGGTTACGGACTTAATATCACAGCTTCCAAATTAAATATCAGGGATGCAAATGTGCTGATCGAAAATAAGGTCACGGGTATGTATTATACCAATAATGTAACAAGGCTGGGTTTAAGCAAAGCAAGATTTAATTTATCCGAATCTGTAGGTATAGCAGAGGAACTTGTTTTAGACAGTTCCTATGTACAATATACAAATCCAAAACAAACGGTAAATACTGCGGCTAAAAGATTACCGGGAGATGTTGAACCCATGCCCTGGAGAATATCGGCACAGAAGATCTCGCTGCATGATAACCAGGTTAAGTTCGATGATAATAATGCACCCAAAGCCGGAGGTTTTGATCCCGGCCATTTTCACGTAAGGGATCTTGGGGCAGATATTTCTTCCTTTGTATATGCTGTTAACAGAACACAGGGCATGGTACAGCAGCTTACATTTAAAGATACCAGTGGCTTTATCCTGGATACCACGCATGTGGATTTCCTGATGACCGACTCGATCCTCTCTGCAAAAGACCTGTATGTAAAAACACCGCACAGTCTTTTACAGAATTTTATAGAATTAAGGTACGACAGTCTTGCTGACATCACCATCCATCCACGCAACAGTTTGATATCCGCAATGTTCAGGAATTCAACCATTGCTTTTAATGACCTGTACCTGGTAGCTCCTTTTTTAAAGAAGACATTTCCACCGGCTCAATTTGCCAATAATTCTGTTTTCTTTAATACAGAGCTGCGGGGTAATCTTGCACAATTGTATTTACCGCATCTGCAGCTCGTCGGTTTTTCAGGTTCGAGTTTAAGTGCACACGGAAGCTTATATAATCTTACCGACGCCAATAAATTTTATTACGATCTATATATCGAACAAAGCACTTTCAAAAAATCTGATATCTTAAAATTCATTCCACCGGAGAACCAGGCATCGCTGGCAAATCTTCCCGCCATCATACATGTGAGAGGCCGTGTTACGGGTAATAAGAATGATCTTGTTTCAGATATCATTGCCGTGGGACAGGGAATGTCATTTAACGGCAAATTCACTTTAACCAATATTTCCAACCCGGCACGGATGAAATTTGATTTTGTGCTGCGGGAAGGAAGCTTCGACAGGAATTTTATCATGGGCCTGATACCGCCGGGAACATTGCCTCCCGAAATAAGGCTTCCTGAAAAAAATTATATCAAAGGAACATTAAAAGGAAATGTAAATGACCTGGTCATGGACCTTAAGCTGGGCGGCAGTTATGGACTTGCAACAGTGAAAGGATTTATTAAGAATGCAAAGGATCCTGAAAGAGCCACCTATGACCTGTACATAACAACCAATAATTACGACATCGGTAAACTGATCAGCCAGGACAGTATACTTGGCAAGGTCACGGGGACATTCATAGCCAAAGGAACCGGCTTTAATTATAAGACCATGCGGTCGGATATAACTGCATCGGTAAAACAATTGCAGTTCAATAAATATACTTACCGGGATGCACAGATCACTGCAAATTTCAATGCAGGTATCATCAACAGCAAAGGATCCATAAACGATCCCAATCTCAGGCTCCAGTATGACCTGGCTACAAATGTGCGCAACCAGTATCCTTCCATAAATGGTTTTATAAATGTAGATACTGCAAGACTTCAGCCGCTTCATTTATATGACGATACTTTAAACTTCTCTTTATATGCGAATGTGCAGGCCAACAGCCTGCAGCCCCGAAGCCTGGATGTAAATACCGTCATCGATTCTGTACGCATGCAGCTGGGCAGTAATTTTTATTTGCTCGATAGTGTTTCTTTGATCGCAACATCAGCCGGTGGAAAAGACGATATAAATTTTTATGCGCCTTTCGCAAGCATACAGGCCAACGGTGCATTTGATTACGACAAGGTAGGTACTGCAGTTGCACAGTATATCAATCATTATTATAAGATCACAGATTCCATATCAACAAAAAATATTCCTGACCAGCAGGTGGAATTCAAAGGACTTGTAAAAAATCACCCGATCGTAACAGCACTGATCCCCGGGTTGAAAACATACGAGGATATCAGCTTTAGCGGAAACTTTACTTCAGCCTATGCAGACAGTGCATTGAACCTGGTGATGTCTGTACCGTACATCGCTTATGATACCTATACTTTGCGCAATGGCGATATCAAACTTGCATCCAGGAATGAGCGCATCAATTATGATATCAAATTTGATACATTGAATTATGCCAAGACAACTTTTTATGGCACGCACCTCGATGGCAGTGCTGCAAAGGACAGTATACTGTTTAATGTGATAACACAGGATAATAAAGCCAGGGACTGGTTTGGATTGAAAGCATCACTGTATGCAAAAGATAAGACCTATTCCTTCAGCCTGAAAGACAGTCTGCTGTTGAACTATGAAAGATGGGAAGTTGCGGGAGATAATTATATAAAGTATTCACCGGAAGGATTGATCATTCATGATTTTATGATCAGCAGTGATACCGCACATATATTCATCAATAGCCGGCAGCAGGTCCCAAACAGTACCATTGATGTGCTCATTGATAATTTTAATTTAAAAAGTGTAAGTTCTGTTCTGAATAATGATACTGTTTTTGTTTCCGGTATATTGGATGCAAACCTGGAAGTGAATGACCTTAATAAGACCATACCGGCATTCACCGGTAATGCCACAATAGCAGACCTCGCCATCATACAGCAGCTCATAGGCAATGTAAAAGTGCATGCTGAAAAACAATCTGAAAACAATATCTACGCTGATATGACCATAAGCGGTAACGGCAATGATATTTATGCAAAGGGAAATTATTACCTGAATGATAAAGAACAGCAATTTGATGCATCAGCTGATATCAGGAAGTTAAGCATGGCTACGCTGCAGGGATTTACCGGCGGTACCATAAAAAATGCAACGGGAAATGTGTATGGCGATCTTACCATGAACGGAAAATTTGCTGATCCCCGCTGGAAAGGTGTTTTGAATTTTGATACCACCAGGTTCACGGTGGCTGTATTAGGCACTCCATTCTGGATCAATAAACAAAAGATCAGCATCGACTATCCTGCGATAACACTGAATAATTTTATCGTTCACGATTCACTCGATCACGAGATGAAGATCGATGGTGTTGTTTCTGCCAATAAAACAGGAAGTTTTGATCTTGACCTGGATGTAAATGCAACTGATTTTGTGCTGCTGAATGCCCCAAAGGCCATCAACAGTGAGATCTATGGATTTGCTGCGGTGGATGCCTATGTATCCATTACGGGCAATACCGTCACTCCCAATATAGCAGGCGATATAGCTGTAAAAGATAAAAGCAATGTTACCATAATAATTCCCGAAAGAAGTTATGGCAAGGATGAAGGAAGGACCATTGTACGGTTCATAGACAGGGATACATTCGATGTAAATCCACCGGTGATACCATTTGTTGAAGAGAAAGAACCCAGGTCAAATTTTGCACAGTTCCTGAATTATAACCTGAATATTGAGGTGAAGAAAGCCGCCACGCTCACCATTGTGATCGACCCCGTAACACTTGATGAAATAAGGGTGCAGGGTGATGCATCGCTGAATGCCGGTGTGGATCCGGGAGGCAATCTTATCCTTGCAGGAAATTATGAACTGGACAACGGCTACTATCTTTTTAACTACCAGTTCCTGCAGCGAAAATTCCTCCTGGAAAAAGGCAGTACCATTTTATTTGCCGGTGAGCCCATGAAAGCCATGATGAATATCACCGCTTCTTATACGGTGAATACATCGGCCAGGGACCTGCTGGAGAATGAAGTGGGAACTGTGGATCCATACCTGTCAAACTCCTTCAACCAAAAAGTTCCGTTCAGGGTAATGTTGTATATAACAGGCGTGCTCAGTAAGCCAACCATAAAATTCGATATACAATTACCTGACGAGAATGTGGTGATGAGCAACGACCTAAGAACAACCATTGAAAATAAACTGGCCCAGATAAGAGGCGATGAAGCAGCGATCACCAAACAGGTCTTTTCCTTATTGTTATTGAACCGGTTTGTTGGTGAAAAAAGCAGCGACTTCTTTAAAGGCAATGGTAACGACTTTAATGATATTGCCCGCCAGAGTGTAAGCCGGTTCTTATCAGGCGCACTGAATGAAATAGCCGCAAACCTGTTAAAAGGTGTGGATATAGATATCAACCTCAACAGTTACCGCGATTATGTTGATGGCGGCAGTACACAACGTACCGACCTGAATGTGGCATTGAGCAAAACATTTTTAGACGACAGGTTGACCGTAAGCATCGGCAAAAATTTCGGACTCGAAGGACAGGATGCTGCTTCAAAATCGAACAGCAGTTTTATACCCGATGTTACCGTTGGATATAAACTCACCAAGGATGGCAGGTATTTATTAAAAGCCTATCGCAAGAACCAGTTTGAAGTTGTGCTGGATGGATACGTGGTGGAAACAGGGCTGGGATTCGTGGTAACGATGGACTATGAAAAATTCAACGAACTGTTCAGGAGAAATAAAAAAAAGTAACAAGGCACAAATGAAAGGGAAATATTGTATAGCATGGATCTTATTATTGACTGCATCTTCCTGCAGTGTACAGCGGTTTTTACCTCCCGGTGAGCGGCTTTATATGGGATCAGATGTTATCATTAAAAAACACCCCGATGTAAAACAAACGAACAGCCAGTTAAAAAAGCATATCAAAACTGCGGTGAGCCCGAGGCGGAATAAATTCTTATTCGGACAGCCTTATAAAGTATGGTGGTGGTATGTGATTGGTGAACCAAAAAATGAAAGAGGCTTAAAACCTTTTTTAAGAAGGAAACTGGGAGAAGCTCCTGTACTCAGCAGCAGGGTGAATGCGAAGGTAACAGCTGAGAACCTGCAGGCATTTATGGAGAACACGGGTTATTTTCATACACCGGTGACGGGCGATACCGTGAACAAAAGAGGTTATTTTACAGAAGCCATCTATACCGCAGAAGTGCAGCCGCAGTACCATATAAAAAGTATAACCTGGGTGAGCGACAGTTCCGATCTTTTAAAATTGCTGGAACAGAGGCAAAAGACAAGAGGTACTTTAAAAGTTGGTGACCCATACCGCTTAAGTGATATCAGTACTGAAAGAGACCAGCTGGACCTTTATTTAAAAACCAGGGGCTATTATTATTTCAATCCTGATTACCTGATGGCTTATGCCGACAGCACCGTTGGCAACAGGCAGGTTGAATTGTATCTCAACCTTAAAAAAACAACGCCCGAAGCGGCAAAGTATCCTTACCGTATCAACCAGCTCATTCTTTTTCCTAACTATACATTGGCTTCAAACCAGCTGGATACAAACCTCACAGGCGCCATCAGATATGATGGACTGATCATTAAAGATTCGGCAAAGCGTTTCAAGCCGCAGCTTTTTGCCAAGACCATTACTTACCGGCCGGGCAGTTTATATAACAGTCGTACCCAGAATTCAACATTGAACCGCTTCATCAGCCTTGGCGCTTTTAAATTCGTAAAGAACCGCTTTGAAGCATTAAAAGATACAGGCGATCTGCACCGGATGAATGTATATTATTATCTAACGCCGGCTAAAACGAAATCGTTCCAGGCAGAGATCGATGCCTTTTCAAAAGAGAATAATTCATTGGGTGGCCAGCTCAGTGTTAACTGGAAGCACCGGAATCTTTTTCATGGTGCAGAACTGCTGACGGTAAAAGCATATACCGGTTTTGAAGTAACATCTGCTGATTCACTTCGCCGGAACAACAGTTTCCGCTTGGGTGGTGAAGCAAGATTGAAATTTCCACACTACGCTGTTCCTTTTTTGAATATCAGGGAAAACAATTTCTATCCTCCCAATACCAGTTTGTTGTTGGCATATGAACTGTACCGGAAACAATTGTTCTATACCAAGAACCTGTTCCGCCTGCAATATGAATTTACCTGGAAGTCCACGATCAGGAATGAGTTCACGCTGGCTCCTGTGGCCCTGAGTTATATGAATGCAAGTAATATAACGGATACGTTCTATAAACAGGCCGTTGTAAACCCCATCATTTTGCTGAATGTTTATTCGGAAGCTGTGGTGGGTAGTTTTTTTACCTATTCCTATAATAATGCATTGAGAAGAAAGGCAAACAAATTATATTTTAATGCAGGTATCGACCTGTCGGGAAATATCCTGGGCCTGGTGACCGGTGCAAAGAACTGGCGTGAGAAAAAGATATTCAACACACCATTTGCCCAATATATAAAAACAGATTTCGACGTGCATTATACCCGGACCTTACCTAATAAATGGGATTGGGCAAGCCGCATACAGCTTGGCATCGGGCTGCCTTATGGCAACTCCAGGTTATTGCCTTTTTCCAAACAGTATATCATCGGGGGATCCAGTTCTATACGGGGTTTCAGGGTAAGGAGCCTGGGACCGGGAACCTATAAACCAACCGCAGAAGACCAGCGTTTTTTCCAGATCATTGGCGGGGATTATAAATTTTTAGTGAACTCCGAGATAAGGATACCGCTTACATCAAGTCTGCACGCTGCTGTATTTGCAGATGCAGGTAATATATGGACAAAAGATACTTTGATCTTTGGGAAAGCCGGCCAGTTAAGTTCGGCATGGCTTAATGAACTGGCAGTAGCTACCGGTGTTGGCCTGCGATTTGATGCTGTTGTATTGATCATCAGGGCAGACCTGGGCATACCATTGCGAAAACCTTATTTACCCACCGGCCAGAGATGGGTATTTAATCAGATCGATTTTGGAAGCAGATCGTGGAGAAGAGAAAACCTGATTTTAAACATTGCACTGGGCTTGCCCTTTTAAGTGCTGCAAATGAATTGATTTGAAAAAGTACCTTAGGATATTCCTCATTATAGTTGTGCTTGCAGTTCTTGGGGGCTGGATATACTGGCAGCAATACAAAAAAAGCATCATCAGGAACAGCATTGAAAGTGCGGTAGCCAAAGGCACCGACAGCCTGTATTTTATTCACTACGACAGTTCTTATATTGATGAAGTGAATGGCAATGCTTCTTTCTATAATGTTACACTGCAATCAGATTCTTTACAAAGACAACTGCAGCTGTATGATACCGCTTCAGCTGCCGTGATCTATAATGTTCACATTGATGAAGTGAGCATCAGGGGTGCAAATATCCAGGGACTGATCAACAATACTTCTGTTGAAGCAAAGACCATCCTGATCAGGCACCCGGTTGTGTACATCATCCGTTCGGGAAAAAAAGAAAAAAAACTGTTGAACCGGAATGACAGTCTCCAGATCTATGAAAAACTGCTTGGTAAATTCAAAAGCATCAATGCAGCAGAAATAACAGTGGAGCAGGGGCAGTTATTTTTTACGGATAAGACCGGTGAAGCCAATACAGCTTTTAAGGACATCAATATCCAGTTAAAGAAATTCAGGATCGACAGTACAAAGAACTATGATAATATTGTCAGCTATTTTGTGAAGGATATTGTTGCCAAAGTAAAAGAAGTATATGTAAAGGGAGATAAGAATGTGGCAACATTCACAGATGTGGAATACAATGCGCCCGGACAGTTCATACAACTGAAAAAATTCCAGCAGAAGAACAGTAAAGGACAGGTTGTATTTGATGTTAACAATACATCCATCAATAAGATATCGACGAATGCATTTATTGTGAACCAGCAGTTACAGGCAGAAGAACTGGTTAGCGGCGGCGGTACGCTCACTTTTTACAGCAGGCTCAAGTCAAAGACCGATTCACTCAATACAGATATTGAGATCGACAATAATTATTTTGACGAAGCACTCATCAATAAAGTTTCAGTGGGCAATACCAAAATAATCATCTACAATAAAGAAAAGCCAAACGAGGATCCTTTTATATTGACCAATGTTAAATTCAATGCTACGGATATTCAGAAGTTACATTCGGGTACCAATATCAAAAACCTGATCAGCAGCAGTAACTGGCAATTATCAGCAGATGGATTTTCCGTATTGGCCAAGGGTAACCAGTACAGGATGTATGTGGGCGCTTTCGATATCAACAATGGCAATTCCTCCATGCATGTACAAAGTTTTACCATGAAGCCCCTGCTTTCGGAAGCTGCATTTACCAGGAGCCTGAGGCAGCAGGATGACCAGTATGACCTTGAGATCAGGAATATTGTATTGACCGGGATCAATACCCGCTTGCTGATCACACAAAAAAGACTGGAAGCTGCAACAGCAACCATTCAACCCATATTTAAAGTGTACCGCGACAGGACACTCCCGGAGAACACGGAAAATAAGGTTGGCAAATATCCGCACCAATTATTGCAGAAGATCAAATTTCCTTTCAGTGTAAAAAAGATAATTATAAAGAATGGTATGGTTTCTTATAAGGAGAGGGGTAAGGAGTCGAAACAAACGGGTACTGTGTTCTTCAGCAATATCAACGGAACGATCAGCAACGTAACCAATATCCCCGACCTGGTCAGTAAGAATAATACGCTCGTGCTTGATGCCAATGCCAGCTTTATGGGCATCAGTGCTTTGCATTCGGTATGGAAACTGCCGCTCAACAGCAAGAATGGCGCTTTTGATGTATCCGGAACTGCAGGCGGTTTCAATGCACCTTCTTTAAATCCGATGATCGAACCATTGGGCATGGCTTCTATAAAAGAAGGCAGGGTAAACCAACTCAATTTTCATATTACCGGTACGGACAGGGTAGCAACAGGGAACTCAACTTTATTATATGAAGGACTTAAAGTTGAATTGCTGAAGAAAGACTCGGGTGATGTTAAAAAGAAGAATTTCATGAGTATGCTCACCAACGCACTCATCAAAGATAAAAATCCCAGCAATGGGGTTGTAAGAACAGAAGAGATCAATTACCAGCGGGATGCCACCAAATCATTCTTTAACCTGGTATGGAAGAGTGTTTATTCGGGGATCAAAAAGACTGCACAAAAGATCGGAGGTAATAAAGAGCAGGACAAAAAATAGCTATATGCCCCGGCGTTCAAATAGGGCACGTAAATAATTTTTTGCCCAAGGCTGGTCTCTGACCAGCCGGGATCATATTGTTGATCTATAGTCTTTGTGGGCGGTCGTAATCCACGAAATGATCCACGATATTCATCGGGACAGGTCGGCAGTTCGCACAACCCTGCGTTCATATCCCCGGTAATTTTTTTATTTTGCATTGGGTTTTAAACCTTTAGCCATTTTAAGGGTCATAACCCAACTCCATTGCTCAGTTAACATAATTTTTTACAATATGCCGGTCTCCAATCGTATAAAAAATCAGCATTTATTATGGCGCAGCGCTTTTGGTCCCATGGCCGAGAATTCAGCTTCGCTGGATACGCTCTCTCAAAAAGATCTCTGGCAACTTTTAGTAAGAACCTCTTCCAAACCGGTTGAAAAGATAGAGGTGACAAAGAACCCGGCTGATGAATACATGATGGGTTCAACCGATCCCAGGGATATACAAAAAGCAATGAACAATCCTGATCTGAGAAGAAAATTCCGTGAGCAGTCAAGGGAAGACCTGAAGGTCATGAACATCCGCTGGCTGGATACCATGATCAACAGCGAGGCACAATTAAGAGAAAAAATGAGCCTGTTCTGGCACGGACATTTTGCCTGCAGGATACCGAATAGTTTTTTCCAGCAGGAATTGCTGCACATCATCCGCACCAATGCGCTTGGTAATTTTGGTGATATGCTGAAAGCAGTAAGCAAGTCGCCGGCCATGCTGCAGTTCTTAAATAACCAGCAGAACAGGAAATCGCATCCCAACGAAAATTTCGCCCGTGAAGTGATGGAACTCTTTACCATGGGTCGCGGTAATTATACTGAGAATGATGTTAAAGAAGCCGCCCGGGCATTCACCGGCTGGGCATTCAATGCAAAGGGTGAATTTATGTTCAGGAGGAACCAGCATGATGATGGCAGTAAAACTTTCCTGGGCAAGACAGGAAATTATGACGGCGATGATATCCTCAATATCCTTTTGGAAAATAAGCAGACCGCCAATTATATAAGTAAAAAGATCTACCGTCATTTTGTAAATGAGAATGTAGATGATATCAACCAGCAATGGTTAAGCAAAAGATTTTACAGTAATAATTATGATATCGCCAAACTGCTGGAAGATATATATAGCAGTGACTGGTTCTATGCAGAAAAGAATATTGGCAACAGGATAAAATCTCCGATCGAATTACTGGCTGGTATCCGGAGATTATTACCCATGCAGATGGAAAATGACCAGTCGCAGCTGTTGTTTCAACGGGCATTGGGACAGGTGTTGTTCTTCCCGCCAAATGTAGCAGGCTGGCCCGGTGGTAAAAGCTGGATCGACAGCAGCTCATTGATGTTGAGGCTGCGTATCCCGCAGATATTTTCTGCCAATGATGTCATAGATATCATGCCCAAGGTTGATGATGATCAAACGATGGGACAAATGATGGAGACGGCTAAAAAAATAAAGGAGACGGTAAAGGGCGGTACGGCTTATATACAATGGGAAACTGTGAACAGGATATTTGAAAAGACACCAAGAGAGAAATTGCTGGAAAATATTGCAGATACTGTTCTGCAAACCAACAGCCAGGTAAGTAATGCCGTACTGGATAGATATGTAAATACCGGCAGCAGGGAAAACTATATTAAGAGCGCTGTCGTAAATCTGATGGCGACGCCTGAATACCAGCTCTGTTAAATTAAAAATTAAGAATTAAAAATGAATGGGTCTTCAATCGCTGAAATTTTTAATTCTTAATTCTTCATTTTTAATTTTAGATTATGCTTATTAAAAGAAAAGAATTCTTACAGATCGGTTCACTGGCAACAGCATCTATGATGATGCCGAAATTTTTAAAGGCCTTTGAAAAGCCGATGATGGTGCCGCCAGGTAATAAAGTGGTGGTGGTGATCCAGTTCAGCGGCGGCAACGACGGGTTGAACACCGTGATACCGGTCCGCAATGATATTTACTATAGAGAAAGGCCAAGACTGGGCATTGCAAAAGACAAAGCATTGTTGTTAACCGATGAAACAGGACTGAACCCGGCACTGGAAGCCTTTAAAGGTTTGTATGACGACGGAAGCCTGGCCATCATGAACAGCGTGGGTTATCCAAACCCCGACCGTTCGCATTTCAGGAGCATGGATATCTGGCACAGCGCCAGTGAAAGCAATGAATATGTGACCACGGGCTGGCTTGGCCGCTACCTGGATGCACAGTGCAAAGGTTGCGATAAACCAACACAGGCCATGGAACTTGACGATGTGCTGAGCCTGGCATTAAAAGGCGAAGAGAACAAAGGCCTTGCTTTTAAGGATCCAAGAAAATTATACAACAGCAGTAACGGAAGATTTTTAAAAGACGTGAACAGCGACCATAAACATGGTGAAGAGACCATTGATTATTTATACAAGACCATGAGTGCCACACTCAGCAGCGCCGATTATATCTACCAGCAAAGCAGGGTGCATCCAACATCACAGTCATACCCCAATACCAACCTGGGCAAGGACCTTAAGACGATCGCATCCCTTATCTTTTCTGATATCAATACCAAAGTATATTATGTTTCACTGGGCAGTTTTGATACGCATGTTAACCAGGACAACCAGCAGAAAAGATTATTCACCGAACTGAATGATGCGGTAAAAGCATTTACAACCGACCTGAAGAACAACGGTCGTTTTGATGATGTGCTGATGATGACCTTCAGCGAATTTGGCCGCAGGGTAACACAAAATGCCAGCAACGGTACCGACCACGGAACCGCCAACAACATGTTCTTCATCAGCGGAGGCTTAAAAGAAAAAGGTGTTTTAAATGCCATGCCCGACCTGGGCGATCTTAATGACGGGGATCTTAAACACAAGGTTGATTTTAAGAATGTGTATGCTACCGTTCTGAACAAATGGCTGGCAGCAGATGATAAGATGATCTTAGGGAATAAATTCAAACATTTGGATTTTATATAGATACTGGATACCAGCAAAGTCAATCCAGTGACCAGTGACCAGTATCCAGCATCCAGTATCGGTCTTTTATTTCACATTCCCCATCCATCTTTTCAGGAAAGGAACAGTAAAGATCAGTAACACGCCAATTACAACTGAAGCAATTCCTATTTTCTGAATTACATCTGCATAGTAAGGTAATGACTGAACAGGATCATTCTTTGCCAATATCTCTTCGGGGACACTCATCATGGAACCGATCTTGCCCGCCAAAAATTCACCAATGGCCGATGCAAAGAACCAGATGCCCATCATGAGGGCCACCATTTTAGCGGGCGATAATTTTGTTACCATGGAAAGCCCGATCGGCGACAAACAAAGTTCACCAAGAATGATAAAACAATAACCCCACACAAATGGCCAGAGCGGAACTACGCCGGTGCTTTCGTTAGCCAGGCATCCTAAGTAGAAAATATAAAAACCTATTCCCAGGAAAATAAAAGACAAGGCAAATTTCATGGGTGTGCTGGGTTCCTTTCCTCTTTTATTGAGCCAGGGCCAGAGAGGCGCTACAATAAGCGTAAGTACGATCACCCAGCCGGGGGGTAAAAAATTATTGATAGATAATTCAGGCAGGTCAATGCCAAACAGAACCATTTTCGAATTCCGTTCTGCCAGCAGGTTCATAGACCCGGCATTTTGCTCATACACTGCCCAGAAAACAATAGAGAAAATGATCATGATGAGCGCTGCAAACAATTTAAGTTTTGCTACTCTTTCCATTTTCATTCCTGCAGAAAGTACATAGATCAAAGAGACCAATCCAAGTCCGAACATGATATAGTCCATTAAATAATACCTGTGAAATAAAGTAACTACCAGCGGAACGATCAATAATGTACCGCCATAAATAAGATGTTCAGGTTTAATAAATGCAAATACCGGTTTTTTCAATGCCTCGGTATTTGGTGGCAGGCCACGGTGCCCGAGTGATTTCTTCCCCAACACAAAAACGATGAACCCGACGGCCATGAATATGCCTGCCAGTCCAAAACCATAATGCCAGTTTATTTCTGTCCCAACATAAGCGCACAAAAATCCCCCAATGGCGGCGCCGATATTGATCCCCATATAAAAAATAGAAAAGCCGCTATCTCTCCGGAGATCATTTTCACTATACAGCGTACCAACCAGGCTGGAGATATTTGGTTTAAAGAAGCCGTTGCCACAAATAATAAAAGCCATGCCGTAAAAAAAACTCCAGTCGTTGGGCAATGCTAAAATAAAATGTCCCAATGTCATCAATAAACCTCCGAACATAACAGCTCGCTGGTAGCCAATGAACCTGTCGGCCATAAAGCCACCAAACATGGGCATGGTATAAACCAATGCAGCATAAGAGCCCAGGATGGCATAAGCTTTCGGGTCATCATAATGTAACTGGCTTACCATGTAGGCGATCAGCAATGCCTTCATCCCGTAAAAAGAAAAACGTTCCCACATTTCCGCAAAGAAAAGTAAGTATAACTGTTTGGGTTGGCCGGTAGAACTTAGCTGTGTATTTTCCATGTATTCTATTTAAAGTTGAAAATCGAAAGTTTTAAAAATTAAGCTCAGGCTGACAATCTCTTTTAACTTACTCCTTTTTCTTTCATGATACGGTTGAGCCATTTCAGCATGGCGAAAATGATGAAAGTAGCAAACATCAGCAGGGCAAAATTCACCCAGAAAAAATTGGCTTTGTTCTCATAGCCATCCCACATGGTTGCCAGCAGGCCGGATAGTTTATTGCCGATGGATGTGGCCAGGAACCAGCCACCCATCATTAAAGAAGTAAGTCTGACAGGACTAAGTTTAGAAACCAATGATAATCCCATAGGACTCAGGAGCAATTCTCCAATAGTAATTACTCCATAAGTTCCCATCAGCCACCACACACTTGCTTTTTCGGCGCCATTACCACTTACATACACAGCGGCTACCATTACCAATACGGACAATGCAGAAATGAACAGGCCAAAAGCGATCTTCGTTGCAGTTGATGGTTCTTTGCCTTTCCGCCGCAAAAATCCAAAGAAAGCCACAACCAGCGGCGTTAACAGAACTACCCAGCCGGGGTTTATGGACTGGCTCAGCGGTGTGGACCACAATGTGGCTTTGCCGCCATCAGCAGGAAGTTTTTCGGGAGCAACATTCTTAAAGTAGACGGGGTAATTATATTCTTTGATCACCTTGCCATCCGCATTTTTCTGGATCCTGAACAAAGCATCATATAAACTCACAGAATCTTTTTTATAAGCCAGGTCTTCTCCCTGTTTCAAAGCTTTAAAAACATTTGCAGTGGTGCCGCTCACTTCCCTGTTGGTATAATTATCTGCCCAGATGGTAAGTGCAGTACCGTTCTGTTTGAATACTGCCCAGAACAAAACCACAGCAGCAAATATGGCCAGCAGTGCACCAATTGGTCTTTTCTCAGAGGCTTCTGCTTTAAAATAAAGTGAAGAATAAAAATAGATAACCGGTATACAGCCAAAGATGAAGGCATCAGTACTGTCTGATCCGAAAATATTTCCCGGTATGATCCAGCCAAGGATACCTACTACGATAGTGGGGACAAAAATGGTAAGGACGATCTTTGAAAAAGGCATATCCCCTTTATTCATTGGCTTGCGGATATCACCCGATACATAATGTTTGGTGCCCAGCATGAAGATGATCACACCCAGGAACATACCAACACCTGCAGCGACAAATGCATATTTCCAACCCCATATGTTTATTATAGCAGCGCTGAAAAAATTACAGATGAATGCCCCGATATTGATACCCATGTAAAAGATATTATAGCCCTCATCTTTTCTTTTTTCAAATTGTGGTGTGGAATATAAATTGCCCAGCAGGGTAGAGATATTGGGTTTAAAAAAACCATTACCAAAGATCACGAGTGCCATGGAAACATATAACGTGGGTAAATTATGTACAGACATAAGGCAGTAGCCTGCACCCATCATCAAGCCGCCTGCGATGATCGACCTGCGGTAACCAAAATACCTGTCGGCCAGCAGTCCCCCGATAAAAGGTGTAAGAAACACCAGGGCAATGAAAGTGCCATAGAGGTCAGAAGCTTCCGAATTGGTCATGGCAAACCCATGTTCAACTTCTTTGAGGTATAATAAAAAGATGCCGATCATCAGGTAATAGCCAAAGCGTTCCCACATTTCTGAGAAAAATAAATAAGGCAGGGCCCGGGGGTGCTTTCGGTTTGAAATGTCTTCTGGCTGGTAATTAGATGTTTCGCTCATGCTTGTAATTTTTATTTTAGTAAGATAAAATAAAAAGGCGACCAATAGATCGCCTTTTATAAAAAAGATAAGTGAAAATTAAACTACTCCGTGCATCATCTTTTTCAACTTGGGAGTAAGCATGAATAATATTATTGAAGCCAAGCCGCATAACACGACAAACACCATAAAAAATTCAAAGAGATTATGAATGGTAACGCCCGCAAATGTAGGATGTACTGCGCTGATCTTATTGGTTGCAAGCAGTTGTAATTGTTCAGCTGTAGGTGTTACACTTTTGTCTAAAACACCCTGCAGATCAATGCCAAGCTCTTTTGCTTTGGTGAATTGTTCACCTGTAGCAGGTAAAATAGAGCCCAATGTGCCTGCTAATGCATAACCGGATGCATTTGATAAGAAGAACACGCCGTATAATAAAGAAGAAAATCTTTTTGGTGATAGTTTACCCACCAGGGAGAGGCCAATTGGAGATAAACATAGCTCACCGAAGGTTTGTATCAGGTAAAGCAGGATCAGCCAATGCACTGCCAGTAAACCATTTGTGCCTAATCCTTTTACATTGAAGGCTATGATCAGATAACTCAAGGCTATTAAAGCAAGTCCGATCGCCTGTTTAAAAGGAGAAATTGGTTCTCTTCCTTTTGCCCTCAATTTGTCCCATAAGATACTGAACGGGATGGCAAAAGCAACAACAAATATCCCGTTGAAGATCTGTACCATCGATGGCGGCATTTGCCAGCCAAAGAAATTCCTGTCTGTTTGGTTATCGGCAATAAAGGTTAAGGATGAGCCCGCCTGTTCAAAAGCTGCCCAAAAGAAAATGATAAAGAAGGATACAATATAGATCACCAATATCCTGTCACGTTCAACCTTTGTAATGGAGCCATCTGAAATGATGAGTCCGGCAAGGGTAATACCACTGCCATAAATAATCGAGTAGATCACGTTTTGACCAAAAACAAAATAGAAGATAAGTCCTAAACCAATAAATGCCACAACAGCAAGACCAAGGGATTTTGACGTAAAAGTTGCTTTTTGTGATTCTCCTTCTTCATAATCTGAGGCCTCATTTTTTGACGGTAAACCACCAATTGGCCTGCCTTCGGGGGTTCTTACATATTTATCTTTTAATAAAAAGAAGGTAGTTACACCGATCAACATAGCAATTGAGGCTGCCAAATAACCCCATTTAAAAGCATAAATATCTCTTACGCCGCTTTTATCAACAACATCACCAAGCAGCGGGCAAATTAACTGGCCTAAAAATGCACCCAGGTTTATACCCATGTAGAAAATGGTAAATGCAGTATCCAGTTTATTCCTTTCAGCCTTTGGGTACAGGTTACTCACCATACTGGAAATATTAGGCTTGAAAAAGCCATTCCCTAAAATGATGATCCCCAGGGCTACATAAAGCAATGTGCGGGCCAGGTCCAGGTTCGAGCTGAATGTGCTGGCACTTACAAACAATAACATTTGTCCGCTGGCCATTAATAATCCCCCCAGCATGATACAAAGCCTGTTTCCTAAAAAACGATCGGCAATAAACCCCCCGAGCATGGGTGTTAAATAACACAAGCCCAAAAATCCGCCATAGATAATGGAGGATTGTTCTTTACTCATCATTAAAGCGTTAACGATAAATAACGTTAATATGGTACGCATACCATAAAAGTTAAACCGCTCCCACATTTCGGTTCCAAAAAGAACCCATAATCCTTTGGGATGGCCCTGTTTTTTTACTGCTTGTTCACTCATGTTTGTTGATTTTTAATTGCTTGATTGAAAGTTTAGTATCTCAAAATAGTGAAATTCTGTGGAGTAAGATCAAATTCAGGCCGCCTATTTTTTAAATGGAACTTAAAAAAAATGCTTTGATCCGGTCTTTTTTTAAAATTTATATTGAAATAAGCCGTTAGAATTTTAAATTCGCCAACCATTTGTTCAGGCACCTAAAACTAAGTTCATTCATGAATATACTTTTAATTGGCTCCGGAGGCCGGGAGCACACATTGGCGTGGAAGCTTACACAAAGCCCCCTGTGTAACAACCTGTTCATTGCGCCGGGCAATGCCGGCACTGCTTTATGCGGTACTAATTTACCGGTAACTGTTTCTGATTTTGATGCCCTGGCTGATGCCTGTAAAAAGAATGCCATTGATATGATCGTGGTAGGACCGGAAGAACCCCTCGTAAAAGGCATCTACGATTTCTTTCAAAATAAAGAAGGGCTGGAAAACATAAAAGTGATCGGACCTTCAAAAGCCGCATCACAACTGGAAGGCAGCAAGGCATTTGCCAAAGCATTCATGCAAAGACACAATATTCCCACTGCGGCATTTGGAGAATTTACTGCGGATAAATACCTGGAAGGTGTTGATTATATCAAATCGCAATCGCTGCCCATTGTTTTAAAAGCCGATGGGCTGGCTGCCGGTAAAGGCGTGCTGATCTGCATGAACCACCTGGAAGCCTGCTCAGAATTTGAACTGATGTTGCTGCGCTCAAAATTTGGTGAGGCTGGTAAAAAAGTGGTGATCGAAGAATTCTTAAAAGGGATAGAGCTGAGCATTTTCGTGCTTACTGATGGCAAGAATTATGTGTTGTTGCCCGAAGCAAAGGATTATAAAAGAGTGGGAGAAGCTGATGCAGGGCTGAATACAGGCGGAATGGGTGCGGTAAGTCCCCTGCCTTTTGTTACAAAGTCATTCCTCAAAAAAGTAAAGGAAAAGATCATTGAGCCTACCATTGCAGGATTAAAAGCAGATAACCTGGATTATAAAGGATTTATCTTTTTGGGCCTGATGAACGACAATGGTGAGCCCAAAGTGATCGAATATAACTGCCGCCTGGGCGACCCTGAAACAGAAGTGGTGATACCCCGTATCAAGAACGACCTGGTGGAACTGTTGATGGCAACCGCTGAACAGAGGCTGGATCAGATCAGGATCGAAACAGATGAACGTGCCGTGGCAACTGTAGTGGCTGTAAGCGGTGGTTACCCCGGTGAATATAAAAAAGGCATGATCATCAATGGCCTGCAGGAGCCTGCTTTGCAGAACAGTATTGTCTTTCATTCCGGAACAAAAACGGAAGATGGTCATATTGTGAGCAATGGTGGCAGGGTTTTAGCTGTAACTTCTTTTGGTGGAAATATAGCAGAAGCTGTTGAGCAATCGAATTATGTGTTGGAACAACTGGATTTTGAAGGGATGTATTACCGTACCGATATTGGTTATGAATTTCTCCATACCAATTGAGGAGATTGTTTCCAAAATCCGGTCGGGATTTTTTGATCCGTTTGCTTAATATGTTAGTAATCCCGGCGGGCGGGTTTTTTGGAGCAGCGGAGCCTGCTGTAAAAGATTCTGTAAATTGTTGAAAAATAAAGGGTTTGCCGTTGTTATTTCGAATATTTTCCACCAACTTTGCTGCCATTGATTTAAAATCCTTTTTCACACAGATAATATGGGCCTTTTTAATTTTTTTACACAGGAAATAGCAATTGATCTCGGTACCGCAAATACCCTCATTATTCATAATGATGAAATTGTAGTTAATGAACCTTCCTTTCCAGCACAGTGGGATCCGAAGCTTGGAATTCACGTGACTTGAAGTCGCGGCCGCACTGACCCTATAGTGAGTCGTATTAATTTAAATCATACCAACATGGTCAAATAAAACGAAAGGCTCAGTCGAAAGACTGGGCCTTTCGT
>JADMIO010703151.1_pt1 | contig 73372 bp, 83 predicted proteins | sample 8958161 | NCBI WGS metagenome assembly JADMIO01 (sample SAMN16585339, study PRJNA669376) | soil metagenome | isolation source: Crop rotation soil | place: USA: Cullars Rotation, Alabama | collected 2011
CGCGACAACTTGTCCACGTGGAATTCTAAGCTTAGGATCCCAATGTGCTGGAAAGTATCCCTGCATGCTTCAGCATTTATTGTAAACACATCACGATCTGCAAGGATCATATCGGCAGACTTTCCAACTTCAAGCGATCCAATTGTTTTATCTAACTGCAAAGCCTTCGCTGAATTAATAGTGTACGCATACAACATAGCGACGCGTGGCATGCATTGCGTTGAATCAAGCACGCCTTTTGGACCAAGCCTTGTCTCTGCATTATAAATGGCGAGAAAAGGATTGGCGCTGCTAACGGGCCAGTCGCTGGCGCCGCAAATGATAGTACCAGCCTGCAACATAGAGCGTGCAGGATATTGCCATTTATACAATTCAGGTGCGATATATGGCTGCACAATATCAACAGTTGTAACATCCCCAAATGCCCACAACAACTGGTATGCAGCGAGTATATTCAATTGTTTGAACCTTGCAAAATCTGTGGGCTGCACGATCTGCAAATGCGTAATGGTATGCTGAATATTTTTATTGCCGTTTGCTTTTCTTGCAGCTTCAAAACCATTAAGCGTTTCTGTTACCGCAAGATCACCGATGGCATGTACATGCACTAATAGGTTCGCTTTGTCTGCCATAACAACAAAGCGTTTAAATTTTTCAGGCTCGAACATTAATGCGCCTTTGCTTCCTGAATTGATATATGGTTTTGATAACGCCGCAGTTTGTGTAGGATATTCAATTACGCCATCGGCAAAAATTTTAAAACCGTTTACTGAAAGGTCTTTTGTGCTGTTATATTTTTTTTGCAGCAACTTCAATTGATCGATCTGTTTTGCAGGATCTGCATTTGCATCTGCTACTACCACAGATGCAATATGTGAGGTAAGTTTATTTTGTTTGGAAAGTAACTGATAGGTGTTTAGATTAATATTTTCTTTATCGCTGATATCACCTGCGGAAGGATCAAGAAAAGCAGTGATGCCTAAACTGGCGTTGTATTCCATTCCTTTTTCACCAGCCTTTATCCAGTCGGTATTTTCTTTTGGTAGGATAGGATTTAGTTTATCAAAACCGCTGTCTGCAATAAATCCATTAGGTGTGCCATCTGCATCTACGCCAAAATATTTTTTGGTAGAATTATCTAACTGATCAATGAATGCTTTATTGATCCCGGCTTTCTGCAGCACTACATTATTAACCCATGATGTATGACCGTCAGAGCCATCTAATACAACCGCCTGTGAACTATATTCGTTGCTATTAAAGTATTGCTTTAATTCAGGTATGTGCGACCATGTGGAGATATTGATGCCCTCAATAAAAAGAAAATCGCCAACCATACCTGTACCATTTTTCTTTACTTCGGCAGCGTAATCTTCCAGACGAGCTATGGATAAAATACTATCGAAAACATTTGCTTTTAAAAGACCTTGTCCACCTTCAAGTACATGCGAATGACTGTCTATAAATCCAGGCAAAATTGTTTGCCCATGCATATCTATTAGTTCAGCATTATTGCTTAGCGATAATTTTACAGTTGCATAATTACCTACAGCTACAATTTTTCCGCCACGTATTGCAATTGCTTCTGCATAAGGCTGATTGCTATTTGCAGTGAAAATTTTTGCATTGTATAAAACCTTTTCATTGCTGTTGAGTTGCTCTGTTTGCTGCGCATTTGCAAAAAGAAAAAATGAAGAAGAAAATAGCAGAAATAAAAACTTGTATGATCTCATGTGCTTTTTTTTGAAGTTGCTGGAAAGAGATGAAAAATAAGGAATATAAAAATCTATTCTTCGCGCTGAACTCTTTCTATAAATTCCCCCGGGAATTTTTGTGTTGATTGTTTGTTATCATACACCAATATACCGTTTACCCAAACTTTTAAAATACCATCTGATAATGCTTTAGGACTATCTATGCTTGCATTATCCTTTACAGTTGCAGGATCGAACAATACAAGATCAGCATAATATCCGGCTGCAATAATACCACGATCTTTTATACCAACATGCTCTGCTGAAAGTGCGGTCATTTTATTGATTGCTATTTCGAGTGACATGATCTTTTTATCACGCACATATTTTCCCAGCACTCTTGTGAATGCGCCATAAGCACGTGGATGACCACCGAGAGCGCCATCGGAACAAATATTGGTGTGCTGCCAGGAAAGAAATTTGCTTACATCATCATCACTCATTGACTTGCCCATTACTGTTTCCGCGTCAACACCCGGATGTAATTTTTCATATGCTGCTGATGCAGCGATAAGATACATTAATGTTTGTGCAGGTGTTTCATTACGGAGTTTTGCAACAGCAGCAATTGTTTTTCCTTTGTAAGTAGTATCGGCTGCAAACCGTACCAGCACTGAACCTTCAGGATCAAAGAGATGATCTACGGCAAAGTTTGCACCATCAATACTGGTAAAATCTTTTTTAGGAAATAATACACGAAGCGTACTATTCCAGAATTCATAAGGGTAGCAATCAGCAGTAATATCAATGCCTTGTGCACGTGCATTTTGTAACTGAGCTAATAAGTCAGATGCGGTTCCCCAATCATCTTTCAGCGCTATTTTGATATGCGATATTTGCACCGGTAATTTTGCTTCACGGCCAATGTTGATGATCTCATCCACTGCGTCTGCCATAGTAATATCTTCACTTCGTATGTGGCTGATGTATCTTCCTTTTTGTTCAGCAGTTGTTTTAGCCAGTTGAATTATTTCATCGCGGTTGCTGTAAAATGCTCCTTCATATTCCAGCCCCGATGAAAGACCCAATGAACCTTTCTGCAATTCAGCTTTCAATAATATTTTCATCTTTTCAAGTTCTGCTGCAGTAGCAGGCCTACCTAAATTATCTGCGCCCATCACCATTTCTCTTATAGTTGTGTGACCCGTATAAGTAGCGACGTTGATGGCTGCAGGAACTCTTTCAAGTTCAGCTTTAATGCTATCAACAGGATCGCTTTCTCCATCCTGGCCTGCAACAATTGTAGTAATGCCCTGGTTCAAAGCGGCAATGGCTTCAGGATATTTTGATAATGATCCTTCAAGGTGACTATGGGTATCAATAAATCCCGGCGCTAACACTTTTCCATTCCCGTCAATTACCTGCTCTCCTTCAAAAGGTTTAAGATCGCCGACTGCAAGAATGGTATTATCTTCTATTCTTACTGAAGCATTGCGAGCAGGCACGCCAGTACCATCAATTAATTTTATATTACTGATAAGAAATGTTACAGGAATATTTACTGCACTGTTATGAAAGATCGCTTTTGCAGCTTGTACACCCAATGTATTATCGCCGCTGCTTAACACAATTAATGTGCGCTTATTTTTTACATCGCGACAAATGATATTCCTGAAACCAGCCCACCCACCGGTATGTGTATAACGTTCGTTTTCTTTATCGATGAACCATCCAAAACCATAAGGATAAGTAGAATTGTTCTTTAAATGCACCGGCTTGAATGCCTGCTCCAGTGTTGCTTTATTTACAAGTTTCTCTGTATATAAACTTTGATCCCACTTAAACAAATCTTCTACCGAAGAATATAAATTTCCATCACCTACTACGCCATCCAAATTGGTAAGATCGTTTAATACCCGTTTGCCATTTCCTTCTGAAAAACCATACACGTGATTGGCAGGGACGGAAGGCATTATATCTGTGTACACGTAAGTATCGTTCATGCCTAAAGGACCAGTGATATGCTTGTGTATAAAATCCTTTATAGACTCTTTAGATACACGCTCTATAATACTTGCAAGTAAAACATAATTGGTATTACAGTAATTCCACTTTGTGCCTGTTGCAAAATCTAATGCAGGCTTGTATTGAGCAAACTGCTGAATCATCATTTCATTCGTAAGTGTGTCAAGTGAGCCTCGGTATCTTGTGAAAACATCAAAATATTCGGGTATGCCCGAAGTATGTGTCATCAGGTTACGGACTGATATATTATCATAGGGCAGTTCAGGAATATATTTTTTAACATCATCATCAAATTGTAATTGTCCTTTCTCCTGCAACTTCATTATACACATACAAATGAATTGCTTGGTAACAGAAGCAAGGTTAAAGGAAGACTGTGTGGTTAATGATTGATTTGTTCTGTAATCTGTTACACCAAATGCCTTTTTGTATAACACCTTTCCTTTTTCTGCATAAAGTACTGTTCCGTTAAAACGATTGGTTTTATACAATTGTGTAAACGCTGAATCAATTTCTTTTACTGATCCATTTTGTGCAAGCGATGTAATAGCTATTGTGGCAAATAAAAGAAATACAGTTATTGGTTTCATGCAAATCAGTTAATTACGGCTAAAGTTAACAGGAGAATTTTATATGAAGGAAGAAATGTATATGTAACCCTTTCCATTTTGATCAATGAAATGGAAGTACAAGAGTGCGACGCAACAGGCGACGCCATGAAAATATTTGCCGGGCTCAAAATAAATTTAAAATAATAAAACGTTGCTGACATAGGGCTGTCACAACACGGTATTTACTTTGACTTATTAATCAAACAAAAAATTATTACCTATGTCACTATCAATTATCCCGCTGTTGTTAAAAGAAATGGAAGAAGAAGCTGTAACCACACGCAAAATGCTGCAACGTGTGCCTGCTGATAAATTTGACTGGAAGCCACACGAAAAAAGTATGGCAATGAGAAATCTTACAGTACATATTGCTGAATTGCCTTCGTGGGTTGCCATGACACTCAACACCAACGAACTGAATTTCGAAGGCATGGATTATACGCCAACGCCGGTATCAGGTACGGAAGAGCTTTTAGCCATTTTTGAAAAAAGTTTTGCAGAAGGAAAGGCGGCGCTGGAAAAAGCAAGTGAAGATGATTTGCTTCCCAACTGGACATTACGCACAGGCGAGAAAATTCATAGTGTTCGTACAAAGTATGAAGTTATACGCATGTCGTTCTGCCAGACAGTGCATCATCGTGCGCAACTTGGTGTGTATTTGCGCCTGCTGAATATTCCGATCCCCGGAAGTTATGGACCAAGTGCTGATGAAAATAATTTCTGATAAAATAAAAAAGTTGCTTTATAGAAAGCAACTTTTTTTAATTTTTATGAACCAGGCTGTAGTTCATTATTAAGCTTCTGTTGCGTCGCACTCTTGTACAGCAACAAGTAAGTCAAAAGTAAAAAATCAAAATTCAAAAAATATAGCTGCCCAACTTTTGAATTTTTACTTTTGACTTTTTAATTATCACGATTCTCTTTTTTCAATCTTATCATAGAATCCGCCAAAATTATTCAGCTTCACTCCTTCTTCTTTGTAAAAATTTCCGGGAAATCCGAGATCAATTTTACTTGCTTCATCGAGACGTTTCATGTCTTCATCAGGAATAACAACATCAATCGTTTTCAAATTTTCCTCAAGCTGCGAAAGCTTTGTGGCACCTACAATTGGAATGGAGGAATAACCTTGCTGCATTGTCCACTTCAATGCAACATGAGATGGTTCAACACCAAGTTTCTCTGCAATAGAAACTACTTCTTTTGTTATGCGCTGACTATTTTCATTCAAGCGATTGCTGCCTTCTTTTATTCTGCCTTTATCACCACGCAAATATTTTCCGGTGAGTGCGCCACCCGCAAGCGGAGCCCATGGCGTAAGTGTCATTCCAAAATGTTTCGCCATAGGAATTAGATCGCGTTCAGGTGTACGTTGTAACAAACTATATTCAATTTGCAGAGCTATGAATTGACTCCAACCCATCAACTCAGCCATTGTATTTCCTTTTGCAACGATCCATGCAGGTGTATCACTAATGGCCGCATAAATTACTTTGCCTTGTCTGATAAGATCATCAAGACCACGCAATACTTCATCAATTGGCGTAAGATGATCCCAGATATGCAGATACAAAACATCAATAAAATCTGTTTGCAATCGTTTCAAACTTTCTTCAACACTACGCATCATGTTCTTGCGGTTGTTGCCACTTGCATTTGCATTTGTTTCATTATCCTTCAAAGAATATTTTGTGGCAATAACCCAATAGTCACGATCTCTGTTACTCACGAATTCGCCAATAATTTTTTCACTTGTACCAAGCTTGTAAATATTTGCAGTGTCTAAAAAATTGCCACCTGCATTACCATATGCCTCCATTATTTGAAAGCTGGTTTCTTTTTCTGCACCCCAGCCATTTTCACTACCAAAGCCCATTGTACCCAAACATAATTCTGAAACTTTCAACCCGCTTCTGCCTAATAATTTGTATTTCATAGTTACTATTGTTTATTGTACAAACTTAGGTAAATATGTAGCTAACCAATCGGAGTAATTTTTTGTAACCGGCAGTAATGTTGTTATTAAACTTCTGTTGCGTCGCTTGTAATTGATGGCATCGTAATTTGTTTTCATATAAAGTATGACTACTCAAATATGATATTATTTTTTGCGAACTTGCATGTTAATAATCAACACAACGAAAATTAACAATGGAACCCATTATCTGCTTAAAAAACCTGCACAAAAGCTACGGCATTAAACAAGTACTGAAAGGTATTGATATCAATATTTATCCGGGGCAAGTTATAGGTTATATTGGTCCAAACGGTGCCGGTAAAAGCACCACCGTAAAAATTCTTTGCGGTCTGATAACCGATTATGAAGGACAGGTTTTTGTAAAAGGCATGAACCTTCGCGACAATCTTGTGAAAGTTAAAAGTAGTATTGGTTACGTACCTGAACTTGCTGAACTATACGATGTGCTTACTCCGCTGGAATTTCTTTGCATGGTTGCGTCTCTGTATAACATGGATGAAGAGACAGCATTAGAAAGAATTCATAAAATGTTAGCGGCCTTTGGATTGGCAAATAATATTAATGATCGCATGGATACTTTCAGCAAAGGAATGCGACAAAAAGTTTTGATAACATCAGGAATATTACACAACCCGGACATCATTATACTTGATGAGCCTTTGAGCGGTCTTGATGCTAACAGCGTAATCATTGTAAAAGAATTATTGAGCAAACTTGCTAAGGATGGTAAAACAATTTTTTATTGCAGCCACATGATGGATGTTGTTGAAAAAGTCAGCGACAGGATCATTTTGATCAATGATGGAGCCATTATTGCAGACGGCAGTTTCGAAGAGTTAAAACAACAACAGGGTAATAATAGCCTTGAAAAAATATTTGCTCACCTTACTGCACAGGATTCTTTAGGCGCAGCTGCAGATGATTTAATGAATGCATTTAATTAATAACCCCTAAACTCATGTAATAATGAATATTGTCAATAATGGCTTACTAAAACTTGCATTGCTTCCATCCCCCATCTACAGAAAGATGGGTGTTAATACAGATCATCTAAAAGTTATTCTAAATGCCAAGTTGCTTATGGATGATCGCAGACCAAATTCATTTCAACAGGTGCAACGAAAAAAGAGCAATAAGCCTGTAAGCACTGCCACTCTCGGCACCATGTTTCTTTCTGCACTGATGGGATTGGTATTTCTTGTTAGCTTTCTCGTTGGAAAAAGCTATGAAACAAAATTCACCTTTTATTTTTCCTTTTATGTAACAATATTGGCTTCCATTCTTATTGCTGACTTTACCAGTGTATTGATAGACATCAGAGACAATTTTATTATTCTTCCCAAACCCGTTAATGACGCAACGTTTGTCGTATCAAGACTCCTGCATATTTTTATTCATGTGTGCAAGATGGTAATACCAATGATTATTCCGTGTATGGTTTATCTTATTATAAATGTCAGCATCGTTGCCATTGTACCCTTTTTATTTATCGTGTTGATGGCAACATTGTTTACGATCTTTCTTATTAATGCCTGCTACATCTTAATTCTTAAACTTACTACACCTGCAAAGTTTCAATCAATCATAAGTTATATACAAATAGTATTTGCTGTTGTTTTTTATGCATCTTATCAATTGGTGCCGAGATTGATAAACACAACCGCACTGAACAAATATGAGATCAGCAATTTTAAAGGCATTATGTTTTTGCCTACTTTCTGGTTTGGAGGTGCGTGGCAACAATTATACAGTTGGGATGGTGATCTTCGGGCATGGTTTTGTCTTGCTTTAACGATAATTATTCCATTGCTAAGCATCTGGATCGTAATAAAATATTTTGCCCCATCATTTAACCAGAAACTTTCTATGATAACCGGAAGCACCGGCGAAGTCTCCACAGCAAACAAAAAAAGAAGAGATAACAAATCTTCTGCTTACAGTAAATTTTTATCGAGGTTATTTACAAAATCCGGTGCAGAGAGAAATGCATTTTTGTTTTCGTGGAAGATGATGATACGGAGTCGTAGTTTCAAAATGAAAGTATATCCTGCAATTGGTTATATGATCGTAATTGTAATCGTGTTCATGATAAGAGGTAACTCATTATCATTCACTGATATCATCCAACAAACAGATACTGGAATAATTACCTCTCTGATTATTATTTACTTTAGTAATCTATTATTATTGTCTGCAATTACTCAAATAACCGTTTATGAAAAATATAAAGCGGCGTGGATCTTTTTTACAACACCAATAGACAAACCCGGCGCAATAATCAGCGGTTCGATTAAAGCTGCTGTTGCGCAATTCTTTTTTCCTGTTGCATTTGGTATTGCGATATTTCTTATTTCGCTTGCCGGAGTTAGCATTATTCCTAATTTATTATTTGGAATGGCTAATGAACTCGTAATAATATCCATTTCTGCTTATCTTAATTTTGATAAACTTCCGTTCTCATCTCCACAACAACCTAATGCAAGTGGAGGAAGAACCTTACGCGTTTTTGGTGTTATGATACTCGGGCTGGTTATTGCAATTGCACACCGCATGGTTTATCATATTACAATAGTAGTCATTATTCTGACAGTACTTTCATTGGCAGCAGCATGGCTTGTGCTCAACAGCATGCAGAATAAAACATGGCTGAAAGTATACAGCACATACTCTGATGAATAGAGAACAAGTTGTACAAGTGAGTGACACAACAAAAGCTTAATAGTAATTCTCAAGTTAAGTACAAAAAAAAGAGCATTGAAAAATATCAATGCTCTTCATCACTGTAACCAATCTAAAGATTCTTATAATGAGTCTTGCAGCAGCGCCAACAGATCTTTTTGTATGCTTATTGTTTTATCTTTTGCATACCATTTATGAATTTCTTCTTTTATAGAATCGTTGTTCATTGCATTTGCTTTCATGTGATAAAACAATTCCTGCAATGCCTGTGGTCTTGGACCCCAGTTGAACAATTCGTTGTTGTGTTCATCAAGTACAACAAGTTTGGGAATGCTCTGACTTTTTCCGTTCGTTAAATATTTGTTCATCAACTCAAGATGTTCATCGCGCAACAAAAATTTCAATTGAATATTACTGTTGAGTTCTGCGATCTTGTTTAAAACCGGAACAATCTGCGCCGCATCACCACACCAACCTTCTGTAAGCACCAGCCAAGTTTGCGGCGCAGATATCTCACTGATCTTTTCCTGCAATTCCGGTATTATTTCTGTTGTTTTATCTAAACGGTTCATGCGAACCACATTAAGTTTGCTGTATTCAACAAGACTTTCGCTTTCTCTTTTTGCAGTAGATTTTCCCACCATCAAAAACGCATCGATGAGCCTTCTGTATTCGTCGTAATACATTCCCCTGTCTGTGTAAGTTGAACTTACATGATTTCTTATAGCTTCGTTAAGTACTGCTTCCATAATTATATAGACGTTGTGTTTGTGCTGAACTTACATTTTTCGTGAGAGGTGAGAGGTGAAACGTGAGAAGTAAGCTTGCAAGCTTTCACGTCTGTCGTCTCACGTCTCACGATAAGACTACCAGGGCAACTCTTGCCCAAGATGCAAATATTTTCCGTTAGGACCATTCTCATCTATCAATGCAAGTTCTACTGATGTTTTAGCTCCATCCTGAACATTCATTGGTGCAGCATCTGTACCCATGTCTGTTTTTACCCAACCAGGATGTGCGGCATTTACTTTTATTCCTGTATTCTTCAAGGCATGCGCAAGATGTACCGTGTATGAATTCAATGCTGTTTTAGATGTGTTGTATGCAAACAATTTTGAATCATAAATTGGTGATGCAGGATCTGCATGTAAATTTAGAGATCCAAGAATACTGCTTAAGTTAACTATGCGACCAGCTTTACTATTTTTAATCAGTGGTAATAATTTGTTTGTCAACTTTACGACACTGAAAAAATTTGTATCGAGTGTTTCACGCAAAATCTGTTCGCCAATATTTGTTGCAGTGTTCCCTGCAAACTCGTTACTTTCTACCTGTATACCTGCGTTGTTGATCAAAATATCAAGCTTGCCATATTTGTTGTTGATGTAATCGTACGCAGCATCAATGTCTGCATCATTATCAACATCCAGTTTTAAAAATTCAACATTCAATCCCTGTTGTTTTAATTCCTCTGCTGCAGCTTTACCTTTTGCTTCGTTTCTTGCTGCTGCAATTACTGTAACGCCTTCTTTTGCTAACTGTTTTGCTGTTTCGTAACCAATGCCTTTGTTTGCGCCTGTTACCAATGCTACTTTCTGTGACATAATTCTTCTGTTTAGTTTGTGATAATTATTCTTTTATTTCTTTTTAGTTTTCATTTGGATACCGGCTTTTGCTTTCTATAGCGTCTTCGTTGCGTCGCAATCACTTCATCTTTCTGTTATAATGGCGACTATGGTGTTTTATTTTTTCAACAACTTAAATGCATGATTCCACATATTGTTATTAAACCCCTTTGCACACCAGAGAATACACAACGATTCAATACTTCCCGCTACTTCTGCTTTGCCCATGTCTTCTGTTTCCCACCCGAATGATGTAAGAATGTCTGTTACTGTTTTCTTTGCCTCATCATCATTACCGCAGATAAACATTGTTGGTTTGCCTTCTGCGTAATCTGGTTTATACATTACTGCATTACCAACACTGTTGAATGCTTTTACAAACCTTGCATCAGGCACAAGCTTTTGTAAGTTTTCCATTAGTGATTCATTCATCAAAGTGAAAAACTTTAATGCGCCGTTAACCGGAGGTGCATCTGCAATAGGATTTGTAGCATCAATAATAATTTTATCAGAAAGGTTATTGATGCCTGCAAGTTTCAATGCTTCTTCAGCAACTGACCCTTTCGTTGCCAAAACGATCAGCTCTGAATTCGTTGCGGTGCTCTCAAAATCTGCAACGGCTATTCCCGTTTCTTTATTAAATTTTACAACATCTTCTTTGGATGTGTTTCTTGTTCCAAGTGTTACTGTGTGTCCTTCGTTAGTAAATGCTTTTGCAAGTGTTTTACCAACTATTCCGGAACCAATGATACCTATTTTCATAAGGAGCCCTCCTAACCTCCCTAAAGGGAGGAATTAATTTTGGTGATTAAATATTATTGGATGTAAGTAACCTCATTTCGTTTCTTTTAAACTCCCCTTTAGGGGATGGGGGCTAACACAACCTTTCCCCTTGTTCTTCCTTTATGCACGTGTATCAATGCTTCTTTCGCTTCTGTAAGCGGAAAAGTTTTTTCAACAAATACTTTTACCTTTTCTTCTTCAATCAACTGAACAATTTGTTTCAATTGATCAGGATTGGAGATAAATAAAAACCTCGTGACGCTGATATCAAATCCTTTCAATAATTCTTCTCTTGGTGGTGCTGTTATAGAAACATAATTGCCACGAGGTTTTAATGCTTTGAATGATTCGAGCTGTACTTCAGGAGTAGCCACGCTATCAAAAACAACATCTGCATTACTTGTTTTATCGGTTAGCTGATATTTTATGTAATCAATTACTTCATCTGCTCCAACTGATTTTAGAAAATCAATATTTCTTTCAGATGCTGTTGCAACAACATATGCACCTTTCCATTTTGCAAACTGCAATGCAAACAAACCAACACCCCCAGCCGCAGCATGAATAGTTACTTTTTGTCCTGCCTGTAAATTTCCATGATCAAATAATCCCTGCCATGCTGTTAGTGCTGCAAGTGGTACTGCGGCAGCTTCAACAAATGAAAGATTCTTTGGTTTACTTGTAATATATTTTTCTTTTGTTGCAACAAATTCAGCAAAGGCACTTTGCTTTGCCCATTCTAATGATCCTATTATTTCATCTCCAGGTTTGTAATTCTTTACATCCGATCCAACTGCTTCTATTACTCCTGCTATATCGCTGCCAAGAATATGTGGCGGATTAAAAATTCCATGCATGGTTGCTTTCCAATCTACTGGGTTAACTCCGGCTGCTTTTACTTTTACCAATATTTCATCCACAGCAATAACAGGCTTGCTAACTTCTTCCACTGCTATGTTATCAAATGAACCTTTCTCTTTTAGAATTACTGCTTTCATTTTTCTTATGCCTTTGCTGAATAGAATTGTTGCTGTACAAGTGAGTGACACAACAGGTGCCCACCTGCTGTTATGTAGCTCACACAATAAAAAATTTAATTAGCATTATATGCTGCCGCAAAAACTTTTGCGAAATCTTTCAATTTTGTTTTCCCTAAAGTTGATGGATGATTTTTCCAGTAGTCCTCACTCATAATACCAGTGTTAGCAGCATTGCCCATTTCTGTATAATTCTTTGCAACTTCTTCGGGAAGTCCGGCTTGTTTCATACCATCATAAGCCTGCTCATTGGTGAAGGGAACCCAAGCCAGATCCGGCTTTCCGATAGCCTTACCAATTTCTTCAGCAATGGCATTTGTAGAAACTTCATCGCTTGCAATATACTGAACTGTGTGCCCGTGGAAATTCAATTGCAGCAATGCTTCCGCAGCAACTGTAGCTATATCTGCAGGATCTACTATTGGAAATTTATTATCAGCAATCGCAAAGTTGCTGCCCATAATACCTGCCTGTTTTATAAGACCTATGTTGCTGAAAAGGTTGGGATAAAAATATGCGGGACGGAGATGTTTAATGTTTACATCTGTTAGAGTATTAAGCGCTTCTTCCGCTAGGTGCAAACCACTTACAGGTCCTACGCCATCATTCAAATGCGCACCAACGCTGCTAAGATTTACAACATATTTTATGTTGTTTGCTTTAATGGCATCAGCATAATTTTTTCCTATGCTGCCTATCCATTTCTTCCACTCTGTTGCACCGAAATTTGGCGGAACCATTGTGTACACTGCGTTTGCGCCTGCAAATGTTTTTGTGAGAAAATCTACATCTTCAACAGAACCCACTGCAGCTTTTGCACCTAATGCTCCAATAGCCTCAGCATTTTTTTGTTTGGATGTGATGACTGTTACATCATGTCCTGCTTTTAAAAGTGCTTTAGTTACGGGCAAACCTATATTGCCCAATGATCCGGTGATAACGTAATTCATTGTGTTTGGTTTAATGTGTGATAATGATTGGTTGGTGTGCTTGTGATCACAGATTTAGCTTCGTTGTGTCACTCACTTGTACTGCAGATTTTCATAGCAGCACATTATTTTTCGTTAATTTGTATATACAATTATTAAGAGAAAAAAATTTAGTTTTCGAATTTATCAGCCATTTTATTCATAATGCTAACAAGCTTACAGGTCTCATCTTTTCCAAGCACGCTCGTACACGCATCATGAAAATTCTTTACACACTCTTTTAATTTACTATATATTTCTTTTGACTTTGGTGTTGGGTAAACATTGGTAAGTTTACCTTCTGTAGTACGCACCACTAATTTCTTTTCCTCAAGCTTCTCTATCAAACGCGTGATGGTACTGGGTTGTAGCTGCAATTGGTCTGCAAGACAACCAGGTTGTACACCAGGTTCTTCTATAACATGTATCAGCAAATATCCGTGGCTTGGAGCAAGATCAACCGGCTTCCAGCTTTCAACCGCTATTTTCTCTACCTTACGTGCAAATGCCGCGGAAGAGAAATAAACACATGAACAATATCTGCTTTCTGAAGTTTTCATTTACCACACAAAGGTAAAAGGGTTTTATTTGTATATGCAAATATAATTTAAACTTATTTTCATAAAAATTTCTTAAAGGATGAAATACCTGCTCATGTTTCTTACATTATTGATTGGCGCCATGATCCCTGCACAGGCTGTATTAAATACGAGATTAGGCAGACAAATTGGTGGACCATTAATGGGATCGTTAATGAGTTTTACAACCGGCATTATTTGCTTAATAGTATTAAACCTGGCTACAAATCCATCCGCCGTTATACAATTAAAGCCAGCAGCAACAGGTCCATGGTATTTGTGGCTTGGAGGTGTGTTAGGTGCCATCTTTGTTGGATATATAACATGGGTAAACCAGCAACAAGGTGTAGCGCTTACTTTTGCGCTGGTTGTAAGCGGACAAATATTTATGTCGCTGATTATCGATCAATATGGTTTGTTTGGTTCACTGGTACAACCCATAACTTTGGGAAAAGTTGTTGGGGCTATTTTTATTATTGTTGGTTTGATTTTGATAAAAAGTAAATGAGTAATCCTAATCTACATACAGAAAAGTCTCAGTTGACGGCTGCAGAAAAAGAATTTGAGAATAACATTCGTCCGAGGGAGATTGATGATTTCGCGGGTCAGCCACAATTGATAGAAAACCTAATAATTTTCATAAAAGCAGCAAAGATTCGTGGAGAAGCATTGGATCATGTGTTGTTTCATGGACCTCCGGGGTTGGGCAAAACAACACTTTCAAGAATTGTGGCAAATGAACTTGGTGTAAACATTAAAGAAACAAGTGGACCGGTTATCGAAAAACCCGGTGACCTTGCAGGCTTGCTTACCAATCTTCAGCCCAATGATGTTTTGTTTATTGATGAGATACACAGGTTGAGCACCGTTGTTGAAGAATATTTGTACGCGGCAATGGAAGATTTCAAGATAGATATTATAATCGACACCGGACCAAATGCAAGAAGTATACAAATCAACCTTAATCCATTTACACTAATTGGTGCAACGACAAGAAGTGGTTTGTTAACTGCACCGCTGCTCTCCCGCTTTGGAATAAAATCAAGACTAGAATATTATCATGCAGAGACGCTAAAAAAAATCATCCAACGCAGCGCTGCTATTCTCAACACTTCTATTTCAGCAGAGGCTTCAGCTGAGATAGCACGTAGAAGCCGCGGAACACCACGTATTGCCAATGGTTTATTAAGAAGAGTACGAGATTTTGCACAGGTATTAAATGATGGTGTTATAGATCTTGGTATTACGCAACATGCATTGCGTGCATTAAACGTTGACGAACACGGCCTCGATGATATGGACAACCGTATTCTTGCTTCTATTATTGAAAAATTTAAAGGTGGGCCTGTAGGTCTTACAACTATTGCTACTGCTGTTGGTGAAGAGCCGGGTACTTTAGAAGAAGTTTATGAACCATTTCTTATCCAGGAAGGCTTTATACAACGTACTCCGCGTGGCAGAGAAGTCACTTTAAAGGCGTACGAACATCTTGGCAAGAAACCAGGTAATAATCCCGGAACATTGTTTAGTTAAATAATCCTTCTGCAGCTGTAAATTCTATAAATGTAGAATCCTGTACCGGGGCATGTGTAGTATTATCCATAATAACCACAGAATCCCGCCTATCTCTTTCCACAAATGCTACAAGCGTGGTAGCAAGTGTTATAGTAACTGTTGTAAAAAAGGATACATAAATACGTTTCATAGTTAGCTCCTGTCTTTAAATATTTAGCTAATAACATTAATACAAAGCTAATGCCCGATTTTTTCTGTGTCAAGCGTATTAATACCCAAATCTAATGTGGTTTTTAACTCCTGAATGTCGTAAGATGTACTTATTGCAATAATATATGCATGAGTTGAGTAAGATTTTTAACCAACTTTCTAATTTATGGCATCGGTTGTTGTGTCACTCACTTCAACGTTCTGAATATTGATCAGCAAAAAACAAAAGTACAAGTGTGCGACGCAACAGGTGATGCTATGAAATACCAATGCTGATTTACAAAAGAGGCATTTAAACTTCAGTAAAAATTGAATATATTAGTAAGTCTTAATCACTTATGATCTACAAAAAATATAGCGCATGTAAAGAACTATCTCCATTTGTGGAATGTTATTTTATTTGGACTTCTGAAGGCGAGTCTGTTAAAAACATGGTTGTTGAATCTCCGCCGAACGGTTTCTGTTCTATCGTTTTCAATTCTGGTGAGCCCTATTATCTACAAAACAAAAAATATGACAAACTGGTTGTGCCAAAGCAATTTATTGCCGGGCAATCTATTTATAGCTATAAACTTTTTTTGAATGGTAAAATTTCTATCGCTGGTATTGTATTAAAACCGGCTGCGCTTGCAACACTCTTTGATTTGCCAACATACGAGTACACAGAAGAGCGCATTGATCTCAGGAAAGTCTTTAAAGAAAATTTCGTAGATGAGTACACAAAAAATATTTCAGAAGCTACAGATGTTTTGGAGAAAGTAAAATTTTTGGAAGCATTTATAAAAGGGCATTACGATATAAAGAAACCACAACCCGATTACATTGATGAAGCTGCCAACCTTATCGTTGAAAAGCATGGAATGGTGAATGTAAAAGAGATCATGGAGAATGTTTACATGTCTCGCAGAAATTTCGAAAGAAAATTTTTTAAGAAAGTTGGATTAAGTCCGAAATATTACGCACGTATAAGGAGGATCGGCTACCTTTTAAATCTTATAGCAGGTAAACAAAAAGCAGATTGGGCTTCCATTTTTAATGAATGTGAATTTTATGATCAATCACATTTTATAAAAGACTTTATTGAATTCACTGGAAGAACTCCACAACAATATCTTGAAGAAAATAAAGAGCTTGCCCATTTTGTAGAAAGACCGAAGCAAGAGCCTATTCAATAGTTGTCGCATTTTTACAACGCTTTGTCGCATTATTACAATACCCGGAATGATTGAGTTTATAGCTTTGGCGCATAATCGAGTCTTATGATTCTTTCATTAATTAACTTTTAAAATAAGTCATATGGAAACTACATTACAACAACAAACATTAAGCATCAAAAACGCATGTGTAGAGTTCATGTTTGCGTATCAACAAAAAAATATAGATAAGATGATGAGTCTTTGCGATCCTAATGGTATGGTGCATTTCACATCACTTGGCGACGCCGGCAATGGCAAGATAGGGGAATTAGGAAAAGGTATCTGGACTGCTTTAATAGATTGCTTTCCTGACATTGACAATACCTTAGATGCAGCGGTTGCAGAAGATGAACATACCGTTCGTTGCCAGGTCGTAATTCGCGGTACACAAGCAAAAGATTTTGCAGATATACCCAATAAAGGTTTTCATTTCGATAGTGACCACATTTTCATCTTCCATTTAAATGATCAAAATAAAATAGATGATATAAACATTACATGGGATCACGCAGACCTCAAAAAACAACTCGGCTGCTGATAAATTTTTTGCTACCCTTGAACACCAATTCTAATAACAAATTTTATGAAATCTATTTGTGCAATAATATGCATAGCTACTGCTTTGTGCATATCTGCAACATCCAAAGCTCAAACAAAACATTGGTCAGAAGCGGACAGGCATTGGCTTTTAGACAGTTTGAAGATTACAAGAGATCAGCTTATTAAAGAAACACAAAATCTTACAGACGTGCAATGGAACTTTAAAGAATCTCCTGATCGATGGTCTATAAAAGAAGTTGTTGAACATATTTGTTACTTGGAATTGTTGCTTACGCATGAAGTAAGTAGGGCTCTCGGGCAAGGGCCAAAGCCAAATGTTGCAGCAAATGCAAAAGCAGATAGCATTTATCTCGGGTTTATTCTTGAGCAGACGCCACATATTTCAGTAGAATATACAAAGCCGTTTACATACACACTACCTATGGGGCTTAATGATGGCAAGAATAATGTTGCATGGTTTTTAAAAATGCGAAATGAGTCGATCAATTTTATTGATTCAACAACCGCCGATCTCCGCGCTTATTTTATGTATGATACCAGACCAAACATTCACCAGGTGTATATATACATCTTCGGTCACACGGAAAGGCACTTAAGACAAATCCGAAAAATAAAAGCAAATGCCAATTATCCTAAAAGCTAATCATCAACAAAAATATTAAACCATGTTTACCGATACACTTACACGAACAAAACAGCTACATAAGATTGCAAAAAACTATGTGATCAATGGCCTCGGAGCAAAAAATTTTGATGCAATTCCTTACGCAGAGAATGTAAGCCTACGTGCCCCGTTCACACCCGGTGGTATCTGGCATCCACTTGTTGGTAAAGAAAATCTTCGTGAGCAATGGTGGGCGCCACTGCCATCTCTTGTTGGCAAAGTAACTTTCATAGATAGTTTTGTAAATGAAACAGAGACTGCTGTTACTGTTCAATTTAATTGCGAAATTTTAAATCCGTCCTGTGTTCTGCGAATCGTTGATAAGTTTACAGTTAATGCCGAAGGTTTAATAACAGAGCAGGAAAATTTTCTTGATCCAAGAGCTGTAACAAATCCATAATAAATGCTAACCGCGGGGTAATTACTGAAAGTAAAGACTGTCATTATCCTGGCAGTCTTTTTATTATTAGCCGTGCTTGCAATTATAATGGCATCGCCTGTTGCGTCGCACTCTTGTACTCTAACTCTTAACTGGGCGTTTTACAAACTATTACTTATAATTTTTTGAAAGAAAATCAACTATAGCATCCGCAAATTCTTTTGTTCCCGATGCATGATTATGATCTCCCGGAGTTGTTGCAAATGTTGAGTTCGGAAAAAGATTTGCAAGATCAGCAGCCAACCCATTATCAGAATCTTCGCTTCCACAAATAACCAAAACAGGTTGCTTTACTTTTTGCAAAACTTCTTTTGGTGTAGAGGGTTGTGATCTTTGTAAATATGCCAATGCAAGCAGGTCAAGGTTTTGAGATTTTGCATAATCAACTGCACCTTTAGCTTCAGGAATATCTTCACCCATAAATGCGTGATAGAACATAATTCGTCTTGGCCACAACGGGTTTGTAAAATCTGTTCCCATACCACCCATCACAGCAGCTTTTACTCTTTTATCTAACACGAGTAATCTTGCAGTTATAATAGAACCTCTGGAATAACCAGTAGCAGCATACTCTTTTATTTTTAGTTTATCCATTAATAACATAATGTCTTTTGCCTCTGCATCATTATCATAGGCGAGAGAATCATGTGGTTTATCAGACTTCCCATTACCACGCATATCAAGTATAATAACTTTATAGCCTGCGTTCAAAAGTTCTCCATACAAAGCTGAGCGTTTCCAGGAATTACTGTTCACAATAAAACCATGCACCAGTAAAACAGGCTTTCCTGTTCCTCTTACTTCATAATAAATTTTTGTTCCGTCAAAAGAAGAAAGATAGCCGGAGTCTATAGGAAACTTCAAGGCAAAAGAATCTGTTTGTGCATTTGTTTTGAGTATAGCCAGACAAAGAATCAGTAGAAATATTATCCGCATATAAATAATTGTAGTGTTGAAGTTATCTGAATTTTTTTCATTCGCAATGTTGAGTATTGATAAAATTGTACAAGAGTGCGACGCAAGTAAAGCGTCATAGAAATACTTTAGCTGATTACACAATCTCCCTCCATAAAACTAACAGCTGTTAAACAATTTATAAATGGATCGCTGCAACATTTCTTTAAGAATTTCTGGCTGATGAGTTGCATTTATGCCATCAAACAACATTAGTGATAAAATTTAAAATAACAAATCATGAGATCAATTCTACGCTTAACAACAATTTCTCTTATCTCGGTTTTCTTCTTAAGCAGTTGCGTTAAAGAGGTAACTGTTGCAGTAACTACACAAAGTCCTATCGCCGGTTCCTGGATCTTAAACTCAGCAGCAGAAGGCGATTCAAAAGGATGGTATCCTTTTTACGCAGGTCTTGAAAATGGTGTATTTACAATGTATAATAATGGCTCGGCAATTTATAATGACGCAGGTGTAAGTATGAGCGGCCAATGGTATATAACAACAGTATCCGGTGCATATTTTGACGAATATGGCAGCCATTACAATGGCACACACCAGGCATTACAATTGCATTTATCAGATCCGTACACACACAGTTCGATAGATCTGAGCTTTGATAATGTAGATTTCTACAACAATAGTTTTGTGGCTACTTACTTCAACGGCAACCTTATTGAGCGCTACAGTTTCGAACGATATTAAGAACTATAAACATCCTTTAAATAATTACTTCCGAAAGAAATTTTTTGGAGGTAATTATTTTTTTGTGTAATTATGTAATTAATTACGTAACCAGTTACATAAATATAAAGCATGAATATTATTGATGAATTAGCAGAACTGGCAATTGGTGCAAGAATGAAAAGATTATACGAATCATTATCAAGAGATGTAATGAAAATCTATGCAGAGCACAATCTTGATTTCGAAACAAAATATTTTACGCTTTTCTATCTTATAAGCAAGCGTGGCAGCATAAGTATAATGGATATTGCTGACGAATTGAGTTTATCGCACCCTGGTGTAATTAAGCTTGCCAAAGAACTGGAAAAAAAAGGTTACATAGAATCTGTGAAAGCGCCGGATGATAACCGGAAAAGATATTTAAGGCTTTCGAAAAAAGGACAAAAAGCACTTCCTGAGTTTGAAAAAGTCTGGCAAATGATCTATAAAACAAACAAACTGCTTTTTGCAAAACAATCGCACCATTTGTTAAGAGCGCTTGAAGAAACCGAAACATTACTTGAAAAAGAATCCTATTATAAAAGATTTAAAAAATTAAACCCATGACAACGGTTAGTGAGGTTACTATAGTTCCATACCAGCCAAAATATGCTGCAGATTACAAAAAACTGAACATAGCCTGGATCGAAAAATACTTTGTTGTGGAAGCACACGACATAGAACAACTTGATGATCCTGAAACGTACATCATCAGTAAAGGTGGGCATATTCTTTTCGCAAAGTTTGAAGGCAAAATTGTTGGCACCTGCGCTCTTATAAAAAACGCAGATGACGAATATGAATTGGCTAAAATGGCTGTTGCAGAAGAGATGCGTGGCAAACAAATTGGCAAATTGTTAGGCCAGGCAGCTATTGAGCAGGCAAGAGCCGCAGGTGCAAAAAGAGTATGGCTCGAATCAAACCGCATACTTACAACCGCATTGAATCTATACACCAGGTTAGGTTTTGCAGAAATACCCGTTACCAGCACACCGTATGCAAGAGCGGATATAAGAATGGAAATATGGCTATGATTGTTGCATGTTGTTTATATTAAATATATTTTATGCACCCGGCGATTGAATAAGCATTATGCATCGTTGCGTCGCACACTTGTACTGAAATACATAATTCATCCACCTAAAAAAGACACAAAGCAAGGCATCAAAAAAATTTTGATGCCTTGCTTATATTTTATTTGCTTTGCCCCCAAACAATAAGACCCAACATTAATATTGAGAATATGACAGCAGTAGGGGGAAGAACACTTTCACTGGAAGACTTTTCAAACATTATTTTTAAGGAAAGCACTATAAACCTGGAGCCTTCGGCACTTGAAAATGTTGAGCAGAATTACCAGTTCCTCAAACTATTCTCGACCGAAAAAGTAATTTATGGTATCAATACTGGTTTTGGTCCCATGGCACAATACCGCGTTGGTGAAGACAAAGCTTTGCAACTTCAATATAATCTTATAAGAAGTCATTGTTCCGGCAGCGGTAAACTCTTATCTCCCACTTTGGCAAAAGCTGTAATGGTCGCAAGGCTTAACAGCCTTATGCAAGGCTACTCCGGCATTCATAAAGAAACAGTAGAATTGCTGGCGACATTAATAAATAAAGATGTAACGCCTTGCATTTATGAACATGGTGGCGTAGGCGCCAGTGGAGATCTTGTACAACTTGCACATCTTGGCCTCATGCTTATTGGCGAAGGTGATGTGGTGTATGAAGATAAAGTACAACCTGCGTCAGAAGTATTTAGCAAATTGGGTATTCAGCCACTGACCATTCATATACGGGAAGGTCTTGCTATTTTAAATGGCACATCCGCCATGACAGGCATAGGCATGCTGAATATTATACAAGCAAAAAAATTATTGGATTGGCTTATTATACTTTCTGCTATTACCAATGAAGTGGTTGGTGCGTTTTCAGATCATTTTTCGCATGAGCTGAATATTGTAAAGCACCACAAAGGCCAGAACTGGGTGGCTGCAGCTATGCGCACAGTATTAAAGGATAGCAAAATGATCCGTAGCCGCAATCAACATTTATACGACGCTGACCATGTAAAACAGCAGGAAGTTTTTGAAGATAAAGTACAGGAATATTATTCACTGCGTTGTGTAACACAAATACTCGGACCGATCTATGACACCATTGCGCATGCAGAAAAAATCGTAACGGATGAATTAAATTCGGTTAATGATAATCCTGTTGTTGATCATCACAATCACAACATCTTTCATGGCGGAAATTTCCACGGCGATTATGTGGCACTGGAAATGGATAAATTAAGAACTGCTATTACTAAATTATCTATGCTTTCTGAAAGGCAATTGAATTACCTGCTGAATGATAAGCTTAATCAGAAGTTCCCTCCTTTCTTAAATCTTGGAATACTTGGTTTCAATTTTGGGATGCAAGGCATGCAATTCACCGCAACATCAACTGTTGCGGAAAATCAAAGCTTATCGTTTCCTGTGTATGTACACAGCATTCCAAACAACAACGATAACCAGGATATTGTAAGCATGGGCTGCAACGCAGCATTGTTTACCAAAAAAGTAATTGACAATTCATTTGAAGTGTTAGCCATACAAATGATGACGGTATTACAAGCTGTTGATTACCTCAATTGCGATCACCTGATGTCTTCCAAAACAAAAGCTGTTTATACAGCTGTAAGAAAGATATTTCCAAAATTCGTGGAAGATGCTCCAAAATATAAAGACCTCGAAAAGGTTAAGAACTATTTTGAGAAATCAGACCCGCTGGCTTTTATCAACAGTAATTCAACCATTCCCGCAACTATACCGGTGAATGAGTAATTTGCAGCAAACGAATCTTTCCAAATAAAATATTTACATGAAATCTTCATTGGTTACCGGCGGTTCAAGAGGTATTGGCAGGGCTATTTGTGTTAAGCTTGCTGAATTAGGTTATCACGTAATTATAAATTATAAAGGCAATGAAGCAGCCGCAAATGAAACGCTGGAGCTTGTAAAGGCTAAAGGTGCAACAGGGGAATTATTGAAATTTGATGTTGGTAATAAAGAAGAAATACAAAAGGTTTTAGGAGAATGGATAGAAACCAATATTGACAAGGTATTAGAAGTATTGGTAAACAATGCAGGCATTAAGAATGATGGCTTGATGTTCTGGATGAAAGATGAACAATGGGAAGACGTCATCAGAACAAGCCTTGATGGTTTCTTTTATACCACACGGCTTGTGGTAAATAAAATGCTCACCAAACGTTACGGCAGAATCATCAATATTGTTTCGCTTTCCGGTTTAAAAGGTACACCGGGGCAGGTAAACTATTCCGCTGCCAAAGCAGGTGTAATTGGCGCCACCAAAGCATTGGCGCAGGAAGTGGGCAAAAGAAATATTACGGTAAACGCCATTGCTCCCGGCTTTATAAAAACCGATATGACAGAAGACCTTGACGAGGGCCAACTTAAAGCAATGATTCCCGTGAATCGCTTTGGCACACCCGAAGAGGTGGCGCATGTAGTGGGTTTCCTCGTGGCAAAAGAAGCTGCCTATATTTCCGGCGAAGTAATTTCTGTAAACGGCGGTTTATATACGTAGAAGTATTTTTATGAGCCCGGCTGTAGAATAAGCTTTAAACTTCCGTTGCGTCGCACACTTCCTCTGAAGAATATGAAGGTGGAACTAGGAACGATTTGCTATATGTGATGTAAAGTTTATTCCATTGTGTTGTTATTTACCAATAGTGAAACTTCCTCTGCAAGCCATTATGCTTATGCCTGTGTACACTTTAAGTGTAGTTAGGCAGATTGTACGTCAATTCATTTTATTACAAGTGTGTCGGCCCTTTAAAATTTTTTTATACGACCATTGACAACCGTTTTTTAAACTCAATGGTTTTTATGCGGTTGTCATAGAATTTTTTTGCATCCCATTGTTCATAGCGATGTGCTGTAGTCAAAACTTTATAGATGGCTTTGAATATTTTTCTGGCTATTGCCAGTATGGCCTTTTTTGCGCCGATTCTCTTTTTGAGATATTGATATTCTGCCTTCCAATATCCGTTTTTGACTTTTACCGCTGACCATGCTATCTGTACCATTACAACCCTGAGATGTTTGTTGCCGGGAACAGCTCTTACCGGTTTTGGCTGATCCGCTGTTTCACGCTGTCCTGCTGTTAGTCCGGCATATTTTGCTCCCTGATCTGCTTCACCAAATGAATCAATACCTGCTCCTATTTCTGCCATAATAATTTCTGCCTGTTCCTTTGACACACCATCTACTTCATCAAGCTTTTTTATCTTTTCAATTTGTTCACTGGTAAATAATTCCTCCAATACATTATCTGTTTGTTTTTTTTGCTTTTCAAAATAATACAGGTCATTGAGGAGCATACACAGTTGTTGTTGCATATAGTTTGTAAAGCGACCATCCATTGCAAGCTTTAGTCTTTCATCTCCCTGCCGTTTACGTACTGAATGATGGCAAAGAGCTATTAAAAGAGCGGGATCTGTCTGCCCGTTACTGATCGCATTGATCAGCTTTTGTGCTGTTTTAGTACTGATATCCGATACAATGCTTCTTATCTTAAAATTGCAGCTTTCCAGCAAACGGACAATCTGGTTCTTTACTCTGCTCATTTGCCTGATATACTTTGTACGCATACGGCTGAACTCACGTAATTGCTCCTGTTGGTCATCAGGCACAAAACTTTTTTTTATCATGTCGTTCATCAGCAATTTGGCGAGCCATCGCGCATCTTTTTTATCTGTCTTCTCCATTGGCATCTGTTTTACCCGTGCCGGATTTACTATACTCACTTCAATACCTGCTGCTGTCAGTATCCTATACATCGGTTTCCAGTAAACTCCTGTGCTCTCTGCAACCACATGTTTTATCTTTTGCTCAACAAGAAAATCACGCATGGCATAAATATCTTTTGTAAATGTGCCAAAGGTTCTTTCCTGTGGTACTTCATTTTCATGGCAGGCTGCTACTTTGAATGTTTGTTTATGAACATCTATGCCCCCGCCTTCATTCAATCTCAACAGAAATTGGTAAGTTTGTTTTGCCTTTTTTTCCATAGCCTTTTTGCTCATTAAGTTATGAACAAGAAGGCTATTTTTTTACAAAACTTCTAACTGCTTCTTCATGTGCCTGTGTGCCGCCGTTGTTGCATGTTGGATTGTACGTTCAGAGCTTTTATGAGCTGAAGGCGTAACGGTTAGAGCTAACAGCTTGCGACTTATGAAACATAAGAAGCAAAGCCGCAAGAAAAACCTTTGCGCTTAATAACTTTAGGTCTTTGCGTAAAATTACAAAAAGCCTTTTTCCCACCTAACCATTATTTCTCAAGCTAGTACAAATGTTTTTCCCACCAAATCCTGTGTTTTGAGCCTTTTTGGTTCAAATTGGAACCTATTTGGTTCAATTTCGATGCTATTTGGTTCAAACTTGACGCTAATTGGTTCAAAGCCGGGCCTTTTTGGTTCAAATTCAAACCTATTTTCGTGAAAGCCGGGCCTGTTTGGTTCTAACCTGAGCCTGTTTCTTCAATGCCGGAGTTATTTGGCTTGAAGCCGGGCTTATTTTCTGCAAATGTATCTTTGCCGAAAATAGTTCGGAACGTACAAGTGAGTGACACAAGAGGCGATGACCAAAGAACAGGAAGCTGGCTAAAAAACAATTCATACAGCATCCTAAACTGTTAATGACCTTTAAATGTTATAATTCAACCTATCTCATTAAATTCGCGCCCATTAATGAATATGAAGCGAGTTGTGATAACAGGTATGGGTATTTATTCCTGCATCGGGAAGAACCTCGATGAGGTAAGGGATTCATTGTATAAAGGCAGATCGGGCATTATACTCGATCCTTTTAGAAAAGAGTTTGGCTACCGCTCTGGTTTAACTGGCTTTGTAGAGAGGCCTAATCTTAAAGAATTGCTCGACCGCCGGTCAAGGATCATGCTTCCGGAGCAGGGTGAATATGCCTACATGAGTACCCTGGAAGCCTTAAAAAATGCAGGTATTGACCAGGATTACCTTAATAACCACGAAATAGGCATTCTGTTTGGCAACGACAGTTCAGCCAAACCTGTAATTGAAGCCAATGATATAATGCGGGAAAAGAAAGACACGATGATGGTGGGTTCAGCTTCGGTTTTCAAGACCATGAACTCTACTGTAACTATGAATCTTTCAACCATTTTCAAACTCAGGGGCGTAAACTTTACGGTGAGTGCCGCCTGTGCCAGCGGATCGCATGCTATTGGGCTTGGTTACATGTTTATAAAAATGGGGATGCAGGATTGTATTGTAACCGGTGGTGCCCAGGAGATCAACCATTTGTCTATGGGTAACTTTGATGCATTATCTGCATTTTCTGTTCATGAATCAGACCCATCAAAAGCATCCCGGCCTTTTGACCGCGACCGTGATGGTCTTGTGCCCAGTGGCGGGGCTGCAACTGTAATACTCGAAAGCCTAGAATCTGCTCAAAAAAGAGGAGCACCCATTTTAGGTGAGATCATTGGGTATGGCTTCTCATCTAATGGTGAGCATATTTCTAACCCAACTGTTAATGGCCCGGTGCGCTCTTTGGAAATGTCGCTAAAAGATGCTGGCGTAACTGCTGCTGAGATAGATTATATAAATGCACATGCCACATCAACACTTGCGGGGGATGCAAGCGAAGCAAAAGCGATTAATGAAGTGTTTGGAGATGCACGCCCACTCGTAAGTTCAACTAAATCAATGACTGGTCATGAATGCTGGATGGCAGGCGCCAGTGAAATCGTTTATTCCACACTTATGATGCAGCATTCATTTATTGCACCTAATATAAATTTTGAAAATCCTGATGAAGATTCCGCCAAATTGAATCTCGTAAAAAGTACAACAGAAAAAAATATAAATGTATTTTTGAGCAATTCTTTTGGATTTGGCGGCACCAATTCATCAATCATTGTAAAAGCCACTAAACCCTGACTGACATGAAGAGTAATGAAGAGATTATATCGACAATCAACGAGTTCCTGTGTGAAGAGTTTGAAGTAAGCCCTGAGAAGATCGTTCCAGATGCAAGCCTGAAAGATACGCTTGAACTGGATAGCCTCGATTATATTGATCTTGTGGTGGTAATTGAAAGCAATTTTTCCTTTAAGGTTAAACCAGGAGATTTTGTGCAGATAGCTACTTTCAATGATTTTTATGATTACATCATCTCACGTGTAAACGTAAAAGAACCTGCATAATGCCATCATGGCAAGGTAAATCTAAAGGCACACCTCTTGGTTACAGCATTTTCGTAGCTATCATAAAAAAATTTGGCGTCTTGCCAGCTTATTTTCTGCTGAGGTTTGTTGCCGTTTATTACTTTCTGTTTTCATGGGGTTCCTCAAAAACTATTTACAGGTTTTACCATCACAAGTTAAAGTTTGGGAAGGCCGCTTCCCTCTATAAGCTATACCGCAATTATTATATTTTCGGTCAAACACTTATTGATAAGATTGCCGTAATGGCGTCTGCAGAAAATAAATTTACTTTCAATTTTGATGGTGAACACATTTTAAGAGAGATAACTGCACAGCAAAGAGGTGGTATGTTGCTGAGTGCACATGTTGGCAATTGGGAGATCGCCGGTTTTCTTTTAAAACGGCTCAATACAAAGATCAATATTGTAATTTTCGATGGCGAGCACCAAAAAATAAAACAATATCTCGATTCTGTAACCGGCCAGCATTCCGCTAATTTTATTATCATCAGGAACGACCTTTCGCACATTTATGAAATATCTGCAGCACTAAAAAACAATGAACTCGTTTGTATGCATGCAGACAGGTTTATTGAGGGTAACAAAACTCTAATCACTGATTTTTTAGGCCAACCTGCAAAATTCCCCCTCGGTCCTTTTCTGCTGGCGGCCCAATTCAAAGTACCTGTCTCCTTTGTGTTTGCCATGAAAGAAACCAGCCTTCATTACCATTTTTTTGCCAGTGAGATAAAAGAATATCCAACTCAGGCAAAAGATGAATTCATTAAACTTATGCTCGCCGATTTTGCCGCTGAAATGGAAAGGAAAGTAAAAGATTATCCTGAACAATGGTTCAATTATTATGACTTCTGGCAGCAGTAAATAGATGAATGCTTTTATGTTCCCGGCTTTTGTATTTCTATGATGCTTTACTTGCGTCGCACTCTTGTACTTTCACTTGCATTATTCAGCACAATTTATTAGCATTGCACCTTAATATGCTACAGGAAAACATTCTGGATCTCGTACCACAAAGGCCTCCTTTTCTAATGATAGATAACGTCATTGAATCAGACGAAAAAATAACTACTTCGAGTTTTTATATTAAGGAAGATAACATGCTTGTAACAGACGGGAAATTCTCAGAAGCAGGCTTGATTGAAAACATCGCACAGACCGCAGCAGCAAGAGCAGGTGTAACAGCCATCCAAAAAAATAAACCTGTGGCTATTGGTTACATTGCAGCCGTACAAAATCTTGAGGTATTTACACTTCCTCCTGTAAATACAACAATTCATACCGAAATAACTGCAGAGAATGAAATCCTCAATGTATTCTTGATCTCCGGCAAAGCAACTTTAAATGGAGAAGTTCTTGCCAAATGCAACATGAAAATATTTATTGACCAAAATAAAAAACCGCAAACATGAAACACACACTTAGATCTACATTGCTAATTACTATTTTAAGCTGCTGCATTAATGGCCTCTCTGCCCAAACAATACAGGATGTCTTTAAATCAGAGACAACTCTTACATGGCTTGGCATTGATTTTACTGATGTAAAAGTTTTGGGGCATACAGATATAGAAGTAGAAGATCTTGCAGCAAGGCAATTTGCTGGTATTAATGAACTGGTGCTTGCTGAACCTAAAAAATTTGATTTGCCTAAAGCCTTCCATAAAACAACTATTGAAACAGATATCAGCCTGGTAAAAGCTAAGAACAAAGGTCTTGACCCTGAGAAAATAAAATCAGATAATGAGGCCGATAGAACAAGATTCACTAAAAGTACCATTGAAAAAATGGTGTCAGGATATGACTTTGGCGGCAAAAAAGGGTTTGGTGTAATTATCTTCATGGAATCTATGAGCAAAAAAGCTGAAAGAGCTACTATGTATGTAACGTTTGTTGATATGACCAGCAAAAAAATAATTCTTACAGAAAGAATGGAAGAAAAAGTGGGTGGCTTTGGCTTACGTAACTACTATGCAAAATCTATTTACGAAATGCTGGAAGACATTCAGAAAGACAAGTACAAAGAATGGCATGGATAGCCTGAACATTTAATTTAATATTTTTTCAGACCGCAAAGATTCATGGTGCAAATGCTATAAAAACTTACCTTAGCAACCTTTGGTCTTTGCGGTTTTGTTTTGCCGATAATTGAATCAACAGTACAGGAGTGCGACGCAACGAAAGCTTAATATTTTTTCAAAAGACCGGCCCCAAAAGCAATTACCGCTTATTTATTGTTTTCAAATATCCCGTGAAAAACGGGCAATAGGAATGAGTAAATCTTTAACTGAGAGAACAGAAGTAAGAGTAAGGTTTAATGAGGCTGATCCACTGGGAATTGTGTGGCACGGACATTACATCCGTTATTTTGAAGATGGTCGCGAAGCGTTTGGTAACAAATACGGCATAGGTTATCTTGATTTTTATAACAAAGGCTATATAGTTCCGGTGGTAAGTGTGGAGTGCGATTATAAACGTTCCTTGCGTTATGGAGACCGTGTGATCGTTGAAACAACCTACATTCCTTGTGAGGCGGCTAAACTAAGATTCGAATACAAATTATATAATGCTTCTAATGAGCAATTGGTTGCAGTTGGTTTTTCTGTACAGGTCTTTCTTGATAAAGAGCATTCATTACTGCAATTAACAAATCCACCTTTTTATGAAGAGTGGAAAAATACCCACGGATTTTAAACATGAGCATAAAAGAAGTTTTTGTTGTGGCTGATAATATTGTTTCGCCTGTTGGTAAAACTGCCGAAGAAAATTTTGAGCAGTTGAAAAAAGCTGTATCAGGTATTCAACAACACAACAATAATTTTTCAGACCGGCCTGTTTATGCGTCATTATTCGATGCGAGTCTTTTTGCAGAAGAAAATAATTATACAAAGTTTGAGCAGTTGGTAATTGCTTCTGTTGAAGATGCAATATCACAAACCCAACTTAACATTAGCGATAGCAAAACCATTTTCATTCTTTCAACTACAAAAGGAAATATCAGTTTACTGGAAACAGAAACTTACAATGAAGAACTGAAAGAAAAAATTTCTTTATCTCATTCAGCAAAAGTTATAGCTGAACATTTCAGATTTGCGAACAACCCTTTAATTGTTTCTCATGCATGCATTTCAGGTGTACTGGCATTAGCAACAGCCTTACGTTTATTAGGTTCCGGTATGTATGAAAATGCAATTGTTTGCGGCGCAGATATTATTACAAAATTTATCTTTTCCGGCTTTGCATCTTTCCAGGCAATAAGCAATGAGCCATGCAAACCTTTTGATGCAGATAGAAAAGGTGTAACATTAGGAGAAGCTGCAGGAACAATTATTCTTTCTACAAATAAATCTTATTCTAATTCTGGCATACAACTTTGTAGTAGTTCTGTAAGCAATGACGCCAATCATATTTCAGGACCATCGCGAACAGGTGAAGAATTATATAGCGCCATTAAACAATCATTGACTGCAGCAAATATGAAAGCAGAAGAAATAGATTTTATTTCTGCACATGGCACAGCCACTCCTTACAATGATGAAATGGAAGCAAAGGCTTTTGATCTTGCCGGAATGAATACCACTCCTATCAATAGCTTGAAAGGTTATTACGGTCACACATTAGGAGCTGCAGGCATTATTGAAACAGTTATGTCTTTGCACTCATTACAAGAAAATATAATCTTACCAACTAAAGGATTTTTAAACGCCGGAGTTTCAAAAAACCTGCATATTTGCAGCTCTTTAGAAAAAGGTAATTACAAAAGTTTTTTAAAAACTGCGTCTGGCTTTGGTGGCTGTAATGCGGCGGTAGTTTTTAGAAAATCATAAACCCATTTTATATTAATGCAATTTTTTTCTACAGATAAAAAATCGGCGATTGAAGCAAAGAACATGGCGCAATTCATTGCGTTCGGCCCTGTTATTTTCCAGGTAGCAAGAATCATGAGAAATTCAGGTATTCTCCATGTTATAGAAGAAAGTGGTAAAACAGGTTTAACGATTGATGAGATTGTAGAAAAAGTACAATTGCCAAATTATGGAGTGCGTGTTTTACTGGAATCCAGTCTCGGTATTGGTTTGATCATCATCAACGATAATAAATACCGAATAACAAAAACCGGTCATTTTATTTTGCATGATCCGCTTACCATTGTAAACATGGATTTTATTCATGATGTTAATTACAATGGTTTATTTTATCTAGATGAAGCCATCAAAAATGAAAAGCCCGAAGGTTTAAAAGTTTTTGGCAACTGGCAAACGATTTACGAAGGTTTATCGCAGTTACCAAAGCATGTACAAAAGAGTTGGTTTGCATTCGATCACTTTTTTTCTGATACTGCATTTCCTGCAGTGCTGCCCTACATTTACAACAAGAACAACAACATAAAAAAGTTGCTTGATATTGGTGGCAACACCGGCAAATGGTCAATCGCAAGTACTAAATACGATCCTGAAGTTGCAATAACAATTATGGATCTTCCGGGTCAATTGAATGTTGCCAAAAATAAAATTGCAGAGCTTGGTTTAACAGATCGTGTATCATTCCATCCAACAAATATTTTGGATGCATCGCAGCCTTTTCCAAAAGGTTTTGATGCAATCTGGATGAGCCAGTTTCTTGATTGCTTTTCTGAAGACGAAATAACATCGATCATGCAGCGTTGTTACGATGCGATTGACGACAATGGTTTCGTTTATATTCTTGAAGCATATTGGGATAAGCAACGTTTCGAAGCGGCGGCTTTCTGTTTGCAGCAAACCTCAATTTATTTTACGGCTCTTGCAAACGGAAACAGTCAGATGTATCATTCAGAAATTTTTAAAGCGGCGGTTGTAAAAGCAGGTTTTGAAATTGTAGAAGAAACAGATGGTATTGGTTTAAGCCACACGTTGTGGAAGTTGAAAAAAGTTGTTTAGTTAAAATGTTGATAGGTTTATAAGTTGAAGCATTTTTTCATGAACCCAACATTTAGTTCTTTGGTCATCGCCTGTTGCGTCGCACTCTTGTGCTGAAGAGCAGAATTGAACAAACTCAAATAATATTTTTCTTTAGCTCCGAAGGAGCGTAATATTTGTAGCCCCGGGTGAAACCCGGGGTTAATAAAAAAATAAAAGCGCTCCGCAGGAGCGCAATATTAGATTGACGAAAAACAAAATGAATAAAAAAACAATTTATTAATTGCGCAGTAAAGAACAGAACGTACAAGTGAGTGACACAACAAAAGCATCATAGCATTACAAGTGTTGGAAAACAAAAAATAAAACAATAACACCCTAATAAAGTCCATAATGAAAAGAAGCAAAGTTGATGTATTGGTAATTGGTGCCGGACCTGCGGGAACCGTTGCTGCATCTATCGTAAACAAAGCTGGTTATAAAGTACGCATTGTAGAGAAGTTGAAATTTCCACGCTTTGTAATTGGAGAAAGTTTATTACCGCGTTGTATGGAAGCGTTGGATGAAGCTGGTTTTTTAGATGCAGTAAAAGCAGCAAACTTCCAGGAAAAATATGGTGCATTGTTCGTAAAAAATGGTGTTATATGTGACTACTCTTTTGCAGATCGCTTTACAGAAGGATGGACGTGGACATGGCAGGTTCCGCGTGCAGAGTTTGATAAAATTCTTGCAGACACCGTTGAATCAATGGGTGTGCCTGTTTCATATGAAACAACGGTTACAGGAATAGTTTTTAATGGCTCTGATTCTATAACAACTGTTGAAAATGTAAATGGTGGTGAGAAGGAAGAAATTGAAGCAAGATTTATAATAGATGGCAGTGGTTATGGAAGAGTAATTCCAAGTTTGTTTAATATGGACAGACCATCAAATCTTCCACCACGTAAAGCTGTGTTTGCGCATACGAAAGATGTAAGACGCTCAATGGCTGATGAACCAAACCGAATTACCATTATTGTTCATGAATATGCTGTGTGGATCTGGGTTATTCCATTCTCGAATGGTGTTACCTCTGTGGGATATGTTGGCGATCCGGAATTTTTTGAAAAGTTCCCCGGCACACCAGAAGAACAATTCAGAAGTTTGCTTGCAGCACAACCTCATTTGGCTGAACGTTTTAAAGATACAGAGCTTGTGTTTGAGCCAAGAACATTACAATCATGGAGCAAAACAACAGATAAATTTTACGGTGAAGGTTTTGTATTAACAGGGAATGTAACAGAATTCCTTGATCCTGTATTTTCATCTGGTGTAACGCTTGCTACAGTAAGTAGCCAGAAAGCTGCAAAGCTGGTATTGAAAAAATTAAAAGGTGAAGATGTAGATTGGGAAGAAGAATACACCAAGCCAATGATGCAGGGTGTAAATACTTTTCGCTCTTATGTTATGCGCTGGTACGATGGAACATTAGATACAATCTTCTTTGCAGACGACCAGGATGCTGAAATTAAGAGACGCATTTGCTCCGTATTGGCTGGGTATGTTTGGGATATGGACAATCACTATGTAAAAAATCATGATACAGCTTTAAGCAGGCTTGCAGCCACTATTCAAACAAGAGACCGGTTCAGGGCTTTTAGCAAAGAGCAATAAATAGATTATAGTTGACAGATCATAAAAAAATATCTGCATTTAGCATTGTAAAAAATAATGCTGTTTCAAAAAATGGTAAACAACTTTTTGAAGCAGAAAGAAATATAGATGCAGATGAATTTCTGTTAGCGGCTTACCAGCATTTTGCAATCAGTTATCCAAAATTTTACAAGATGGATAATTTGTGCAAGCTGGGAATAATTGCAACGGAAGTTTTACTAAAAGATGAACCTGAAGTTGAAGATCCATATGCAACCGGGATTGTTTTAAGCAACTCCAAAGCAAGTCTTGATACAGACATTAAGTATTACGATTCTATAGCAAATATTCCAAGCCCTGCTTTGTTTGTATATACTTTGCCGAACATTGTAATTGGTGAGATCAGCATTAAACATTCTTTTAAAGGCGAGAATGCATTTTTTATCTTTGACAGCTTTGATGCTGCGTTTACAGAGCAATACGTAAACAATTTATTTGCAACAACACAAATGCAGCGTTGTATTTGTGGCTGGATTGATTTACTAAAGAATGATTACGAAGCAGTTTTGTTTCTTATTGAAAAGAACGAAGCATCAAACGAAGAAGAAACATTTACAAAAGACAATCTTAATAACATATATCTTAAGCATACATGGAAAAAGCAAAATTAATGGAAGATCTGAAGAGACAGATCATTGCGCAGTTGAATCTGAAAGATCTTACACCTGACCAGATTGGTGATGAACAACCACTTTTCGTAGAAGGTCTGGGTCTCGATTCCATAGACGCGCTTGAACTGATCGTGCTGATGCAACAGGAATACAAAATAAAATTATCCAATGCAGAAGACGGACCAAAAGTCTTCAAATCTGTTAGCACAATGGCTGATTATATTCTTGAACATCAAGCGGAGAAAGCGTAATGAGCAATGCGGTGTTTGTGGTGGGTGCAGGTGTTATTTCAGCAATTGGTAATAATGTAGCTGAAAACCTGCATGCACTTGAAACAAGCACAGCAGGTATGGGCAAAATGACGTTGCTCGATTCTATTCACAAAGACAAATTACCTGTTGCAGAAGTAAAACTTTCTAACGATGCGTTAGCTGCAATAACAGGTTTACCTTCCACGATTACAAGAACTGCTTTGTTAAGTGCTGTTGCTGTAAAAGAAGCAATAGCAGATGCAGCAATAGATATAAAGAACTTTCGCACAGGTTTTATCTCCGCCAATTCTGTTGGCGGTATGGATAAAACAGAAAACTTCTACACAGAATTTATTGCCAATAAAAATGCCGGTCATTTGCGCAATGTTGTAAACCATGAGTGTGGCAGACCAACAGAAATTCTTGCAGATGCATTGGGCATCAAACATTTTGTTACAACCATTAGTACTGCGTGTTCTTCTTCTGCCAATGCTATTTTTCTTGGCGCAAGAATGATAAAACATAACATGCTTGATGTGGTGATTGCTGGTGGCGTTGATGCGCTTACAAAATTTACATTGAATGGTTTTAATAGTTTAATGATCCTCGATAACGAGTTTTGCAAACCATTTGATGAAAACCGTAAAGGGCTTAATCTTGGTGAAGGTGCTGGTTATATCGTAATGGTTTCAGAGAAAGTTGCGAAAACATTATCATCAAAAATTTATTGCACGCTTAGTGGCTGGTGCAATGCAAATGATGCGTATCATCAAACAGCTTCATCGCCGGGCGGCACAGGTTCTTTGCTTGCTATGAAAGGCGCAATGCAAAAAGCAAACATTTGCGCAGAAGATGTTGATTATATTAACCTACATGGCACCGGAACGCAGAACAATGATATTGCGGAAGGCACTGCGATCAACACGTTGTTTGCCCCGAATTTTCCAAAGATAAGTTCCACCAAATCCTTTACTGGTCATACTTTGGGCGCAAGTGGCGGTATTGAAGCTGTGTTTGCTGCACTCTCTGTAAAGCATGGTTTAATATATCCCAATTTGCGTTTTCACACGCAGATGAAAGAGCTACCATTTACACCACAAACAACTTTTCTAAAAGATCAGCAGGTAAGAAATGTAATAAGCAACTCGTTTGGTTTTGGCGGCAATTGCTCTTCATTGGTTTTTTCTAAAGTGTGAGCAGGCAATAGTTTTACATGGCATCGCCTGTTGTGTCACTCACTTGTACATTCAGTTCTTTATTGAGCCGAACGCGTAACGCTCAAAGCTTAAAGTAAAAAAACATTGCGTTGAGCGTTTAGCTTTCTGCATTAAGCTTTACAGCACAAGAGTGCGACGCAAGGAACGATAAGTTAAGAGAATAAAGTGGGTTTCAAAAAAGTAAAAAATATCATTACAATTTTTTGAATTTTTACTTTTAAATTTTGAATTAATAACATGAGCATTTATATAACATCAGCATACGGCGTTACTCCGCAACCATTATATGATGGCGACGAGTTGCTGCCTGTTTTACAAAATAAAACAGGCAACAGGCTTGCATGTGTTGAGCCAAATTATGCTGACTATGTAGATGCAAAGTTGATCAGAAGAATGAGCCGTATTATAAAAATGGGAGTTGCTGCTGCAATTCAATGTTTAAAAGATGCGGAGCTGCAAATGCCGGATGCGATTGTTACTGGAACGGCTTATGGTTGCCTGCAGGATACGGAAGTTTTTTTGAACAGGCTCGTTGAGTTTAAAGAAGAATTACTTACGCCGACTGCGTTTATACAATCAACACACAATACGGTTAGTGCACAGATTGCGTTAATGCTGCAGTGTCATAATTATAACAACACTTATGTGCATCGTGGATTTTCTTTTGAATCTGCGTTACTTGATGCTATGATGATGCTAAATGAAAATGAGATCAATAACGCATTAGTTGGCGCGGCAGATGAAATTATAGAAACAAGTCATAAAATATTATCAAGATTTGGTTTGTATAAAAATGAAAATGCATCAACAGACACTTTATACAAAACAGAAACAAAGGGCACAATTGCAGGGGAAGGCGCAGTGTTTTTTACTTTGAATAATGAACACTCAGCAAAAGATCTTGCAAAGCTTGATGCAGTTACAACATTCTATAAACCTGCAGATGACAGTGAAATAAAAGAACAAATTGCTGCATTTCTTGCAGGACAAATATTGGATGTAGAAGATATTGATCTTGTTATAACAGGCAAGAATGGTGATGCAAAAAATGATGCAGTTTACAATGCATTAAACAACACATTATTTGCAGGCAACCAGGTTATTAATTATAAACATTTGTGTGGTGAATATCCAACAGCATCTGCTTATTCGTTATGGCTTGGCGCAGCAATAATAAACGAAGGAAAAGTTCCGGCTTCATTAACTGAAGTTTCAGCAAACAAGCCTGTAAAGCGTTTGCTGGTCTATAATCATTATCAAAATACACATCACGCATTATACCTGCTTTCTGCATGCTAAACTTCAGGAACACAAATATTGCTTTTGTATTGCTGCTGATATTACTCGTGTGGCTTGATAAATTGTACAATATTTCTTATTGGTATTATTTGCTTGTTCTCTTTATTTATTCACTGGTGGTATTTTGGGGTTGTTATAATGTTGGCTCGAATTTTTTTATAAAAATTATTTGCAAAGCCAAGACAACTAAAAAAGAGATAGCTATAAGTTTTGATGATGGACCTGTAGAAAATTATACGCCGGAAATATTATCTCTGCTCAAAAAGAATAATATTAAAGCGGCATTCTTTTGCATTGGCAACCGTATTGAAAAGAATGAAGCATTATTAAAGCAAGTTTACGAAGAAGGACATGTTATAGGTAACCACTCCTACTCCCATGCGCCAATGTTTGATCTTTTTCCAACGGGTAAAATGTGCAAAGATCTTAACAGCATGGATGAAGCAACTAAGAAAGTAATTGGCGTTAAGCCAAAATTGTTTCGTCCGCCTTACGGTGTAACAAATCCAACTGTTAGAAAAGCTATAATAAATGGCGGTTATTTTCCTGTTGGGTGGAGTGTTCGTTCTTTAGATACCGTTATTAAAGACAAACAAAAACTGTTTGATAGAATCGTAGATCTAAAGCCCGGAGACATCGTGCTATTTCACGATACCAGTAAAACAACGCTGGATATTTTACAAAGATTTATAGATCATGTACACAAGAGTGGTTTTACATTTGTAAGATTGGATAAGTTACTCAACATAGAACCTTATGCGTAAATTATTACTTATAGGATTTGTATTTTTTTCTCCGACTTTATTTGCACAGCATGCGGGCTATACTCCTGTTCCGGATATTACTTCCTTTCAGCAGCAATTTGCTACAGCATCGCAGAAAGTAAATTCTATTAAAAGTGATTTTACTCAGGTTAAAAACCTGAGCATGCTTTCTGAAAAAATTACGTCGAAAGGAAAGTTCTGGTTTAAGAAAGAGAATATGGTGCGTATGGAATATGTACAACCATTTCAATACCTGATGATTTTAAACAAGAATGACATTTACATAAAAGATGGTCAGAAAGAAAATAAGATCTCTACAAAATCTAATAAACTCTTTCAGCAGATAAACCAGATAATGGTTGATTGTGTTAAAGGCACAGCATTCTCCAATAAAGATTTTACTGTTAAAGCTTTTCAGAATAGTACAGGATATTTAATTGAAATGAGCCCAATCAACAAAACATTGAAAGATATGTTTAAGAATATTAATGTTGTGGTTGATAAAAAACAATACTCTGTTACTTCAATCGAAATGCTGGAAACTTCCGGCGACAATACATTGATAACTTTTGCAAACAAAGAACTAAACACAGACGTGCCTGATGCGTTATTTGCTCATTAGTAGTTTATGCTTGTTAAGTGCATGCGCATCGCAGTACAAACACCTTCAACAATCAAGCGGTGATGCAGGTTGTTTACAAAAATTTAAACCGGATTTTACCAGAGCACTTTATTATACTACAGTTAATGTAACAGGCAAATATTTAAGTGGGATTTTACTTATTAAAAAAATGCCCGACAGCAGTACAAGAATGGTTTTCTCCAATCAGTCAGGATTTAAGTTTTTTGATTTCGAATACAACGCTGCCGGTGATTTTAAAGTTTACCAGGTAATAGATCAATTGAATAAAAAGCCTGTGCTTATTACATTGCGTAAAGATTTTGAAATTGTAATGATGCATGATAAAGTAATGCAAAATGGTTTTATAAAAACTGATTCATCAGGTTTAAAGTATTATGGTTTTCCTGCAGAGAAAGGCTACAATTATTATATTACAGATGCAAACTGTAATGAGTTGGTAAGAATGGAAAGAGCATCTTCAAGAAAAGCTGTGGTAAGAGCCATTATGAAAGATTATAAGAATGGAATACCTGATACAATTGGTATTAGTCACATAGGTTTTCAGTTTGATATTGGTTTGAAAAGATTAGAAGATGCCCCCAACCCCTAAAGGGGAGTATTGAAGAAACTTTTTGCAAATTGCCGAAGAATAATATACGTTACAAGTGTGCGACGCAACAAAAGATTTATAGTAGCAATACAGTTTGGTACAAAATAAATTTCTATTTAGTTTACACGATTATTTAAAACACCCTTTAGGGATGGGGCATATATTTCATGTTATTAGAAAATAATTTTTACACGATACAATCTTTTTTAAACGAAGAAGGAATTGCAAACGCAACGATTGCCGTTAATGCACCCCACAAAATATTTGAAGGACATTTTCCCGGAGCACCTGTTGTACCGGGCGTTTGCATGACGCAGATGGTAAAAGAATTACTGGAAAGAGCATTGATGAAAGCAACAAGATTATCAAAAGCAGATAATCTTAAATTCTTATCAATAATAAATCCGGTTGAAAATAATATCGCCAGCGTTGAAGTGAAATATAAAATAACAGAGGATGTGGTTGACGTGAATGCAACTATTTCAAACAGTACAGCCACAAATTTTAAAATGAAAGCGCAGTTTATACTTTCTTAGTAATTTGTTATTTTGCTGTCGGTGAAATTTTCTTTTCAGGCATTAACAAGTTTATAAGATTCAATGCGGGATTAGTCATAAATGTTGTAATAAGCGCCATTAACACCATCATCGCAAACACTTGCGGGGAAAGGATTCCAAGATCATAACCAATATTCAACACCACGAGTTCCATTAACCCTCTTGTATTCATTAATGCGCCGATAGATAAACTATCTTTCCACGATTGCCCTGTAACTTTCGCAGCCATTGTACATCCGCCAAACTTTCCTGCAACAGCAACAACAATGATCCAGCCACAACTTATCCAAAGATTTGTATCATTCAGCAATCCAATTTGTGTACGCAAACCGGTGAAGACAAAAAACAATGGAAGCAACAATACAAGACTTACATCTTCAATTTTATCAATGATCGTTTGACGAAAATTTATTTTCGTTGGCATGATTACACCGGCAACAAATGCGCCGAATAAAGCATGAACACCAATCAATTCTGTGAGATACGCAGAAAGCAGCATTACCATAAACACAATTGCCATCATCGATCTGCTTACTGTATCACGTTTATCATAAAGGCGTTCAAGCTTTTTCAAAAAGGGTCTTATAATAAACAACATCAACAATACATAAAGCAATAATAACCCAATTGTGAACAATATGTTTTCAGATGTTCCTGCTTTTACAATTGCTATCAAACCAGCGAGAATGCACCATGCGGTTACGTCATCTGAAGCTGCACATGTAATTGCAGTTATACCGAGTTTTGTTTTAGTGAGATTTCTTTCTTTTATAATTCTTGCAAGCACAGGAAATGCAGTTATGCTCATGGCAATACCCATAAATAAAGAAAAAGAAAGAAACGAAATGTTTTCCGGTGCATATGTTTTATACATAGTGAGTGCAAGCCACATACCCAATGCATAAGACATGATAATTCCTGTATGACTTATTACCAATGCTGATTTTACCTGCTTTCGAATAATTGTAATATCAAGTTCGAGACCTATTACAAACATGAATAAGATCAATCCAAGCTGGCTGATAAATTGCAGGTTTGTCAACGACGAAGAAGGAAAAACAAAATGAGAAATAGCTGGTGCAAATGCCCCTAACACAGAAGGTCCTAATAAAATACCCGCAACGATCTCACCAATTACTGCAGGCTGACCAATTTTATTAAACAACCAACCGAATAATCTTACTGCAACAACAATTACAACGATCTGCAAAAGCAATACAGGTAACGACAGTGAAAGATTGTTATTGAAATGCTCTGTAAATTGATCAAGGCCCGATTTATTATTTTCAATAGCACTAATTGATGTTGCCTGCAAACCACTACCCTGCTGCATAATAAAATAAATAACCGCACCAAATACCATCAGCATGCAGATATAAAATAACCATGTACGATTTTTACTCATGAAAAGTGAAGATAAAAAAACAGGCTGCATATGCAACCTGTTTAAAAAAATTGTTGATACTATTTCGCAAGATACTTGCCTAAAGCCTTTCCTGCATCAGCATAGGCTTCAGAAATTCTTAACCCGGTATCAAAATCATAGCCGCCGAAAGTTCTGCCAAGCGCTTTCTCAAGCGAAATTTTTGTAATCACCTTGTCATGATTTGCTGTTTCAACAATCCAAATCTCGCCGTCGATCTGAGCGCTCTTACTGGAGATGCCAACGTTATAACCAGGCTCCGTAAATGTTGTTTTAAAAATCAGCGTGTATTTTGCGTTTTTATCTTTCGTTTTCTCGCTGTACTTTGTAAACAATTCTTCAAACTTAGGTTCGAATCTATAATGCCTGTCTTCGACCCATGCTTTAGCCCAGGTATCTCCTTTACCAGCTTCCTTTTTGTTATACTCTGCGGTTTTCTTTGCAACATACTCAGACTCTTTGTCAAATTTTCCAACTTTCATATTGTCATAAGTGTATTCGAAATTCATAGATGTTTCACTTTTAATAGCATCTATGCTTCCTTCAATAACTTTTAATTTTTGCGCCTGGCCGCTTGTTGAAATTAACGCAGCAAAAGAAACTGCGCCCAACAGAGATAAAATTTTCATTTGTTGATGTTTTAATTTTATTTAGAAATATGTACTAAGCCATAGAATAAAGATTAAGCTTTGTTGCGTCGCACTCTTGTACTTTCTAATCTTTACGCGGCAAACGCAAAATTTATTTTAAATGCAATGTTTAAAGTAGCTATTAATTTTCAAAAGAAAAATCCCCTTTAAAAAGTCACATTTTTTCAATTAATATAAAACTATGCTGAGACTCCCTGTAACTATTGCAAATAATAATTTTTTTTAACCCAGGTCTTATTTCAGCCCGTTTTGCCATATGAGCAGGCAAATGCTGATGTTTAAGAATATAACATGCAAGCCAAACTGCAACAGCAGATACAGTAGCGTAATCTCCGGTTAAATGTTTGTATCTCGCAACGGTTACGTTATCTGCTAATAAAGATTCACATGCGGTATAATATTCCAAAGAACGAATGTCTCCATCTTCGCCTGAAAGCAATAAATAATATTCTCCTTCCTTAATAAATTCTTTTATAAATAAACCGAGTTGTTTTTTTATTACAGAAACCTCTTTCGTAGAACACATTTCAACCGCTTCAATTTTTGAAATGGCATTTTCCGCTAAACCATTTACAATAAACATGGCTGCTCCTTCACCAGCCATCGTTCCTTTTGTGTTAGTGTTGTAAAGATCAGCGTTTGATATTTGCTTATCTTTATAACATCCTGCAAGTGTATCGATGTTATAATTGTAATGAGAAATAACATCCATCCCACCAACCAAAATGTTTCGCTGCGGATTTTCTTTTATTAACATCGCTCCATCCAATAAGGCATTTTCAAATGAAAATCCCCGATGCACATGCGTAGCATTATAAGACTTGTTTGTGGTCATTAAACTTATCTGTGATGCCACTGCATTTGCGGTGCTTTGTACAAAATCTCCAGGCGTTAATAGTCCTTCGTCATACTCCACTATTTGATTCAGAAATTTTATGCTTTCTTCCATACCACCATTAGCTGTGCCGATAATAATTCCATCAACCTTTGTTTGTTCTAACAATGGCAAAGCAGTCCCAAGCCCGATCTTTACATTCTTACTCATCCTGCGTAAAATACCTGGCGGAATATTTTTGAGCACAGGTTCTTTTACATTCATTTGGTTGTTTACAGATCCATTTAAATGTTCTATATCAACATCATTAAAAGTTTGTTGCGGAGAGATACAAGATGTTTGATGTATATAAAGCATAAGTTATAAACCTGTTTTATTTTGTCTGCGATGATCTGGTCATGAAACCGAAGTTGCCATTTGTAATGCAGAAGAAGTGCTTGCGACGCAACGAAGATGCCATAAAAATATTGGCTGGTATCATAAACTAATACTTTGAAAAAATGAGCGACGTGCAATTGCCTCCAAACCCAAATGAATTACTCATTACATATTGCAAAGGCATTTTTTTATACTCATTAACCGGAATAAGACCTGTTGCATCAATTACATTTTTGAAATGCAATGCAGGGTATATTTCCTGGTGTGCCAGTGATAAAATGCTGAACACTGCTTCAATTGCGCCGGCAGCGCCAAGTGTATGACCAATATTTCCTTTCGTTGATGCAAATGCAGGAACATCTTTAAAAACTTTCAACATTGATACGCTTTCTACTTCATCATTGTTTTCTGTTGCAGTTCCATGCGCATTAATAAAATCAATTTCATTAGCGTTTAGATCTGCTTTCTTTAATGCTTGATGCATTGCCGCTACAGGACCATTTCCTTCTGCAGATAAAGCCGAAGGATGAAACGCATCATTTGCATTTCCATAACCCGCAACAGTTGCATATATTTTTTTTTCTGCAGCATCTTCTTCTCTTTCCAACACAAGACATGCAGCGCCTTCACCAAGATTTAAGCCTTTGCGATCTTTATCAAATGGTCTGCATGGTTCGTCTGATAAAATGCGCAATGCATTAAACCCGTTGATGGTAAATTTTGCAAGCGTATCGGCACCAATTATGATCGCTCTTTTTGCAAAACCATTTTGTATAAGCCTTGCACCATACATGATTGCATTTGCTGAAGATGAGCAGGCAGTATTGAAAGTATTTACAATGCCTTGCATCTTGTAACGATTCTGCACATACATGAGCACTGAAGCAGAATCATAAGAAGTTAGATATTCAGAACCATTTGATTTACTATGAGCATCTTTATAAAATTCATCTGTAAGACACATGCCGCCAACTGTATTACCACTTATAAAAGCTGTATCTAAAGAACTGATCTTATCTGCGGATAATTTACTATCAGCAACTGCTTCATTAAACGCATGCAATGATAATAACATCGTGCGTGTTACGCCCGGCTCATTTGCATGAAGCTGCTGTTTTAATGTATCGGTTGTGATTTTTATTTCGCCAAATGGCATAATGCCCGCATACCGGGACAATAAATTTTCAAGTGAAGTAATTCCACATGTACCTTTTATAAGTGAAGCCCTGTTTTCTTCAACAGTATTGCCAATGGCACTGATAACGCCCATTCCTGTTACAACGATCCGGCTCAACTCGAGAATTATTTTGTTCTGTGTTTTTCAATGTAATCAACCATGGTGTTGATGTCTGTTAAGATTTTGCGACCCTCTTTAGGATCTTTTATTTCAATACCATATTCGCGGGAAAGCAATACAATAAGTTCAATAGAATCAATGGAGTCAAGCCCCAAACCCTCACCAAACAAAGGCTCTTCATCTTTTATATCTTCAGGTGCAACACTCAGATTCAGAAATTGAATGATCTGTTTCTTCAGCTGCATCTTTAATTCACTTCTTTCCGTTGTCATAATTAAATAAGGTTTTTGCGCTTGAGACCCCAAACAGTTATTAATTGTATAACAACTGTTATAGCAAATAAAGATAAAATATTCGTCATTATATCACTTAATTTTCCGCCTTCGAGAAATAAACCATAGTATGCTTCTATGCACCAATGCAGCGGAGAAATATTCATTAGTATTCTTAATGAACCTGGCATTACAAAAGATGGAATCATAATGCCGCCGAGAGCAGCAAGAATTACCACAGACACAGCGCCAAATCCATTTGCCTGTTCTTGCGTTTCTGCAAACACACCAACACAAATAGCATAGCTTGATGCACACCATCCGCAGATGAATGTTACAAGAAGTAATCCAAAAATATCATGGGGAATATTTAACGCAGGCAAACCCATTAAAGGAAACAACCATACACCAATAGAGAATATAATAATCGCCTGGAAGATGGTTACGAATGTATAGGTGACCTGTTTTGATAACAACGATAACATATAATTTGTTGGCAATGTTTTCAATCTTATAAAACTACCGTTTTGCTTTTCTCTTACTACACTACTGCCAAGTGAGATAACAATAAAGAACATGGCGAATATTGTCCACGCAGGAATATTATGTTGCGATGCATTAGGAATATTACGACTGCCATCTCTTGAAACAGGAACTTCATTTACCTGTACCTGGTTATTGATCATTTCATCTTCGAGTGATCCGGGCATTACTGAATCATTCAGTGAAAGATAAACTGTCTGCAATATTTTTTTATTCTCAACGATCTGTAATGCACTGCGCAATGCACCTTGTATAGACTGACGAAATGATTGTTGCAATACCGGGTGATAATAAAAAGTAATGGGTGTAACATTTTCTGCGGCTTTTGCGGAGCTGTCGTCATTTACGCCAAGATCATTCAAAGCTTTAGCTGTTATATTCTCTGCCTTTGCAGAAAGCTTTGCAGAAAAATTCGGCGGAATAACAATGGCGACCATCGCATCTTTTTCATGCATGTCATTTTTTATCTCTTCATCTGTTTGGTCACTTGCAACACTATCAATGTCAAACATGCCAATTTTTCTTATCGCTGCAGTTAATTGTTTTCCGGATTCACCGCTGTCTTTGTTGCACAATATCATTGCAAGCTTATTATCGTTCACGAGTTCAAACGTGCTGTTTTGTACACTCGTAATAACAATAGCTAGCAATATGGGCATGGCAAACATCACGAGCAAACCGATCTTGTCCCGTGTAAGAATAAGTAAATCTTTTTTTATGGTTGCCCAAAGTTTGAACATAATACTAAGTCAAAAGTGAAAATTCAAAAGTCAAAAAGATGTTTTAATATATTTTAAAGATTTTTGAACCGAACTATATTTCTTAACTCATCGTTCCTTGCGTCGCACTCTTGTGCTGTTGAGAGAAAGGCAACAAGGCAAAGAGGCAATAAGCAAAGAGAATTTATTTTATTGTTCACTTTTCGCTGTTCATTGTTCACTGAAGTTCTGAACGTACAAGTGAGTGACACAACAGGCGATGCCACAAAGAACAAAAGCTTGTCTTCATAAAATCAATCCCTGTATGCTCTGCCTGTCAAATTCAAAAACAAACCCTCCAAGCCATCCTGCTGATGTTCTGCCATCAAGTTTTGCAACGTATCGTGAGCAATGATCTTTCCTTCATCTATCAAAGCGATTTTTGTACAAAGATCTTCTGCTTCTTTTAACTGGTGCGACGTATAAATCAACGTACTTCCTGCTTTATTCAATTCCATTAAATAATTAATGATTGCATGACGGCTTTGCACATCTACACCAACAGTGGGCTCATCTAAAAACAACACCTGCGGCTGATGTATAACACCAATCGCAAGATTTACACGACGCTTCATGCCGCCTGAAAATTTATTTACAGGTTTATCTGCAACATCCTCCAAACCCAATACCTGCAATAGTTGCAGCGTTCTATCTTTTATCTGTTCTTTTGTAAGACCAGCCCACGAGCCGAAGAATTCCAGATTTTCCTTCGGACTCAGTTCATGATAAAAAGAAAAATCCTGTGGCACAAAACCAAAAAGATGATTCACTTTTTTGTCGTGCTTTTTTATTTCGTTGCCCAACAATTGAATGGAACCTTTTTGATAATTAAGCAAGCCCGTCATCAACTGCATGAGTGTAGTTTTGCCTGCACCATTTGGACCAAACAAACCAAAACGTTCACCTTTATTAATTGTAAGATTGAGATTACTAATGCACGGAGAATAACCTGCGTATGCAAAACTTATATCGTTGATCTCGATTGCAGCACTCATGCATCCAGTTTTATTTTGGACAGATCCTGGAAAGCTTTCTTCTCCATTTCGGAAATTTTTATAAGATAATCGCCCATTACATCAAAGTCTGCCTGGCTTGTAATACGACCTTTATAAATACCCGCAGCCTGTACCGCAGCGTTTCTCCATTGATCGCCGGCTTGTGTAAATTGTTGAGATATATTAAGCAATTCATCTTTTGCAAAATACTGATGTGCCTCTTGTAAGAACGCACCATATATATAACGAAAGCCACCACCACCTGTTCCAATCTCTTCCTGCATGCGCACCAATTGCGCAAGATAACTCCCGGCTTTTTGTACACCGAGTTTATCACGCCATCTCTTTATTTTTTTTCCTGTGTATGCAATGCCATTCACGCCTGCAAAGCCAACGGGAACATGCAGCATATCGCGGGTGTTGCGTTTAATTCCTTTTTGTATTGCACTTTTTATCTGATCTGTTGTAATTTCTTTTGCATGCTCAGGATAATACAATTGTCCTCTTGGAGCTAACGGACCTTTTGCAAAACGTACACGTTCCAATTCGTAACTGTTGAGCGAAGTTGTGTACTCCATGATAGGATCGCTGATGAGATAATTATCATCTTCTTTTCCAAACACAACAAGATTGTGCGCATTAAAATGAAAGCGATATTCTTTTGGAAAATAAGTGAGATAATAAACACCAACCTGGCAACCTGCAGGCTGACCATTCTTCAAACATTCATCAAGTGCTTTTTTTGCTTCTGCAGTTGATGAAAATTTTTTCCTGATAACTTTTATACCAAGTGACTTGCAAACTCTTTTAAAGATCAAACCGGGCTGTGTGCGAAATGCAATAGCCGGTCCGTTATTGACCTTCATCAGAGGAATATAAATGAAAAATAAACCAGAGCCAATCCCAAACGAAAGTGGTTCTGTAATAAAATCAACGCCGCTATGTTTTAGTAAATTCCTGGTAACGCCATTCTCGCAATGCGCTGCCTGTAGGTGCTCAAAATTAAGCTTCATGCGCATTCATGGTTTTAAGTTGCTCAACAGAAATTTCAAAAATTTCTGCGTAGCGTTTCAGTTTTTCGTCAGGTAATTTTTTGAAAATTGCTGGCTTCATGTGTCTCTTGATCGTCCATTTCCAGAAGCCGGTATATGCAGATAAAATGCCAATATCCATTACACGCAATTCCATAAAGAATAATAAGGGGCTTGCTTCACCATTCAATACTTTTTGTTTTGCTTCTGCAACTTTTTCTTCAATGTCGTGCCACGCTACATCAAGTGCATCAGATTTTATTTTCCAGCCGTTGCTTAGTTCTGTAACATATTTTCCATTCTCATCGGTTACATAACAAACTTCTGTTGTTAGTTTTCCGAGTGCACCTAAATCCTGGGGAACATTTTCTTTATTCATGTTACAAAGTTTTAAGTGATGAGAAATTTTTTGTTACAAACTGCTGTGCTGCTATTGAGCCCTGGTTGTGTCACTCACTTGTGCGTTCGGAACTTTTATGAGCCGAACGCGTAACGCTTAGAGCTTAACGCAAAGTACATTGCGTTGAGCGTTTAGCTTTCTGCATTGAGCTTTACAGTACAAGAGTGCGACGCAACAGGCGATGACCAAAGAACAAACTGCCGGGTTCAAAAAAATTTATACAACCGTAAGCAAACTATACATGTAAGAGAAACGTGAACTTTCAGGAATAAGTAACAATATTTTATTTCCTTTTTTCAATTCGCCGCTGTGGAAGAGCTGATCGACCGCAAGATAAATGTAACCAGCACCAACATTTCCGATCTCGCTAAGGCATGTGCGCCATTTTTCCCAAGGAATGTGTAAACCAATTTCTGTAAGCCTGTCGTAAATTTTTACTTTGAAGAATTCGCTTGACATATGCGGAAGGAAGAAATCAACATCTTTTACATCGAGACCATTGCGTTCGCAAATATCTTTCAAGCCTCTGCCACCAAGTGGAACAATGTTATCGCCTAAGAGTTTTACATCCTGCTTTATACTCAGCACAGATTTTTGCAGTAATTCGTCAGGCGTATAATCAAGATAACCTTTTAGTACACCATTTTCTTTTTCACTGCCTGCATACATACAAGGATCCATTTCGTTTGCATAGGAAACGCCATCAACCCAATCTATGCGAAGGCTTATGCCATCTGCATTTGGTTTGTTTGACATTTGGAATGCGCAAGCACCGTCAGACAACATCCAACGCAAAAAGTCTTTATCAAAACTGATGTATGGATTTTCTTCAAGTTCAACTAATTTCTGCACTTCATCTTCAAAAACATCTGACTTGATCGATGCAGAAAATCTTTCTGAACCTGTAGCTATTGCATTGTTTACATTTCCGATCTTCACAGACATGTAAGCATATTTATATGCATGCATTCCTGCGCAGCAAACGCCTGAAGGAGAAACCACTTCCACCGCATTCGATTCTGGCAACCAGCCATGAACCATACATGCATGTGAAGGCATTATCTGGTCTGGTGATGATGTACCACAGCTTATCAGTTCAAGATTTTTTAAACCTTCGGGATTGTTTTTGAAAAGATTCCTGATTGCTTCAGCAGTCATTTGCGCATTTGTATGTGTAGGCTTTCCACCTTTTTGCAAAGCGTAGAATCTTCTTTTGATACCGTTGTTGCGCAACACAATTCTTTTTGATTTGGAAGGTTTGTTATTGATATAACCTAAATACTCTTCCATCTCATCATTCGAAACCGGATCATTGGGGAAAAAATGCGCTGTATTTGTAATGTAAACTTCGTTGAGAGACATGTTCTTTACTCCTTGTTATAATTCACACCTAAAAAATATTCAAATTTTCTTTTTGTTCTGCTGACCAAAAAGGGTCGCACAAGAATACTATGAATAAGCAATATAATTGGCGCCGCAACAAAAAGCGCAATTAAAAGATAATATTTGAATGCAACAAGTAACGCTTTCCTTTTTTTTGAGCCGTAAATCTTACCACCCCATATTTTAAACATGATACCAGCTTTAGATTCAATATACATTAAACTATATTTTATTTCTACCGCTTTGGCGTTTACGAGTTCCTGTTGCATTCCGTCGTATGAACCTTTTGCTATATAAGGTGCAACAATTGAACCGTAAATAGGCACTTTATCAATATCAGCCTGGGCAATACCAGGCATTGGTAATATTCCCCACTTGCGTTCTTTCTTACCATTCAACATCCAGTGAAAGATCGTTAATACACCAATTTGGTTGTTGCCTCTATCAGCCAATACAATATTGCCTACGAGTTTTGCCCCTGCATCTTTCAGAAGTTTTTTTACTTTTTCCTGGGCATTCAGCCACATGTTTCTTGAACCGATCAAGGTAATTACCGGTGTATCTTTTAAAACAGCTTTGACCATTTCATTGTTCAACATCGAATTTGCCGGAATACTTGGCGAAAGAAACCAAGGCTGCCATGCAAATACAACAAGATCATATTTGCTCTCTTTAAATTGAAATGGTTGCAGTTCCCTTGGTACCTGTTTAACACTCTCAGGCATTGCATCAAAAAAAACAGGAGCGGTTTTCCAGGGAAAAGGAAAATCATCTACCGGTCTCAAATGATGCATCTCTACTGAATGACCTGCATCTGCTATTGGTTTAAGAAAATTATTGGTTATTTCTTCCAATTGTCCGCTCTGCGTGTAATAAAGGGCTAAAACTTTTTTACTCATGTATTAAACTGTTATAAATCTGCGGGCAGCAATATTTTAGATTGTTTACTGTAATCAAGAATTGCCTGTTGAATTTCCGGCGATAGATTTTTGTATTCTTTACTGATGAACATTTTATCGCTCTTCAACTTGTCATTGTACTTTACAGCTTTAGGTACATGCTCCTGGATCTGCAATCGCAAAAATCTATACTCTGCATTTGTTGTATCTTTTGCAATCGCCGGTTCCAGTTTTGCCTTACCTGATTTAAATAAATTCAATTTCTCTTTTTTACCTTCTACAAGATCAGCTTTCTTCATAAGTAATGCGCCTTCGAAAGCATCTTTACCACTAACATTACTTTGCTTAATAACAGTAAGCTGGCTGTTAATATCATCTACACTTTTACCCGCCATTGCTTTATAAAATTGCTGACGGTTAAATTGTTGCGCGTTAGATCTTACAAACGAAATACAAAATGTAACGCATAATGTTGCAACAATTTTTATCCATGTGTTTTTTGTATGCATATTATTCAACGACGCCAAAGATAAGTAACCGCTTCAAAATTTATTCTCTCTAGATAAACTATACCATTCAAAAAAAATTTGGAGTATTTTTTTGAGCCTGGCTGCATTGCAGGACTTTACGCATTCGTTGCGTCGCACTCTTGTACTGAAGAACCCTGAATTAACAATAATATTTTCATTCATGCTTCGCAATTGCTCAACAAAGCTTTGACGGTACAAGGGTGCGACGCAAGAGGTGATGCCATGAAAAACCAAAGAAGGTTTACAAAAAATCATATCTACATATACATGTAGTTATTGAAACAAATGCATTTTTCCGTTAAACCTTTCGAATAAAACCAAATCACACTACTGCTATACCTCTGTGATGTTTGATATTAACCGTGTGACGGATTTGGTTATTTCCAAATTAGTTATATATGAAAACTCTGCTAAATCATTCAAAACTGTTACTGCTTACAACAGTTTTCTTATTCACTTCTGCAAAGCAATTATTTCCCCGAACTGCTGAGACAGATAGCTTGCTTGTATGTGCACAACAGGAACAGAATCTCATAAATAAAATTCCACTGTATTTCCAGATCGGCTCAGGTTTTATGACCGAACATCATGATAGCGCGTTTATTTTTTATAGAGCAGGCTTATTACTTGCAAGAACCTTGCGTCAGGATTCTCTTACAGGTATTGGTTATTATTATTTAGCCTCGCTGGAAGCAAAAAGAAATAATTACAGATCGGCACTAACTTATTCAGATAGTGCAATTAATTACCTGAAGCATACTAAAAGTTACCTGCAACTGTCAGAAATAAAAAATATAAAAGGCACTATCTACCTGAAACATTTAAATGCTGAAACAAAACAAAACCGTAGCGCAATAAGAAATCAGCAGCAAACAAAAAACATATTATTAATTATTGTAGCTGTTCTTATATTCTTTTCAGTATTAATGTTTAACAGGTACCAGCTAAAAAAGAAAATAGAAAGCCAGCAGTTATTACTAAATGAGCGCAAACGAATAAGTCACGAATTGCATGATGATCTTGGTTCTCAACTATGCGCAGCCAGACTTTTTTTGAGCAATTTTAAAAACAGCAATGACCATAATACAAACAGGGTATTGATTGATAATTCTATTGATCTCGTTGATACATGCATAAAAGATCTTCGCTGTATAATGAACGATCTTCAAACACCTGCCTTGCTTCAAAACGGTTATATAGCCGCTACAACTGAACTTGTAAACAAAGTGAACCAATTAAAGCAAATACATTTCAGCCTTTCGCATAACGGCATTCAGAAAAGATTAGAACCCAAAAAGGAAAGCAGTCTTTATCGCATAACACAGGAACTTATCAATAACACGCTGAAGTATGCGCAAGCAAGAAATGTTACAATTGATGTGTTGAACAGAGACAACAATATAGTACTAATGTACGAGGATGACGGCAATGGCTGTAACCTGCAGTCTGCAAGAAAAGGTTATGGATTAAACAACATTCTGTCTCGTTCAAAATCAGTAGGCGGCACAGTTGCGTTTGATTCATTTCCTGGTGCCGGTTTCCGTGCCGTTGTAGAAATACCGTTATTATATGCCTAACAAATACCCTAATTATATGCCTGACAAAAAACTACAACTGCTAATAGCAGACGATCACCGCATCTTTATGGAAGGATTGCAGCAACTACTTAAATATGAACTGCATGCCGAAATAAAAGGTCTTGCATTTAATGGCAAAGATGCCATTGAAAAATGCGCTCAAAATGATATAGATGCTATCATTATGGATATTAACATGCCGGTTATTAATGGCATAGATGCCACCCGCACCATTAAAGAATTATATCCATACATTAAAGTAATTATCATCAGCACATCAGATGATATAGCCACAATTACCAGTGCATTAAAAGCCGGAGCCGACGCCTATATTTTAAAAGATGCTGGCAGCGAAGATCTCATCAATGCTTTTAAAATCATCAGCAAAAATGAAATATTTATTTCGCCGGCTGTAGCACATTTATTTATTAGTGAACCCGGATCTGCTAAAACAAGACAGCAATGTATACAGTTTGCTGAAAGCATTCTTACGCCACGTGAGCAGGCTATTCTAAAACTTATTGCAGAAGGTTATACCAACCAGGCAATTGCTGACACGCTTTTTATTGCAGTTGCTACAGCAGATACGCACCGTAAAAACATGCTGGCTAAATTAAAGGTCAATAACACAGCGGCACTGGTAAGGTTTGCAGTAGAGAATAAATTGGTGTGAGTTTTAATTATGTACCCGGCTGTTGACTAAGCATTAAGCTTTTGTTGCGTCGCACACTTGTACTTGTAAAGCTTAATGCAGCTAAACGCTTAACGCAATGTATTTTGCGTTAAGCTCTAAGCGTTCCGCGTTTAGCTCATAAAAGTTCCGAACGTACAAGTGAGTGACACAACAGGTGATGATATGAAAAACTAAAGCCGGTAACAAAAAATACACTTTTTGGTGTATTGCCTTTTATTCTATGAATATTCAATTTTATAGTAAACTATTTTTTATGACAGTTAATAGAAGCCTCACAACAAGAGAAAAGGAAATTTTGCAGTTGATCTTTTGTGGTTATACAGATCGCCACATTGCTGAAGAACTTTCAATAAGTGATAAAACAGCCAGCACTCACCGCAAGCATATGCTAAAGAAACTGGAAGTGAAGAATACTGCATCGCTGATAAGATATGCCATGGAAAAAAAATTAGTGAAGTAAAATACACCTTTTGGTGTATTGCAAACGGAAAGAAATGATCGTTTCTTTACGGTGGCTTTACAGATGAACCAAAGCTTTAAAAACACCAGCAGATTATTTTTCTTTTTGAAAACATCAAACCCCATTAAAATGCTTACCGTGCCACAATACCATAAAACCCAGGAAACAACCACAAAACAAAAACGGGCTACACAGCGTACCAACCCTAAACCTTTTTCAGATTCTTTATTAATGAAAGAAAACTATGCATCTGCCCGTTTTCTGAAAAGACTTTCACCTTTTTTGGTGTCAGCAATCTTATTGCCGTTGTTAACCATTTACAGCATTATTGCAGGTGTTCAAATATTTAGTAGCATATGGATAGTACTGGCTGCATTTCTTTTCACTGAAACTTATTTACTCTTTCTTGACTTTGTGATCTGGAATTATTACAAAGGAAAAAAGAAGATGCATATCTGGATCATTGAATTGCTTTGTGAAGGCGGGCTTGTTTATTTTTTATTTTAATGCGGCAATTTGTTTGGCTGCGATCCAGCCACTTGACCATGCATTTTGAAAATTAAAACCGCCGGTAATACCATCTATGTCTATTACTTCGCCTGCAAAAAATAAATGCGGTATTATTTTACTTTGCATAGTATTGGCATCTATTTCTGATAATTTTATTCCGCCACAGGTTACAAATTCTTCTTTAAAAGTTGTCTTGCCTTTAACCTGGAACTCCTGCCCCGTAAGGGTTTTGATCAGCTTATTTTGAAGTGTTGCAGAGAGATCGGCCCAGCGTATATCGATATTAATATTACAAACTTCAAGCAAATACAACCACAACCTGTTTGGTAAACCAAATGGGTTTTTATTACTTAATTTCTGCGCAGCATGCTGATCTCTCAACTGTTGCCATTCTGTTCTTAAACTATTTTCATTGTACGCAGGTAGCCAATTTACGGTTGCAGAAAAATGATATTGCAACTGCGCAAGTTCTCTTGCGCCCCATGCAGAAAGCTTTAATACAGCAGGGCCACTTAAACCCCAGTGCGTAATAAGCAAGGGTCCTGTTTCTATAAGCTTGGTTGATAATATTTTTATTGTAACATGTTCAACACTTACTCCCATTAATGAAGTAATACCATTGTTGGGAATATTAAACGTAAATAAAGATGGAACCGGCGTTTCAATAGAATGACCAATTTGCTGCAGCCATTCAAACTGTGTTGCTTTGGGATAACCGCCGGAAGCGATGCAAAGAAAATCTGCTTCTAATTTTTGTTTCCCTGTTTCGAGTTGAAAATGATCGTTGAGTTTTGTAATTTTTTTTATTTCTGTGTTGAATAAAATTTCAACTCCATATTTATTTGCTTCTTTTATCAGGCAATCAATAATAGTCTGAGAATTGTTTGTTACAGGAAACAATCTTCCATCTGCTTCTGTTTTTAATTTTACATTGCGTTCTTCAAACCAAGTTATAGTGTCTTTTGTATTGAACCAATGAAATGCTTTCTTTAAAAAATTTTGACCACGTGGGTAACGTTTTACAAGTTCAGGTATTTCAAAACATGCATGTGTAATATTGCATCTTCCACCACCGCTTACTTTTACTTTTGATAAAACTTTACTGCTTTTTTCAACGATAGTAACTTTTAGCGAAGAATTTAATCTTGCTGCATTTACGGCGCAAAAGAATCCGGCAGCACCCCCACCAATAACGACGAGTTTTTTTTGCATACTTTACTAAAGTATTAATCTTATTTCTTTATTGGCAGAAATATTTGTTACAGTACAAGTGTGCGACGCAACTGAAGTTCAGTACATATTCAAAAGATAAGTACCTATTAATTTTATTTGTAGAAGACAGAATAACTATATGGATATTTTATAATGCCACGCTTTGTGCATAATACGAAACATTGAGGTTTGGATTGTTTTGTTCTGCCGCTTCTATAATGGAGTAATCTGAAAGTATCAGTGCTTTATTTTTTTTGATGCATACATCATGTTCGAAGTGCACAGATGGTTTTCCATCACGTGTACGCACTGTCCAGCCATCATCTTCTGTATACACATCTTTGGTACCCATATTTATCATTGGCTCAATAGCAATTACCATATTTTCTTTCATCTTCTTTCCATCCCCGCGTTTGCCATAATTAGGAACCTGTGGATCTTCATGCATGCTTCTGCCAAGACCGTGACCAACCAATTCTCTCACTACTCCATAACCATTTCTTTTTTCTGTATAATCCTGTATCGCAAAAGAAATATCACCTACCCTATTGCCTGCAATTGCTTTTTCTATACCCCTGTATAAAGATTCTTTCGTAACACGAACCAGCTTTAGCACATCTTCACTTACGTCTCCAATGATAAAAGTGTAAGCATGATCACCATGCCAACCATTAAGAATAACACCCATATCTATCGAAACAATATCGCCCTCTTTTAGGGGCTCATTATTTGGGAAGCCGTGAACCACTACATCATTTATAGATGCACAAATATTATGAGGATAACCACGGTAATTTAAGAAAGAAGGAATTGCTTTGTGATCGCGTACAAACGTTGCGCATAATTTATCGATCTCCATTGTTGTCATGCCCGCTTTCAGCACCTTCGCAACTTCTGTAAGTGTCTTGCTTACCAGCGTTGCGCTTTCTTTCATCATCGCAACTTCTGCTTCTGTTTTAATTATGATCATACCGTTTATTCGTCTTGACATTTTTTGTTACCAGCCTCGGCTTTTTATGGGATCGTCTGTTGTGTCACTCACTTGTACATTCTGTTCAATATTGATCTTAAGTAAAAGTGTGCGACGCAACGGAGGCATAATACTTATTCGAAAGCCGGGTTCAAAATAGATCTATTTCCAAAAAACACAACCTGCCAGTTTTCTGACAGGTTGGAATAATTATATGTAATTATAAAAATTAATAGCCGCTTGCAGGAGATACAGTCTGTCTGCCCTGTATACGTCCGCCTTTCATTAAACCATCATACTGACGCATCAGCAAATGTGTTTCTATTTGTTGTAATGTGTCAAGAATTACACCTACCATGATCAACAATGATGTGCCACCAAAGAATGTGCTAAAGCTTTGTGTAACCCCAAGTAACTGTGCAAAGCCTGGCAAAATACCTACAAATGCTAAAAACACCGCACCAGGTAACGTGATCTTATCCATAATGGCACCGATATAATCAGCTGTTGGCTGGCCTGGTTTTACGCCCGGAATAAATCCGTTATTGCGTTTAAGATCTTCACTCATTTGCTTTGGATTAAATATCAAAGCTGTGTATAAGAAAGTAAATGCTATAACCATTACAGCATAAATAAGCATGTACCATGGATTGCTGTGGTCGCTGAATATTTTTACAACACCTTGTGCAGAATCAAGATTAGTGAATGAGAACAATGTTGGCAAAAACATTATAGCCTGTGCAAAGATGATCGGCATTACACCGGCACTGTTTACCTTTAAGGGGAGGAACTGTCTTGCTCCACCAAACTGCCTGTTGCCAATAATTTGCTTTGCATAATTTACCGGAACTTTTCTTACACCTTGTATAAGAATAATAAGACCCATAATGATAGCGATAAGCACTGCAATTTCAATAGTGAAGGATAATAATCCTTTTGCACCTTCAGTATATTTTGAAGAAAATTCCTGGCCGAATGCTTGTGGCAAACGTGCAAGGATACCAACCATGATGATAATAGAAGTACCATTCCCCAAACCTTTATCCTGTATCTTCTCACCAAGCCACATTACGAATAATGTACCTGCAGTAAGCGAAATGATCGTTGAGTACAAGAAGTATGGCTTAAATGATTCTATCATGGCTGCAGCATACTCAGGCGTTTTCAGATAAGCTATATAAGCGCTTGATTGAAGTATGGTTACCAATACTGTAAGGTAACGTGTCCACTGGTTAATTTTCTTACGACCACTTTCTCCTTCTTTTTGTACTTTCTGCATTTGGGGAACGAGAATGGTCATCAACTGCATAAAGATTGAAGCAGAGATATATGGCATTACACCCAATGCAAAAATGGAAGCGTGTGAAAACGCACCACCAGCAAAAGTATCAAAAAGACCAAGTAAGCCATTGTTTGAAGTTGATGATGAGTCGGAAAGCTTGTTAGGATCAATACCTGGCAATACAATATGTGCCCCAACCCTGTAAACCAAAATAAGTGTAAGTGTTACGATGATCTTGCTGCGCAATTCCTCGATACTCCAAATATTCTTAAAAGTCTGAATGAATTTTTTCACTGAATAAGAGATTAGATGCGTGAATGCTTTCTGTAAACCAAAAGACGCATCTTTAGATGCGTCCGGCAAATATCGTGAAATTTATCTATAAAATTTCGATGCTGCCGCCTGCTGTTTCAATCGCCGCTTTTGCTTTTTCGCTAACAGCGTTTACTTTGAAGGCGAGCTTAGCTTTCAATTCTCCATTACCCAACACTTTTACTTTATCTGTGCGGCTGATAAGACCGTTAACATAAAGCGTTTCGTTGCTGAATTCATTGAAGCCATACTTTTCATTCAACTGATCAATCTGACCAAGATTAAACACTTTATATTCAACGCGGTTATTATTCTTAAAACCACGTTTTGGTATACGACGCTGGATAGGCATCTGGCCACCTTCATGTGCATTCTTACGTTGGTAACCAGCACGGCTTTGACCACCTTTGTTACCTTTTGTAGAAGTACCACCTTTACCACTTGCCTCACCACGACCGATACGTTTCTCTTTTTGTACAGAACCTTCAGCAGGTTTTAAATTGTGCAGTTTCATGTTCTCTTTTTGATTTTTACTTAACGGGGAATCGCCCCTCGCTTGATTTAAATTATGTTATGCTAATTCTTCAACCTTTACAAGATGGTGAACCTTCTCCACCATTCCAAGAATTTGCGGAGTAGCTTCAACTTCCTTTGTAGCATTGAGTTTCTTTAAACCCAAAGCCTTTAAAGTGAGCTTCTGACGCTCTGGTCTGTCAATTGCACTTTTAACTTGTGTTATTTTGATCTTTGCCATGTCAATCAGTTTATAGCCTGGTTTGCACCAAACCAATATTATCCGTTAAATACTTTGCTAAGTTTCAGGTTACGGTTTTTAGCAACCTGTATAGGTTCGCGTAAAAGTGTAAGCGCTTTAATAGTTGCTTTAACCACGTTGTGTGGGTTTGCAGAACCAAGGCTTTTTGCCAATACGTCTGTTACACCTGCACTTTCCAATACTGCACGCATGCTACCTCCGGCGATAACACCAGTACCATGAGCAGCTGGTTTTATCAATACTTTTGCAGCTCCGTCTTTTGCAAACTGGTCGTGCGGAATAGTACCATGCATTACAGGAACTTTTACCAAATTCTTTTTTGCATCTTCTATACCTTTTGTAATAGCTTCCTGAACTTCTTTTGCTTTACCCAGTCCCTGGCCAACCACACCATTTTCATTTCCAACAACCACAATTGCAGAGAAACTGAAAGTACGGCCGCCTTTTGTAGTTTTTACTACACGATTAATGGCAACAACTTTATCTTTAAGTTCTACGTCGCCACCGGCTTTTACTTTATTTACGTTTACTTTAGCCATCTTAATTATTTGCGATTTCAGATTTTAGAATTGAAGACCACCTTCTCTTGCACCGTCTGCTACAGATTTTACACGACCATGGTATAAATAACCACCGCGATCGAATACTACTGCGGCAATACCAAGCTCAGAAGCTTTGCGTGCTAAAGCAGCACCAACCATTTTGCTTTTTTCGATCTTGGTACCGGCTTGTGCGGCAATGTCTTTATCTTTTGATGAAGCAGCAGCAAGTGTTTTGCCATTTACATCATCAATCAGTTGCACATAAATATCAGTGTTGCTGCGGAATACAGAAAGTCTTGGTTTCTGCGAAGTACCTGATATCTTTCTGCGTATCCCGTAACGGATCTTTTGTCTTCTTAAAACTTTAGCATCCATTGTTTTTTGTATTTGTTACTTCCTGATACTGCCAGGAAGATTTGTTATGTTACCTGCTTTTGTTCTTTGCTCATCTTCGTTGTGTCACTCACTTGTACGCTTTGCTCAGTATTGAACTGAAAGTACAAGAGTGCGACGCAACAGGAGCTTTATAGTAATTCTGAAGACCGGCTCCAGAAAAATTATCTGCTTATTATTTACCAGCAGCTTTACCAGCTTTACGACGTACAACTTCATCGCTATACTTAACACCTTTTCCTTTGTATGGTTCTGGTTTACGTAAGCTGCGGAGTTTTGCTGCGACCTGTCCAAGCAATTGCTTGTCTGTACCTTCCAAACTAATCTTTGGATTCTGACCTTTCAATGTTTCAGTTGCAACTTTTAATTCTTTAGGAACTTCAAAAATAATATTATGGGAATAACCTAAAGAAAGATCAAGAATATTACCCTGATTTGCCGCTTTATAACCTACACCCACTAATTCAAGGTCTTTTTTGAAACCCTCTGTAACACCTTTTACAAGATTATTAAGCAAAGAGCGGTAAAGACCATGCATTGCGCGGTGACGAATTTGCTCTGTTGGTCTTGTAATTAATATTTGTCCGTCTTTTACTTCTACTTTAATATCCCTGTCAATAGCCTGTTTCAATTCACCTTTTGCACCTTTAACAGTGATCACATTATCATTGCCTACAGTTACTGTAACACCTGAAGGAATACTGATCGGTTGTTTACCTATACGAGACATAGTCGATTTTTTATTTGAGATTTATTAAACCGGTTAGTGTTCAGCCACGACTAAGAGGCTTAATTGTCAAACCGTAATTGCTTAATTAGCTGATGTAGCAAAGAACTTCTCCACCTACATTTTCAGTCTTCGCCTGTTTGTCAGTCATTACACCTTTTGACGTGCTGATGATAGCAATACCTAAACCATTGATCACTCTTTTGAAATCAGCAGGTTTAGAATATTGTCTCAAACCAGGACGGCTCACTCTTTCAAGAGAACGTATTGCAGGTAGCTTAGTATTAGGATCGTACTTAAGAGCGATCTTAATTAGTCCTTGTTTCACATCATCCTCAAATTTGTATTTAAGAATGTAACCCTGTTCGTACAGGATCTCGGTCATACGCTTTTTCAAGTTAGAAGCAGGTATTTCTACTAACCTGTGACCTGCCATCTGTGCGTTACGAATCCTTGTAAGGAAATCTGCTATTGCATCAGTTACCATAACTATTTGAAATTATTCAGTTCTTAATTTAATTGTTGCCGGCCTTAAATTACCAGCTTGCTTTTTTAACACCTGGAATTTTACCATTCAGTGCCATATCGCGGAAGATAACCCTGCTCATACCGAAGTATCTCATGTATCCTTTTGGACGACCTGTTAACTGGCAACGATTCTTTAAACGTACAGGAGAAGCATTCTTTGGAAGAAGATCCAAAGCCTGGTAATCACCTGCAGCTTTTAGTGCAGCACGCTTTTCAGCATACTTAGCAACCATTGCTTCGCGTTTTCTCTGTCTGGCTTTTATTGATTCTTTTGCCATATGATGTTGAAATTCGAATTTTTAAAAATTGAAACCGTAGTTCCAGTTTTCGTATTTCTGTTTAATTAATCTTTTTTAGCATTCTTGAATGGCATACCAAGCTCTTTCAACAATTCGTATGCCTCTTCGTTGTTTTGAGCAGTAGTTACGAATGTGATATCCATACCTGTGATCTTCGCTACTTTATCGATATCGATCTCAGGGAAGATGATCTGTTCAGTAACACCTAATGTGTAATTGCCACGGCCATCGAACGCTTTATCGCTGATACCTTTAAAGTCACGCACACGTGGTAAAGCCACAGATACAAGACGATCAAGGAATTCATACATCTTCTCACCACGTAAAGTAACACGTGCACCAATTGGCATGCCTTTACGCAACTTAAAGTTTGAAATATCTTTTTTACTTACTGTTGGTACTGCTTTCTGACCAGTGATCATTGTCAGCTCTTCAACTGCAACATCAACTGTTTTCTTATCGGCCACAGCACCGTTAACACCGCGGTTGATACAGATCTTTTCCAACTTTGGAGTCTGCATTACACTTTTGTAAGCAAACTTCTTCATTAAAGCAGGTACAACATCAGAGTTGTATTTATCCTGCAATCTCGGAGTATATTTAGCAGTGCTCATTATTTAATTACCTCCCCGGATTTTTTTGCAATACGAACTAATTTTCCATTTTCCCTGCTGCGTTTAACTTTAGTAGGCGCACCAGCTTTTGCATCCCACAACATAACATTGCTGATGTTGATTGGAGCTTCTTTTTTTACAATACCACCTTTTGTGTTACCAGCAGAAGGTTTAGTATGTTTAGTTATAATATTAACGCCTTCAACAACCACACGGCCTTTGTCAACGATAACAGTTAAAACAGTACGTGGTTTTTTCAGATCCTTATCGTCTCCTGCGATAACCACTACTGAATCGCCCTTTTTAATATTAAACTTAGGTTTAAATCTGTTGCTCATTTTATTGTTTTTATGAAGTCAACTTTATAATTTTCTTCATCTTTTGTTGTGTCACTCATTTGTACGTTCTGTACACTATTCACCAATCAAACTCACTATAAAACTTCCGGGGCCAAAGAGATAATTTTCATATATCCCTTATCTCTTAATTCTCTTGCTACAGGTCCGAAAATACGGGTACCTCTTGGTTCATCTGCGTTGTTCAATAACACCACAGCATTATCATCAAAACGGATATAAGAACCATCTTTACGACGCAATTTGTTTGTTGTGCGAACGATAACTGCTTTTGAAACAGTTCCTTTCTTAATACCACCCGCAGGGATGGCATCCTTAACAGTAACAACTATTTTATCGCCAATCCTGGCATAGTCCTGGCCGCTATTGCCCAATACACGGATGCATAATACTTCTTTTGCACCACTGTTATCGGCTACGTTAAGCCTGCTTTCCTGCTGAATCATTTTATTTAGCTTTGAGCTATTAGCTGCGAGCTTCTAGCAATTAATAACTAACATTTATCTTATCGAATCAAACGGCCCGTAGCATTTAGCCCGTAGCTCGTAGCTTCTTACTATTTCGCTTTTTCAACGATCTCAACCAATCTCCAACGCTTTGTTTTGCTAAGCGGACGTGATTCCATGATCTTTACCACGTCTCCCACAGCACACTCGTTCTTTTCGTCATGAGCATGAAACTTGGTAGTTTTCTTAACGAACTTACCATAGATCGGGTGCTTTACTTTTCTTTCAACAGCAACTGTGATCGTTTTGGTCATCTTGTTGCTACTAACCACACCTGTTCTCGTTTTACGCAAATTTCTTTCGGCCATTGTTGTTTATTTTAAATTAGATACCGAGTTCTCTTTTTCTTAATTCGGTCTTTAAACGTGAAATGTCTTTTCTGAGGCCACGGATACTCATAGGATTCTCCAATGGAGAGATCGCATGTGCAAATTCCAGTTTCTTTAAACGCAACTGGTCTTCCTGTACACGTGCCTTAAGATCTGTTTCGTTTAAATCCTTCAGGCTTTTTTGAAATTCTATGTTCTTAGCCATTGTATATAATTTGAAAATTCTATAATTTGAAAATTTGAAAATCGCTTTCTCTCAGTTCATTCCGCACATTTTCAAATTTGCATATTCATTACGCCTGCAAATCCCTTCTAACGATGAACTTCGTTTTGATAGGTAATTTCTGTGCTGCAAGCTTCATAGCTTCCTGTGCTGTTTTCAGTTCAACACCATCACATTCAAACAGGATGCGTCCTGGTTCAATGACAGCAGCAAAATACTCAGGATTACCTTTACCCTTACCCATCCTCACTTCAAGAGGCTTCTTGGTGATAGACTTGTCAGGAAATATTCTGATCCACACATTACCTTCACGTTTCATAGCACGGGTCATAGCCTGGCGGGCAGCTTCAATCTGGCGGTTTGTTAACCATATTGGTTCAAGTGCTTTTAAAGCATAAGAACCAAATGATATAGAAGTACCGCGTTTTGCAACTTCCCTTATACGACCTTTCTGTTGCTTTCTATGTTTCGTTCTTTTTGGCTGTAACATTTTATTTGCCCTCCAAACCTCCCTAAAGGGAGACTTTAAGTCGTTTAAATTTTTACCTCTTTATGTTTTCCTATTCCCCTTTAGGGGTTAGGGGCTTAATTTCTTCTGTCTCTTCTGTCTCCGCCACCGCCTCTTCTGTCATCTCTTCTATCACCACCACCTCTCCTGTCATCTCTGCGATCATGTCTTTCATGCCTGTCGCCACCTTCTCTCCTGTCTCTTCTATCGCTTACGTCGCTCTTACCACCTGTAAAGTTTGGATTCAATTCACGTTTGCCTAATACTTCACCTTTACAGATCCATACTTTAATACCAATCTTTCCATAAACAGTCTGCGCAAAAACATTTGCATAGTCAATATCCATACGGAAAGTATGCAATGGTGTGCGACCCTGTTTAAATTCTTCACTACGTGCAATTTCAGCACCACCTAAACGACCGCTTACTTTTACTTTTATACCCTCAGCACCCATACGAAGTGTAGAAGCTATCGCCATCTTTATGGCACGTTTGAAGTTGATACGGTTTTCAATCTGGCGTGCAATGGTATCGCCTACAATATTTGCATCAAGCTCAGGACGACGGATTTCAAGAATGTTGATCTGCACATCATCTTTGCTTGTTAAGTTTTTCAACTCTTCTTTAATACGGTCAACTTCATTACCACCTTTACCTATAATGATACCTGGCTTAGATGTGTGTATCGTAACGATCAGTTTACCAAGTGTACGCTCAATAACAATTTTGGAGATACCACCTTTGTTAATACGTGCATTCAGGTATGTTCTGATCTTGTTATCCTCGATGAGCTTGGACGCAAAATCTTTTTTGCTGGCATACCAGTTGCTCTCCCATCCGCGGATGATACCTAACCTGTTACCTATAGGATTTGCTTTCTGACCCATATAATGGTTTAAAAGTTTTTATTTAATTTTTGAATCAACAATTAATGTTACGTGGTTGCTGCGTTTGCGAACCCTGTATCCACGACCCTGTGGTGCAGGACGCATACGTTTAAGTACACGACCACCATCTACGAAAATTGTTTTTACCACCAGGTTGGCATCTGCTGCACTGTTACCTTCATTTTTGTTCTGCCAGTTGCTGATAGCACTCTTTAGCAATTTTGCCAAAGGCTTTGCATTGTGCTGGGGATGATGCTCCAGGATAGCCAATGCTTTCTCTACTTCCATGCCACGTACCACATCAGCCAGCAAACGCATTTTGCGCGGTCCTGTAGGATAATTTCTAAGTTTCGCTACTGCTTCCATTGTGTTATTTAGTTTCGAGTTTCGGGTTTCGAGTCTCGAGTTCACTAATTTGTAAACTTGAAACTTGAAACTTTTAAACTTTATTTTTTCTGTCCTGAATGTCCTTTGAAGTTTCTTGTCGGCGCAAACTCACCAAGTTTGTGACCAACCATAAATTCCGTTACATAAACAGGAATAAACTTATTTCCATTGTGCACAGCAAATGTGTGACCTACAAAATCAGGTGTAATTGTAGAACGGCGGCTCCATGTTTTCAACACAGACTTTTTGTTCTTTCCTTCGTTTATAGACAGCACCTTAGTTTCAAGCTTTGCTTCAACGTAAGGACCTTTTTTAATCGAACGACCCATGTGGATTTACGATTTATTGATTTCTGATTTAATATTCTATTTTGTTACCAGCCTTTGTTCTTTTCTCATCTTCCGTTGTGTCACTCACTTGTACGTTTTGTTCAATATTGAGCTAAGCGTTGAAGAGTGCGACGCAACCGGTGTTTAATACTTATTCAACTGCCGGGTTCACCATTATCTTTTACTTAGACAGCTTCTTACCATCTCTGCGCTGGATGATCAGCTTATCGCTGCCCTTGCCTTTTGTACGAGTCTTTAGACCTCTTGAGTACTGGCCGTTCCTTGAACGAGGCTGACCACCAGAAGCTCTACCTTCACCACCGCCCATTGGATGATCTACAGGGTTCATGGCAACACCACGGTTTCTTGGGCGTATACCTTTCCACCTGTTAACACCAGCTTTACCGGCAGTTTCAAGGCTATGATCACTGTTTGAAGCAACACCCACAGTAGCATAACAGTTGATCAATACTTTTCTCAACTCGCCACTTGGCATTTTCAATACAGCATATTTTTCTTCTTTGTTGGCTAACTGTGCAGAAGCACCAGCGCTTCTTACCAGTTTACCACCCTGACCAGGCTGCATTTCGATGTTGTGGATCATTGTACCAAGTGGTATATTTTTCATCAACAATGCATTACCAATTTCAGGAGCTACATTATCGCCAGAGATAACGGTTGTACCAACCTGTAAACCCTGGGGAGCGATGATGTATCTTTTTTCACCATCAGCATACTGCAACAAAGCGATAAATGCTGTACGGTTTGGATCGTATTCTATTGAAACAACTTTTGCTTCAATATCTTTTTTATTACGCTTGAAATCTATGATACGATAGTGTTTCTTATGACCACCACCCATGTAACGACTTGTTCTGCGACCCTGTACGTTACGACCGGCAGTACTGTGCTGTGCTTCCAGCAAACTTTTTTCAGGTTTGTTGGTAGTAATTTCAGCGTAAGCATTACCGATTCTCCATCGGGTGCCTGCTGTCATTGGTTTGTATTTTTTTAGTGCCATGTGCCCCTAACCCCTAAAGGGGAATTTTTTAGCCCTCAATCCCTAAAAAGGATTTCAGTCGTTTAAAAATTTTGTTTCAACTTTTGCGGTAGTTGAACTACCATACTTAGAACTTATTTGCCTTACTCCCCTTTAGGGGATGGGGGCTTATATGTTTGAATACAGATCGATTGTTTCGCCTTCAGCTACTGTTACGTAAGCTTTTTTGTAAGCAGGTTTTACACCTTTAATAAAACCAGCTTTTGTAAAGCGTGTTTTATTTTTGCCCGGAACAACAACTGTATTTACATCTATTACAGAAACACCATAAAATTCTTCTACGGCCTTCTTTATTTCTAACTTGTTAGCCTTGCGGTTTACTTTGAAAGCATACCTTCTCAACTTTTCCTGCTGATTGTTTGCTTTTTCTGTAAGAACAGGCTTTACTAAAATTTCACTCAGTTTCATTTTATAAATATTGAAACGTTATTCAATTATGCTTCTGCAACAGCTTCTTCTTCTGAAAATATTTTAGCTGCATTCTCAGTGATCACTAACACATCTGCGTTAATAATATCGTATGTATTGATATCAGAAAGCAAAGTGTTTGCGATGTTTGGAACGTTACGTGTGCTCAGGTAAAGATTATCGTTGTATTCAGAAGTAATGAGCAATGTCTTTTTATCAGAAACATTCAACACTTTCATTACATCAAATACTTGCTTTGTTTTAGGAGCATCTAAAGTGATGTCTTCAACAATTACGATAGCATTATCTTTTGCTTTATATGCAAGGGCGCTCATTTTAGCGAGGTCCTTTACTTTCTTGTTCAACTTGAAACCATAACCGTGAGGCTTAGGTCCGAAGATTGTACCACCACCTTTATATAAAGGATTACGGATGTTACCTTTACGGCTACCACCTGTACCTTTTTGACGGTGTAACTTACGGCTTGCACCTTGTACTTCAGCACGGGTCTTTACTTTATGTGTACCCTGGCGTTGCGCAGCCTGGTATTGTTTAACGGCCAAATAAATTACATGGTCATTAGGTTCAATACCGAATATATCATCCGGTAACTCAACAGTCCTACCGGTTTTTTCACCTTTTGTATTTAAAACTTCTACTTGCATCTTACTTCAATTAAAGTTTACTTCTGGATTAAAACGATTGAACCGTTGTGACCTGGAACTGAACCACTCACAAGGATATAATTGTTCTCTGGAAATATTTTTACCACTTTCAAACCTTTCAGTTTCACACGATCGTTACCCATACGACCAGCCATTCTCATTCCTTTGAATACACGTGACGGGTAAGAAGAACCACCGATAGAACCCGGAGCTCTTTGGCGGTCATGTTGTCCGTGAGATTTTTCACCCACACCACTAAAACCATGGCGCTTTACAACACCCTGGAAACCTTTACCCTTTGTAGTACCTACTACCTCAACAGTTTCGCCTTCAGCAAAAATGTCAACGGTAATTGTTTCACCTAAATTTTTATCCTGGTAATAATCGCGAAATTCTTTTACGAAGCTTTTGGGAGCTGTCTGAGATTTTGAGAAGTGATTGATCTCAGATTTGTTGGAGTGTTTTTCTTTCTTATCGCCGAAACCTAACTGGAGTGCACTGTAACCGTCAGTATCTTTAGTCTTAACCTGCGTTACGACACAGGGACCAGCTTCAATGATGGTGCAGGCTGTCTGCTTGCCATCGGGAGTGAAGATGCTGGTCATCCCAATTTTTTTACCAATAATTCCTTTCATCTTTTTGCGGTTTTTGCCCCGCAGGTTATAAGGACATTCCGCTGATGTTGCGGAACTCGATCCTCTGTTTGCCACCGACCTTTTCTTTTGTTTTTCCACTTTGGAACTTCAGAAGTACCGGTAGTAAACAAACCTCGAAGGGCTTGTTTATATGTAACGTTCTGGTTTAAGACAGAACATTTATTAGTTTATCAGAGCTCTTTTTTCTATCCGTTCTTTGCGGATCAGATTGAGAGATGAATATATTTTAAGAACTTTTTCCTCGATCCTCTTCAGAGGCCAAGGCTTTTACGCTTTGATCTCAACTTCAACACCTGAGGGCAAATCTAATTTGCTCAGTGCATCTACAGTTCTTGAAGAAGAAGTGTAGATATCCAGTAAACGCTTGTGTGTGCACAACTGGAACTGCTCACGGCTTTTCTTATTTACGTGTGGTGAGCGAAGTACGGTGAATATTCTTTTGCGTGTAGGCAAAGGAATAGGACCAGTTACTACGGCACCAGTACTGCGTACTGTTTTTACGATCTTCTCGGCAGATTTATCTACTAAACTGTGATCGTAAGACTGTAATTTAATTCTGATTCTCTGAGACATAGCGTGAACCAAACTTTCAATTTGGGAGCGCAAAGGTATAGGTCTGCAACATAACTGACAAGAATTTTTAAAAGAATTTTGAAAAACTCCGATAAAAAAATCCAAAAATGCTTTTGTGCGAAGATATTTTATGTCTTTGATACCAGCCGTTGCTTTGCATAGCATCGTTCCTTGCGTCGCAATCCTTTCATCTTTAGATCAATTGGCAACAGTAATATATTGTACTGCGCAGTAAAGCTGTATAGTACAAGAGTGCGACGCAACAAAAGCCAAATAGCAGCAATTCAGCTTGGTACAAAAAAATATGCCCATCACTTAAAGGGATGAGCATATACATATATATGTTAAACAACAACTACATTTCTTCGTAGTGACGGAACGTTTTTCGGTAGAATATCCAGTAAATGATGGGAAATATTAATAAGGTAAGTATGGTTGCTGTTACCAGACCGCCAATAATAACAATGGCCAAAGGCTTTTGAGATTCTGAACCAATACCGGATGACAACGCTGCCGGAAGTAACCCTAGTGCAGCCATCATGGCCGTCATAACCACAGGACGGGTTCTTACTTTTACACCTTCAATAATTGCTTTTTCGAGTGATAATTTTTGCTTGAGTTTTTTATTGAACTCTGATATAAGTATCACCCCGTTTTGTACGCAAATACCAAACAATGCTATAAAACCAACACCTGCTGAAATACCAAAATTCATCCCGGTTACATGTAAGGCAAGTATGCCACCAATTAAAGCAAAAGGGACATTTACCAATACAAGTCCTGCATCTTTTATATTGCCAAACATAATGAAGAGTAAAATAAAAATGGTGACCAGGCTTATTGGTAAAACTTGTGTAAGTCTTTTGCTGGCTCTAACCTGGTTCTCAAACTCACCCGCCCAGCCGATGCTGTAACCTTCAGGTAGCTTAATGTTTTTAAATACTTTTTCCTGAGCTTCTGCAACGGTACTGCCAAGATCCCTCTCACGAACAGTGAACTTAACACCAATAAAACGCTTGGTATTATCTCTATATATAAAAGCCGGGCCGGTTAATTTCTGAATGCTGGCAATTTCTTTTAAGGCAATTTTTTCTCCACGAATTGTAGGTACCATAATATTGCCAATGTCCTGCTCATCCTTACGATAATCCTGCTGGTAGCGTATACGAATGTCAAATTTCTTTTCGCCTTCATATTTCTCTGTTACAGTTTTACCACCAATAGCCATTTCTATTACAGCCTGCGCATCTGCTTTGTTAACGCCATAAATGGCCATCTTCTCTTCATCCAGTTCTACGCTTATTTCAGGTTGACCAATATTCCGGAGGATGCCAACATCTCTTATGCCAGGCACATTTTCTATTTGCTGTTGCACCTGGTCGGCGAGTTTATCTAATGTATTAAGATCATCACCAAATATTTTCACCGCATTGTTGGCGTTCATACCAGCGACGGCTTCAGCAACATTATCAATAATGGGCTGAGAATAGTTATACCCAATACCCTGGTAATTTTTAAGTTTCTTATCCATTTCTTCTACCAGGTCATCATAAGAAATTTTTCTTTGCCAGTCTTTTCGTGGTTTTAAATTCACCTGCATCTGTACATAATAAAACCCACTTGGATCTGTACCATCGTTGCTTCTGCCTGTTTGCGATAACACACCATTTACTTCAGGAAAACTCATCAGGTCTTTGCGCAGTATACTTACCATTTTTACTGTTTCATTCAATGAACTGCTCATTGGCATTTTCGCTTCAACCCATAATGCACCTTCATTTAGCTGTGGTAAAAATTCTGTACCCAACCATTTTGTGGAAAAAAGTGTAGCACCAAGAAAACAAAAAGCTATTGCGATGCTTGTGCGTTTGTGTTGAAAGCACCAGCGAAAAGATTTTTCAACACCTGTATTAATGAAGTTTACAAACCAGTTGTTTTTCTCCCGTACATTTTTTCTCAGCAGTATAGAAGATAAAACAGGAACAAATGTAAGCGTAAACAACAATGCCCCTAATAAAGCAAAGCCCAATGTCCATGCCAGCGGCGAAAACATTTTTCCTTCTACTTTCTCGAAAGAAAAAATCGGAAGTAATGCAGTAATGATAATTGCTTTTGAAAAGAACACTGCTTTGCCCATTTCTGCACCGGTTCGCTTTATCAAACCAAGCTTCGCCAATTTATTAAACCGCTCCATACCATTCTTATGCGCAAGATGATCCAACGCAACAAACAATCCTTCTACCATTACCACCGCCCCATCTATGATGATACCAAAATCCACTGCGCCCAACGAAAGCAGGTTGGCGCTCATTCCCTTCAACTTCAAACATAGAAATGCAAACAACAATGCAAGTGGAATGATAATGGAAACAATAACTGTTGTTCGCCAATCGGCCATAAATAAAAACACAATAACTGTAACCAGTATAATACCTTCTGCAAGATTGTGCATTACTGTTTCTGTACAATAATGCATCAGGTTATCGCGATCGTAAAATGTGACCATCTTTACATCAGATGGCAAAACCGATGTGTTTAATTCATTAATTTTTTCTTTCAGTGCTTCCAATACAATGCTTGGGTTCTCTCCTTTGCGCATAACAACAATGCCTTCCACAGCATCATCATTATTATCAAGACCAACCTGCCCAACCCTTGATGCACTTGCTTCTGCAACGGTGGCCACATTTTTTACCAGTACAGGATTACCACTTTCATTATCAACAATAGTGTTCTCTATATCTTCAACAGAAGATAACAAACCTAAACCGCGTACAACATAAGCCTGTCCATTCTTTTCAATTACATCACCACCAACATTCAAATTACTCTGCGATACCTTTTCATACAATTGCAATGGAGTTAGATTAAATTTCTGAAGCTTAACGGGATCCACACTTATCTCATAAATTTTTTCCTGCCCCCCAAATGCATTGATATCTGCAACACCAGGCACACTTCGCAACTGACGATCAATAACCCAATTCTGCAAGGTTAGCAGGTCTCTTGTATCACGCTTATCACTTTGCAATGTGTAGCGAAATATTTCACCTGTTGGTCCATATGGTGGTTGTACATCTGGGCTTACACCATCTGGCAACTGTACATTGCGCAATTGATTATTTACCTGTTGCCGCGCAAAGAAATCATCTACATCATCATCAAAAATTATTTTAATAACGCATAAGCCAAACATGGTTGTGGAGCGCACATTTGTTTTCTTTTGCAGGCTGTTCATTGCCACTTCAATAGGCGTTGTTACAAAACGTTCCACTTCTTCAGCGCTGCGACCATTCCATTGCGTTACAATAATGATCTGCGTATTCGTAACATCAGGAAATGCTTCTATAGGTATTTTAATAAAACTAAAAACACCTGCTATTACAATAATCGTTACCCAGAAAAAAGTAAAGAATTTATTCTTGAGCGAAAAAGCAATGATGCTTTTTATAAACTTGTTCATAGAAATTTTTTTGTTACCGGCTTTTGTAGTTGTAGCATCTTCGTTGTGTCACTCACTTGTGCGTTCGGAAAAGCCGTCGACAGTTGACAGTCGACCGAAGTACAAAGCGTACAAGTGTGCGACGCAACAAAAGTTCTATGCTGATTCTACTGCCGGGTTCATAATTAATCCATCTTACATTAATCATTCAATGCATCGTAAATAAGCATCTGGTTTTGCGTTATCACTGTTTCATTTTCATTTAAACCATTTACGATGTAAGTTGTATCGCAAACCTGTTTGTACACATCAACCTGTCTTGTTTCTATATGACTCTTGTCTTTATAGATCAATACCCAGTTTTTACTTTTATCAAATATTACCGCCGAGGAAGGAATGGAAACCAACTTTTTATTTTCATTATACTGCAACGTAACCGTGGCGCTCATTTCAGGCTTCAACGCAAGATCATCATTGGGTATGCGAATACGCACTTTCATTGCTTTTGTCTCAGGGTCGAGTATGTTAAAAATGCGATCAACTTTTCCTGTAAAAACACGGTCAGGATAGCTTATAGTTTTGATAGAAGCATCCATGCCTTGTGTAATAGAAGCGATATCTGACTCATTTACATTTGCGAGCACCCATACTTCGTTGATTCTTTCCAGCACAGTGGGATCCGAAGCTTGGAATTCACGTGACTTGAAGTCGCGGC
>JADMIO011294156.1_pt1 | contig 73370 bp, 70 predicted proteins | sample 8958161 | NCBI WGS metagenome assembly JADMIO01 (sample SAMN16585339, study PRJNA669376) | soil metagenome | isolation source: Crop rotation soil | place: USA: Cullars Rotation, Alabama | collected 2011
GCCGCGACTTCAAGTCACGTGAATTCCAAGCTTCGGATCCCACTGTGCTGGAAAGGGGCTTGGCACCTGGGCTCCCGATGATCCCAGCGTCTATCGGGAGAGTGGCAAACGTCTGGCGGAAGAGGGATACTTAGACTCAATTCCGCAAACCTCGCTGGAAACACAAAATGCGTAAGATCAGTCTGAAGCCGGGTCCGCGGGTTCGCAAAGTGCTGCTGAGAGTCGCCGTTGTTCTGGGGGTTCTCTACGCCAGCTTCGCTGCCCTTGTGCTCTGGGCAATGCACCAGCCTCCGGAGACCTTCGGCAAGGTCATGATGAAGATGCCGGGGCCCGTGCCTTTCTTGCTCTTCCCATTTGAAACCGCATGGCTTCGTGCCCGGGCGGGCACGCTGAACCCGGGGGATCCTGCGCCTGACTTCTCCCTGCTGAAGCTCGACAAGTCTTCCCGAGTCCAGCTCTCCGAGCTGACCAAGCAACAACCCGTAGCCCTGGTCTTCGGCAGTTATACCTGACCGCCTTTCCGGCGGGAGGTTCCCGCTCTCAACAAGCTCTACGATCAGTACAAAGACCGCGTCGCCTTCCTGGTGGTCTACATCACCGAGGCGCACCCCAGCGACGTCTGGCAGATGCAGAGCAACATCAGAGACAAGGTGGTCTTCGCCAGTCCCAAGAATGAAGAAGAAAGAATCTTCGTTGCAGGCGCCTGCGTCCGCAAGCTGGGGATAAAAATTCCTGCGGTGCTCGACGAATTCGGCAATTCCACCGAACGTGCCTACACGGGCTGGCCCGACCGTTTGTACTTGATAGACAAAGGAGGAAGTATTGTCTTAAAGACCAAGCCGGGGCCCTTCGGTTTTGACCCTGATCAACTCGGCGCCGCCCTGGCCAAAGTTACCGCTAAGTAGTCGTATGTGGGCCGTGATCTTCCTGGGTTATTCGCTGCGCAGGATGGCGGTGACGTCGAGTTTGGCAATGCGGCGCGTAGCGGACCAGATACTTGTCGAGGCTATAAGAGCAAAGAACAAAACCAGGCCAGACGATGCCAGCACATCGACAGATTTCGCTCCGTCGATCAGGCTTTCCAAAAGACGCCCGGTGAAGCGCGATCCTGCTACTCCTGCGATCGCTCCCGCAACCACTATCAGTAAGCCTTGCCGCAACAGCATGGCCCGAAGTTGCGCAGGAGTTTTTCCTAGGGCAATGCGTATTCCCATTTCCTGCGTTCGCTGGACCACGGCATAAGAAACAATGCCATAGATGCCAATCACCGCCAGCAACAGGGCGAATCCCGCGAAAAACCACACTGCGGTCCGGTAGAACTTCGGAGCGGTGAAGATTTCATCCAGCCGTTGCTCCATGGTCTTGACACTGAATATTGGGACTTGAGGATCTACCGACTGTATCGCGTCGCGTATGGCAGGCAGGTGATCTTCCGCTTCTCCATCTACGCGAGCCACAAAAGTCGAGGAGAAACTGCCGGGAGTTGTCGACGGAACAAACACCTGGTTGCCGTTTGCCGTGGTCGGATCAGTTTCGTACTCCGTTCCCTTCACCACGCCGACAATTTTCCATGGAGCCTCGTTGCCATTGGTGAGCAGATGGCCTACTGCTTCCTCTGGCGCGCCGAAGCCTGCTGCGAACTTCTCATTTACCACAGCAACCCTGACGCCGGAGTGGACTTCGGCGTCGGTGAATTCACGACCGCGCAGGATGCGTCCTCCCATGGTGTGGAAATATTGCGGCATCACCGGAACCATCGAGGAATTAAGCTTCGCCGGACGCCCATCCATGCCGAACGGTCCGCCGACGAAGCTGGAGGCGTAAAGGGGAAGGAATTCGGTGGCGCTGGCGCTGCGAACTCCCGGGAGACGGCGAATCCGATCCAGCACTTCTTCGAAATAGGGAAGCTGCAGCTTGTCCATTTGGCGGGTCGTGCCTTCCAATGAGACGCCTACCGTCACGACCCCTTTGACGTCATACCCGCGGTCAATTCTCACCAGGTGGGCAAACGCACGCTCCAGCGATACCGACCCTGCGAGAAGAATCATGGTAAGCATCACCTGCGCGCAGACCATGCCCTCGCGAAGCCAGCGCGAACCGGTGCTCCGGCTGGAAACACGCGTGGGAAAAGCCTGAATGCGGCGTACACACAGCAAAGGCAAGAGGCCAAACACCAGCGGAGTAATCAGCGACACCGTCAGCGTAAAAGCCAGGACGTGCCCATCGAGGATGGAATAAGACTGTGCGCCAAGTGGCGGAGGCTGAACTTTCGCCGCCAGCGAAGTCGTCCAGAACCCGACCAGCAATCCTGCCAGCCCAGCTGCCAACGAGAGCAGCAGGCACTCAGTGAGCAACTGCCGCACCAGTCTGGCATGGCTTGCTCCCAGCGCCGAGCGTATCGAAAGTTCCGCAGCGCGATCGGCAGTGCGGGCAATCAGCAGGCTCGCAACATTCGTGCACGCGATCAAGAGAACCAACACTACAGCGCCCATGAACATGAGTGAGGCGTTCTTCATGGGGCCGGCTAGCCCGTCTTGAAGTGAGGACATTCGTGGCTGCAATCTGAGATCGCCGCCAGCCACCGGTTTGGGCGACAGACGCTGTGCCTCGACCGCGAATGCGGCACGTGCCTGCGCCCACGAGATCCCAGGTTTCAGACGCGCGACGGCGCCCCAGCCATTATTGCCCTCGCTGAATGCCGCCGGCTTCCAAAGGGCGGCCTTGTTCGGGTAATCGAAGCCAGGGGGTGCTACGCCAACTACCGTCAACGGTCTTCCATCCACGCGAATGGTGGCGCCCAGAACCTTGGGATCGCCTCCGAAGAGTTGTTGCCAGATCCCATAGCTGATTACCGCAACCGCATTGCGTCCCGGCAATCCCCAGCCGGGTGCATCCACGTCGTCGCCGGGTTCGAAACCACGTCCGAGAACTGGCGTCGTCCCCAATAGAGAGAAAAAATTCCATGAGGTTTGCGCGACATGTGCCCGGTTCGCGGCACGGGTTCCGCCCAGGTTCACATCGATTTCTTCGAAGAGTGCGGCGTCGGTGAGGTAGCTGCTCTGCTGCCGCCAATCGTGAAATTGCTTAATGCTGTCATGTGGCGGAATGAATTGCTGCAGCAGGGCCAGACGGCTCGGATCACGGAAAGGCAGGGATCGCAGGAGCAATGCTTCAACCACGCCAAAGACGCCCGTATTCGCCCCAATGCCGATGGCCAAGGTGGCGACCGCAAACCCGGTGTGCCACGGGCGCTTGATCCAAAGCCGGAAAGTGAATGCTACGTCCTGAACTACTTCGCGCGAGAGTTGGGCGGGAACCGCAACCACCAAATCAGCGACCAGACGAATCCAAAGCCCTGCCAGAGCCCAGCCCCCGTGCGCTTCGGCGAGTTCATCCCGGAATTCCCTTTCCATCGGTCCAGCGTAACTCTCACGAAAACCGGGTGGATACAGTCGCAAGAGCCATCGATATATCTTCAGCGAGAGAGTCTGGTCAGGCATGCCGGGGCACTCCAAACCTTACCGCGGCCAACTGAACCAGTTCCTTCATACGAAGCGCTTCCGCCTGCGCGACCTTGCGGCCATAAGGCGTGATGCGATAGTAACGGCGGCGTTCGTCGTCCAGATGCGGATCGGGCCGGTCATCCGACTCTTCGATCAGACCCAGCTCCAGCATCTTGTTGATCGATCCGTACAGCACGCCAGGGCCGAGCTTCAGCTTGTCGCCGGTGCGCGCGGCGACCTCGCGCTTGATCGCATAGCCGTGGCGTTCGCCCTCGCCAAGGCACAGAAGAATATGGAAGACGGCAGGGGAAAGCGGCGTAATATCTGACCCGGCGGATCGATCCTTAGAAGACATACTAGTACAAAACAGGACATAGTATGCCTGGGATCGATCACGCCGTCCAGCACAAAACTACGCTTATTTGGTAAACGAAATGTTCAGTCCGGTGGTCAGAATAATGTCATTCTGCCTTGCCCCCAACGGGGGATTGGTCACATAAGTATCGGCGAAGGAATTTTGCCATCCCAACCACTTGCTGAGCTTGGTCAGCGTGCCGAAGTTGAAAGTGGCACGATATTCTCCACCTTCGTTTATGTCGGGATAGGCGTACAACTTCTGGGTGAGCACTGTACTTGCTCCAAGCTTCTTCATGAATTCTTCGCCAAGAGTCAGCGCGATCAGGTTCCGCTGAATGGTTGAATAATTCTCTCGCGTGTAGTTGAGACCGCCCAGGAGGTCAAGCGTAGTGCGCTCGCTCTTGATGGCGTGATAGCCGGCGCCACCACTGAACACTGAGCGCAGGTTTAAATCCTGAAGTTCGTCACTCTGGAAATCAGCGCCGCCAAAGCCGAAGGTTCGTGCGCCAAAATCATGATCGTAACGCGCCCCTCCCTGATTGGAATTAGCGGTCGTGCTCGGCACCGCCAGGGGAGCATCATTCGTGGCGTATACCGAAGTCAGGTACATGCCGAGATGGTCGTGCAGAGTCTTCCGGTCTCCTGTGAAAGCCAGGCCCAGATTCTTGGTTTCGCTGTTACCTCGTGTCATGGCAAAACTGGTGGTTAGCCCGGCTGTCCAGCCCTGCTTCCAGGTCGGATGCTCTAACTGGTGCGCCGCTGCCTCCTCTTCGTCACTGCGTATGTATTTAATGGTCTCCTTCGCGACTGGGACGGGACTGCCACCGCTGGGTTCAACTTCAACCTTGCCTTCAGTGGTTTTGATCATGCCGACCACCGTCTGCCCGTTTTGCAGGGCGACGTGCATGGGCTTGTCGGAGTCGATGGTTTGAATTGCACTCAGCTGCACCGTGACTTCACCGGCATAGTCGGTTTTAATCACAAGCTCCTTGTCGTCGGATTTTTCGATCGTCCCCGAGAGCTTGTCGCCATTTTGCATCACGATTTGGCTGGCGAACAGAAGTTGCGAGCAGAGCACAAGGGTAATTGCTATAAGAGAAGACCTGTATAACGACACATTTCCTCCAAGCCAACAGAATATGAAGTAACAGCGGGTTCAACTATTGTGAACCATAAGGCGGTAGAAAGTCCCCTCAACCAGAACCCCGCCAGTTAGGATGTGATCGGGCTATAATCAAACTTGAGTTTCCGACCTGCATCGCCTTAGGGAATACCCAGGCCATGCAGGCGGTGGAGAGTGCGCCCACGGCGCATATCTTCCCAGGGTGCTGGTGGAAACGCTCGTGCCTCCCGGCTTCGAAAGGAGCCCTTGGAAAGGAAACGCCCGCCAGGGATTCCCTGCCGCTCGTAACTTTCCGAATGTTGGCGTGATCCAATTGGTGCCGACTCTTTTGCACCGAGAGCCCAGGAACGAATGGCCCTTTCCGACAAATTCGGCAGACCCATCACTGATCTGCGCATTTCCATCACCGATCGCTGCAACTACAAGTGTGTTTATTGCCGTACCGGAAATGAAGGGGCACTATACGGTGACCTTCCGTTCGCCGACTACCTCCGCATGGCACGGATTTTGGCTGGGATGGGCATTGAGAAAGTTCGCGTCACCGGCGGTGAGCCGCTGTTGCGCAGCGGCGTCATCGAGTTCATTCGCGAACTGGCGCAGTTACGAAGCATCAAGGGAGAACCGCTCGATCTTGCCATCACCACCAACGGGCATCTCCTTGCCGAGATGGCTCAGCCACTGAAGGCGGCCGGACTGAACCGGGTGACCGTAAGCATGGACGCGGTTGATCCCATCACCTTTGCTCGCATCACGCGCATTCCTAACGGCTATGACAATGTGCTGGCCGGAATTCGCGCGGCGCGGCGCGCTGGCCTCTGGCCCCTTAAAGTGAACTGCGTGCTAATGCGTGGGTTTAACGAAGACCAAATTATCCCCTTCGGCATGTTCGCGCGGGAAGAGGGGGTCACTGTGCGGTTCATCGAGTTCATGCCACTCGAAGAAGACCGCGTCTGGTCTCCCAGCACGGTTGTCCCGCTGGAAGAAATCGTAAGCCGGATGGGCGAATACCGGCCGCTGGTGGAAATCCCACACGGCCGTAGTGAAACCGCGCGCCGCTACCGCTTCGAAGATGGCATCGGTGAAATTGGAATAATCGCCCCGGTCTCGCATCCCTTTTGCGGACACTGCAGCCGCATTCGTATCACCTCGGACGGAAAGATTCGCACCTGCTTATTTTCAATCTGGGACCATGACCTTCACGGCCGTATGCGGCAGGGTAATACTGATGAGGAACTAGCTACGTTCATCCGCGAAGTAGTCCAGAAAAAAGAAGAGCGTCACCATATCGGCGAGCCGGATTTTGTTCCGGCTTCCCGAACCATGGTCCACATCGGAGGATAGGGCCATGGCAGCGCGCGGTTAGGGATTCGGCCGCAATACCTGATAGCGCGTAATCGTATATCCGAGAGCCGCTCCGAGAAACACGTCCGATGGGAAGTGAGAGCTGGTGGTGATCCGCGAAAGGCTAACGATGGTCGCGAAGCCATAGGCGGCCCAAGGCACCCAGCGATGCCTGTGGTAACGGGTGGCTATGACGGTGGCCACCGAAAACGCGCCTGCGGCATGTCCCGATGGGAAACTGCTGCCCTTGAAGGGCGATTTCCCTCCACTGAAAAACGTATCGTCAAATGAGCCTCCGATGGGAACATCGGAGGGGCGTTTGCGGCGCGTGACAGCCTTGATTGCCAGATCAACGATCGCGCTGTCAGCATATGCCTCTCCTGCGAGCAATGCGGTACCTACCTGGTACGAGTCATGCCGAGTGTAGCCAGCCATCATCAAGGACGCCGGTACAAGTATGACGGCGGCGCTAGTCACTGATGTGGCCAGGGTGTCGTTCAAATCGTCCAGGTTCCCTTTATGAGATTGGAAATAGGGCATGGCGTGGGAATCGGCGACGATTAGGCCCGCGGTCCCGCCGACGATAGCCAGCGTAGGCAGCCAATGGCGACCCTTCGCCAGTTGGCCGGGAAACAACCAGATTGCCTTTTGATCGTTGAGAAAATCTTTAGGGAAGGTCTTCCAGCTCACCTCGCGGTTGGTGGGAGAGTCTGGGGCCTGTCCTGCAGCTTCCTTCGCGTGGGACGGGCTGTCAGGCCACTGGTCTGTATCTTGTGCAACTGACCAGGTGGAGAGGCATGCGGCCACCATGATCCAATGAAATGCTGACTTCATCGCCCAGCTAGGATGCGACTGGATGGTCAGAGGTAGGCCGTATCAATCGCGGCGAGCTTCAAAAAACCCCAACCTGAGCGTAGGAAACGAGGCTCTCAATAGCACCTCTTTCGCAACAAAAAAGGAAGACACGATTTCTCGCGCCTTCCTTTTGTTCAACACCCTCCCCCGAAGGTGCTTTACAAGACAAACGATAGCCGAAAAATATCCTGTGAAAAGTAATTTTCCTGTCAAAACCCGTCCACAAAAGGGTTCTTGACGGGATTTGGTACGGCAGGCTTAAAGCAGTCACTCATTGGCAGGAACCGCTTTCATACCCGGATGATTGGTACTGAATACGTACACCAATCTTGCCCCCGTGTCCTTCACCCAGGGTCAGCTTCGGCAAACATCTGATTGATGGACTCGTCAGAGTATCCGAGATCGCGATATGCAGTCCTGATTTCCTCTGCACTCATCGGGTCGGACATGTGATGAAACTTTAGAGTCTCCTGCTTCATACCTGCGCCAAGATTTAACACCGTCTTCTCAACCGTGTCCCAGGCCACATCCAAGTATCTCTTCGGTTCTCCATGGCCCAGCCGGAAAAAACGCCGAATGATAGCCATCGTGCGTCACCCATGAAAAGCGGAAGCTTTGTCGCGAAGGAGACCAACATGGCCCCGAGTGCGGAACCGCAAACTGTAGAGTCCCGACCCTAAACGCTTATATATGGCGGAGGGAGAGGGATTCGAACCCCCGGTACCCTTTCAGGTACAGCGGTTTTCAAGACCGCCTGTTTCAACCACTCACACATCCCTCCGTCGGGCTCAAGACAGTGTGTTGGATTGCTTGCTAATCATCGCATATGCTTTGAATTGAGGGTAGATCGAGGGCTGCCTAGTTGTATTTCGCGAGCAGCCCTGTGTTGAACTCGCGCCCGGCCTACACCGGCTTCGGATTACGTACAAATTGGCGCTGATGCCAGTAAGGATACGGTGGAACCACATCACTGGCCGCGTCGAGGCGGGCAACTTGCGCCGCGCTCAGATTCCATCCCACCGCGCCAAGGTTCTGACGGAGTTGCTCTTCGTTTCTCGCACCCATAATCACGTTGGCCACCGTTGGCCGTTGCAACAGCCAGTTCAGCGCGACTTGCGGCACGGTCTTCCCAACTTCTTTTGCGACTTCGTCGAGCGCGTCCACCACCTTGTAGAGATACTCATCAGGAACCGGAGGGCCATTCTCCGACGTTTTATGCAACCGGCTGGTTTCTGGCAGGGGCTGGCCGCGACGAAGCTTGCCGGTCAGACGGCCCCAGCCCAGCGGACTCCAGACAATGGCCGCGACCTTCTTGTCCAGTCCCAGTGGCATGAGTTCCCATTCGTAGTCACGTCCCACCAACGAGTAGTAAACCTGATGAGCTACGTAGCGGGCCCATCCATATTGTTCTGACACCGAGAGCGACTTCATCAGATGCCAGCCGGAGAAGTTGGAGCAGGCGATATAGCGGACCTTGCCGCTGTGCACCAGCGTGTTCAGAGCATCCAGCGCTTCTTCCACCGGCGTTACGGCGTCGAATCCGTGCAGGTGGTAGATATCGACGTAATCGGTATTCAGCCGGCGCAGGCTGGCTTCACAGGCCTGAAGAAGATGGTGGCGAGAGGAGCCCACATCGTTCGGACCGTCTCCCATGGAAAATGTCGCCTTGGTGGAGATAAGTACGGAGCTGCGGCGGCCGGCGATGGCCTTGCCTAGAATCTCCTCCGAAACACCCTTGGAGTAGACGTCCGCGGTGTCAAACATATTGACACCGGCTTCGAGGCAAATGTCCACCAGGCGCGTCGCCTCGGTAACATCGCTGCTGCCCCATGCCTTGAAAAAGTCACCACGCCCACCGAATGTACCGGTTCCGAAGCTGAGAACCGGGACTTTTAGACCTGAATAACCTAGCTGTCGAAATTCCATAGGCACTAGATGCAAAAGTCCAGAGGAAGGCTTCACAAAGCTTTTTCACCACCGAGGCACGGAGACACGGAGGAAATCGAGGGCAACAAAGCTCTTTCGGCTTGTCTCGATGCAAGACTTGGATTTCCTCCGTGTCTCCGTGGTGAAAAAGCCACCGGTTGCAAAGGTTCCACAAGACGCAGAGAATAGCCACGCCTTGCCGACCCCATCGCCGCTGCCAACCGAACGAGCGCGTCTTGCCCCGGGAATGGGACGCATCCTAATCCTCCTGGGCATCTCCGTCTTCATTAACTATATCGACCGGGGGAGCCTGTCGACTGCGGCGCCCATGCTCAAAGAGGAGTTCAGGCTTTCCGCGACCCAATTGGGCGATTTGCTCTCCGCGTTCTTTCTGACCTACGCCTGTTTTCAGATCGTTTCCGGATGGCTGGTGGACCACTTCGACGTGAAGTGGGTGATGGGCGTCGGATTCTTCCTATGGTCGGCTGCTACGGCAATAACCGGACTGGTGAATGGATTCGCGCTTCTATTTATCGCCCGCCTGGTACTGGGTGCTGGGGAGTCGGTGGCTTATCCTTCGTACTCGAAAATACTGGCGAAACATTTCCCTGAGGAACAGCGCGGGTTTGCGAATTCCGCAATCGTCGCAGGACAAGCCGCGGGGCCGGGATTCGGGATGTACGTCGGGGGAATCATGATGGCGGCGTTCGGCTGGCGCGGGGTCTTCCTGGGGATGGGACTTTTGAGTTTGCTTTGGCTGTTGCCATGGGCTCGCTGGATGCCGCCGAGTCCCAAGATCGAGGCAACGGATTTCGTACCCTCGCCAGGAATTTTGGAGATTCTGAAACAACGCTCAGCATGGGGCACTTGCGCGGGACTCTTCTGTTGCAACTACCTTTCCTACTTTCTGATTACCTGGCTGCCGTTTTATCTGGTACGGGAACGCCATTTCGAGATGACGACCATGGCGAAGATCACCGGCACCGCATATATCTCTGCCGCCATCGTTGGAGCGGTCTGTGGGTGGATTTCTGACCGCTGGATTGCCCGCGGAGGGAGGGTGTCACCGGTGCGCAAGGGGTTTACCGGTGGGGGCTTGGCCTACGCGGCCGTTTTCCTTCTGGGTGGTGTGGCCGCCGGACCAAGGTTTTCGATTCTGATGGTGATCATGGCTGCGATCGGGTACGGCATTTGCTCATCCAATTTATGGGCGATCACCCAAACCCTTGCTGGGCCACGTGCTGCGGGCCGGTGGACCGGAGTGCAGAATTTCATGGGAAATCTGGCGGGGATTCTGGCGCCGGCGTTGACCGGGCGGGTAGTGGACCGGACCGGCGAATTCTTTTGGGCGTTCATCATCGTAGCGGCCGTGTGTTTACTGGGAACGCTGTGCTGGTTCTTTTTCGTGGGCCAGGTACGCCCAGTAATTTGGGAATCGCAGTTCCACTCGAAGACCGCTAACCCGGCCTAGACCTGAAGGGCGTCCGCGGTTCCGTCAGATATCCAGCGACATCCACTCTTCATCCACGTAGACATCGCCCACCTTAAGGGCACGTGGCTCAACTCTATACCCGTTGAAGCCCATGCTCGCGTAGAGTGCTTTGGCGCCTGGCCGAAGCGTAGATACTGCGAGTGTTACCTGCTCGAGCCCTGGTTGAACGCGGGCACGATCCAGAACCGCTGATATCAGTGCACGCGCCAGGCCTTGCCGCCTGAAATCGGGCTTGATGTATACACCCCAGATACAGCCTTTGTGTCTGGTTTTTTCTTCCGGGAGGCGAAAAAATCCGGCCACACCGACCAAGTCATGTTCCGCGAAGGCCCCTACCACAAAATTCTCGTCCTGGCCTGATCCGAGACGCTCCGCGATGGCCTCCATTGATTTGGCGCGATGTTCGGCGACCGACTCGGTGAAGGCAAGAGGTTCGGCTTCCAGGGCCTCAAGGCGAAGCTGCCAGAAAGCCTGCGCGTCGTCGCCGGTAAGAGCCCGGATCAGCATAATGAGGAGTGATTATAGTGACCGCAGCACGACGCCGTCTCACGCGTAACGGCGATTCGCCAGCGCGATCGGCAACCCGACACAGAACATGTGAGTCAGCAGGCTCAGCACGAGAGATGTCATGGAAAATGGGGCGGTGCTCTTTGGTAAAGCCGAAAGTGGAACCACCACCCAACTCATGAACATGTAGACGGCGACACCGTAAAACAACCCCCAAACCACCGGGCGTTCATGGAGGAACACTAGCTTGCGGCTCGCGAGGTAGTACACGCTGGCAGCAGAGAAAGCGATCGAAAAGTGAAATGCGAGACCCAGCGTGGCTGTCGCCATGCCGCCCTGAAGGGAGGCAGCCCTACCCAACAGGCCGCCGGCAATGCCTTGAAGAAGGCGCACCGGATGACCCCAGCGAATGAACGCTACAGAAATGTCCAGAATTCCGGCGATTACACCGCCCCAGAGAATTGCCTGAAGAGCACTATTTTTCTTGGCCGGAACGACGTTGCTAGTTGCGCTCATGATGACCTCGCAAATTCGCGCGCCATCATCTCACTAATGAGTGTGAGGGGCAACCGGGGCAACGCCCCTGAACTACTTCAGCGCCTGTAACTTCTGGGCTGCCATTTGGGAAGCTTCGCTGGTGGGATTTTGCTTCTGGACTTCCTGGTAAACGCGTTTGGCTTCGAGAGGCTGGTTGTCCAATTGATAAGTATTAGCCAGTTCCAGCTGTGCGGTTGCCTTACCCACCGTATGGGTCGGTTTGTCGGCTAGTTTCTTATAAAGCTCGATGGCTTCTTTGTTGCGATTTTCCCGGCGATAGACCGAGGCCAGGGCGAAATTGGCCAAGGCTGCTAACTCTTCATTGCGTGACGATCCGACTTCCTTCAAGGCCCGTTCCGCGGCCGCGTTGTCGCCCAGGTCGGACGAAGTCACCCCGACGAAGTAGCGGGCCATGTCAGCGGAACGCGTATGGGGATACTGGTCGATCACCGCCTGGAACTTCTTGCGTGCCTCGGTAGCGCGCTCCTTTCCTGAACTGAAACTGGGAGCATCGGCCTGCGCGGGCATTCCGGCGGGCCGGACCGGCGTGTCGAGCGTTCGAACGGCCTGGCTGAGCGAGAGGCTGGCTGCTTGATCTTGGCGATTCAGGTAGTACCACCCACCCAAAATCGCTGCCGCCAGCACCACTACAACGACCACACCCACGGCAATCTTGGACTTGTGCTCGACCGACCAATGGACCGTATTTTCGGCCACGCGGATGGTGGTCTTCCTGAACTTGTCTTCTTGTAGTTGATGACGGGCTTGAGCTCGCACAGAGTCCCTTCTAACAATCGATTGGGCTGACGATTTAAACAGTCTAACAGGCTGAAAATACAGTGGTCAAAGGAGGAACCCCAAGCCCTTGTCATTTCGACGAAGGAGAAATCTGCTTATGGCAGTAGCAAGAACCTCGGGGTTCACCTCACTGCGAGTGAGAGCAGATTCCTCCCCGGGGTCGGAATGACCAAAAATTAGGGAGTTCGTGGTAGAGACGTTGCCGAGCAACGTCTCTACGGCTGACTCGTCAATTCGATGTTGTCGATGAGACGGGTCTGGCCCACGAAGGCAGCAACGGCTACCAGTGCACGTTTGTCCAACTGCGGAAGCGGTTCTAGTGAGTCGGGATCGGTAATTTCCAGATAGTCGAGTTTGGCATCGCCGCCAAAGGACGCTTTGCCGGCAGTGATCAGGGATGGGATTGAGCGCTCTCCCGCTTCAAAGTGGCGGCGTATTTCCATCAGAGACTTGTACAAGGAAAGTGCCGACCGCCGTTGTGCGGGATCCAGATAGGCATTTCTGGAACTCATGGCCAAGCCGTCGGGCTCACGAATAATCGGACAAGAGACAATCTCTACGTCCATGTTGAGGTCGCGAACCATACGGCGGATAATCGCCACCTGGGCTGCGTCCTTCTGGCCGAAGAAGGCTATGTCTGGTTCGGTGATGTGAAAGAGTTTGGAAACGATGGTGGTCACTCCCCGAAAGTGTCCGGGACGCGAGCGTCCACAGAGCCGTTCGCTTAAGCTGTCGACCGTGACGTAGGTTGACTCGCCCTCGGGATACATTTCAGAGGTCGACGGTGCGAACACAAGGTCAACTCTCTCGCGCTCCAATAACTGGCAGTCCTGATCGAAATTTCGCGGATACTTGGCCCAATCTTCGTTGGGGCCGAACTGCGTGGGATTTACAAATATCGTCGCGGCCACGGAATCGCAACGGGCTTTGGCCGCTCTTACCAGCGAGAGATGGCCTTCATGCAGCGCACCCATGGTGGGCACAAGTCCCAGTGAGCCGGAATGCCGTGCGGCACGACAAGCTGCCCGCATTTCTTTAACCGTGTGGAGGATCTTCATCGTGGCTGGTGTCGCGACGAGACTATCGCCCCATGGCCTGCTTGCGCTCCAGTACGGTTTCGAGAGCTTGCCGAGTTTCTTTCGGCAAATGGTACGACTCGGCGTCGGAAGGATATTGCCGCGATCCTACATCCGCGCGGAACGCTTGCACCGCATGCGTAATCAGCGCTGCCGCGTCGCCGTAATGCCGTACGAATTTTGCCGCCGGGCCAAAACTTAGATTCAATAGATCATGGAAGACCAGCACCTGTCCGTCACATTCCGGGCCGGCGCCGATGCCGATGGTTGGGGCGGCGACTTCGGAAGTGATCAGCGCGGCGACTTCGCGGGGAATTCCCTCAAGAACAATGCAGATGACCCCGGCACGATCCAAGGCTACGGCGTCACGAATGAGTTGTTCGACGCCGGTGAGCGACTTGCCCTGCACTTTATATCCGCCCATTACGTTCACCGATTGCGGGGTCAATCCAATGTGCCCTACCACCGGAATTTCGGCATCAATTACCCGGCGAATTACGTCAACTCGCTTTTCGCCACCCTCGATCTTCACTGCTTCGGCGCCGGCTTCCTTTACGAAGCGGGCAGCGTTACGAATCGCTTCTTCCTCGCCCACGTGGTAAGAGCCGTAGGGCATGTCCGCCAGGAGTAGGGCTGTCTTGACGCCGCGGCGGACTGCCTTGGTGTGATGCAGCATTTCATCGACGGTTACCGAGAGCGTATTTTCGTAGCCCAGCATGGTCATAGCCAGCGAGTCGCCGACCAGAACCATGTCAATGCCGGCTTCGTCCACAAGACGCGAAGAGGCGTAATCGTAGGCGGTAAGGCAGCTGATGGGTTCGTGACGGAGTTTCTTCTCCCGCAAAGATGCAGGAGTAACTTTTTGGCGGGGGTCGCCAATCGGGGTGATGTTCACTTTTCCTCCAGTGCCCCTCCGCCGTGGCGGATAGAGCCTGTCTGCAGCCTCGAGGCTGCTTGCGCTATTGTAATCGGAGCGCCAGTGCGCGTCGACCACAATTCATGACCAAAAATTCCATGGTTTCGCCGTTGCAAAAAGTGCTGGTATGCACCCCTCAGGCTGCCGGATGGGATTCCCCCAAAGCCAATCGCTGGAAGGAGTTGGGCTTCGGGCACGCTGCGAATTTTTCGGTAGCGCAAGCCCAGCACGCTGAGCTTTGCGGCCAACTCCGGGAGGCCGGAGCAGAAGTGGTCGAACTTTCGGGTTGTGACTCGTTGTCGCTGGATGCGGTCTACACCCACGATTCTTCGTTGAGCACAGAACGGGGACTAGTCATTCTGAATCCGGGGAAGAAGAATCGTGCTCCGGAAGGAGCCGCGCACCGCAAGTTTGCTGAAGGGATCGGCCTGGCAATCGCTGGAGAAATCAAGTCGCCCGGCACCACCGAAGCCGGAGACATGGTTTGGCTCGACGACAAGACTTTGCTCATCGGTCGCGGATTTCGCACCAACGACGAAGGCATCCGACAAATGCGTGCCTTGCTGCCGGGAGTAGAGGTCCTGTCTGCTCCTTTGCCCTATGGGGTTGGACCATCGGCGTGCCTGCATCTCATGTCGCTCATGAGTCTGCTCGACGAGAAAACCATTCTGGTTGATCTGCCGTGGCTGGCGGTGGAGACCTATCAGTTGCTGAAGGCCCGTGGGTACGGGCTCATTGAGATCGAGTACTCCGAACGGGAGACCCTCGCTTGCAACGTGTTAGCCCTCGGAAACAATCGCTTGCTGGCAATTCAAGAGAACGTGAAAACCAATCAGAGGCTTCGGGAGGCTGGGTTCGATGTGCGAACGTTTGCCGGGTCGGAACTCGGCATCAACGGAGGAGGTGGGCCGACATGTCTGACCCGCCCGCTGGTGAGAAGTAAATAGCTCAGAGGGCAACTTTGTAGATGTTGTCGTGATTATCTTTGGCGACGCCTCTTATTTCCCGCAAAGGTTCACCGGGCTGCGATCCTTCCGTGGCAAACATCTCCAAGTTTAGTAACGTTCCTTTGTTGCCTTTCAGGGTAGCCTTGGCGAAATGACGGGTTCCAAGGACGTGGGCTACGTAAAATCCTGAACCGTAAATCGCGTCCCAGACCGTTGCCATGTCTGACGCGCCAGGAGTCGTGGCAGAAGCTGGAGTTCCGGCGTGCGGCAGGGGCATTTGTGCCCAGTGCCCTTTGCAGGTTTCTCCATCGCTCAGCACCAGCGAGGCGTTGCCAAAATTCCACGCTCCAGTAATCTTTCCTACGAAGACGGGCATGGGATTCTTTTCGGATTGTGGTCCGCCTACGGGGTAGAGTCTCAGTTCCCGTGAGCATCCTGCGAAGAAAGAAACCGTCAGCAGGAGAACAACCAGCTTCTTTTCCACGAGGCACCTCCGAGGGGTGAAGCAAAGCCTAATACTAAAGCTTAGGCGCTGGCCGCTTCCTGGCTCCCCAGCGGCAGGAAGTATTGCGTTCCCTTGATCGGGGCCGAAACCTTGCGTAGCAGTTCCTGAAGGTCTTCGTTGCGCTCAACGAAGTCGATCTCCGAAGTGTTCACGATCAACAGATCGGAAGATGTGTAGTGAAAGAAGAAGTGCTCATAGGCTTTAATAACTTCCTCCAGATAATCTTCATTGATGGCCTTTTCGCCGGGAGCGTTCTTCTTTTTGAGCCGCTTCTTCAAGACTTCCGGCGTGGCCTGCAAATAGATGACGAGATCAGGCGTCGGAAGCTGCTCGCGAAACAGATTGTAGTAGCGGTTGTAAGTTTCTAACTCGACGTCGTTGAGGTTCAGGCACGCGAAGAGCTTGTCTTTCTCGAAGATAAAATCGGTAACAATGGCCTTCTGCGAACGCGGGCCCACGTCCAAGGCGCGCAGCTGCTCAAAACGTCTTACTAAAAAGGCAAACTGCGTCTGAAACGCTGCGCCGCGCTCTCCCTTGTAGAAAGCGGGAAGAAAAGCATTATCTTCCGGTTCCATCACCCGCTGGGCGTTCAGCCGTTCCGCCAGCACTCCGGCTAGCGTGCTCTTGCCAACTCGTATCGGTCCTTCGACTGCGATGTAGCGGGGGAGATCAAAAAGATTGGCCATGGTTAGGAGAATGCATTGGCAGAATAGCGCGGGCGCGCGCCGCACACAATTGAGGGAAGAGTTAACAGGCGGCGAGCTTTCAGTACAATCTTGCTATGCTCGGCATCGCACTCAGTGTGGCGGCGGCCGCGGTGGCTTCGGCTGCGGGATATCAGTCCATGGCGCCATGGGGCCAGTGGTATGGGCGCACTTTTATCGGCCTTAAGGGCCGCACCAGGAAGATCGCGCTTACCTATGATGACGGTCCTAACGATCCCTACACCCCGCAGTTGATGGATGTCCTCGCCAAGCACGATGTTCGTGCCACGTTCTTTCTGATTGGGCGCTTTGTTTCGCAGCGGCCGAATATTGTTCGGGAACTCGTCAAGGCCGGACATGTGGTTGGAAACCACACGCACACCCATCCGCCACTGGTCTTCGAGACCTCCGTGCAGATTCGCATACAGTTAGCTTCTTGCCGGCAGGCCATTGAAGACGCGGTAGGAGAGCATTCCAATCTGTTTCGGCCTCCTTATGGCGCGCGCAGGCCAGCGGTGTTTCGCATTGCTCGCGAGTTAGGGTTAGAGCCGGTCATGTGGAACGCGATCGGCTATGACTGGGTAGATGGCACGAATCCCCAGCGCATCGAACAGAAAGTTGCCAAGAGCATTCGCGGCGGAGACGTGGTCGTTTTGCACGACGGCGGTCACAAAGATCTAGGAACGGACCGCTCAAAGACGGTAGCAGCGACGGATCTTTTGATTAAGCGCTACAAAGCCGAAGGATATGAATTCGTAACCGTACCGGAGTTGATGAAGGGGTGACCGAAATATAAGTTGTCATCCCGAACACGCGTTTCTTGCGCGGAGGGACCCTACGACAGTAGCTCCCGCGAGTGTCGTAAGTAGGACTATCCAAGCGCGCGTGCCGTCCCTGCGGGACTCGGTCTTCATTCGCCTTCCCCGGACTTCCGTCCGGGTCTTTCCAATTCCGTCGCCTGCGCGACTGGGCCATTGCACACGTCAAATCCGTGAGCGAATCCTCATTTACTGCCCTTCGCCCTTGTCAATCTTGCTAGCCACCTTCACGCCACTCAATCCCCCGACATACTTGGCGATCCCTTTATAGAGTGATTCCGCGATCTTCTGCCGGTACTCCCCGGTTCGCAGTTTGCGTTCGTCAGTGGGATTGCTTACAAAAGAAATCTCCGCCAGGATCGAGGGCATGTTCGCGCCGATCAAAACAATAAATGGCGCCTTCTTCACGCCCCGGTTGCGAATACTCGAACTCTTCGTGGAGAGACTGCTGTGCAGCGCTTGCTGCACATTCGACGCGAACTCGCGCGACTCTTCGATCTTTTCTTTCAGGGCGATCTTCTTTACCAGATCTTGCAGTTCGTGAATCGATTTCTCAGAGACCGCATTCTCGCGCGCAGCCACTTCCAGGGCTTCAGGCGAGGACGTGAAATTCAGGTAATAGGTCTCCACGCCCCGGGCGTCCTCGTCGCGGCTGGAGTTGGCGTGTACCGAGACAAACAGGTCAGCTTGCTCCTGATTTGCGACCGCCGTACGAGTCTCCAGGGGAACGAATGTGTCGTCGCTACGGGTCAGAAGAACGTCGGCCCCCAGACGGGTGTCGAGCAGTTTGGCCAGACGCCGCGATACATCGAGTACCAGATCTTTTTCCAGCAGACCGTGGGGCCCGATTGTTCCCGTGTCATGGCCGCCGTGGCCGGGGTCGATCACGATCTTTCCGATCTTCAAACCTAAGGCGCGAATTAAGGACCGGTCTCCGCTCGACGTGGGCCGGGCTTCTCGGGTGTTGTTGGCCGACAGTTTTCCTTTACGGCCCTTGCTCCCATTGGCCGGCTTGGCGGGTTCTCGTGTGACCACGACAGGGTCGTCATCCGTTTCGGGCTCGATGATAACTTTCTTTGTCGGTACTGGCGCTGCCCCTTCCGTTGGCTGTGTCTTCGGGTTTCCCCCACGATGCGCGTTTTCTTTTCCACGAATATCGATGATCAGCCGCGCCGGATTTGACAAGAGGAAGCTGTCGAAGTCGGCAAGGCTATCGACATCCAGCACGATGCGGGCGCAATCGGACTTGTATTGGGCAATTCGGATTTGCTTCAGGAATCCGTCGTCGACAGTGAAAATCTTTCCGATCTGAAAGCGGTCGAACTGAGCATTGGCAAGATCGAAGTAGACACGCGCTGGATTCTCGATTCGCTGGGATTCGAACTTCACGTTGCGATCGAGGTCGATAGCAACCCGGGTATAGTCGGGAGTCGACCAGTGGCGAATGCCGGTGACGTGAGCTAATGGCTCCTTTTCCACAGGAATCGGGCTGGCCTTGGCCGGTTCCTCCGCGACCTGTGGTGCACCATCGGTCAGCGCTTTGCGGGCATCGTCCGCCAGATCACTCTTGGGATAGCGGCGAAGAAACTCTTGAAATACCTCGGTCGCCCGATCGTTCTCTTCTAGATCGTCCCGGTAAATCTGCGCGATGGCAAACAGTGCATCCGCCCGATAGCGGCTCGAAGGATATTCCCGCCGCAAGAACTCGTATTGCTGAATGGCAGAGCGCAGAATTTTCTCATCGTCAAATTGACGCCCCATTTCTTGCAGGAGTTGGGCCACGCTCAATACCGCGGTCGATGCCCGGGAAGATGCCGGGCTGCCATAGTACACCTGGCGATAAGCGGAGATCAGCCTCTGATATTCATGCCGGGTGTGGTCTTCTTGAGGATGATTGTTGAAGGCTTCGCGCGCCTTATCGGCTGCATCAAGACGGGAACTCGCCCAGGCTGCGGACTTATGGCTGCTGGCTTTTGCGGACAGTGTGGGCAGCGCAAACAACAGCAATGCTGCCGACCAGCGCAACCCGCGTTGGTGTCGAGAAAAAATATTCACCTAGTTTATAGCCGTAATCGCCTGTCGTGCGCTTCTGCTGCTGTTAGTCGGTATTGGTCATCATCATGACGCCGCGTTCATCCCGCTGCATTCGAACTGGATCGTGCACCGGAATGACGCGCGAACTCATGATGCTGCCGCCGTAGTAAAGCTGGGTAATGCGCTTCACGTAGCTTTGGGTCTCGGCATATCGTGGTATCCCTGCGCTCCGCGCCACCGCACCGGCCCCCGCGTTGTAGGCCGCAAGGCTCAGTTTGATGTCGCCGCCGTAGCTTTCCATCAGCTTCTTTAAATGGCGAACCCCGGCGTCGATGTTTTGCTGCGGATCGAAGGGATTGTTCACATTCAATGAGCGCGCGGTTTGCGGCATCAGTTGCATCAATCCCATGGCGCCCTTGCTGGAAACGGCATTGGGATTGAAATTGGACTCCACCTTAACCACGGCGCGCACCAGATTTGGATCCACGTTGTGCCGCGACGCGGCCTGCTCAATCGCTGCGTCGACATCAGCCTGCGTGAACCTGCCACGAACTGGATTCAACGCCACTGGATTTACTGGCCGGTTCAACAGCCGGTTGACTTCAGCGGCAGCCGAGCGGGCAGCCCGCATGGTGACGCCCTTAACCGGCTTCCAACGATGTTCGCTGTTGCTCCAGTAGACCAGGCTTTGCTGCGTCGGCTGGGTGCCGCGGGTGGGTGAAGTACTGCGAGTTGCCGGAGTTGCGACGAAGTCATTGACGTAGACGGTGTGACCGCTGTCGTCTCTGGAGACAGCGATTCCGCCCGCGTCGGCTTCGGCCTGCACGGATGGTGTGAGTAAAAAGGAGGTCGCGATTACGGCGGTTGCCATCAGGGCGAGTTGCAGGTGTTTTCGCATACCGGATAGACGAAGCTCCAAGCTGCGGGCTGCTAAACACACCCCCGCAATTGCCTACCCGGAAACCTGAACGGAGAACCTTACTGCCAGAGTGGATCAATTATAGGTGCGAAGCTTCAGCCGGGCAATGAATCGAAGGGGAACTGAACCACCGAAGTAATCCGGCTAAGTTGTTCATTAAATTGGGAATACCGCAACAATTGGTTACCTCGGGCGGCAAAATAATGCCCAAGACCGCGGGATACCTTCACGCCTTGCTTCCGCGGCTGAGGGCACAGCCCTTACCGATTTTTGACTAACTTCTTACGCAAACTTTATGGCGGGCAACTTCAAATAGCAGTCGGGAGCCGTCGGCTCCGCAACTCTCATGAGCGACCGAAACCCGAGAGGTTGGGGTGCGAACGGCTCTCCGCGAGTTTGGCGGCACTTATCACTTAATCAAATCGCGTGCATTCATATTCGTTCCTATGAAAGGCGGGATGGCGATGGTACGCGCTTTGTTTTCAGTTGGGCATCTCCAACTTTCTGGATGCGTGGCTCAGAGGTTTGAACAAAATTGTTTTTATCCGCTCCAAAAAAACTATGAATTGGACGCCCATCTGTCAAAGCGAATAAGTTGCACTGACTAATACCGGGCTCTAACGCTCTCTGTTGACAGCAAATTCGTTACTCCAAGGATGAGACCCATTGATGATCAAAATTAGTGCGATTCGTGGCGCATGGTGTGCCGGAATGCTGGCTCTGGCACTAGCAGTGCCCTTGTGTAGCGCTCAAACCGACGCCAGCCCTTCGCCCGATATTTCCAAACGGGTAGAAGACCTGGAAAAAGAGCTGGCAGAACTGAAGGCGCAACTAGCCGCGCAAAAGGCTGCTGAACCAGCCGCCTCGGCTACGCCGCCGGCTTCCGCTGTGGTGGCTACCACTACCCCAGCGCCCGCACCAGCACCCACGGGCTTGGCAGGCTTGCTCGGCCCAACGACCATCAGCGGCTTTATCGACACTTACTATGGCTATAACTCTAATCAGCCGGCTGGACGGACTAACCAGTACCACAATTTCGACATCAACTCCGGCCAGTTCGGACTGAACATGCTCGAACTGGTGGCGGACAAGACGCCCGATGCTGCCGCCAGCCGCTTGGGATACCACATCGCCCTCGGTTTCGGACAAGCGATGAACCAGATCAACGCCACTGAAATTGGGCCAGGTGGAACCGAATTGAATTTCGATCAATACCTGAAAGAAGGCTACTTGGAGTACCTGGCTCCCGTGGGCAAGGGTCTTCAGATCAACGTTGGAAAATTCGTAACGCCGGCTGGTGCTGAAGTCATCGAAAGCAAGGACAACTGGAACTACACCCGAGGCATTCTCTTTGCCTGGGCCATTCCATATTTCCACTATGGCGTGAGCGGTAAGTACACCTTCAACAGCAAGTTTGCCCTTACCGGATACTTGATGAATGGTTGGAATAACAGCGTCGATAACAATAGCGGAAAGACAACCGGGTTCTCGGCCGCCTGGACTCCGAACAGCAAGTTCACGCTGATTCAGAACTACCTGGTCGGACCGGAACAGACCGATTTCAACGGCAATTTCCGGCACCTGTATGACACGGTGTTGATCTACAACCCAACCGCGAAGTTGTCCTTAATGGCCAACTATGATTATGGGCATGACCGCTTATTCGGCTCGTCAACATCCGTTCACTGGAGTGGCATTGCCGGCTACATCAAATACGCAATGAACGATAAGTGGACCGTCGCGGGCCGTGGTGAGTACTTCAACGACCACGACGGGTTTGAAACCGGGGCCACGCAAAACCTCAGCGAGTTCACATTCACCTTGCAACGGATGCTGGCCAGCAAACTCATGAGCCGACTTGAATTCCGCCGGGATATGTCGAGCGCCGATGTATTCCCCTACCGCAGCGGTCCTCCCGGATTTGGGCCGACCGACTCGCAAAACACTGTAACCGTCGGATTGATCTACGCGTTCAGCAGCGCCGACGCAAAATAGGCTCGAGTTCAGGAGGCGGCAACGGGGCCACCCCTGCTTATGCGGGTTGACTTGGATCGAGAATCTATGGTCCCGTGGCAGGCGCCAGCGTCCAAGCCAATCCGCGCCAACCTTCTTCCCATCCGAGATTTCCTAACCGTTGTCATCCTGGGTGCAGCGTGAGCGAGCGAAGCGTAGCTCATGCGAAGTCGAAGGATCGCCACCGCCATCCCACCTCTGGCGTGCGTGGTTGCGGCAGGATGCGTCGACTTCGCGGAAGCTACGCTTCGCTCGCTTCCGCTGCACTCAGCATGACAATGTGGTCTCCCCTTCCCCACCCAAACTGCTTTAAACTCACTCCATGTCCCGCGCGCCCAGGTCCGGTTTTTCGTTCCTACGCAGTGCAGGGATGGCTCTTTTGTTCGTTTCGCTCGCTATTGGGCCTGAGCTTCTGCTGAAGCGCCTGTTTCCCTATCCCTTCTTGTTTCTCTTCTTCGGAGCGGTCGTAGCCAGCGCATGGTTTGGGGGTATGCTCGCGGGCCTCTTCGCAGTCGTATTTTGCATTCTGGCAGTTGATTATTTCTTTATTCCTCCCGGAATCGGTTTCGTGGTGAATGCGGCCGCCGGCGGTTATCTCGCTGCCTTCGTCATTTGCGCTGTGGTGGCGAGTTGGGTCAGCTCATCCAAGAAAAAGAGTGAGGAAGCGCTTAAAGAGACACGCGATCAACTGGAAGCGCGTGTCTCGGAGCGTACGGCGGCCTTGATGAAAACCCAATCCGAGCTCACCCATCTCTCTCGGGTGCTGAGCATGGGAGAGCTGACGGCGTCGATCGCGCATGAGATCAAACAGCCGCTCACCGCGGTTGTCTCGCATGGTGATGCTTGCCTGGAATGGCTGTCGGCAGAGCCGCCAAATTTGGACAAAGCACGGCACACCGTAGAGAGGATTATTCAAGAGGGAACTCGGGCCGGGGCCGTGCTGAGCCGAATACGCGCGTTATTCAAGAAAGGTGACCCGGCAAAATCCTGGGTGGACACCAACGAACTTATCCAGGATTTGATGGTACTGCTGCGCGATGAAGCTCTACGGCGAAGAATTTCCATTCATACCGATCTTGATCCAGATGTGCCCCGAGTGGAAGTGGATCGGGTGCAGTTACAGCAGGTTGTACTCAACCTGGTGATGAATGGGATGGACGCCATCGTCAGCGCCGGACACTCGGAAAAACTGCTGCTCATCAAATCGCACAAAGTTTCCGAACGCGAGATCTCGGTTCAAGTCGAGGACACGGGGGGAGGTCTGGCTGCCGAAGACGCCGATAAGATCTTCGACACATTCTTCACCACAAAAGCCCAAGGAATTGGGATGGGCCTTTCTATCAGCCGTTCTATCGTAGAATCCCATGAAGGCCGCTTGTGGGCGACTCCGCGCCCCGGCGGTGGTACTATTTTTCAATTCACGGTCCCCGTGCGTTCGCAGAATTCTCATGAGTAATCCCACCTCGGTTGTCTACGTTATCGACGATGATGCGTCCGTACGCGACGCTTTAAGCAATCTCCTGGAATCAGTTGGGCTTTACGCGGAGGTATTTGGTTCGACTGAAGAGTTCCTCAGGGCGAGCCGGCCAGCGATCCCTAGTTGTCTGGTGCTAGACGTCACTCTCCCGGGCATGAATGGGCTGGAATTTCAGGAGATGTTGTCCAAAACGGGGAATCCCATTCCGATTGTTTTCATTACGGCCTTCGGCGACATCCCCATGACGTCCAAAGCAATGAAGGCCGGGGCAGTCGAATTTCTGGCCAAGCCGTTTCAGAAAGATGACCTGCTCACCGCAATTGACCAGGCGCTAGCCAAGGACAGCGCGCAACGGGCCGTTGAGGCTACTATCTCGGCATTGCGCGCCCGCCAGGACGAACTCACGCCCCGGGAACGGGAAGTCATGGACTTGGTCGTCACCGGGATGATCAACAAGCAGATCGCGGACAAGCTCGGCATCAGTGAAGTGACAGTAAAAATTCACCGTCGGCAGGTCATGCTGAAGATGGCTGCTCCCTCCCTGGCAGACCTTGTCCGGATGTCTGATCGGCTAGGGATTCCACAGAGCCGATAGCTTGTAAGTTATTGCGTCTATAAGTTTTTTCAATCCAAACCTATACCAAGGTATTATTGCCGCTCGAGCTTCCGCTCACTAGCTTTAGAGGCATGAGCAGCTCGACTGATTGGGCGTTGCGTGACACGTCCCCGTTGATGGTCGCGGATCGGGAAAGCCTTTCCCCCGACCCGGATCTGGCGATTTTGCATGGTATGGCCAGCCGGATGGCTGCCTCGGCGCCGCTCCCCAAAGTGTTGGCGGAAGTAGTTGATTTCGCGACATCCGTCGTCCGCTGCGACTCCTGTTTTATTTACGTGCTGGAGGGCGATGAGTTGGTCCTGCGGGCTTCGAAGAACCACCATCCGGAAGCCCTTAATCGACTGAAACTCAAGCTGGGAGAGGGCATCACCGGCTGGGTGGCGAAGCACCAACAGGTGGTCAGCGTGGCCAAGCGTGCCTTTGGCGACTCTCGTTTTCAGTTTTTTAACCAGCTGCCAGAAGATCGATTCGAAGCGTTTCTTTCGGTGCCGATCCTTAGCCGCGGACGCTTGGTCGGAGTAATCAACCTGCAGAACCGCCTCCCCCACATTCACACCCGTCGCGAGTCTTCCCTGATGACGACCATTGGGTTTCTGGTCGGTGCGGAAATAGAGATGGCCCGTCTGGAAAGCGAGAACTCTCAACTCGCCGGCAGGCTCGAGACCCGCAAGCTGGTAGAGCGCGCCAAGGGCATCCTGCAGCGCGACTTAAAGATCAGTGAGGAGGAGGCATACGTGATGCTGCAACGCGAAAGCCAGCAGCGGCGGCGTTCGATGAAAGAGATTGCCGATGCCATTATCCTCAGCGATTCCATGACCCGGAGCGCCTAAGAGAAACGAATTTCCGGGTTTCAAAAATAAGGCGGGATGATCCCCACAATAAAAAGTTTGAATTTGACTTTCCCGGTCCCCCACCGCAGAATCCTCCAACTGATTTCGTAAGAAAGTTGTAAGGAAGTTTCGGCAAGGTACGCGAGTTCCCCTCTTTTTCGATGCCGAAAAGAGGCGATCCATTCAGGACACGACGCCGTGTCCAATCCCATAAAGCTTACTGACTCAAGCATGCACCGGAATTGTGCGGCGCGGGCGTCCGTGTCTCACCACATCGCATAAGGAGAGAAACAATAAATGTCTGCCATCCGACGACAAGCAACAAACCTCTCGCTATCTGAGAAGTTCACCCGCCTGCGGGCGCGCCTGCGGGACCCGGAGTGGCGCCGGTACGGGAGACTCTTGCTGACCGGCAAGGTGCTGGGCGTGGGCCTGACCCTCATGACAATGTTCGTGGTCACGAGCGTGTTCTTCAGCCATGTATTTGCCCAAACTGCCGCCCCTGAGGTCAAAGCTGCCGACATCGTTAACCCGGTCAACACCATGTGGACGCTGGTCGCGGCCTTCCTGGTGTTCGGCATGCAGGTCGGCTTCACTATGCTGGAAGCCGGCTTCTGTCGAAGCCGCGAAACCGTCAACGTGCTGGTTGAGTGCGTCGTCGATACTTGTCTTTGCGGCATTCTCTTCTATGCCATCGGCTTCGCCTTCATGTTCAGCCATGGCAACGGATTTATCGGCTACCACTGGTTCTTCCTGCAAAACGCCCCGGCAACTTACGAAACCACCGGTGTAGCCTTCCTCGCTGTCTGGATCTTCCAGTTCGCCTTCGCTGATACCTGCTCTACCATCACCTCGGGGGCGATGATCGGCCGCACGGGCTTCGTCGGCGACTTGCTCTACAGCCTCTGCGTGACCGGCTTCATCTACCCGATCATCGGACACTGGGCATGGGGACCGGACGGCTGGCTCGCCCTGATGGGCAGCGAAGGTCACTTCTACCCGGCTCTCGGCATGGGCTTCCATGACTTCGCCGGATCGACCGTCGTCCACACCATCGGCGGATTCATCGCGCTGGCTGGCGCCATCGTGCTCGGCCCCCGACTCGGGCGCAAGTTCGCTCGCGACGGTGGCGGCCCCATGATGCCGCACGATCTGACCATCGCCGTCAGCGGCGGTCTGATTCTGTGGTTCGGATGGTACGGGTTCAATCCCGGCAGCACACTGTCGGCGATGGACTTGGTCGGCATCGGCCGCGTTGCCGCTAACACCACCCTCGCAGCCTGCGCCGGCGGCCTGACTTCCATCTTCTACGGGTACATGAAGATGAAGAAGTGGGACGCAAGCTACACCACGAACGGCTTCCTGGCTGGCCTGGTTGCGATCACCTGCCCTTGCTATTGGGTCAGCCCAACCGGATCGGTCCTTCTTGGCGGCATCGCTGGCGTGCTGGTCATAGTCGCGGTTGACGCTCTCGAATATCTCCGCATCGACGATCCCATCGGCGCAGTTCCGGTACATGGCATCTGCGGCATCTGGGGAACGCTCTCGCTGGGCTTATTCGCCAGCGGCCAGTACGGGATCACCGGGCCCCTTGGTCCCGATAACTCTGCTCCCCTGAAAGGCTTGTTCTACGGGGGCGGCTTGCAGGTACTTAAGGCACAGTTCATCGGCAGCGCGGTGGTCACGGTATCCACCTTTGCGGTTGCCATGGTGGTCATGAAGGCCGTCAACGCGATGGGCATGCTTCGGTTGCCGGCGGACATGGAAGCCTACGGTATGGATCTGCATGAGCACGGCATCTCGGCTTACCCCGAGTATGTGATTTCGGCGCTGGGTGCGCCGAGTGGAATGTCGCAGGCACTGCCTACGAGTATTTCCAGTCACAGCATGGTAGCCGCCAAGCCGTTGACCAACGTCAGCTGAGGAATTGGCTACTCGGACAGATCAGCCCGCGGGGGCAGGCCCAGAACCTGCCTCCGCACCACAAAGCTCCCTAACGTTGAGATAAGGAAAACCAATGACAAAAGTCGAAGCAATCATTCAACCCACCCGGTTTGAAGCCGTCAAAGACGCGCTGATCGAGTTGGGAATCGCCGGTATGACCATCTCCGAAGTTCGTGGCCACGGCCGTCAAAAAGGCCACACGGAGACCTACCGAGGCAGAGAGTATTCGGTTGATTTGCTGCCCAAGGTAAAAGTGGAAGTGGTGATCGATGACGGTCAGGCACCCGCAGCGGTTGATGCCATTGTGAAAGCCGCAGCTACCGGTAAGATCGGCGACGGCAAGATATTTCTGACCAAAATCGATGAAGTGGTTCGCATCCGGAATCAGGAGCGCGGCGTAGCCGCCCTCTAGAATTAGTTCAGCCAGGTCGCCCCACCCTTTGTCGCGGTCTTTGCGGCAGGTGGGGCCTTTTGTTGCAACTGCTCCTAGTTAGTCCATCGCCTACGCCTAAAGTATTATCTATACCCCCCAAAAAAACTATCAATTGGACGCCGTCTCGGTACGCCTATAGGTTTACGAACATTCTCCGGCCAACTTGCTGGAGAGCGTGGCTTCCTGTTTTTTGCGATAGACCCCATCCATACCACTAAAGAGGAACACATGTCTAAAGCTACAAAAGGAATAGACGAACTCTCCTTCACCCAGAAGTTATCCCGGCTGCGGGCTCGCCTGGGGAATGCGAGATGGCGGCGTTATGGGATGCTGCTGCTTGCGGGCAAGGCCCTGGGCATTCTGGTTCTGTTCGCGATGATCACAACCGGCTATTCGGCATGGGAGTGGATCAGCCCGGAGCCGGTCCATGCGCAGGAAACCGCAACTCAATCCCCGGCGGCAGCGGCTACGCCAACTGCAGCCCCCGCTGACCCGTACAAGGCTGCCACGGGCGGTGACATCATCAACCCGCTGAACACTGCATGGGTCCTGCTGGGTGCATTTCTTGTTTTCGGAATGCAGGCAGGATTCACCATGCTGGAGGCGGGATTCTGTCGAGAGCGGGAAACCGTGAACGTGCTGGTGGAATGCTTATTCGACACCTGCGTCTGCGGCATTATCCACTGGGGATGGGGGTTCGCGTTCATGTTCGGCGGAGGCAATGCCTTCATTGGCTGGCACATGCCAGGCGATCCCAGCAAGAGCTTGATCTTCATGAAGGACGTTAGCGTCCTCTCGACCTACGGGGCTTCGGGTATCCCCATCCTGGCGCATTACCTCTTTCAATTTGCCTTCGCGGACTGCGCCTCTACGATCTGCTCCGGCGCGATGGTGGGACGCACCCGGTTTGTCGGCGACGTGCTTTACTCCATCGGCGTCTCCGGCTTTATCTATCCGATCTTCGGCCACTGGTGCTGGGGCCCGGATGGCTTCCTGGCCACCATGGGTTCGCAGGGTGGCTTCCTGTCGAGCCTGGGGATGAATTTCCACGACTTTGCCGGTTCCACTGTGGTGCACTCGATCGGTGGATGGGTCGCGATCGCCGGCGCCATCATGCTTGGGCCAAGACTGGGTCGAAAGTTCAAGCGTGACGGTGGTGAGCCAATGCTGCCGCACGATCTCACGATTGCCGTCATCGGCGGCCTGATCCTGTGGTTCGGCTGGTATGGCTTCAATCCCTGCTCGACGCTTTCGATCATGGATAACGTCGGCGTCGGCCGCGTGGCGGCAAACACGACGTTGGCCGCCTGTACCGGCGGTCTGTCGGCGGTCTTTCTGATGTGGTTCCGCACCAAAAAATGGGATACCACCGGCATTCTGAATGGCTTCCTTGCAGGGTTGGTTGGTATTACCTGTCCTTGCTACTGGGTCAGCAATCTTGGAGCGGCGGCGATCGGCGCGGTGGCGGGCATCATCGTCATCCTGGCTATGGACCTGCTTGAGCACTGGCGCATCGACGATCCGGTCGGCGCCTGGCCGGTTCACGGGGCCTGCGGAATTTGGGGTACGCTGTCGCTGGGCCTGTTCGCCAGTGGCGAGTACTCTGCCGCCGGTTCCAGTCCGTTCGGGGTCCCCAACATCACTGCCGGTTCGACCGATGCCCTCACCGGATTGTTCTACGGCGGTGGCATGAAAGTATTGACGGCGCAAATCATCGGCAGCGTTATCGTTTGCACTGCAACATTCGCCGCCGCCATGGCGATGTTCGCTGCACTCAATGCCTTCAACCTGCTTCGCGTCTCCAAAGAAGGCGAACAACTGGGCTTGGACCTCGACCAGCACGGGATCTCGGCTTATCCTGGGCACGCACCGGCGTAAGAATCAGCAAACTCCCGGGCTCCACAAGTGGGGTCCGGGATTCCTGTCGAATTTAAGTAAGAACTGAGAACAGTCCACTGAGAACTAGATTATTATCCAGATTTCGTCAGCCTGAGTTCCGCAACCAACGGGCTGAGATGACGGCGGCGTTCACATCCTATAAACGAGGACAAATTCCATGACGAAGATTGAAGCGATCATCCAACCCACCCGGCTCGATGCGGTGAAGGAGGCCCTGATCGAAAAAGGCGTGCAAGGTATGACCATCAGCGAAGTGCGCGGCCACGGCCGCCAGAAGGGCCACACCGAAGTCTACCGTGGACGAGAGTACAGCGTCGACCTGCTGCCCAAAGTCAAGGTCGAAGCCGTGGTCGCCGACGAGATCGTAGATGGCGCGGTGCAGGCCATTCTTGCAGCGGCCGCCTCTGGCAAAATTGGTGATGGAAAGATTTTCCTTTCCAAAGTGGATGAAGCCATTCGCATCCGCAATCAGGAACGTGGAGCCGCTGCCCTGTAGCAAATGAATAGCACTGTCTCCATATTCGCAATCCAGAAGAAGCTCGTTCTCTTTCTGGCCACCCTCTGCCTGGGTTGCGGCATATGTGCCGCGGGCAGTTTCTCCACTGCCGTTAAGGGCACCCGGTCATCGAAGCCTGCAGTTTTCTTCTCCATAGGTGTTGCGGGGCAGTCGCGTTCCCTTCACCTGCCCTCGAAGTCGCCATCTGACTCGCATCGCCGTGTGCTGAAGTTATTTCTGGCTGGCGAAGTTGCTTCGCGGACAAGCGGTCCATCCCAGCATCTGCAAAGTGTTAGCCAGAGAAGGTACTTCGTCGTCCGTTCTTTTCCCACTAGCGGACGTTCCCCGCCTTCGATTTAGCCCTACCTCCCACGCCGGGTAGCGGCGCTGCCGCTCTTCGGCAATCTGCTTTATGATTGGCTTCCACAACTTGAAACCCCACCAGAGGAGAATGAGCGTGATTGCAAAAACGTTTATCTACGCGAGACGGAGTTGGTTGTGTCTTCCCGCTGTCATTTGCCTTGCAAGTTTGGCGCATGCTGCTCCCGACCTCGAGTCGCTTGATGCTGCCGCCAAAGCCGCGCAAAGCGCGGGCGACAACGCCTGGATGCTGACCAGCTCCGCCCTGGTGCTGATGATGACGGGCCCCGGCCTCGCGCTCTTTTACGGCGGTCTGGTTCGCAAGAAAAATGTACTTGGAACCATGATGCAGAGCTTTGCCATGATGGCGATCATCACCGTGCTGTGGGCGCTGTTGGGATACAGCCTAGCATTCGGTGAAGGCAATTCTGTCGTAGGCAGCCTGCAATACCTCTTTCTAAACGGCGTGGGAAGCGCGCCTAATGCGGACTACGCGGCCACCATTCCGCAGCAGACATTCATGGTCTATCAGTTAATGTTCGCCATCATCACCCCGGCCCTGATCACTGGCGCCTTCGCCGAGCGCATGAAATTCAGCGCCATGATTTTATTTATGGTCCTGTGGAGCCTGATCGTTTACTTCCCCATGGCACACATGGTTTGGGGCAAGGGCGGATTGCTGAATGCATTCCTCGGCGGCAAGATCCCAACCTTCGACTTCGCCGGCGGCACCGTGGTACACATCACATCCGGAGTCTCTGCGTTGGTATGCGCGCTCTATCTGGGTAAGCGCGTCGGATCGCCCGACAACATGAAGCCTCACAACCTGGTGCTCAGTTTTGTGGGAGCATGCCTGTTGTGGGTCGGCTGGTTTGGGTTCAATGCTGGCAGCGCGCTCGGGGCCTCCGGACTCGCCACCAGCGCCTTCGTGGCCACCCACTTTGCGGCTGCTACCGCCGCCCTGGGCTGGATGTTCGCGGAGTGGAAATGGCACGGCAGGCCCAGCGCACTGGGTGGCATTTCCGGCGCTGTAGCGGGACTGGTGGCAATCACCCCCGCCTCGGGTTTCGTAACTCCGATGGCCGCATTGTTCATTGGCTTTGCCGCCGGCTTGGTCTGCTATTACATGGTGGCCACGGTAAAGCGCAAATTCGGATACGACGACTCGCTCGACGCCTTCGGCGTGCATGGCGCCGGCGGAACTTTGGGAGCCATACTGACCGGAGTGTTTGCCACCAACGCGGTGAACAACGCCCTGAAAGACAGTTCGGGGAATCCGTTGCCGTTAGGCCTGGTTGACGGCAATGCAGGCCAAATCCTCAATCAAGGCATCGGCATTGCTATCGCATGGGGGCTGGGAATTGTGGGCACTCTGGCGATTCTGAAAATCTGCGACATGGCTATTGGCCTGCGAGTCAATACCGAGCAGGAAGAAAAGGGGCTCGACCTCTCGATACACGGCGAAGAAGGTTACATCATGGAGTAGAGCGGTGCATGTGGGGCGGACACTCCTGTCCGCCTGCGTAAATTGACACAAGAGTTGCCTAAGCAAGACGCACTCAAGAGGTTGGTTCGGAATCCTTGACGGTAACTGCAACCTCCCTGCCACTGCCTGGGCGGACAGGAGTGTCCGCCCCACATTACCTGTGTTACGCTGGCCGTGATTCGGATGCCCGACCTCGACGCCCCCCAACGCCAAACCCCAGACTCCCTGATGCTGTTCGGATTCTGGTACCGGGCCCTTCCGGCTGACCAGGTAAGGCGCAACCAACTCCACAAAGCCACGCTGCTCGAAATCCCGCTGGTCATTGGACGAGACAAAAAAGGATTGCCGTTTGCGTTACGTGATGCTTGTCCGCATCGCGGCATGCCACTTCATTGTGGGCAGTTTGACGGTCAGCAAGTGGAGTGCAGCTATCACGGATGGCGCTTCGATGCCCACAGTGGCCAGTGTCAACTTATTCCGTCGCTTACTTCAGATCAGAAATTAAAGATCGATCGCATCTATGCGGGCAGTTATCCCTGCGAGGAACGCGACTCCTACATCTGGGTTTTCATGCATGAGCCGGGGCCGAGCGGAGCAGGCTTTACGAAGGCTGCCGATGCGCCGGTAAACGTGCCGGAAGTAGAAAAATTCAGCGGCAAGTACAGGACCGCTTACTTGACTGCCGATATGCCGGTCAGCGTCGACCACGGAATCATCGGACTTATGGATCCGGCTCATGGGCCCTTCGTTCACCAGGCTTGGTGGTGGCGTAAGCGCGAAAGTATCCACGAAAAACATAAACACTTCGAGCCGATTCCCAACGGCTTCCGCATGAGCGCGCACACCCCCAGCTCCAACAGCGCGCCCTACAAACTGTTGCGCATGTACGCCGATGCCGACTCAACGACTACAACGATTGATTTCGTGCTGCCGAACATGCGGCTGGAAACCATTCGCGCGGGAAAGATGTGGTTCTCGTCATTGACCACGGTCACGCCGATTGGCCGTAGCCAATGCCGCATCGATGTCGTCGCTTGTTGGAATATTTTTAATGCGGTTCCATTTGTGCCGTCGATCTTGAAATTCGTGTTTGCCAAGTTCGTCGAACAGGACCGCCACACCATGGAGCTGCAAGCCGAAGGCCTGAAGCAGAATCCGCATCTCATGTTGATCGATGACGCTGACCGCCCCGCGAAATGGTACTTCGGATTAAAGGCTGCTCATCTGGAGGCAAAACGCAGCGGGGGAGAGATGAAGCATCCGATGAGCGGTCCGGTAACGCTGAGGTGGAGAAGCTAGGGGTAGGAAGAAAAACAAACTGTCATCCCGAAGCGCAGCGAGGGACCCTACGACAGATGAAAAATTAAGAAGTCAACGGCAAGACCGCCCAAGCATCCAACGCTATAGGTAGTGCAAGAGTTCTTTTCGACAGCTGGATGAGTCAGAACCGCCGTAAGATCCCTCGCTGCGCTTCGGGATGACAGGGTTGTATTACTCCGTCACCAGCCACTCCAACGCCTCTTCGCGGCTCTTGAACTTCGGAAAGTCTCGTTGTGAGAATTGCTTGAACCCTTCATAGAAAACGTTGGGCAGGTTCTCCGTCCCGACCCACGCGGCCCGTTTTACGAAGGGACGGTCGAAGACCAGCACTTCCTTGAGACGAGTAGCGACGGCCTTGTCGATATGCGCGTCTGCGAAATCGGCCAGAATCAACACCGACCCGCGAGGCTTTTCGGTGACGGTCGACTGCACCTCTGTCAGCAAATTGAGAATTTCCTGCTTGCCAGCATGGGTGAGATTTATGAAGAGGACTTCGTGATCCTTGTGTTTGAGGAATTGCAGACGCTCTTCCATACCGACCTCCGTAAAAATGGAAGTGAGAATCGGGAGCCGAATAAACAAGACTGATTTACGCCGCTTCGTCCCGGCTCAATAGTAGTCCCTGCAGCCCAGTGACGGCGGTTGATGCTGCCCAATACAGTGCAACACCGGCGGCCAACCGCCAGGCAAAGATTATCGTGAGCAGGGCCGGCAACAACGTCGCCGCCGTACGCGACTGCTGAGGCAGGTGCGGCCCGACAAGCGCGGCCAGAAAGGTAAGCACGCCAGTGGCGATAGTGAGTGGAAGATTGGGTTGCGCCAGGTTGCGAATCCACAGAAAACGGCCGCCAGCGCCCAGTCCGCGCCGGATGGCGGAATAAACTCCCGCTCCAAGAAGAACTTGCACTGCCATACCGAGGAGGTTAACGCCGTCCACGGGCTTCACCCCATGCTCTTGATAGAGCTTAGAGAGTTCAGCCGCCAACTCCTGCGGACGCGACCGGTACTTCTTCTTTAGCTTGTCGATGTCGAAACGCATCTCATGCAGAAGCTTCTGCTGGGTCCGGGCATGACGCGCCATTCGTAATGCCAGAGGAAGCAGGGCCAGGCGGACGGCAATCGAAAGCGTGATAATCGCCAGGCCGAGGTTGCCCCCATAGAGATTGGCTAGTGTGGATAAAGAAAAACCGAGGAGCCCAACGAACCCGTTCCATCCCAGCACGGTTCTTGCCTCCAGTTCAGGGTTTGGATGCCGGAGACGTAGCGCAGCGACGTCTCTATCCGACGAGAGACTCTACCACTCCGTAGGCGCCGTTGAGCGCCTCATCCAGAGCAGCAGAATCTTTCCCGCCCGCTTCTGCCAGGTCAGGGCGGCCTCCCCCCTTGCCACCAACTTTTTGCGCCACTGGCGCGATCACCTTTCCTGCCTGCACCCGGCCGGTTAGGTCTTTGGTGACGCCAACGATCAGCGATACGTTTCCGTTGGTCGCGGACCCCAGCACGACCACGCCGGACCCGATTTTGTCGCGCAGTTGGTCGACCAGCGTCCGCATCTGGGCGCGCTCCAGGTTGTCGACCCGGTAAGCCAGGACTTTTACGCCCTTTACTTCTTTCACTTTGTCTGTGATGTTGGCCGTGCTCGACGATGCCGACTTCATTCGCGCCTGGTCGAGTTCGCGCGCCAGGCGCTTGATCTCGGCGTCCTTCTTGTCCAGTTCGGCTTTGAGCGCGTCAGCGGGGGAGCCATCCGACCGAGTAGTGAGGCTGGCGACGACGTTTTCCAGTTGATGGTCTTTGCGGAAATGCTGGAGTGAGCCTTCGCCGGTTACCGCTTCGACACGCCGCACTCCGGAGGAGACGCTGCCTTCTTTCAAAATCTTGATCAGTCCGATTTCGCCGGTCTGTGAGGTGTGTGTTCCGCCGCAAAGCTCGGTGGAAAAATCGCCGATCTTGATCACGCGGACCTTGTCTCCGTATTTTTCTCCGAAGAGCGCCATAGCGTGGTACTCGTTGATGGCCACGTCGATGGGTACGTTCTCGATGACTTCAATCTTGGTATTGCCCAAGACTTGTTTGTTGATGATGTCTTCGATGTCCTGAAGTTCTTCGTCCTGCACCTGGGTGAAGTGAGAGAAGTCGAAGCGCAGGTGGTTGGGGGCGACCAGCGATCCTGCCTGCTTCACATGTTTACCCAACACCTCGCGAAGCCCGGCCTGCAGAAGATGCGTCGCGGTGTGGTTGCGCATGGTGGATTGACGGATGTCGAGGTTCACCACGGCATCGACCTTGTCGCCAACTCTGAGGGTGCCCCATCCTTCCGCGTTTTTTGCCGAGGGTGGGGCTTTCATCACCACCTGATGTGCCCGCACTCCCTGCACTGGGTAGTAACAACCCTTAACCTCGGCAACGACCGTGTTGTGATCATCGCTATAGAACCATCCCCGGTCGCCGACCTGCCCGCCGGACTCGGCATAGAAGGGCGTATGGTCGAGGATGACCTCGCCTTCCTCGCCGGGCTTGAGTTCCTGCGCGCCTTGTCCGTTGTGAATGATGGCGACGACTTCGCAGCCGTCGGAGCGGGTTTGACGGTATCCTTCGAACTCGGACTTCGGAAGCAGTTGATAGGCCGGGTTGGCGGTTTGCTTGGCCGCGCCTTTCCAGGAGGCGCGAGCGCGGGCCTGCTCGTCTGACCGGGCGTCCTCGAAACCTTGAAGGTCGAAGTCTATCCCGATGTCTCGGGCTGTATCCGTCATAAAATCGAGAGGCAATCCGAAAGTCTGAAAAATATCGAATGCTCTATTCCCAGGAAATGCCACTCGGAAGCGAGTGTTCAACAGTTGGCGAAGAAGTTTCACGAAAAACTGATTTGCGACTGCTGGCTGAGCTGAACGCAACTCCTCAAGCATCTCGTCGAAGGTGCCGACATGCTTGCCGGGAATTACATCCGCACGTCCTGCTGCAAGTTGCATTAACAGATTTTGGTTCTCCGAAACGAGTGGACGAATCAATTCCGCTATCGCCAGATCGAACCGCAACGATCCCTCAGAGATGACCCTCGCAAACTGGTATTCCTCCGTCTCAATTACCTTCGCAACTCTTTCCGCCGACTCTACTAGAGCAGGATATGCATCTTGCATTTCATCGCGCACCGCGAAGGCCATTGCGTTCAGAAACGGTTTCTCTTGTCCTAGTAGTCGCCCGTGCGTGATGGCGCGCCTGATAACCTTACGCAGCACGTAGCCCCTTCCTTCATTGGCGGGCAACACACCATCAGAGATAAGAAAGGTGGCAGCTCTGGAGTGATCAGCAATAACGCGGAGGGAAGAGTTAGACAACAATCGATTGGCACGGATCCTTTCGGTATCCGCGGCCATCTTGCTAGGATCCGGCGGAATAAACCCAAATTTTCCAGGAATAGAAACTTCAACTTGACACAATGTCGCTGCCCTTTCAATTAGCGGCATGAACAAATCCGTCTCATAATTCGAGATCACTCCCTGCAAAACCGCCGCCACCCGCTCGAGTCCCATGCCTGTATCTATGGATGGCTTGGGTAGCGGATTGAATTTCCCTGACGCATCGCGGTCAAACTGCATGAACACCAGGTTCCAAATTTCGACATAGCGCCCGCAATCACAGGGGAAGGCGCAATCGGTGTGTCCCTGCTCAGAGGCCGCTATTCCCATGTCGTAATGAATCTCACTGCACGGCCCGCAGGGGCCGGTGTCGCCCATCTGCCAGAAGTTGTCTTTCAGCCCCATCTCGAAGATGCGATCTTTGGGGACCCCCTCACCAATCCACAAATTGTGTGCCTCAGCGTCGCGTGGGATACCGCCTTCGCCGTTGAAGATGGTGACGTAGAGCTTGTCCTTATCGATTCCGTACCACTGTGGCGAGGTAATCAGCTCCCAGGCGTAGGCAATGGCGTCTTTTTTGAAGTAGTCGCCGAAAGAAAAATTTCCCAGCATCTCGAAGAAGGTGTGGTGACGATTGGTGAAGCCGACGTTTTCGAGGTCGTTGTGTTTGCCCCCGGCACGGACACATTTCTGGGAAGTAGTGGCGCGGTTGTACTCACGCTTTTCAAGGCCCAAAAAGACATCTTTGAACTGGTTCATCCCTGCGTTGGTGAAAAGGAGGGTGGGATCGTTGGCCGGAACCAGCGACGATGAGTGCACCTCGCGGTGTCCCTTCTGGACGAAAAAATCCAGGAACTTACGGCGAATTTCAGAGCCGGTTGGCATGCGAGTTAATTCTATATCGATTCAATGTTCGTTCGTCACAGACAGAAGGCGGGGTGCGCGGTACATTTCAGGCGTCCCTACGGGACGCGGTTTCTCGGCGGGTGCGTACCCGGCGTTGCAAACGCCGGGCTATCTTCGGCAGTCCCTCCGGGACTGCCCTGCTCTATCAGTAGTCGGAAGTAGGAACCACCCAGACCAGGTTCCGGAGGAACCACCGACAATAGCCCGCCGGTTCACCGGCGGGTGGCGAAGCAAAAACAATCGCGTCCCGTAGGGACGCCTGAAAGGCATCCCATGTCTCACACCCATGTTTCCAGTCTGGTGCATTGCGTATTCTCGACCAAGAACCGGAGAAAAATCATTCCCGCGGAAATTCAATCCGACCTTTGGTCTTACATGGGTGGCATTGCTCGAAAAAATGGCTTCAAGGCATTGATTGTGGGTGGTACGGAAGATCACGTGCACATCCTGATATCCCTTCCGGCAACCATTCCGTTAGCCAAGGCCATGCAGCTTTTGAAGGGCGCGTCGTCTCACTGGATGAACGAGACGCGCACCAAGGGGTTTTCGTGGCAGGAAGGCTACGGTGCCTTTACGCTGGGTGTCTCGCAGATACCTCACACGATCGCGTATATCCAAAATCAGGCACAGCATCACCAGCGAAGAGATTTTCAGGCAGAGTTCGTGTCGTTTCTAAAGAAACACAATATTGACTACGATCCGAAATATGTATGGGGATGATTTAGGGTTCAGGCGTCCCTCCGGGAACGCGGTGTCTCGGCGGTGCATACCCGGCGATGGAAACGCCGGGCTATTTTCGCGTGTCCCCGGGACTCTATGCATAGGTCGGAAGCGGGAACCACCCAGGTCCGGTTCCGGAGGAACCGCCGACAATAGCCCGCCGGTTTACCGGCGGGCGGCCTCGGTGGTGACGCGTCCCGGAGGGACGCCTGATCGAGCAAAAATATGTGTCGGGCTGAGAAAACTCAGTCGAGCGAAATCACTAAATTTAAATGCACTCTTTCGCCCCCATCGGTAGACCCGGACGTCGACCCAGCGTCAGTATCTCCGGAGCTTCATACACAGGTTACCCCACGTCCTCGGTCTCGAGTTTCTCGAGGACCTCTTCATCCACGTCCCACTTCTTGAGAATTGTAAAAATGGTCTTGGATGTGAAGCCAGCCCGCATGAGGTGGCGGAAAACCCGTGCGGCCTGTTTCTGGTCCGCTGGCTTCTTAATGCGCTTGCGGGCGAGATAGTCGCGGGCCTGCTTCTCGTCGTTTACTTCGTCGTAGACAGTATCGACAGCTTTGTCGATGACTTCGCCGACCACCCCCTTGGCTTTGAGGTCTGTGACTACCCGCCGGCGGCCGAATTTTTCATTGTCACGACGAAAGGAAGAAAATGTTGCGGCATACTTCGCATCATTCAAATAGCCCTGATCTTTGAGCCGGCGGATGATCAGCTCTACCAGGGTCTGCCCGATTTCAGTGTCGGCCTCGACCCGCTGGCGCAATAGCCTTTTCAGCTCCGCAACGGTTCGCATCCGGCGACCCAGCGCGCCCACGGCGTATTCGTACAGCTCACTTTCGGTATAGAGTTTGCGGGGACGAGGGAAGGGCATACCAACTGAAAGTTACTCCAAGTTGGGTTGAAAATCACGAAGTTGGAGATCGAGCACACAAGATCCCCTTCGACCGCGCTCAGGGCAGGCTCTCGACTCGCTCAGGACGACAGCCCGGCTTAGTGGCCGCCGAAACCCGACGCCTGCATCGCGTTGCGTGATACGTCGGCGGTGGACGAAATACCCTGCATACGCAGTTTGAAGTCGTCGGCGTTCGACGCGTTTTCGAGCGCGGTTTCGTAGGAGATCAATCCCGCCTGGAAGAGGTCCCAGAGAGACTGATCGAAGGTTTGCATGCCGTATTGCGAAGTTCCGGCAGAGATTGCGTCACGGATGGCGCGTGTCTTTTCCGGCACCAGAATACATTCGCGGACATAGGCGGTGTTGATCATGACTTCCACCGCGGGCACCCGGCCCTCACTGTCGACGCGGCGCACCAATCTCTGGCTTATGACAGCACGCAGCACGGCAGCCAACTGAAGACGAATCTGTTTTTGCTCCGGCGGAGGGAACACAGCAATAATTCGGTTGATGGTTTCGACCGCATCCAGGGTGTGCAAGGTCGAGAACACCATGTGACCGGTTTCCGCTGCATGTAGCGCCGTGCCAATGGTTTCAATGTCGCGCATTTCGCCGACCAGAATCACGTCGGGATCCTGGCGCAGGGAAGCACGCAATGCGGAAGAGAAGTTCGGGGTGTCGACCTCAACTTCCCGCTGGTTCACGTATCCCTTTTTGTCGCGGTGCAGAAATTCGATGGGGTCTTCAATGGTGATGATGTGCTCGGCACGCGTCGAGTTCACTCGGTCCACCATTGCTGCCAGTGTGGTTGACTTACCGGAACCGGTGACGCCGGTTACCAGGATCAGACCGCGAGGCATGTCGCAAATCTGTTCGACGATCTTGGGCAGATAAAGCTCGTCCAGGGCCCGAATCTTGGTCGGGATCACGCGCAGAACCAGCCCGACGTTGCCGCGCTGCTGGAAAACGTTGACGCGGAAGCGTCCCAGGCCGGCGACACCATAGGCCATATCGATTTCGGTGGTTTCTTTGAATTTCTGCTTCTGCCGGGCCGACATCATGCTGAACGCCATGGTCAGCATGTCCTCGGCGCTTACGCGCGGCTGGTCGGTGAGGGGGACGAGGTCTCCATCGATGCGCAGGTGAGGATAGTTGCCGACCTTAAGGTGCAAGTCGGAGGCGCGCCGCTCCATCGCCATACGCAGCAGATCATCAACATTCATGCATTCACGTCCCGGTAAGAACTCTCAGTTAATGATGGACTGAAAAGTCATCTTGCAGAAGATGACCTTGGTAATTCTGGGAACGGCGGAAAGGGCCGTGTCTGACCCCACCCCTGAGGCTTCGCAAACCCGATTCGGCATGGACTTAGTCTATGGACTTAGTCTATACTTTGGTCCATGGAAGTGAACATTCATGAGGCCAAGACTCATTTCTCCCGCCTTTTACAGCGGGTGGCCAGCGGCGAGGAAGTGATCATTGCCCGCGCAGGGGTTCCTGTGGCCCGGTTAGTACCGGTGGAAGCGCAAAAGAGTAAGCTCCGGCCGTTGGGGATGGATCGCGGAAAGATTTGGATTGCGGACGATTTTGACGCGCCATTGCCTGATGACCTTCTAAAGCAATTCTACGGAGGAGAACTTCCCAAACTCGAAAAAGCTCCGCGCCGGAAGAGAAAATGAAGTATTTGCTCGATACCATGGTATGGCTGTGGAGCCTCGGCCCTACGGAAAAGATAGGCCATGATGGCCTCGAAGTCATTTCCCGGGGAGCGGAGGACATTTATCTCTCCGTCGCGAGCTCTTGGGAGGTTGCGATCAAGACGCAATTGGGTAAGTTTCAACTTCCGGAAGAACCCGTGGGTTACGTCCCCAGAAGGCTAGCCGAGCAAGGGATTCGCCCCCTTGCGATTACCCTGGATCACAGCCTCAGGGTCTACGAACTACCTCTGCACCACAGCGACCCTTTCGACCGTCTCATCATCGCTCAGGCAATTGCGGAGAAGATGACAATCCTGACCGCAGACCGGGCATTCGCCAAGTATTCCGTGGATGTGGTTTGGTGTGGAAGTTAGGATCGCGGGGAGTACCTGATTGCAAGATGGAGAAAAAGCCCCGCCCAAGCATAGCTTGGGCGGGGCACCTTAAGGTCGGCTAAACTCCTACCGGCTGCTTACTTCCCACCGGCACCGGCGTAAACCACTTGAAACGGTCTGGCTTCTCGCCACGAACGATGGCGAAAAATTCCTTCTGAATTCTCCGGGTGATCGGCCCCACCTCGCCTTTGCCGACTGTGATGCGGTCGACCGAACGAATCGGGGTGACTTCAGCCGCCGTGCCGGTGAAGAAAACCTCGTCGGAGATATAGAGCATCTCGCGCGGAATCGGCGACTCGCTGACCGGGATCCCTAAGTCCTTAGCGATTTGCAGGATAGAATCGCGGGTAATTCCCGGCAGCACCGAATTGCCCAGCGGCGCGGTTTGAAGAACTCCGTTGCGCACCACGAACACGTTTTCGCCGGAGCCCTCGCTGACGTAGCCATTCACGTCAAGCGCGATGCCTTCGGCATAGCCGTTGATGGAAGCCTCCATGCGAATCAGCTGCGAATTCATATAGTTCGCGCCTGCCTTGGCCATGGCTGGTAGCGTGTTGGGTGCAAGCCGCGTCCAGGAAGAAATACAGACGTCGACCCCGCCATCATCTTTCGAGAGGTACTTGCCCCACGGGTAGTTAATGATGAAGACCTCAATCGGGCAATTCATCGGGCTCACGCCAGCCTCGCCATAACCGCGCAGCACGATGGGCCGGATGTAGCAGGGCCACGCCCCGTTCGCCTTAATCACCTCGACCATGCCCGCGACTAGTTCTTGCCGGGTGTATTCCAGCTCCATGCGATAAACCTTGGCGGAATCCAGCAGCCTCTGCATGTGCTCCTGAGCCCGGAAAATGGCGGGTTCACCTGCGGGATCGTAGCAGCGTACGCCCTCAAACACAGACGATCCGTAATGGACAACGTGCGACATGACGTGAATCTTGGCTGCATCCCACGGGATGAGCTTGCCGTTGTGCCAGATATGTTCGGTTTTTTGCAGGGGCATGAGGCCTCCTTAAAGCCAATGCGAGCGTCAGCGGAAATTATGAAGCGGGGGCTGACGCGGTGACTCAATTATAGCTGAGGGGCTAAGCATTCCTGAGGTAACTAAGGGGCGAGAAATTTGGATAAAAGTAATCGGAAGGCTCGCGGGGCCGCATGGTGCGGGACTCGTGATGAACGAAATCCGATTTCGAAATACCAACCTACGGCGCCTCCCACTGGAGGGCGTAAATTTCGCTTCCGGGAGTTATGTCTTGCAAGATCAGTGGCTGATCCGAGCTATCCAGGTTGAACCAGTCGAAACCAGCCGTTCGAAGTCCCTCCAGGCTTGCTACTTTACGTGGCGAGTCTGACGATCCTGGGGCAATGCGGAAAATTCCAGGGTCAGGAACGGTCCTGGCAAAATAAACATATTTCCCGTCACGAGACCAACGATGCGCATTCAGTTCGGTCCTCGCCAGCAACGTCCACTTTTGGGTTACACGGTCAAACACCATCAACTTATCCTCGGTAGCCGAAGTTGCGGATATTTGTTGGCCGTCCGGCGACCATTGGGGAAACCATAGTCCTTCTGATCCAGGCACCAATGACAAGCGATTGGTCTTCAAGTCTAAAATGTGAAGGTTTGGCCTCCTCTCGAAGAACTTGGGGCCCAATAGCAATGAGTTCCCGTCGGGTGACCAGCTTGGGTCGTTGCCAGAGTCAGCTAACGGTTGGAGCAAATGGTCGCTCCCATCGGCGGCTACGATGTACGGTTGCCACGTGGTTCCTGCCTTCTGAGCAGAAAATGCTATGCGCTTGCCGTCCGGCGACCAACTTGGACTGTAGGCCACGAGGGGTGAAAAAGTGAGTTGAAGCGCTTCGCTTCCGTCGGCCTTACAACGCCAAAGTTCTCCTTGCGGGTATTTGACGTACGCCACCCAGCCGCCATCACGGGAGAAGGTCACACCATCTGCAGAAATCCCGGCGAGGTAGAGCGAGAACTTCCGTGTCTTACCGTCATACCGAGTCAGTTCTCCGCGCGAGGGCCCGTAACCGTGTGCATAAATTGTCTTGCCATCCGTTCCGGGCGTCAGACTGTCGAAGTGAACCGGGCCAACGGTTAGTTGGACGGGCTCCCGGGTTGATTTGTGAAACCAGTCAACCGCTTCCCGGACGGCCCAAATGTCTGGCACCGGGGCGCCTCCCGGTACGGTCACCAGATCGTCCCAAGCCTGGTATAAGTAGTATTTCTGATCTTGAGTCCAAGCACCCATACACCGCTGCACAGGATTTCCTGTGTCCGGGAAAACTCTATGAATGTCTTTCTCTTTTTCGGTGTACTCCCACAGCGAACAGGTGTGCTGATTCATGGTGTAGAGGTCAAAACGCAAGCGCTTGCCGTCCGGCGACCACACGGGTTTCCATGGCCAAACTGCGGGGTCTGAATTCGTTAGCGGCAACTTGCGCGATTCCGTCCCATCTGCCTTTGCTAGGTAGATGTTATTCCCATTGACGTAGGCCAAGCTACGCCCGTCGGGGGACAAGGCTGCTCCCCTAGCCAAGATATTGCTCAAGCGCCGGGGAGCGCCACCTGTCACCGGGATCTGCCAAAGTGGGTTTTCCTGGAAAATGCTGCCTTCGATAAACAGAAGCCCGGATTTGTCCGGAGAGATGCTGATGATCTCTCCCTCCTTGAACGGAGTACGGATAGGGACGACTTCGCCGCCCACCACCGGAACCGACGCCAAGGTCCAGGAATTATTAGTCCGTTGTCCGAAGTAAATTCGCACCCCGTCCGTGACGAAGCCCCCTTTTTGGGAGCCATCGCTTGTAAGTTGGACCGTCCGGATGATTTTCGGCGGCGGCAATGACGGCCGGGCAAACCAGCCAATAACAGTCAAAACCAGAAGCCCTAGACCAATGGCCCACATAGCCGTTGACCGGGTGCTTGACATTGATGAAGGCAGGGCTGGCGTAGGAGACGCTTGAACGTTCAAGCCGTTTCCATCGACCGGGCCAATAAACCGGTAGCCAAGACGCGGCAAGGTCTCGATGTAGCGTGGGGCCTCGGCTGAGTCAATCAGAACGTCTCGGATGCGTTTGATCGCGTTGTTGAGCCCGTGATCGAAATCTACGAAGGTGTCCTCTGACCACAAAGCTTTCCGGAGTTGTTCCCGGGTAACTAACTCTCCCCGCCGCTCCACCAACATGCGCAGGATTTGAAAGGCTTGTGGGGCCAGCCTAATTCTTAAACCATTCTTGAAAAGTTCCTGGGTTGGCAAACGCATCTCATAGGCGTCAAAGTGAATAACATCAGGCCGCAGCGGAGGTTCCACAAAAAATACTCCGTAGTTTCGGCCTTGGAGTTTAGCACGGCACCGCGCATGTATCGGCCTTGCATTTCAAGAGCTTCCGCGCTGCGTTCAAAGTGAGCCAAATGAGCGCCGGCAAGGATTGATGCCACCCGCATGGTTCCAGCAAAAAGAGCCAATGAATAGTGGAGCTAACAGCAGTGCAATCCGGAGACATTCCCCAGCTTCGCTTTTCCGGCTTTTCCTACTCCTCAATCTTTGTTGCTCGGTCGGCGTCTATGCCAACGATCGACGCTCTCCCGGTAATGACAAAGTTGTTGTGACGAATCCACAGCACCTACTTGTGCCCGATCAGAAGCTGCGGATTCTGCACGGACTGGTACGCGAAGTGATTGTCAGGCGACTGCATTTGAAGGATGTTCCCCGGGAAGTACCGCTCGAACTGGTCTTGGGACAAGAAACTGAACAGCTAAAGCTTGCCGGGGCGGGAGAGCCAGATTTGATTTTTTTGAAGACTTGGGATGAGACCAAGTTTGTCGTATCTGACCTTCAACTCACGATCCAGCACCTTCTGGTGAACGATCGTTGGGAACAAATGGCAGAGGAAATTACCCGTCGCGCCAACCGGATTAGCCCAGCCAGTAAGGACGACGTTCGCACGGAGGGGGTTCCTACAGCCCCGGATCAGACTCTTGGAGACCCTTGTAGCGAGGCCTTGAGGGATGCAAGCGTGCGAACGACCCCCTGCGCGGGTTCGCCCAATTTACTAACCGACTATCAATCAATCACTTGGACGATGATTTGAAAATGAGCTGCAAGAGCAGAGCCGCAGATTGCCCTCTTTGGGTTTCGACGCTAGCTTTCGACCCCTGCCGGCAAGAGCCGGAAAAGGAGATATCTCATGAAGACAACGTTGAAGACCCTGTTGCTAGTGGCAATCTCGTTCGCCCTCGCCGCAGCGCCAAAGGCAATTGCAGAGTGTGGCGCTCTACCGACGCTAAAGCCTTCGGCCTTGTTTTTCCCTCAGCTCGAGGAGGGCGAGGCACAACTTAGGCCGGCCTCACTGTTGCTTGTATCCCGTCAGGAATCGGATGACGATGCCATCGTCGGTTTCTGGAAAGTAAAGCTCATATCGCAGGGGACGGAAGGCATTCCGGACGGCACGATGATCGATCAGGGATTCGCAGCGTGGCACAGCGACCACACCGAAATCCTCAATTCATCACGTCCTCCCGCTACCAGCAGTTTCTGCCTTGGGGTATGGAAGAAGGTCTCGCGTTTTCGCTACAAACTCAACCACTTTGCCATCAGCTCCGATCTGAATGGGAACCTGGTCGGCCCCGCGAACATCCGGGAAGATATTGCCATCAGCCGAGACGGAAATAGCTATGCAGGAACCTTCACCATCGACCAGTATGACCAGACCGGTAACAACCTGCACCACTTACAGGGTGAAGTCACGGGCACCCGCATCAAAGTGAACACTCCGATTGGCGACGTACTGTGACCTTCGGGCAGCAAAAAAGCGGAATGGCTGGAAAGCCATTCCGCAAACTTGGCCCCCATCGAAACTATTTCCCCGGGTTCAGGCTCGCTTGGACTGGAGTGCCCAACTCATCCCCGCGGAAGTAGTGTCCCTTGGCAGCCTGCATTTCCGGCATGGCCGCGTAAGGCTTGCTGTAGTCGTTGTTGGCGTTCCAGAACAAGAACCCGACTCCGCCTTTGTTCTTGGCGGTCAGAACCTGTGCCTCAATGTATTTCGGCGAATAAGTCTTGGTACGCCAGGCGAAAGCTTGCAGCCAGGGCCGCAGCACTACACCGCTGCCTTGGGTGATCTTCTGAAAGCGATCCATCGACTCGCCGATGAAGTGTTCCGGCGCGTCGCCCGGGTGCGCGATCCCATCCATCCCAAAGAAATGCGACGGATAGATCATCGGTGAGAGTACGTCACAGTGCTTTGCCATCCTGACGATATCCTGCCCTGTATGCGACAAGTCCACCTGCCGCTGCCAGGCCATGATGCCGAAGACGTCCAGTGAAAGCAGCACGCCCTTGGGCTGAAGTTCGGCGTGGGCTTTTTTCAGGAAGTCGACGATCACATCGGCACGATGCCAGTCCGGATGCTCGGTCTGGAACACAAAGCTGGCATCCTTCTGATCGCCTTCTGCGGGAAAGCGGACGTAGTCGAATTGAATTTCGTCGGCACCGGAGTCGGCAGCTTTCTTGGCCAGCGCGATGTCAAACTCCTGCACCTTGGCTTGCGACGGATCGGTCCAGACCAGCTTGCCGTTTTCCTTCCAGGGGTTCCCCGTCTTTTTCGACTTCACCGCCAGCTCAGGATGAGTGACCACCAGATGCTCGTCGCGGAAGATGGCCACACGCGCAATGGCATGGATTTTCTGGGAATGCAGGAAACGCACAAACTTAGGAAGATCTTGAATATAGGTATGGTGTTTCCCGGCCAGCGGATGATCGAACGGAATGTTAATAGTGCCGTCGCTGTCCTTGATGTCAAATACGACGGAATTTCCGCCCAGTTCGCGCCAGCGGCGAATAATTTTCAGACCGCGGTCGCTGCCAGCCATCAATCCCGTTAGATAGACCGCCCGAACTTCAAAATCTTTCGGAGTTGAGAGCGACTTTTCCACAATCGGGGCGTCCAGAATGCCGGGGATCACTACCGTCTGTCCTGATTTCAAGAACGTGCCTTGAAGACCACCGTTGGCCTGGCGAATTGCTTCCGCAGCCTCGCTAGAGGTCAGGTATGAAGTCTGTGGCAGGTAGTGGCGCGCTACGGCGATCACGCTGTCTCCGCGCTTGGCCGTGTAGAGGGCGCTGCCCGGAGGAGCAACTGGAACCGGCAACGAGTCCGGCGGCTTTGGGCTGGGGACCGAAGTCTCAGAAGCGCGCACTAGTTTAGGACTGGCGGCAGCTTGCGCAGCTGCTTCGGGGACCGTAGTTCCGCTTCGCCAGACGAGGAATGCGAGTGACGAAAAGGCGATTACTGCGAGTGAAATCAGGCTGGTACGACGCAAGGTTGTGCTCCGTGGAGGTGATCTCCACGGATGCTATCGACCCCCGGATGGAGCCGCCAGTTACGTCGGGTCAGCCCCGGTTGGCAGCAGGTGGAAAGGCCAAAAGACTTCCATCGAGAGAAAACAATTTCTCTTTTACAGGATCTCCTATGAAGCCTTAAGTGGTCCGCTTGGTTACCAAGGGGCATCTAAGTCTATTAGAAAGAGTGGCCAGACGGTCATCCCAGGATGGCCAAATGGTTGCAAATAGGGACGGCGTAAGGACACGAACCCGGGGTGACAGAAATTGTCGTCCTAGTGAGGAAGCAACGATTCCACTCTCCCAGGAAACGAGAAAGGCCTCCCAGAGGGGCCAAGACCCTATGAAAACTGTCCTAAACACCGTTCTAGATCCCACCCTTCGCAGCAACGACGCCAAGGAGTTCGATAACGCCCTGCGCCGCCGTATCGTGGGCCAGGATCCCGCGATCGAAAAGGTGGTCGAAATCTACCAGATGTTTCTGGCAGGCCTGAACGCACCGGGCCGCCCTGTGGGGAATCTGCTGTTCCTCGGACCGACTGGATCAGGCAAGACGCGTGTGGTCGAAGCGATGTCAGAAGCGCTCTTCGGCGACGCCCGCGCCTGCATCAAGATCGATTGCGCCGAGTTTCAGCACTCGCACGAGATTGCAAAGTTGATCGGTTCGCCTCCGGGATATTTGGGGCACCGCGAGACTCACCCCCTGCTGACGCAGGAAGCGTTGAACCAGTGGCATACCGAGAAGCTGAAGCTCTCCATCCTGCTGTTCGACGAAATCGAGAAGGCCTCTGACTCCTTGTGGCAGCTGCTGTTAGGAATTCTGGACAAGGCCACGCTCACGCTTGGCGATAATCGCCGCGTCGACCTTTCGCAGTGCATCATCATCATGACTTCGAACCTGGGCGCCAGCGAAATGACCAACCTGGTGCAGGGACGGCTGGGCTTCGCTGCTAAACCGACCGAAGTCGATAATTCGCTTGACGACAAGATGAGCCGTACTGCTCTCGAAGCCGCGCGCAAGAAGTTCACGCCAGAGTTCATGAACCGGATCGACAAAGTCGTGGTCTTCAAGACTTTGCGCTCGGAGCATCTGCAGCAGATTCTGGAAATCGAACTCGGCATGGTGCAGCAGCGGGTACTCACTGCCGCCGCCGCGAACCAGTTCGTGTTCAATTGCACGACGAAGGTTAAGAACTTCCTGTTGCACGAGGGCACGGATCCGAAGTACGGAGCCCGTCACCTGAAACGCGCCATTGAACGCCATCTGGTTTTCCCGCTGGCGAATCTGGTGGCCACGAGCCAGGTGAAACTCGGCGACTTCATCCGTGTTGATCTCGACGCCGAGGGCCGCGTCACCTTCGTCAAAGAAGCCGAAGGTGCCATGGTTCCGATGCTGCTCGAGCGCTACGGAGCCGCTGCCGGTGCACCTCCTGCTCTTGCAGCCAGGGCAAAAACCATTGCCGGAAGACGCGAGTTCGGTGTTACTCCGGAGCCCAAGTTCGGGGCCAGTCAGGAACCCAAGTAAGAGATTCGAATCGTTGGTAGGTGAAAGGCGCCGTTGACCCCGGCGCCTTTTTTTTGTTTAGCCACGGATTCCCGCAGATCCCCGCGGATTTAAGAAAATGACTTGGTCATAATCCGTGTAGATCGGTGAAATCCGCGGCGGTTGTTCTGCCTTGATTTGAAACTCTCTCATCCGGACTCGTATACTTACAGCCCGCAATGAAGGTTTTCGTAATTATTCCGGCGGCCGGCCTGGGGACGAGGATGTCCCCTCCCGCAACCAAGGGCAAAAGAGCCGCGCGATCGAAACAGTTTGCCGCCATTGGCGGAACGCCTATCCTGATTCACACCCTCAGACAATTCGCTGCCGTCCCCCAGGTCACAGAAATCTGTATTGCCCTTCGCAAGGAAGAAATCGCCCCCTTCCGCGCCGGGCTGGAACAAGACGGCAAGGACATCTTGAAAAAGAAGGTGCAGATGGTGGAAGGTGGCGAGCACCGTCAGGAATCTGTCGCCAATGCGTTGGCCGCCATCAGCGCAGCTGCGAGTGACATAGTGCTGGTGCATGACGCGGTGCGGCCGTTTGTCACCGCCGAAATCATTGAAGAAGTTATTGGCGCCGCCGAAAAATACGGCGCGGCCATCGCAGGTATGCCCGCTGTGGATACCGTCAAACAGGTGGAGCGGACCGCTGACGGGGCGCTTATCAAGACAACCATTCCACGTGAGCGAGTAGTCATGGCGCAGACCCCGCAAGGATTTCGCTACGAAATCCTGAGGAAAGCATTCGACGAGGCCACCACGGATGGTTTCACAGGGACAGACGAGGCGTCACTCGTCGAACGCTCAGGAGGGAAAGTGGCGGTGGTGATGGGATCGCCCAGAAACATCAAAATCACGACCCCGGCGGATCTGGAATTAGCAGAGTTTTTCCTAAAACGGTAAAGCTGCCACGGATTCTCGCTGATTTTCACAGATCAGAGTCTTTGGGATGTAGACTTTTCTCTGTGACCGGCGAACCGACAACACTGAAACACGGCGATCTTACCGAGCGTATTCTTGGCGTCTTCTACCATGTGTACAACGAGCTCGGGAATGGATTCCTGGAATCGGTATACGAAGAATCGATGACGATAGCCTTGCGACAAGACGGGATTCTTGCATCACAACAGGTTCCAGTCCCCGTATGGTTTCGTGGGCACAAGGTTGGAGATTTTCGCGTTGACCTGTTGGTCGAAAACAGCGTCTTGATTGAAGTCAAGTGCGCCCGCACCATTGAACCAATCCATGAAGCGCAGGTATTGCACTACTTGAAATCGACAGAAGTCGAAATAGGGCTCCTCCTGAACTTCGGCCCCACTCCTCAAATCCGCCGCTTTATTTTCAGTAACGAAAGAAAAAAAATCCGCGCAAATCCGCGCAAATCCGCGGTTGAGGTTCCGGCGTGAGGATAGGCTACGGATGGGATTCGCACGAATTCAAGCGCGGCATTCCCTTAAAGATCGGCGGCATTACGCTGGAGCATCCCAAGGGGTTAGGCGGCCATTCCGATGGGGACGTTCTTCTGCATGCGATCACTGACGCGCTGCTCGGGGCCGTGGCCGGTCCCGACATTGGGGCTCTGTTCCCGCCTTCCGATCCGCAATGGAAGGGTGCCGACTCAGTGGTATTCCTGCGCGAAGCCTTAAGACGCGTGGATGAGGCCGGCTACAAAGTAGTGAACATCGATTCCACCCTCATTCTTCTGTCACCAAAAATCGGCCCGCACGCGGCGGCCATCCGCGGGAATGTTGCTGAATTGCTTGAGATCCCTTCTGACTGTGTTGGCGTGAAGGCAAAGACACCTGAAGGCATGGGAACCGACAACGCCGCAATCGCCCACGTTGCCGTCCTACTGGAGAAGAAAGCGAAGAAGCGCAAAGCCCGCGCCTAGGATTTGCCCCAACCACCCGCGCCCGGACTTTCAACCCGAATACGCTCACTCTTACGCAGGCGCGTGCTGAATTTGCCGCTTAGTTTTTCAGCCTTGCCGCCGCGAAAGACAAAAGCTTCGCCCGGTTTGCCGTTTTCGCCGCCTGACAATCCCCAGGGACCGCGTGTCCGCCGCTCCGACAAGAGTGTCACGTCAGCGTCGGTCAAGACTTCAATCTCCCGTATGACGCCATCGCCTCCGGAATATTTCCCACGGCCTCCACTACGTCGCCGCAATGCATAGCGTCGAACTCGCAAAGGGTAGGCGTACTCCAAAGCTTCCGCTGGCGTATTGAGCGAATTGGTCATGTGGGTATGGACCCCGGAGACGCCGGGCTTGGTGGGCCGTCCACCCATGCCGCCGGCCAATGTCTCGTAGTAAGCGAAAGGCTGCCCCGAGCGTGGGTCGATTCCCCCGATGGTGAGGTTGTTCATGGTGCCCGACCCAGCCGCGGGAATCCGCTCGGGCAAAGCTTGTGCCAGCGCGCGCAGCAGCACATCGACGATGCGCTGCGCGGTCTCGACATTGCCTCCGGCGACCGCAGCCGGTGGTTTGGCGTTGACCACCGTTCCTTCAGGCGCTACGACTTTAATGGGACGCATGAGACCTGCCGTGGCCGGAACATCTTCCGCCAGCAGACAACGAAACACATAAAAGCATGCCGAGTAGGTGATTGCTTCCACAGCGTTGATGCTGCCTTCCACTTGGGCATCGCTGCCGGTGAAATCAACCGAGACGTCTTTGCCGAAATGCAAGGTAACGGCAATCTTGACTGGCTTGTCATCGATGCCGTCATTGTCCATGAAATCGTTAGCCCGATACGATCCCTTCGGAACGCGCCGCAGGAAGGCTCGCATGATTGCTTCCGAATACTCGAGCAAATCGGCTGCGGCCTGCCGGGTGCGGTCCAGGCCGTAACGCAGGCAGACCTCTCGTAAGCGTTCGGCGCCGGTGTTGCAGGCGGCAATCTGCGCGCCGAGATCGCCTTCGCGTTCGTCGGGGGTGCGCACGTTGTTAAGCAGCAGCGCCAAGACATCACCGTCCATCTTGCCGCCGCGCACGAGCGTGACAGGTGGAATCCGCAGACCCTCCTGGTAAATTTCGCGGCACAACCCCATCGAACCGGGAAAGGTTCCTCCGACATCGGCATGATGAGCACGAGAAGCAACGTAGAAATCGGGACGCCGGTTACGGGACTTGATGTAAACCGGGGCTACCAGGGTGATATCTGGGAGATGAGTTCCTCCGCGAAACGGATCGTTGAGCATGACCACATCTCCCGCGGCGAGTGGGCAAGTTGCAATGGCGGCCTGCACCGACATCGGCATCGACCCCAGATGCACCGGCATGTGGTCGCCCATGGCGATCACATGGCCGTTGGCGTCAAACACAGCGCAGGAGTAATCCCGGCGCTCTTTTATGTTGGGAGAGAATGCCGTGCGGCGCAGGGCCGCGCCCATTTCTTCGGCGATCGAATGAAAAATGTTCTTGAAGATTTCCAGTTCGATAGGGTCACGCCCAGGCATAGGTTCAGTGTAGCGCGAGCGAACTCATTAACCACAGAGGGCACAGAGCTACACAGAGGAAATCCGTCTCTGTTCCAGGGAGGAGTTATGAGGTTGGCGAAACTGTGTCTCCGGCTTTCAGCATACCTTCGCTGAGAATCTGTGCGCGCAGGCCGCCGCGGTGGCGCAGTCCTTTGATGACTTCGCGATTCGTGAGCTTCTGCAGGTGGCTGCACGGCTCGCACAGCCGTATGCCGTGAATTCTGACGTCACCGATCTGAAAGTCTTTGCCCACCAGGTGATTCAGGGGTACGCCTCGGGTCACCACGTTGCGCCGCGACTCAGCGGGCGCGACCTCGATTTTGTATTCATTTTTCATGCCTTCAAGGGCTTCCGCTTCGATCAGCGTCAATTCGAAGTCAGGCTCCGGCTTGAAGAATGTGCCTTGCTTGAGGAAATAGCGGTCGCCTTCGAGGCCTGCTCCGGGGATAGCGCGAACCTCAGCAACCGCCTGCATGGGCGCCTCCGCTGCGTTCGCAATGAAAATGGATTCGACTTTGCCGTTCCACATGGCTTTAACCCAATGTCATCCTGAGCGGAGCGGGAACGAGCGAAGCGAAGTTTCCGCGCAGTCGAAGGACCCCTACGCCTACTTTAAGATAGAGCTCCTTCGACTTCATAGCTGCTTCGCTTCGCGAACCAGCTATTTCGCTCAGGATGACAAGTAGCTATTGGATTTTCTACTAGTGGCCCTTTTCTACGATCGAAATGCACTCTTCCAGCACTTCGACCGCTACGTCGGCCTCATCCTTGGTGACAACCAGCGACGGCGAAATCCGAACCGTGCTCGGGCCGCAACCCAGGAAAAGCACGCCGCGTTCGAACGCAAGCTCGACCACGCGGTCCCGCTCCTCGGCGGCATACGCCTTGGTCTGCTTGTCCTTCACCAGTTCGACGCCGACCATCAGTCCACGTCCGCGAACGTCGCCCACCAGCCTGTGTTTCTTCGGCCAATCTGCCATGCGGCGCATCATGTGGTTGCCGACATCGGTCGAGTTCTGCAACAACCCTTCCTTCTCGATGACATCGAGTGTAGCCAACGCGGCCGCGATGCAAACCGGGTTTCCGCCGAACGTGGAAGCGTGCGAGCCAGGGACCCAGTCCATAACTTCGGCCCGGCTCATCATGACGCCCAGCGGCATACCGGAAGCAATGCCTTTTGCCATGCAGACAATGTTGGGGTGCACGCCCGTGTGCTCAATGGCGAACCACTTGCCGGTGCGGGCCACACCACTCTGCACTTCGTCGGCGACCAGCAGGATGCCGTGTTTGTCGCAGATGCGGCGCAACTCTTTCATGAAAATTGTTGGAGCTACGACATATCCACCTTCGCCTTGCACGGGTTCGACGAAAATCGCCGCCACTTCCTCGGGAGGAAGGATGGTCTTGAAGAGCTTGTCTTCAATGTAGCTGGCGCAGCTGAAAGCAAACTTCTCGGGATCCATGCCCTCGGGCGTGCCGCGATAAACATCAGGATAGGCGACGTGGGTCACGCCGGGAACCAGCGGAGCGAAACGCCGCTTCTGCTGCGGCTTGGAAGCAGTCAGCGAGACTGCGCCCATGGTGCGCCCGTGGAACGCGCCGAAGAAGGCGATGATATTCGACCGCTTGGTGTGGTAGCGCGCAAGCTTGAGTGCAGCCTCGACTGCCTCGGTTCCTGAGTTGCCGAAGTAAACTCGATGCGGCCCCGGCATGGGGGCAATCTTCGAAAGCCGTTCTGAAAGTTGAACCATGCTCTCGTAATAAAAATCTGTTCCCGACATGTGAATCAACTCGCCTGCCTGCTTCTGAATGGCGGCGACCACTTCAGGATGGCAATGGCCGGTCGACGTCACCGCGATGCCAGCGGAAAAATCGAAGAACTCATTGCCGTCGACATCCGTAATCACAATCCCGCGGCCGCTTTTCGCCACTAAGGGATAGGAACGCGTATACGAAGGGGAAAGATATTGGTCATCGCCCGCGAGCACGCGCTTGGCGTTAGGCCCGGGCAGAGCGGTCTTGATCTGGGGTCCTACTAGAGTCTTGGTGGTCATGGAATCCTCCTGAAACAGTTGAATCGCGGGCTGGGAAACGGGCGTGCCGAAAATACGGACTTAGGCCCGAACGGAAATACCAAGCTGGGAGGATGCTGTTAGTCGCTGCCGAACAGGCTCGGTCGTGCCTGCGAGGGCAGAACAGCCAGATAGCGCCTCGGGCAGACCAGGAAATGAATCCAGCAGGCCGGAAGGTTCGAATTCAGGTTTTGGAAGGCCTGCATGGCTTCAATTATATCCCGCAAATTAGCGGGGCGTAACCCCCAAAATTGAGCCTTGGTATTACTGCTATCCTTTTGAAAACAGGGTAGCTTTAGCAACTTGCGGCTCGCTGGAATACGCCCGGTTTTCTAGTGGTTATTGACGTGGGTTACGGTTTCTTCGGCATTGGCGGCCTTTTATCCACTAAAACACCCTTTCATCCACCGCGGTTAAGACTATAATTGCCCGTCTCTTGGAGGTGCGCTGTGAGTAAGCGCCTCTGGCCAGCCGCCATTGCGTTATTGTTCTTTTCGGGACTGTTATCTGCACAGGAAATCCCTGCGGCTCCCCCTACGCTCCACATCCGCAATCTGCGTTTTGAAAATGTCACCCGTCTTGCCTCTGCACAGAAAGCGAAGCTCCGTGAAGACCTCGAACAGCTTGGAACCCGCTCCGGAGAATCACGATTGTCGGTTGTGGCCAGCAGCATTGAGCAGATGGTGCAGACTGCCTACGCCGACCGGGGGCTCTGGCAAGCTAAGGTAAGAGTCGACATCACTCTCGCGGATGATCTTTCGGATGGCGAGGTCACTGTTACCGTACGTGCCCTGGATGAAGGCCATTCTTACCGTCTACGGCAACTGCAGTGGACGGGGATCTCCGCCTACACTGAGGCCGATCTCACCGACCTGCTACCGGTTCGTCTGGGGAAGGTGTTGGAGCGCTCCAAGATTGCCGAAGGGATGGATGCGGTTCGCCGGCTCTATCTGGGCGGCGGCTATCTAAGTTACGTGGCAGTTCCCGAAGTAAAGATGAACGAGCGGGAGGGTACCGCCGAACTTCGGATCAACGTCGACGAGGGAGGAGTGTTCACAGTTCAAGCCTTTGATGTGATCGGACTGAATCCGGCGCTGCGGAGCCGGCTGCTGCAAGCATGGCCATTCAAGCCGGGGGACATCTACCGCGGAGAGAACGTGGAAAACTTTCTGTATTCAAACGCAGCGTTGCTGCCACCAATAGGAATCAGTGACGTGGTGTGCCGCACCGTAGATCTGAGCAACCACACCATTGAGTTTGTGCTCGACTTTCGCCCGCAACCTGTTGCCTGCAATGCACAGCCAGAGCCCCGCGTCACCAGCCAGAGTCTCAGCGCCATCGGCGGCAACCGCTAATCAAATCACGCGTTCTGAATCTAAATCACTCTTCATCGCGTCTGATACCTTCTAGCTACTAATTCCATGACTCATGATCGCCGGCACCGGTGGCTTGTCGTCCTCGCATTCGCACTCGTGTATGTGTTTTGGGGCTCAACCTATCTCGCCATTGGAATCGCGGTAGAGCGCATTCCCCCGCCGGTGGTCTGTGCGACTCGGTTCTTGGTGGCGGGCATTTTACTGCTGGGATTTTGCGCTGTCACTGGACGGAACGTGCGCTATACATGGCGCGAACTGGGGAGATTTGCCCTGGTGGGCAATCTGCTGCTGACCGGCGGAAATTTAACCCTGTCCTATGCGGAGCGATACGTACCAACCGGCTTGGCCGCGCTGATCGTGGCATCCATTCCTCTGTTTTTTCTGGTGCTAGATGCCTGGATCGTTGACACGCATCATCTTGCAGGGCGGGATTTCTTTGGGCTTGGGCTGGGAATCGTCGGGCTGGTGGTGCTGCTGTGGCCGAACCTGACCGCCACCGGCGCAATGAACAAGAAAGAAACATGGTTTGCGCTCAGCCTTTTGGGAGGGTCGTTCAGTTGGGCCTTAGGGTCGGTGCTCTCCAAGCGCTGGAAGGCAGGTGGCTCGGCGAGTGCCACTGCCTGGCAAATGACATTTGCCGGCTTGGGTAACGCTGTCTTCGCCACCGGCGCTCGCGACTGGTCACATGTCGCCTGGACGGTTCGAGGCCTTTCCGCTGTCATCTATCTCGTGATCTGCGGATCATGGATTGGTTACACCGCGTATGTGTGGTTGCTGCAGAATGCGCCGGCATCCAAAGTTTCCACTTACGCTTACGTCAATCCCGTGATCGCGGTGTTTCTGGGATGGTTGGTTTTGCATGAAACCGTGGATCGCTACATCCTCGCGGGAAGTGCGGTAACTCTTGCGGCCGTCGCTCTGGTCACCAGCGCCAAAGTAAATATGAAGATGAAAGAAACGCCGGTGGCGGAAGCCGTCGGCGACTGAGCATCGGCGCTGGATGCTACGATGACTTGAGGCTTATGCCCAACTGCAAGAATTGCGGCCGCGAGCTACCCACCTTCTCCGCGGGCGAATCCAGCGACCTTTGTAACGAGTGCCAGTCCGCCAACCTCGCTCCCATCACTCAGCCTCAGGCGCGACGCATCGTTCTTCCACCCCGCCGGGTCACGCAAGTCATCCTGGGCATCAACGTCATGGTTTATCTGGCCATGGTGATGTCGGGAGCATCGCCGGTGGAACCCACCAATCAGCAACTGCTTCAGTTCGGTTCCAACTGGGGGCCGCTGTCGCTCGGGAGTGAACCCTGGCGGCTTCTGACGTCCAACTACGTCCACGTTGGTATCGTGCACATCGCGCTAAACATGTGGTGCTTGTGGGATCTGGGCGGACTGTCGGAAATCATTTTTGGCCCGGTTGCCTATGGGTTGATCTATTTGCTGTGCGGGTTAGGGGGAAGCATCGCCAGCATGTGGTGGCATCCGCTGGTCGTTGGCGCGGGAGCTTCGGGTGCAATCTTTGGTCTGGCGGGTGCGCTCATCACAGCAATTTATCTTGGCCACCTCCCATTCCCCAAGGCGGCATTGAAGGGAACACTCCGCAGCCTGTTCATCTTTGCGGCTTACAATTTGTTCTTTGGAGCAGTCGTGGCCCATGTCGACAACTCGGCGCACATCGGCGGGTTGGTGATTGGATTGGTGATTGGGGCCCTCTTGGCGAAGCATCTTCACGATGCTCCCGAGGCGCGGCGGCGATGGGCGTTTACGGTGTTGGCCGGAGTCTTTGTTGTCCTGCTATCGGCGTTCATTCTGGTGAGGCGGGTTAACGGAAATGTGGTGTTTATCGGGAAGGCCCTGAACTCAATGCAGAATGGGCGGGTTGACGACGCGGTTGCCAGTTTGGAAACTGCGACCGCAAAGAATCCCGACGATGCCACCAGCTTCATGCTGCTCGGCAGCACGTACCTGGAAAAGCGTGACTACGCGAAAGCAGAGACTGCTTTGCAGAGAGCACTAGCTCTGAAGCCCGACTACTTCGGGGCGCGATTCAACCTCGGCCTCACGCAACTCCAACTCAAGAAGAATGATGAAGCCATAGCAAGCCTACAGGCAGCCGTTCGCCTGGATCCTAAGAATTCTGACGCAGAGCAGGCTTTGTCCGAGGCCCTTAGAGCTCAGGGCAGGAACGACGAAGCCAATGTGGAGTTGCGTAAAGCCGAGGAGTTGCGCAAGGCTGGACACTGATAGTTGCAGATTCCCAACTCCTCCGGCCTGATTCGTTACTTCGCGGCCGGAACTGCAGTGCTTGAAGCAAAGCGTTGTGCAAGCGCCGACAGTACCCAATCCCAACCTTCCTTATGCTGGCGTCCCATCTCATCGTCGGGGACACCGGAGTGACGCAGCGTGACTTCGGTTTCCCTTCCGCGGGCCGCGAAGGTAACAGCGACGACCGATTCGACACCCCTCGTCGCTTCCGAAACCCAGGTGTATTCGACTAGCCGGGGGCGATCCATCTTGAGAAATCGGCCATAGTGCGGCCAGCTTTTTCCCTCGTGCTTTACCGCGAAGTAAAAGAGGCCATCCACGACCGGGTTCAAGATAACGTGATCGCCACCGAACCAGGGGCCACCGGGACTTTTCGGGTCAATCCAAACATCGAATATCTCTCCGGCGGGAGCGGGAATCGTGCGGGAGACAGTTATGTCAGTAAGCTTCATTGGAATTTGTCCTTTCTTGTGGTGAAGAAGTCTGCCAGGCGGTCGAGGCGGGCATTCCAGAACTGTTCGTAGCTGAAGATCCACTGCGCCGCTTCGCGCAATGGCTGGGGAGAAAACCGGAGCGTGTTCTCGCGGCCGTGGCGTGTACGCCGCACCAGTCCGGCCCGCTCAAGCACTCTGACGTGCTTGCAGAAGCCGGTCAGCGTCATAGGGAACCCCGTCGCAATATCGGAGATACGGGCCGGCCCCTCGGCAAGCCGTCCGATGATCGCACGGCGGGTGGGATCGGAAATCGCCGTTAACACGTTGGTGAGCTTGGCCGCCATTGATAGTGAACCAATTGGTTCAGTATTATCGGAGATGAAATTCTTGTCAAGCGACTCGGAACGAGGCACGGGGGAATAGCCTGACTGCGCGGAAGGTCAACGCAAAACCGCGGAGGCTAATGCGGTGGTCAGTGTCCTTAAACCACCCACACATATTCATCTACTTGGCGGCTAGGACGAACATGTGTTCTCTCACCAACCGAACAAGCGTCGTCAGTGAGCTAGTGATGATGATGTCTCGCCAACGATCAGGTGCAAGGTTCAGGACCTCATTGCAATCCCATCGGAATCTCGTCTTCGCGCCTTTTCGGCGGCACAGGTGTTTTCCTGACAATCTCAAGCGCAGACGGTGTCGCGGGAATGAACCGGCACGAGCTGAACTTGGGATTGCCGAAAAATAGCACAGGAGTTCCAATCTTTGTCACTGGCCAGATTTGGTTTGCCATCGTGCGAGTAGGGAATTCTAGCGAAGGTATCGTCGCCCGGAAGCGCACGTTCTTCCACGATCCAGAATAGTGCCCCCGAATCACTTCTTTCAGTTTGTAATCGGTGAACCAGTCCTCCGCTCTATCTCCTTCTTCGTTTACCTCGACCCGCCTTGAGCCTGTTACTTCGAGCAACAGAACGGCTATATCTGGCAGGTATCGCATCCGCCCTTCGACGATTGAGTCAGGGCATTTTCCGGAAACCAATTGCTGGTAGGTGTCCTGTCGAACGGTTTGCAGGTCTTGCCATAGAGCAGGAGCGATTTCACGAGCATCGTCGCATCCGTGCAGCCCCCAGTAGCAACTGAGGTTCAGCTGGAATACATGTTCGGTCAGCCTAGATGGAGCATCATTGGTGTACATCGCGGATAGACCGCTGCCACTCCCGAAGGGACGATATTGTGGGCTTTTGTCCTCTTCACTGGACACCGCCAGAGGAATTCGTGAGTGCCAAAACGAATGAACACTTCTTGCCGAGACGAGGTAGCCCACATAGCCGGGGTATTGGGGTCGGGTCCATCGATTGGCCAAGCCGTAGTCGACGTGTGACACTTTGCCATCCTGCACGAGTACTCCTGCGTCAAAGCTTATGAACCGATAGCCGAACCAGTCGGCAACGCGGGCCGTCCAATCTGGCTGGACCGAGCTCAGCGCAACGACGATAAGCAGCGGCAGTCGATCGGATTCATTTGAGATGTGAACGTAAAATCCGGAGTCCCGGATGCCTTCGGTTTTCCAATCTCTCTGAGTCAGGTACGGAACCATCCTAACCAGTTGTTCCTCGGTGGTCTGATCCACACGTATCTCAGCCAGTCCGCGCAAGACTGCTTGAACCTTTCGGACCATAAGGTATGAACGGAGCCGGACGGCGCTAGTAGCGAGCAACAGAAGCAAGATTATGGCCGCATACGTTCGCCAAGCCCAATATCCCGTGAGCGTTCCGAAAATCCAATGAACAAACGGGATTCGAGTTTTTGTCACCATTGTGCGAACAACTCAGTATGTCCAACATATTTTAGACACCACAACGAAATTGGCGGGTCGGTGAGCGCGGCAGCTGGGAGTGTAAGTGAGGACAAAACACTGGTGGGAATCAGCCAAGTCTTGTTCAGAACGAGAGCAGGAAGGTTTGGATTTCTTGCTTGGACCACGATCGTCCAAGACCATCCCAAAGGCCGCAGAGGTTCCCGCGACTCCTATTTCGCGGCATGTTCCTCGTTTTCTTCCTCCACGACCGCGGTGGCCGCGTGTCCACGGATGGCATAGGTGAACTTCGGAGCATTGAGCGGCTCAAAGGTGACCCTCGCCGGACTGCGTTGCCAGGAAGGTGGAGAACAAGCCGAATCAGGTGCATCCTCTCTGGGAGGTTCGCCGAGTGCTTTTTTGAGGACTGGCTGACGGCGCCCTAATTGCGCCACGATGGCAAAGACTTTCTTCCCATCATCCGCGATACCGCAATAGGCTGCATAGTCGCGATACCACGCAACCGCCGAGTAGTAGAAATCAAAGTCGGGCAAGGTGATGCGCGAGGCGTGTCCGGTACTGCGATCGACTATAAGCCATCCACCGCGTTGCCACTGCCATTGCGGAGTAAGCGGCTTGTCCTCGGGAAGGTTGTCGTTGACGCGGAACGCCCGCCGAACCACGAATAGATGTTCGGTGATGTCGTGTTGCGGGCCGGTCACATATTCCCTAGTGTGGCCGTCGACGATCAGCGGTCGGACCTTAAGGTCGGAGGGCAGACTTTCCTCGGGTCCGATGAGCCATTTTACCGTGATCCATTTTCCGAAAACCACAGCGTGCGGCTGGGCAGCTGCGATGGAAAGGCATGGAAAGAGAAGCAGCGCAAGAACCATGATTCGAAGCATGCCGTCAGGCTAGTCACAGCCCAACTCGCCCCGCAAGGTTGGATGTCACAATTCTCGTGCTTTTGTTCCTAATTGGGAATGTTCCAATGCCGCAAATCTCTTACAATGAGGGAAGGTCTACGGGCATGCCTCCGTCCCGGCAACTTCGAGCAACTCCTCCCCAGCGTTTCGGTTCTTACAAAGGGATGGCTGAAAATTTTGCGGGCCGCCCGCCTGCGCGGATCCTGGTAGTCGACGACAACCCTGACATCGTAATGGTCATGCGGGAGTTGCTGAGTTCGCACGGCTACGACGTGGTCACCGTAGCGAGCGCTGAGGAAGCTGCCACAGAAATCCAGCGCCACACCCCTGACCTGATTATTTCCGATGTCATCATGCCGGGAAAGTCGGGATTCGAACTATGCCGTGAATTAAAAGAAGACGCAGCCACCCGGTTGATCCCAGTCGTCCTCGTCACCGGGCTTAGCAACCGCGAAGACCGGCTGCAAGGCATCGAGTGTGGTGCCGATGACTTTCTCCACAAGCCCATTTTCGCCGCCGAACTTTTTGCCCGGGTGCGATCGTTGCTGCGGCTTAAGGAGTTCACCGACGAACTCGAAACTGCTGAATCAGTCTTGTGTACGCTGGGCCTCAGCGTCGAAAGCCGCGACCCTTATACGGAAGGCCATTGCGAGCGTCTGGCGCGACTTGCCAGCGCGCTCGGCGCTCACCTCGGCCTGGATGATGAATCAATTGTGGCTCTGCGACGGGGCGGATTCCTGCATGATCTGGGAAAGATTGCTGTCCCGGATGAAATCCTTAAGAAGGGGGCGGATTTGACTCCGGCAGAGTGGGTAATCATGAAGCTCCATCCGCTCACCGGCGAGAATATCTGCAAACCGCTGAAGTCCCTGCGACTGGTTCTCCCGATCATTCGTAGCCACCATGAGCATGCCGATGGCAGCGGCTATCCAGATGGGCTTAGGGGAACTGAGATCCCGCTGTTGGCGAGGATTCTGCAAGTGGCGGATATTTATGACGCGATTCGCACCGCGCGTCCTTATAAGCCTGCCCTGAGCCACGAAACAGCAATTCTTGCGATGCACAAGGGGGCGCGCGCCGGTCTGTGGGACGCGGAATTGGTTGGGGAATTCTTCTCCATGTTGAGCCGGCAGAAACAAGTGGCATAGGCTGCCAAGCCTATTCGTATCGCAGGCTTTCTACAGGGTCCAGCTTCGCGGCGCGCGTTGCCGGCACCGTACCAAACAGGATTCCTACAACAGAAGAAACTACGATCGCCACGATTGCAGAAAGCCCTGAAATGGGCAGGCGGTACTCGGTAAAAAATCGCACCGAGTAAGGAATCGCCAGTCCAATAATCACGCCGATGAATCCCCCGACCAGCGAGATAAGAATTGCTTCCGACAAAAATTGGTAACGAATCTCACGATTGGTGGCCCCGATGGCTTTGCGAATCCCGATCTCCCGAATGCGGGCGCTGACCGTCGCCAGCATGATGTTCATGATGCCGATACCGCTCACCAGCAGCACTACCAGAGAAATCAGCAGCAGCATGAGGGTCAACATGTTGGCGACCTTCTCTGCCAGAGAGACCAGTTGAGTGAGGTTCTCGACGTTGTAGACGGATTCAGGACGATGCCGCGCCTGGATCACGCGCCTGATTTGCGCGGTTGCGGGCACCACCAGCGAGGGGTCGCTGACCGAGAAGAAAATTTGTTTCACGGTTGTCGTTTCAGAGAAGTACCGGGACACCGTGTATGGAATCACCATGGTGTTGTTGGTGACCTCGGACTGGCCGAAGGTGTCGACCCGCTCCTTGAAAGTCCCGATAATGGTGAACGGCAAGCCGCTTAGCTTGATCACTTTGCCCACGGCGGCGGCCGGGGATCCATAGATCTCTTCTGCCATTTTCTGAGTAATGACTCCGACCTTGTTGTGGCCCTGTTCGTCCTGCTGGTCGAAGAATCGGCCAGAGACGACTACAAGGTTGCGTACCACTTCATATTGCGGATAGACCCCAAGGATGCGAATGTCACGCTCCTTGCCGTCGCCTACAGGGATGCGTTCATCGAGAGGTACAACCGGCGATGCCGCCACGATCCCCGGAACCTGTGCAAGCGCGGCTTCCATATCAGCGAGGTTGAGCGGGTCGGCGCTCACGTTTGAAATACGCTGCGCGCCACCTTCGTATTCCGCGTATATCCAATTCGAGCCGATGGCTTGAATTTGATTCAGCAGATACTGTTTGCCCGTCAGACTGATGGTGGTGACCAGAATGAGCGAAGCGGTGCCGATGACCATGCCCAACGCGGTCAACGCAAAACGCACCTTATTGCTACGAAAGGTCTCGTAGGCAAAACTGAGAATTTCGCCCATGGCAACTTTAGGGCGAAGACTCGAGGCCACGCTGGCGGCGGTTGGCATGTTGGCTTAGATGCTACGCGCTGACCAATGGACGCCGCAATGCGCTACTGGAGACGGCATACCGTCACGGCAATGTTTTGATAAGGACAGGTCATGCCGGAAATCCCGGCTCCTGTCAGGACTACCCAATTCACTCCAAATTTCTGATGAAGGCGGTCAAAGTCTGCGAACTGAAAGGTCTTCCAGCCCGCCTGCGCATGGACTTGTTCCTGCCAGCCTTCGGCCAGGGCCGGGAACATGGTCACGGCGCCGCTGTCTTTGGTTTTGTCGGCCAGCATGGAGCGCTCCGCAATCGCACGAAAGCCATGCTGATCTTCGCCAGGCAATTCCATGTGCTCGGGATCGAGGGCAAAGTAGGCGTCTACGGGGGTATTGTCGCGGATCCACAGAAATGCAGATACCCAATCATTGCCTGGCAAGCGTCCAGGGAGTTCAAGGTGGGGACTGGAAGGGAAAAGCTGGCGTCCGGCATAAGACATGCCGGCTGCAATCGGCAGGAACAATACGATCCAACGCCAAAGATGATTCTTGAGCACGAACTGGGAGACAAATCCTCCAGCGAAAACGAAGAGGAGGATGTAGAGCAGGTGCAGGCTGCGCATGGGCTGAAGTTCTGCAAATCTCGCCATGCTGGGAGGGATAGTAATGACGATGGCGACGACAAAAAAGAAGAGACCGAAAACCATCGATGTCTTGCACAGTGTTTCAAGGAGCGAAAGGCCGCGCCGCGAAGCGATCCGGCTAAACCACCAGAAGATGACCAGAGGCGCGAAGATCCCTACCCACTCGTACCATTCCCACTGCAGCAGGAAAAAATACGACCGGCTTTGCAGAACCTGTCGATACGCTTCGGTCATCGGCGGGAAGAACGGGATCACGGCCAGAGCACTCAAGGCGTGCTTCCTGGGCGCTCCGGTCGCTTTTGTTACGACCAGCAGCGCCGCGAAAGTAAGGCCAAAGACCACCATTAGGGGATGCATTGCTGCCGTAAACAGACCCCACATTCCAGCACGCCAGAACCTTCGCTCCGCGATGTTGACAACCATCAAGAGCACCGCCGGCGTGGACAGCGCCCGAGAGGTCACATACTGGTCCATGATGTAGAGAGCGGTACCGGCGACTGGGATCGTCAAGAGGCTCGCAACCAGAGCTACTCCGCCCCACTTCGCGAGGGGATCGCTAAAGCAAATCCTCCCCAAGTGCCAGCACCCCAGCAGCAACATGAAAATCGCTGCGAATTGCCAGAGAAGTAGCGCCCAGTCAAACGGCAGATGGGTGATTTGCACTGACCATGCAATGAGTTTTGGAAAAAGCGTTAGATGGGCGTGCGAGGCGAAAAAGGCGGTGTTGTAAGGATAGAGTTCCGGGTTCAGCGCCTTCTTGATACCGGGAACGTAGATCTCCGCGTCCTCTACGTAGGGATGGTAGCCATGCACGGCAATGGCGGTGACAGTGATTCCAGCTAGCAAGAGGAGTTGTTTCGCCGTGGGCAAAGTTTCTTTCCCGGCGCTTGCCGGGTTCATGGTTGGGGAGTGACTGCGCCGCGCGCGTAGTAGGTGTTGTGGCCCGGTTCGAGGCGCCGTCCACGCTCACTGAAGATTCGGAAGTGCCCCAGCCCCCAGCGCTGCAACGCAAATTGCAAGGTTGTTGCCAGAACTCCAAACCCATAGGTCACGCTGCGGCTAAAGTTGATGGACGACGCTTCAGCGAAATATTTCGTTGGACACGAAACCTCGCCGATGCGGAAACCGAAACGTACGCACTGCGCCAGCATCTGGTTGTCGAAAACAAAGTCGTCGGAGTTTTCCAGCAACGGCAACTGGGTGAGTACTTCCTTACTGAAGGCGCGGTAGCCGGAGTGATATTCGGAGAGCTTTACGCCCAGGAACAGATTCTCAAACGCGGTCAGGCAGCGATTGAACACATACTTGTAGAACGGCATTCCGCCGCGAAGCGCGCCGCCTCCGAGAATTCGCGAGCCGAGAACTGCATCGTAAACACCATAGGCCACCATGCTGGCCATGGCAGTGGTCAATAGCGGAGTGTACTGATAGTCGGGGTGCACCATGATGACCACGTCGGCGCCGGCCGCCAGGGCTTCTCGATAGCAAGTCTGCTGATTGCGTCCGTAGCCGTAGTTTTGATCGTGCACAAAATATTGCAGTCCGAGGCGATGCGCAATTTGCACCGTGTTGTCGGAGCTGTGGTCATCCACCAGGATGCAGACATCCACAGTCTCAGGAAGCTCGCGTACCGTTGCTTCCAGCGTCTTCTCCGCGTTGTAAGCGGGCAAGACCACCGCAATTCTTTTTCCGTTGATCATCAGATTTCTTGATCCCCATCATAACGTGTTTGTGGTCGGCTCATGCGCGCCGCGCACCTATAATCTAATGGCATCGCATGGTTACAATTGCTTCTACCCCAGCCGCGAAAGAACTGACAAAGGGAACAGTTTTCGCCCACATTGATTTCGTCATCACCGGCATCGTGATGACCTTACTCGGGCCCATGCTTCCGATCCTCTCCGTGCGTTGGGCGATGAACGACACCCAGGCAGGTAATCTCTTCCTAGCGCAATACATTTCCTCTATCGCAGGAATGCTGTGTTCCGGAGTCCTGGTGCGGCGCTTTGGCTATCGCCTCACCTTAATCGTTGGCGCGGTCTTGATGGCGGTGGGAATCGCGATGCTCGCGGTCGCCGGCCACATACTGGGCTTGGCAGCAATTTGTGTGTTTGGCGCCGGTTTCGGGACCACTACCCCCGCGTGCAATCTTTTTGTTTCCGACGCTGCACCGGAGAACCGAGCCTCGGCCCTGAGCCTGCTGAATTCTTCATGGGGCATAGGGGCGATGAGTTCGCCACTGATTATTGGCGCTGTGCAGCGTGTCCATCAGACCACCACGTTTTTCTACCTGCTGGCTGGGAGCCTTGCCGTGCTAGCGGTATCGTTGAGCTTTGTTCGCTTTGCAGCGGATGAGATTCGGCACACGAAGCAATCCCAAGGGTACTCGGCCAGTCCGCTAAACAAGAAAGTCATGGTTCTGATAGGCGTGGTTTTCTTTATTTACGTGGGAACGGAAACTGCGGTCGGCGGATGGGTAGCGTCCTACACACAGCGAATTGCGCCTGGGGCGGTTTCCATGTGGGCCATGACTCCGGCTTTCTTTTACGGCTCTTTGCTTGTGGGAAGGACACTGGCTCCGTTGCTCCTCCGGTCAATTCAAGCAGTGAAAGTGGCTACGGGTTGTTCTGCCGTTGCTCTGTTGGGAATTCTTGTGTTGCTGGGCAGCAACTCAATCGCGATGATCATCCTGGGGGCAAGCCTATCTGGGCTGGGACTTTCCGCAATCTTTCCCATTAAGATCTCTCTCCTCCCCACTTGGTTTGGCGATCAGGTGACGCGGGTCAGTGGATTCATATTCGCCTCCGGCAACTTCGGAGCGGGATCAATTCCTTGGTTCGTGGGGGCGCTCTCTACTCGCTTTTCCAATCTGCGTGCCGGGTTTGCTGTGCCCTTACTGGGAGCGGCCGGTCTGCTGGCTTTCTATTTCACGCAGAGCCGGTCGCTGTCGCCGCATTCCCGGAAATCTTAGTCCGGGGGTTTCGCCACATTGATTCACCCCGTGGGGCTGACTACTCCTCAAGAAATCCTCCGTGGCTGCCGATAAATCTTCCTTAAACACTTGGGCGCTGGTGTGTTCCAAGCATGGGCTCGATTCCAAAACTGCGGCTGGCGGATGTATAGGCAGCACTTGTCGGCCTGGAGATGTCGGCAATCGAACAACTCAAGACCAGTCTTTCCCGCGACGGTAAAAATTTGCCGTCGAAAATGGTGATGGCATGAAGAGCATAATGTTCGTGGATGATGAGAGCCGCATTCTGGACGGCATTCGGCGCATGTTATACGCCGAAAGAAAACGCTGGGAGATGGAGTTCGCGCTGGGTGGAGAGGCGGCTCTAAAAGCCTTCGGAGCAAAGAGCTTCGATATTGTGATCTCCGACATGCGCATGCCCGGGATGGATGGCGCCACGCTGCTGACCCAGATCAAGGAAATATCGCCCATTACGGTCCGCATTATTCTCTCTGGTCACACCGAAGTAGAGGCGGCGATGCGGGCCATTCCAGTGGCACACCGGTTCCTTGCCAAACCGTGCAATGCGTCGGCTTTGCGCGAAGCGATCGAGCGGACCTGCAATTTGCAGGATGTTCTTTCCAGTCCCGACATTCGGCGGGTTGTGAGCGGGATCGCGGAATTGCCTTCGTCTTCAGCTTCACTGGCTGCACTGACTGAAGCCTTGTCAGACCCAACCGCTTCGGTGGAGCGTGTCACCGGAGTAATTGCGCGGGACATTGCAATGTCTGCGAAAGTCTTGCAGTTTGCCAACAGCGCATTCTTTGGCGCTTCGCAAACCGTCACCAGCGTCGCCGGAAGTGTGGGGTATCTAGGCATCGAAACTTTGAGAAACCTGGCTCTAACGGTGAAGGCTTTCCGGACCATCGAGCAGGACCCCGCAATACCTGTTGGATTCTGGGAAGAACTTTCCATCCACGCCAACCGGACTGCTGCTATTGTGGCCCAGCTCCCCCTCGACAAGGAGTCCCTTGAGATTGCAGTCTCAGCGGGTTTTTTGCACGAACTCGGAGATTTGATAGTCGCCTCCTGTATGCCGGAGGCATTTGCGTCCATCTTGATGACCGCCCAGGAGCGAAAATGCAAGACTTTCGAAGTGGAAGAAGAAAGGCTGGGTTTCTCACACGCCGAGATCGGAGCATACCTTCTGGGAATCTGGGGATTGCCACGGTCGATCGTGGACGCGATCGCCCACCATCACCATCCTACTCGCGTTCCGCACGACCGACTGGATCCATTGACCGCGGTTTATGTTGCCGATCTGTTGGCGGACCAATCCAGGGCGGAGCTGCAGTCGGGGGATTTGGCAATTTCAGAACACGACAAGGATTGCCTGCAAGAACTGGGGATAACGGAACAATTTTTCGAGTGGCGCAAGGCCTTCAACCTCCAAGCACTTGCAGCCAAGGCCTGAAGCGCGCGCATTCGCGGGATAAATATTGGTAAACTAACTGTGCCCTAGAGTATGGCACAGCCCAGGACGTTATTCGAAAAAGTGTGGGATGAGCATCTGGTAGCGGCTCCTGCGGGGGCTCAGCCGCTGCTCTACATCGACCTTCATCTGGTGCACGAGGTGACCTCGCCGCAGGCGTTTGATGGCCTGCGTGCGGCCGGCCGCAAAGTGCGTCAACCCAGGCGCACAGTTGCTACCGTTGACCACAACATTCCCACGACCCCGCGTGGAACTCCTATTACCGATCCCATCGCGGCCCGCCAAATCGAAGCCTTGCAGAAGAACTGCAAAGAATTTGGTGTGCCATTGTTTGATATGGATTCGCCCGAGCAGGGGATCGTTCACATCATTGGCCCGGAACTGGGGCTTACCCAGCCGGGAGCAACCATTGTTTGTGGAGACAGCCACACCAGCACGCACGGTGCATTCGGCGCCCTGGCTTTTGGCATTGGTACCTCGGAAGTCGAACACGTATTGGCTACCCAGTGCCTGCCGCAGCGTAAGCCCAGGACCATGCTTATTCATGTCAGTGGCGAGCTGGCTGAGGGCGTAAGTGCGAAAGATTTGATTCTTGGAATTATCGGTCAGATCGGTACCGATGGGGCCACTGGCTACGTGGTTGAATACGCCGGGGAAGCGGTGCGGGGGCTTTCCATGGAAGGCCGCATGACGCTCTGCAACATGAGCATCGAGGCCGGAGCCCGTGCCGGCATGGTTGCTCCGGACGAAACCACTTTTGCCTACATGAAGGGCCGCCGCTTTGCCCCCAAGAGTGCGAATTGGGACAAAGCAGTTGCACACTGGCGCACTCTGCCCTCCGACCCAGGAGCCGAATTCGACAAAGTCGTTGAAATTGACGCTGCCAAACTCGTCCCCTTCGTGACTTGGGGCACAAACCCCGGCATGGTTGCTCCGGTCACCGGGCAAGTCCCGAAGCCCGATCAAGCCGGGGTCGCCGCGGATCGCAGCGCCACCGAACGCATGCTGGAATACATGGGACTGCAACCGGGAACCCCAATTCAGCAGATTCCGGTCGACCGGGTTTTTATCGGGTCCTGCACGAATGCACGCATCGAAGATCTTCGTGCGGCTGCCCGTGTCGCCAAAGGCCATCATGTCAACGCCAAGGTGCGCGCCATGGTGGTGCCGGGCTCACAGTCGGTCAAACATGCCGCCGAGCAGGAAGGTCTGGACAAGATCTTTCAAGAAGCTGGGTTCGAATGGCGTGAGTCTGGCTGTTCCATGTGCCTAGGGATGAACCCAGATATTTTGCAGCCGGGCGAGCGTTGCGCCTCCACCAGCAACCGCAACTTCGAAGGCCGCCAGGGCCGGGGCGGCCGTACTCACCTGGTGAGTCCCATGATGGCGGCGGCTGCGGCCATTGCAGGCCACTTCACCGACATTCGCAACTGGCGCTTCCACTGATTCGGCAATCGAGTTTTCCGGTAGGATCCCCGCACTCGCAGAGCAATCGGGAGGATGAAGATGCACTCCAGGGCAGTGGCAATCGCAATAAGCGTTGTGATGATGGCAATGACGGCTGTCGCGCAGGATGCCGCTGCGAAGGCAAATCCCAAAGACTGGATTCAACTGTTCAACGGAAAGAATCTCGATGGCTGGACACCAAAGATCACGCACCACAAACTCAACGACAACTTCGGCAACACTTTCCGGGTGGAAGATGGGCTGCTAAAGGTCTCATATGACCACTACGACACTTTCAACGGTCAGTTTGGCCACCTTTTCTACAAGGACAAGTTTTCCTACTACCTGGTAGCCGTGGAGTACCGGTTCGTCGGGGAGCAGGTTAAGGGGGCTCCAGACTGGGCGTACCGCAACAATGGCATCATGGTCCATTGCCAGTCTCCTGAAAGCATGGGGCTCGACCAGGAGTTTCCCACTTCCATTGAAGTCCAACTCCTGGGTGGCGACGGCGTGCATGATCGTCCGAACGGTAACGTCTGCACGCCGGGGACGAACATTGTGATCGACGGCGGACTCTATACCACCCATTGTTACCATCTGGCAGCCAAGACCTATCACGGCGACCAATGGGTAAGAGTAGTCGCCGAAGTACTTGGCTCAAAGAAGATCACTCACTATGTGGAGGGTGTCCCCGTCATAAGCTATGCCCAGCCCCAGATCGGCGGGGAGGCACAAAGTCCGAATTTCGAAAAACGATCAGGCGAACTTGTCAGTGAGGGCTACATCTCGCTTCAGGGTGAGAGTGCTCCCACCGAGTTTCGCAAGGTGGAAGTGCTCAATCTGGTTGGCTGTATGGACAAGAAGGCCTCTAATTACAAGGCGTATTACGTCAAAGCCGACAATGCGTCTTGCAAGTACTAGCTGGGCAAGGAGAAGAGGTAGATGCAACCGTTTCGCGTGCATAAGGGTAAGCCAGTACCGCTTTATCGCCCTAATATCGACACTGACCAGATCATCCCTAAGCAGTTCCTAAAGCGGATCGAGAAGACCGGCTTCGGCGAATTTCTGTTCTATGACTGGAGGCGGGGCAAAGACGGCCAGCTCGATCCCGAATTTACCCTCAATCAGCCGCGCTACTCGGGGGCCAGTATTCTCATCGCCGCTAAGAATTTTGGGTGCGGATCATCTCGTGAGCACGCGGTTTGGGCATTGGCTGACTTTGGTTTCCGCGCCGTGATTGCGCCCACGTTCGGAGACATCTTCGCCAACAATTGCGTGCAGAATGGTGTGTTGACGGTTGCCCTCACCGAAGACGAGGTTGCCGAGTTGGTGAAGCGAAGCGAAACAAACCCCGGATACGAAATCACAATTGACCTGGAACAACGCAGGGTTGCCGATGACTTGGGATTCTCTGCCACTTTTACGCTGGATGAAACCGTGCGCCATCGCTTGTTGGAAGGGCTCGACGATATTGGAGTCACGCTCCAACATGAAGACGAAATCACAGCCTATGAGAAGAGGCATCCGGTTTTGAGCGCGGTAAGCTAGATCCAAAGGGTGCGAAAGCTGACATTCAAGACGCGCAAGAAGCGGGAAGTCGTTGATATTACCGATACCGTGCAAGAGTTCCTCGCCAGCCCTAAGGCAACCGGTATCTGCAACCTTCTGATTCTCCATACCACCGCCGCGCTCACGACGGCCGATCTCGATCCTGGCACCGATCTTGACATGCTCGACGCCTTTGAGGCCATGATCCCAAAGTTGCACTATCGCCATCCTCACAACCCGGCTCACGTTCCCGATCACATTCTCTCCACGCTGATCGGGACTTCTCTGGCGCTACCTTTTGAGAAAGGGAAGTTACTGCTTGGAACCTGGCAGCGAGTAGTCCTCATTGAACTCGATGGTCCACGCGAGCGGCACGTTGTGTTAACCATTACCGCAGAACAATAGCGGATGATTATTCAAGACTTAAGACTCCAGATGGATCGCTCTTATCAAAGAGGGCGCTACGACAGCCTTTTCCTGTAGTGATTATTCTTGTGAAAGGTGGAACCAGCGAGGCGAAGGGGTGAAGCTAAGGGTTGGGTCTTTCCTAGACGGCGGTTCGGAGATGCAACTCTTGTAGCCGCATCACATCGGGATGTTTGTTTGCCTGATATCCGCGGCTGGTTAGACGAACCACCCCGCGGACCTGCTCTTCCACGATGCCTTCATTTCGCAGGTCACTGATCACTATGCGGGCCCACGAAGAGTCCACGGTCTGTTTCGGTAAAGTGACGAAGGCGTTAGCATCCGCCTCGTAGGCTTGAATCAAGTTGGCAAGAAGTGTTTGCCGGATCACATCTCCGCTCATAGCCAGAATCTCCGTGTGAAAGAGATATTAATCCTGAACACCCGTAGACAAAATGGCCCGGCGGTGCCAGCACACGCCACCAAAGTAACACCATGCAAGTCGTTTCTTATCAGTTAGTTAAGCTCTGGCCGCGTTAATGTCGAGAGGAGTCGGGGAAGCCAGCGCGAAGCGCTATTCGGTAAATAATCGATATGCGATTCACTAAGATTCCCGCTGAACTATCTTTTGGCGGGCTAAATCTCTCAACGAATGGTCATACGGCGGCCGTGCGATCCCACGCTCGGTAATGATCGCCGTAACGTACTTCGCAGGAGTTACGTCGAAGGCCGGATTCTCCACTCCTACGCCTTCCGGTGCAATCGACTTGCCGGCAATGTGGGTGACCTCATTGCGGTGCCGCTGCTCGATAGGAATCCTGCCGCCGTCGGCGGTCTCGAGGTCGACCGTCGAAATGGGCGCCGCTACATAGAAAGGGATTCCATGCTCTTTGGCCAGTACCGCCACCGTGTAGGTGCCGATCTTGTTGGCGACATCTCCATTGGCAGCGATTCGGTCGGCTCCCACAACGATGGCGCCGATCTTGCCCTGGTTCATCATGGCGCCACTTTCCAGCACATTGGGATCCTAAGCTTAGAATTCCACGTGGACAAGTTGTCG
>JADMIO010826340.1_pt1 | contig 73355 bp, 55 predicted proteins | sample 8958161 | NCBI WGS metagenome assembly JADMIO01 (sample SAMN16585339, study PRJNA669376) | soil metagenome | isolation source: Crop rotation soil | place: USA: Cullars Rotation, Alabama | collected 2011
GCCGCGACTTCAAGTCACGTGAATTCCAAGCTTCGGATCCCACTGTGCTGGAAAGGATTGATAGAAACCGAAGACGGCGTTGTCGCTCGGGTTCAGGCTCCAGTCGAGTTGCAGCTTCACCGCATCGGCGCCCGCCGCACGCATCTGCTCGATGAACTCGAGGCACTTTCGCACCGGCCAGTTGTAGTTCGTGCTCGCGACGAAGACGGCGCGATTCCTCGTCACCCCGGCGATCGCGCGGTTCAAAGCGAGGATCTCGTCGTCGGTCAGCGCCATGTAGTGCGTCGTCCCGTAGGTGGTCCAAATCAGGGGAATCCCGGCGGCAACCTGCCATTCCACCCATTTGGTCGTGGATTCGAGGTCGACCTTTTCATCCTCGGTGAATGCACACAGGGCCGGTCCGAGCGGCCCAACGATTTTGATAAAAGTCGAGTCATACGGACCCGCCACCGCGCCGGCTGCAGCGGCTTTCGTCGTCGTGGCCGTCGCCACCGCGGCCCGGACCGAAAGGGCGTGCGTGGCGGCGAGGCCGACCGCGGCGCCGAGGCTTCCGGACCGAATGAAGTCGCGGCGGGTCAACTCGGCGTATGGCTCGCGCTCCTTGTGGTTTCCGTGGTCGACGCTCATGAACGGTGGCTGGGTGACAGCGGCGTGAATACAACGTATGCAGATTTCGGAGGGTCAAGCCCGTTCCTGCATGCCGGCTTGGGGTCGTGCGCGGAGGTCCGCCCATTTGGCGGTTCACGCCGGCCCCGCTGCCATCAGGGCGTCATGGCCCGGCATGGGACGCCGGGCCAAATCGCGTTGACAGAGGAAATCCGTATGCATGCATTGTATGCAACGAGCGGGACACCGCTCGCGCCGAGTCGCTCTTCCTCTTTCCTGCCCATGCTTACTCGATACCGCTCCCTTGTGTCGCGTCTGATTGTTTCGGCATTCTGTCTTGGGACACTGTTACCCTCGTTCGCCCAATCCGGCACCGGTGAAATCTCCGGTCGCGTCGTGAATGCGGCTGGAAATTATCTCAACAACGTGCGGGTCAGCGTCGCCGGCAGCACGCTCGCCACGTTCACCGATTCCCAAGGCGAATACCGGTTGGTTAATGTGCCGGCCGGTGACGTCACTGTCATCGTGACGTTCACGGGATTCCCGCCGCAATCGGCGACCGTGAAGGTCGCGGGCAACTCCGCGCGGCAGGATTTCACGCTCACCTCCGAAGCAGACCGCACCGTGAAGCTCGACGCCTTCACCGTGAGCGAGACGATCCTGCAAGGGCAGGCCCAGGCAATGAACGAGAAACGATTTGCCCCGAATATCAAGGACGTGGTCGTGATGGAAGGCTTTCCCAATGTGGGGGAGGGCGATGTCGGCGAGTATATGAAGTATGTGCCGGGGATCGTCTTGCAGTGGAACCCGCAGGAGCCGGCGCAGACGTCGATCCGCGGCATGCCCAACTCGGGCACGATTCTCACGATCAACGGCGTGCCGATGGCGTCGACCGGCACGCTCGGCCGCTCGATCGACCTCGCGACCGCCGCGACCGGGAACATGGAGCGTATCGAAATCACCAAGACGCCGACGCCGGACATGCCGGCCAACGCCGTGGGCGGCGGCGTCAACGTGATCACCAAGAACGGATTCGGCCGGACGACCCCGCTGCTCACCTACGATGTGTTTGCGACGTATACGCCGCTCAACGGATATCACGGCCCCGGCCCCAGCCTGGGCAAGGCGGCCAATCCAGACGGGCAAACGAGCCGCTCTCCGATTCAACCGGCCTTCAGCCTCTCCTACCTGCGGCCCGTCAACGATTCGCTGGCCTTCACCTTCGCGTTCAGCGGTTCGAGCCGACAAAGCGAGTGGCTCGTGCTCCGGCCGGCCTGGAATTACAATACGCTCGGCTTCACGAGCTACGGTATGACCGACAGCCCGATTGAAAACAAAAAGATCCTGGCCAACGCGACGGTCGATTACAAGTTGAGCGCGAGCAACCGGGTCCAGGTCGCTTTCCAGTATTCGAAGCAGACGAACTATCTCCGGCAGAACTCGCTGACCGCGACCTACGGCGCCGGCTCGACCAACACCCGTGACACCGTGCAGGGCGCGGCGACCGGCGTCGGGACTGTCGCGCAGGCCTTCGGCTGGAACAATCAGTATAAGCCGATGCAGTTCATCACCGCGAATTTCCACCACGACGACAAGGCGTGGAAAATCGCGGGCCTCATCTCCTACTCGAAAGCCGGCATTTCGCTGTTCGACACCGAGGATGGATTTTTCGCCAACGCCGGCACCACGAACATCCCGAACCTGATCCTGCGCAGCGAGGGCATCGATGCCGAGCCCGCTCAGCATCAAAAGGTCGCGACCCTCACCGCCACCAGCCGGACCGGCAGCCCGGTCGATGTCTACAACGGCGACCTCTACTCCATCGGCACGGTGACGAGCAACAACCGGTGGTATCACGATCGCCTGGGCAAGGCGGCCCTCGACGTGACGCGAAATTTCGAGGGCGCTTTCTCCTCGTCGATCAAAGCCGGCGTGTCGGTTGATCAACGCAAGCAGGACGTGACTTCGAAGCCGCTGACGTGGACCTTTACGCCTCCCGGCGGTGCCGCGGGAAAGATCGCGGGCAACCATAACGTGATCGATTCGAACTATGCGTCCGACGATCAGTTCACCGACGTGCGCGGGCGGGGCGTTCGCGTGCGCTTCATCAGCCTCCGCAAGCTCTACGATCTCTACAAGGTGCACCCCGATTGGTTCGTTCTCAATGACGTCACTGCATATACGGGCGAGGTGAACGCCGACACCAAGATCACGGAAACGGTTTCCGCGGGCTATATCCGCGGCGACCTCCGGCTGCTCCAAAATCGACTCTGGCTGGTGGGCGGAGTGCGCTTTGAAAAGACCGAGGACGAAGGGCGCGGGCCGCTCAACGACCTCAAGGCGACCTATGTCAAGGACGCGAGCGGCAAGCTCGTGCTCGGCGCCAACGGCAACCCGATCAAAATCAACGCGTCCGCGCTCGATCTCGCGAAGCTGCAATTCACGCGGCTCGGCGCGCGCTCGAACAAGAACTACTCCGGCTATTACCCGAGCATGAACTCGAGCTTCGCGATTACGGAGCATTTCACCGCGCGCGCGGCCTACGCGAAGACGATCGGCCGGCCGGATTTCAGCGACATCACCCCGACGGTGGCGATCAGCGATCCGATTACGAATCCGACGCAGCGCATCATCACCGCCTCGAACACCGGCCTTAAGCCTTGGAGCTCCGACAACTACGACGTCACCCTCGAGGCGTATGGCTTCAAGGGGGCGGTCGCCTCGGTCAGCGCATTTCGCAAGGATCTGAAAAACTTCTTTGCCACGTCGTCTGCGCCGGCGACGGCCGCCGCCCTGGCGGAATTCGGGCTCTCGAGCGACTACCTCGACTACACGATCAACACGACGCGCAACGCGGGCAGTGCGACCATCACCGGCATCGAGGCGAGCTACCGGCAGTCGCTCCGTTTCCTGCCGTCCTTTTTCAAGAATTTCCAGCCCTACGGCAGCATCACCAGCATGCACGTGAGCGGACCGAACGCGGAGGATCTGACGGATTTCGTGCCGACCACGTTCACGTGGGGCGTCAATTACGCGAGCGCGCGCTTCACCGCCAACTTTACCGTCAACGAATTCAACTACACCCGTCGCAATCCCATCGCCCCTTCCGCGACCGTCGCGCCGAACAGCTACCTTTGGTATGACACCAAGCGAACGATCGATTCATCGGTCGAGTTTCGCTGCCACAAGAATCTTTCGCTCTATCTCTCGGTGCGAAATCTCACGGGTGAAGGCCGCCGCCAGGGCAACTGGACCGCCTCGACACCGACCTACGCGCGCAATTCGATCTACCAGCACACGGGCGCGCTCTTCTCCGCGGGCATCAGGGGGCGGTTCTAACCTGGGCCAATCGTGCGGTGGGGAATCGATCGTGCGGTGTTTGCCTGCTCGATCGCCGCGGCGGTCGTCGCGGGGAATTTCCCATCCGCCGCGTTAGGCCAGCCGCTGCCGGTTCCGCCGCCTGCGCATGCCCGCGCCGCCACCTTTCAGACACGCGTGGCCACGGAGCGCGACGACCAGAGCTATCGGCCGGGAGATCCGGTCAAGTTTCTCGTCCGCATCACGGCCGACAATGAGCCGGTGATCGGTGCTCGCGTGCGTTACGAACTAACCGGCGGTAAATCCCAAGGCGGAAAGAACACGGGCGTCATCCCCCGCGCAGGGGTACTCGTAATTGACGGCGGCACCTTGCCAAGCGACGGCTTGATGCGCTGCGGAGTCGAATACGAACGCGATGGGCGGACCTACCGTGGATCCGTCACGGCAGGCCGCGCGACGGAGACGAGCAGCGCAAACGTGCAAGTCGTCGTCGCGCCGGACCATCCCGACTGGACTTACCGCCTGGGTGAGCGCGTGAAGTTTAACGTGCAGGTGACCTCCAACCAGCGTCCGCTGCCAGGCGCGAGCGTGCGATACACTGTCGGGCCCGAGATGTTGGTCGCGGAAGAAAAAAGTGCGGTCACGGAAGCAAACGGCACGCTGGTGATCGATGGCGGCACGATGCACGCGCCGGGATTCATCCGTTGCATCGTCACGCATCCACGCGAAGGTCGCCTGGTGCGCGGACTCGCGACCGCGGCGTTTGACCCGGGCCGAATCAATCCGACGCAAACGGAAGCGCCGGACTTCGACGAGTTCTGGCAGCGCAGCAAGGCGGCGTTGGCGAAGATTCCGCTCGATGCGCGTCTCACCCCGATCGCCGCGGCGAGTAATGCGAAGGTGGACAGCTACTATGTCAGCTTCCGGAACGTCGGCGTTTCCCCCGGCGCGTCGCCGACGCGAATCTACGGCGTGCTGTGTGAACCGAAAGGGCCCGGACCGTTTCCCGCGCTGCTGCACCTCCCGGGAGCCGGCGTGAAAGGTTACCGCGGCGGCCAGCGCGAACTAGCGGAAGCGGGTATCATCACGCTCGATCTCAGCATCCACGGCATTCCGATTGATCTGCCGACCGAGCTTTACGACGAGTTGCGGGGCGGGGCCTTCAAGGACTACTACCGATACAATCTGGACGATCGTGAGCTCTACTATTACTGGCGCGTTTATCTGGGCTGTGTGCGGGCCAACGATTTTCTCGTATCGCGCCCGAAATACGACGGCCGGCATCTTGCCGCCAGCGGCCGAAGCCAGGGCGGCCAACTCTCGATTGTCACCGCGGTGCTCGACCCACGCGTCACGTGCATTGCGGCGAACCATCCGGCCTACAGCGACGTCACTGGATATCTGCGTGGACGCGCGGGCGGCTGGCCCCATTTGTTTCGCGAGAACGATCGGACTGGCCTGGAAGCGAAGCTCGCGACCACGCGCTACTACGACACGGTCAATTTCGCGAAGCGGCTCACGGTGCCCGGCCACTACTCGTGGGGCTACAACGACGAAGTCTGCCCACCGACATCGACCTTCGCCGCTTACAACGTGATTACCGCCCCGAAGACGCTGACTCTCACGCTGGAGCTTGGTCACACCTTGGGGGTCGAGCAGCAAGCGTTGATCAACCGCTGGCTGATCGAGGCGCTGACGGCTGGCAAGTAACGCCCAGACGATTCGACGCTGCCTGCGGTTCTCATTCTATGAATACACAGGGTCTCTTCTCCTTCCGCCACCTCCGGCCATTGCTTGGCGCGCTCGCGGCACTTGCGGCCATCGCGGATTGTAGTCGGGCGGCTTCGGCACCGTCCGGCGGTGCAAAGGGAGAGAAGCGATTTGTCGTCGATCGTGCGGGCGCCACGCCGGCGCCAATCGTGGCGATTGCGAACGTGGCCTTTCCGATCCTGACGAGATTTCCCGACGGCGCGATCGGCGCGGTGGTGTTCAACCAGCCGAGCCACGGCCGGCTGCCGGCGGACATCGACTGCTGGGTGAGCGAAGACGAAGGTCGTTCGTGGAAAAAGCGGGGCGTGGCCGCGCCGCGCGACGGACCGAACACCAACCGTATGAGCAAATCGATCGGCATCGCCGCCAACGGCGATCTCGTCGTCGTCTCGGGCGGATGGACGCTGATCGAGGAGAAGAACTCGTTCGGCTCGATCAACGTCGACTGGCACCTGGCCCCGTATGTGTCGCGTTCGACCGATGTCGGCCGCACGTGGGTGGTCGATCGCAAGGGATTTCCCGAGCACGCGCCGGATGGCCAGCACTACAACCCGAACGGTTCAATCCTGCGCGGCAAGGACGGCACGTTGCGCATGACGGCGTATACCACGCCCGTGCGTCGCGGAACGCCCGTGAAGAACCGCCGGCTCTATGTGCTGCGCAGCACGGACGACGGTCGCACGTGGGGCGACCCGCGGGAAATCGATCCCAACGCGAACTATGACGAGACCTATCTTTGGACGGACGGCAACGGCTGGTGGCTCGCCGCCGCGCGGCACAATCGGCTCGAACTCTACGAGTCGACCGACGACGGCAACTCCTGGACCCACATCCGTCACCTGACGGAACCGCAGGGAATTCCCGGTCAAATCCTGCGCCTGCAGGACGGACGGCTGCTATTGATGAACGGCGATCGCACGCCCGGCGACGAGCGCGTCGAAGTCCGCGTGAGCTCTGATCGTGGCCGCAATTGGACGCCCCCCGCGCGGATTGTCGAGTTCATCGACTTCGACGGCGGTTATCCCTCGAGCGTCCAGTTGAAAGATGGCCGCGTGCTGACCGCGTATTATGCGCGAAAAACGCGCTACCACGACGGCTATCACATGGGTACCGTCATCTGGGACCCGGCAAGGACGTTTCCAAGCGAGTGAAAGCGGAGGCATCGGACTTGATTAACAAAAGACTCGGCCAAGCCCTAATGCTCGGAGCTGGCGTCATCGGCCGCGCGCTTGCAGCGGACGGGTCGCCCGCGAAGGCGCCGGAAACGCCCCCCGAGTATTCAGTGTTCGCATACCTTCAGCGCCAGTTGGCGGAAAATCCACCGCGGTTGCAGGTCCCGGGCAACGCCACGGCGGTGAGGGCATGGCAGCAAGAGATGGGAAGTCGACTTGCACAAATTCTCGGCCTCGACGTTTCGAAGCCCGTGCCTCTGCGACCGCGCGTGATCGCGACGTATCAGAGATACGGGTACAAACTGGAACACGTGGTCTTTTCCAGTGAGATCGGGGCGGACGTTCCGGCGTATGTGCTCATCCCGGACGGAGTCGATCGAGACCATCGCGGTCCCGCCGTGCTTTGTCTTCAGGGCGTGGTCCCGGGGGGAAAGGATGAACTGGCTGGAGAGATGGAACACAACCCCGCTGCGGCGGCCGGCATCAAGCGGTTCCATGATGATTTCGCGCGTCAATTTGCGCGGGCGGGACTGGTGGCGCTTGCGATCGACCTGCGCTTCGATGGGGAGCGCGCCTACCACAGCGCGCAGGATCCATTCGGCCTGAATGAGCGGCTGCCGGCGATCGCGCTCGCCACCAAGTACGCTCAGATGAACGGCCAGAGTTTCTTCGGGCTGAACTTGTTCGATGCACGGCGCGCTTTGGATTACCTCGAGACGCGGCCGGAGATCGTGCCAGGTGCTATTGGCTGTGCGGGATTTTCGCTTGGGAGCACCCTGGCCGCATGGCTGGCAACCATCGATCGGCGGGTCGGAGCCGTGGCGCTCGAAGGAAGCTGGCCGTCATGGCGCCGCCTCGCACTACGCAGCCTGCAGGATGGCACCCATGTGCAAAATGGAAAACCCACGCACTGGATGGTCGCCTCCAGTTATCAATCCCTGCCCGGATTCTTGCGCGAGATGGATCTCAATCTGACGGTGGCGGCGGTGGCGCCCACGCCGATGATGCTGTCGTACGAAAGTGACACTCCTTGGGTCTATGCGGACCAAGCTGAAGCGGAGCGCGACATCCTTCCGGTTCGCCAAGCGTATGCCGCGTTTGGCGCGACGGAAAATCTGAAGGTAATGCACGTGAACGGCGGTCACTATTGGCGGCCCGAATCCATTGTGCCATGGATGACGGATCGGCTTCGTATCCTCGCTCGCGCAAGCCGATGAGCGCGCCTTCGCGGAGCCTGACGCCGCCGATGGGGACATTCCGATATTAGGTGACACAGCCTACGGCGTCACGAATTTAGGTTACCAGCAGGTTGCCAATCGAGAGGTTTTCTGAATCATTCTACGACGTTCTGGTGCACAGTAGTGCACTTTCCAATACACTAACCATCAACTAAGTCCGCAGTAGCTGCGTGACTTAGCTGGCCGGCGGAAAAAGGTTCGAATCCCACCCTCTCCGCCAGATCCCTGATTTGCAGGAGGTTGCGAGATGTCGTAGTCCCACCCTCTATATCGGCCTAAACTACGAGAGCCTCGCAAGTTATTTTTTGGGCAACGGTAGGTTGCCAGTTGGTGTGGCAACCTAACTTCTCAGGTTAGTCACTGGACGCATAAGGCAACTCCCCGCGGGAGTCGATTTCCCGGATGGAAAGATTATGACTTCCGGTAATTCCCCCCGATAGGAATCGCCGGGTCGTCGAAATAATTGTCGTCGATCGCGCAGGGCATCGAGAGCTCGAGGAGCAGCGATGGTTCGAGGCCGGTGAAGCGGTGGGGGCGTCCGGCCGGAATCGGCACCACGCGACCCGGATCGAGCATGGTGCTGTGCCCATCGCATTCGACTTCCAGCCGGCCCGCCACGAGGAAGAACGTCTCGTGTTTGGTCCGGTGGCGGTGCCGCGGGCAGGTCTGCCCGCCGAATACGAAGAGGTACTTTCCGCAATAGCCGGCCGCTGCTTCGTTCGCGATCCAGTATTCGATCAGGCCGTAATGCGAAAAATTGCCCAGCCCGAAGTCGAGCACGAGCGGTTCGACCGGCGGCAAGGCGATGTTCCAAGCCCGGATCTGCTCGCGGCAGCGCGCGAGCGCAATGTCGCGCGCCGGTCCGCTGACCGAGATGGCGAGGCCTTTGGCCAGTTCATCCATGCGCGAAGAGTAACTGCCGTTCACCGGCCGGCGACACCGTTGCGCCTCAGAATTCCGCGCGCATGCCCGCCGTGACAAGCGTGCCAAAATCCTGATAGCGGAACGGCCGGGCAAACGCGGGTGTCGTCGGCGCGTAGCGGTAGGTGCGCTTGGGCTGGCCATTGAGGTTGCTCGCACTCGCGTAGAGCGAGATGCGCTTGAAGACGCGCAGCTCGGCGTAGAGGTCGACCGTCGTTTTCGGCGCTATGTTTTGAAACGTGTCCGGCGGCGTCGCGGCGCTCACGGCGACGCGCGAGCCCTTGATTTCGCCGGCGTAGGCGATGTTGAGCTTCACCGCGAGGCCCTTGCGCACGTAGCTGCCGCCCCAGTTGATGTTGAGCGGCGAGAACGACGTGAAGTCCGTCGCGTTCGGCCCGCTTCGCTTCAGCATCGTGCCGTTGGCGAAAAGTTGGAACCCCTGCGCCCAGCCGGGCAGAAAATACAGCGCCTGCCGCCAGCTCAACTCGTAGCCCGTGATCGTGGCGTCGCCGATATTCTGTTTCGTGATGACCTCGTAGTTGAGATAGTCGTCCGACAGCCCGTATTCCGTCAGCAGCTCGAGGGTCGCCGGCATGCGCACGCCGCCGAAGAAGTCGCGGATGTCCTTGCGAAATACGCTCGCCGCGAGGACCGCGCCCTTCACGTTGTACGCCTCGAGGGAGAGATCGTAGTTGTTCGAGGTCCAGGGCTTCAACCCGGTGTTCACGAGAGTAATCGTCCGATTTGCCGCCGCGGCCTCTGGATCGGTCACGGTGATGCCGGGGATGATTTCCGTGAGCGCCGGCCGGCCGATGGTACGGGCGTAGGCGGCGCGGAGGACAAACGCGTCGGCGAACGTGTAGCTGGCGTTGAGGCTCGGGTAGTAGCCGTCGTAGTGGCGCTTCGCGACGGCACCGCGCTCGCGGAACTGGAGCTGTGCCGCGGCGAGTGCGTTGGTTGTGACCGGAATTGGCCGGCCAGCGGCATCGCGGGGCAAATTTCCCGCGGCATCCTGCTGGTAGATCGCGCGCAGGTCATTCGACGGGCCGAAGCCCTCGTCCGCGGTGCGCTCGTAGCGCACGCCGCCGACCAGCCAAAGTTTGTTGTCCGCCAGCTTCAAATCCCCGCGCAGGTAACCGGCGGAAACCGTTTCCTCGAGCAGCGTGGAGTTCTGGACCCGCGAGGTGTATGCCGCGACGTCGTTCAAGGTGAACTGTTCCGGATGAGCCTTGAAGATCGAGTAGAGCTTTTCGGGACTGATGAAGTCGAAGCGCAGCGTCCCGCTGTACAGCCCGCGGTTGGAGTATTCGGGATCGATTGCGTCGAGATTGCGGACCAGGCGGCCGTTGGCTCCGGCCGGCGGGTTGAAGGCCCACGAGCGCGCCTCGCTCGTGTTGTCCTTCTTCTGGCGGTTGATGGAGACACCGGTCTTGAGCGCGAGCGGCAGCCGGCCCTCGAACTCGCGGCCGACGTTGGTGGTGAATTGCGTCACGTCGGCCCGGATACGGTTCGGCTGGCTCGTCGCCGCCGTGATGGCAAAATCATCGGCGTCGTAAGCGTCGATGCGCGCGCCGGTGCGGTCGGTGCCGGAGATGAGCGGCGCGCGGCCGTCGTAGATGCCGTCGAGCCGGTCGGCCCGCAGGATGAGGTTCTGTCGCTGCGGATTCGTAATCGCGCGGAAGAAGCCGTGCTCGAGGTCCACCCGCTCGTCCCAGCTCTTCGACAGGCTGCCGGTCGCGTCGAATTTCCACGTGGTGCCCGCGTGCTGAAACCGCACGGTCCCGAGATCCGTGCCACGGGTGCGGTCGCCCCAGGTGGGACTCTGCCGCAGCGTGTCGCCGCCCGCGGCCGCGCCCTGCGTGAACGTCGCGCCGCCAGTCGGGTTGGCGCCGAAGAGCGCGATGAAATCATTCTGGCGCGTGTCGGTGTCCTGCTGCACGTGCTGGTAGTTGAAGCGCAGCGAATTCGTCCGGCTCATCTTCCAGTCGATCGTCGCGGCGGCGAGCTGCCGCTCGATCACCTGGATGACGTGCTCGAGGTTCACGGTCGTCTGCGTCAGGCCGACGAGATTCCACGCCGGCTGGTGATACTCCATGTCGTAGTAACGCGTGCTGCCACTGAGGTTTAGGGTGAACGCGAACGACTGGTTCAGTGGCTGGGTGTAGGAGAGATCGTAACCGGGCTGGATCCGCTTGCGGTCCGTGCGCGTATCGGAGCCCGGCGTGTTCCAGGACGGTGGCTTCAGGCCGTCGAGCGAATTGTAGGTGAGATAGGTGTTGACGGTGATCTTCCGCTTCGGGCTGCTGAAACCGCTTTTGCCGATGATGTTCACGGCGCCGCCGACGGCGTTCGCGGGCATGTCGGGCGTCGGCACCTTGGTGATTTCCACCCGGTCGACATTCCCCGCCGCGCTCGTCGCGAGATCGAACGAGCGGTCCGCCGACGGCGAGCCGATTTCCGCGCCGTCGAGCATGACGAGCGTCGCGTTCGGCGGCATGCCGCGAATCGAGAGGAGTTGCGCCGTCTGCGGTCCATAGGTGATCGAGAGCCCGGGCGTGTACTTGAGGTATTCGCCGATGTTGCCGTCCGAGAGATTGCCGTACTCCTCGAAGGCGACAACGTTCTTGATATTCGGCGCCACCCGCTGCTCGTTGATCGCGCTGGCCTGGGCACTGAGTTCCTTGGCTTCGACGACGTACGCGTCGAGCCGCACGATTTCCTTGTCGGAGCCGGGCGTGCTGCGGCCGAGGGCCAAGTCGAAATTCTGCTGCACGACGCGGCCCCCGGCAACGCTCACCGTTGCGCTCGTGGCTCCCAGCCCCGAGTAGGTGACCCGCACGACCACGGCGCCTGCCGCGACGTTCGCGAGCCGGTACTCGCCCTCGGGATTGGTGAACGTCTCCAGCGTCGTGCCATCGATCGCGACGCGCGCATTGTTCACGTAGGCGCCGGTCGCGATGTTTTGCACGCGCCCTTCAATCGTGCCGGTTCCGGCCTGCGCCTGCAGCGCACAGGGCGCGGCGAACGCCGTCAGCAGCAACGACAGGAAGAAGCGCAAGCGGGAGGTCGGGTGAGTTCGCATGGTGAGGGGAGTGGACGAAAAGCACGGGATTTTCTTTTCGAATCATCCACGATGCGCGGGCGCGCGGCCGGCCCCGAGCCGTTAGTGGTGGTCATAGTTTATGACCAAGCCTGGGAGCGCCGGCGCGCCCTACTCACCGCGAAATCGCCTTCACCGTCCCGCCCGGCACGAAATTCGGGATCATCAGGTGCGGTTCCGGGGCGAGGTCACCGCGGCTCACCAGCTTCAGCATCAGGCGCGAGAGCCGGTGCACGAAGGCTCCCGGCTCGAGTCGGTAGTGCCCGATCGCCGGATCGACCGAGTCGAAGAGGAAATCCTGATCGCGCGCGATGAGCGACACCGCGTCCGGCACCGAGCGGCCGTGCTTGAGGAGGTAAATGATGACCGCGAAGACCGCCCAGGGCCGGGCGACGAGCAGGGCGGTGGGCGGGCGCGAGGTGCGGAAAAGCGCGTCGAGCTTCGCCGTGATGTTTTGCGCGGTCCCATTGTGCCGGACGATGAGCGCGCGCACGTCTCCCTTGACCGCGTGCTGCCGCGCGCCCTCGCGAAAGCCCTCCTCGCTGGCGAGATCGCCGGCAAAGCCCGAGTTTTGCAGCACCAGCGCGAGATCGCGATGGCCCTTGCCGAGAAAAACGCCCGCGGCGTGGCGGCACACGGAACGAAAATCGACGTCGAGCGACGGCAGCGCGACGGCTTCATGGCATGAGCCCACCACCAGCGCGGGCAGCGAGCGGCCAGCGAACCAGCGCTGCACCTCCTTGCTCACCGTGATCAGCACGCAACAGAAAACGGGGTTCGCGCGCACGAAGGTCTTCAGGGTGCGCAACTGCGCGCGGCCGCCAACCGGCGGGCAGACCACCATCTCCGTGACGAAGCCATGCTCCGCCAGGTGCGCCCGCAGTTCGCTGATGCCCTGGTAGGCGTTTTGGGTCATCTGCGCGAGCGGTTCCTGCGTGATAAGCCCGACGAGCCGTTTCTGCGGCGCACGCGCCGTCGAGCGCCGCCGCAACAGGCGGTTGCGACGCCCATGGTGGATTTCCAGCAGGCCTTCCTTCGCGAGGATCTGTAGGGCGGTGCGGACGGTGGGGCGGCTGACCTGCAGGTATTCGCACAGCCGGCGCTCGCTGGGCAGGTGATGCTTCCACAGGCCATTCTCGATCGCCTTGCGGATGGCCGCGGCCGCCTGCGCGGACAGCGTCATCGGCTTCGGCAGATCGAATATACCCTGCGAGGTGCTCATAAAAATTTACCAGTAGATCGGGCTAGTTTCGCCGCCCCTTAGTTCAGATGGTCGGTGCCGTGAAACAACCTCTATCCGTGCAGCTCTGGTCGGCCGCGCCGACGCCGCTCACAGCCGAGTTGAAAGTCGACGAGGCCTCGCTCGAACGGATGATTGAGGGCGCGGTGACGGATGGGTTGACCGGGCTTTTCCTCGCCGGCACCTGCGGCGAAGGCCCGTGGCTGCCCAATCGCGAGCGGCGCCGACTCGTGCAGTCCGCGGTGACGATGGCGTGCGGTCGCCTGCGCATCGCGGCGCAGGTGTCGGACAACTCGGCCGCGCGGATCCTCGACAACATTGCCGACATGGCCGCAGCCGGCGCGGACTGCGCGATGATTTCGCATCCAACTTCGATGATGAACGTGACACCGGAGCGCGTCTTCGCGCTGTTCGCGGACGCGACGGCCGCGAGCCCGCTACCGGTGGGGATCTACGACTGGGGCACGCGCCGGCCGTTCTGCATCCCGGAAGAAAGATTGAAGCAGGTCTACCTGCTGCCGAACGTCTCCCTCGTGAAGGACAGTTCCACCTCGCCGGAGCGCCGGGCTATTGCGCTGGCCGCGCGGAAGGAAAAGCCATCGCTGGTCCTGCTGAACGGCGACGAGTTCCGCTGCATCGAGTACCTCGCGGCCGGCTACAACGGCTGCATGTTCGGCGGCGCGATCGCGGTCGCGCCCTATATGCGGCAAATCGCGGAGCTGCTTGCGGCGGGCCAGCGTGCCGAGGCCGCCGAAGTCGAGCGCGCGATGAAGAACGTCCTCTACGGCATCTACGGCGGCGAGTCGATCGCGTGCTGGCTCACTGGCCTGAAACACTACCTCGTGTGCAAAGGTCTCTTCGCGTCATCCGCGAGTTTCCTCGGGTATCCGCTGACGGAGGCCTGCCGGGGATTCATCGAGCGCCACGCGGCGGAAGGGGCGTTGGTAAATGGCTGACGAGCCCAAGAACCGCCCGGCGTTGGTGGCCCGGCCCGGGGAAGCTGGGGAATCGAATCGGGGCAGTCCTTCGTTTCCCGCCTCTGGCGAAGCGGATCACCGTCGCTTTCGCCGCCTCGCGGCACTTCTGATTCCGCTGGTGGCGGCGCATCTCGCCGCCGATGAGGTCACGCCCACGAACGGCCTCAGTGCGCAGTTCGACCTCGCGATTAACGGACACCGCTGCGCCGCCGGCGAGGCCGGCTGGCCGATTGCGGCGGGCCGGAGCAACGTGCTGACGATTCGTGCGCGACAGCCGCCGAGGGCCCGGCCGGTCAACGTCACGCTGCGCCGGATACAGCCGGACGGGCGCGAGAGCCGCGAGACAGCGCGGCTGACGCCCGCCGCGCCGTCGGCGGGATTGGAGCTCGGGCTGTTCGCCGTTCCGGCCGCCTTCGCTTTCGAAGCGGGCGTCGTGTATCGGCGCGGGAGTCGCTTCGAGCTGGAGATCCGCACCGAGGCCGCGGGCGTGCCGCTCGAAGTACTGCGCTTCCACCAGACGATCGATGCGGCGAACGAGCATGAGCTGCTCGCGCCTGGCGCGCCGGAGCGCGTCGTGCATTTTGGCGGGCTGCCGCGGCCGGCGCGACCGATGGATCCGCCCGTACAACTTTCGCTGGCGGAGGACGTGTTGGAAAATCCGGACGCGGTGCGAGTGGCCTACCGCCTGCGCCCAGGCGATGAAATCGCGAGCCTCTCCGGCCGACTGCGCGTGAGCGCAGAGGGCAGCGATCGCACGTTGTTCGACGCGCGCGTCGAGGTGCGGTCGAAGAGCGCGGAACAGGTCCTCGCCGTGCAGCGCTGGCCCGCCGGCCGCTATCGCATCGAATTGCGGCCGGAGGTCGCGGGCGTCGCCGATCACGAAGGGCCGGTCATCACGTACCGGCGAACCGCTACGGCGGCGCAGGCCGTGCGTCTCTCGCCGCTCGCCCCCTGGGCTTTCGAGCGCGACGCCGGGCGGCCCGAGCTGGTCATCGATGATTTTCGCGCCGCGCTGTTGGCAGCATCCGCCGGCTTGCCGGAAAACGGTACGTGGACGTGGCGCGAGACCGGCAGCGGCCGCGTGTCGCTCGTCACGACCACCGACGACTGGCAACGTCCGCCCGTCGTCCTGCGCCCGCACTTGCGCGGCACCTACGCGGTCTTCGCGACAACCGAGAACGGCCACGCCTACGTGCGCGTCGGCCGGAGCGGCGTGATCCGCGGCGTGCTGGGGGAGCCGACGTTTGTCGACGCCGCGGATCTCACGGGTGAGGACGTGGCAATTCTCCCGGCGGCGGTGACGGGGTCGGGTCTGCGCCAGTTGCGTTTTGTGCCCGTGACGGCCGCGTCGGTCGCGCGCGTGCGCGAGCAAACGAAGCGCCCGCCAACTCCGTTGCGCGCGGTGGCGGATTGGGGCACGTATTTTTTCCCGCCGCCCTCGCATCATTCGGCCGGCGGCCGGCTCGGCGCCGACCAACTCGATGCACTCCTGCGCGGCCACGCGGAAATTGGCCTGAGCAGCATCGGCTGGACCGCGGGACGGAGCTGGGTCGAGTACCACAGTCGCCTGCCCAACACCACCCGCTTCCCGGCGGTTCCGCTGGAGAACCTCGATCCCGAAATTCGGCGCACCTACGCGGGGCGCGCCTTCATGATCGAGACGCTGGATCCGTTGGCGCAGGTGCTCGCGCATCGGACCGAGCACCAACTCGAAATCCTCCCGCTGCTCGCGATGCAGCGACATTACGGGGCGGACGCCTACGGCGGCATCTTCCGTTCGGCGTGGTTCGGTGCGCACCCGGAGTGGTGGCGCTGGAATAAGGGGGCGAAGCGCGGCTCGGACGGCGCCGCGTGTTTCTATTTCCCGGAGGTGCGGAAGGAGCGCGTCGACATCCTGTGCGAGGTGGCCGAGCGCAGCCCCGATGGCCTGGTCGTCGACTGGTGCCGGCAGGTGCCGATCGCCCTCTACCATCCAAAGATGGTGGCCGAGTATCGGGCGAAGACGGGCGTCGACCCGTTGAAAATCGATGCCTCACAGGAGCGCGAATACCGCGCGTGGATCGCGTGGCGGGCTGGCTTCGTCACCGAGACGCTGCGCGAGCTCCGTGCACGGCTCGAGCCCATCCGGCGCGCCACCGGACGACCGATCCCGGTGGCGGTGCGGGTGCCGTCGAAGGGGTTTTTCTACAATCTCGCGCAGGGCCTCGATGTGGAGACGTGGTGCCGCGAGCAGCTCATCGCGCAGATTCAGCTCGACCCGCTGGAGGACTGCGGCTGGCGCGGCGAGCCCCACGAGGTAAGGCCCTACGTGGAGCTGGGGCGGCGCGGCGGTGTGCCGGTTTATGGCGGCGTCAATGGCAACACGTTCTGGAATTATCCGGCGCTGCTGCGGCGCGCCCTCGGGCTGATCGAGGCAGGGGTGGCCGGGATCGAGCTCTACGAGTCGAGCAACTTCGCGACCTGCTCGCCCGAGCGCTGGTTGGTGCCATTGCTCGGTGACGCGCCGCGGCTCAAGGCATTTCTCGCCGAGTCGAATCTCGACGCGTGTTTTCCGATCTATTCGCGCGACGCGTGCACCGGGTACGACAACCACTCCTTCCGCGGCAACTGGTCGGTGGACGGGCTGGGCGGGAATTCGCTGTAGCAGCAACGCCCCCGACGCCATGACGGATCGCCGAACCTGCCTCGCCGCCTTCTCCCTGTTCGCTTTGGTTGCCACCGCTCCTGCCCGCGCTGCCGACCGTCTCCTCCTCGAGGCCGAGGCGTTTGAACAGCGCGGTGGTTGGTCCTTGGATACACAGTTCATCGACCTGATGGGCTCGCCATATCTGCTCGCGCACGGGCTGGGCGAGCCGGTCGCCGACGCCACGACGCCCGCGCAGTTCCCCGGGGCAGGCACATACCGCGTGTGGGTGCGCACCAAGGATTGGGTCGCGCCGTGGAAGGCGCCCGGCACCCCGGGGAAATTCCAGGTGCTGGTCGCGGGTGCGCCGCTTACGGAAACCTTCGGCACGAAGGGCGCCGCGTGGTTCTGGCACGACGGTGGCACGGTGAAGATTTCCGCCCCGCGCACCACGGTCGCGCTGCACGACCTGACCGGTTTCGACGGGCGATGCGACGCAGTTTACTTCACGAGCGATTTGGCCGAGGTGCCGCCCAACGACTCGGCGCCGCTCTCCGCCTGGCGCAAGCAGCGGCTCGACCTCCCGGCCGCGCCCGAGGACATGGGCGAGTTCGACCTCGTCGTGGTCGGCGGCGGCTACGGGGGGCTGGGTAGCGCGCTGTCCGCTGCGCGCATGGGTCTCAAGGTCGCGCTGATCCAGAATCGCCCCGTGCTCGGCGGCAACGGCAGCTCGGAGGTACGCGTGTGGTCGATGGGCTTCATTCGCCGCGGCAAGTACCCGCACATCGGCGAGATCGTAGAGGAGTTCGCCGACCATGCAAAAAACTCGCCCGGCCTCGCCGAGGAGTTCGGCGACGCGCAGAAGGAGGCGCTCGTGCGGGCCGAGCCGAACATCCGGCTCTTGCTCAACGAGCACGTTTACGCGGCCGCGACCGCAAACAGTCGCATCGTGTCCGTCACGTCCCTCAACACCTCGACCGGCCGCGAGCGGCGTTTCCGTGGACGCTTCTTCGCCGACTGCACCGGGCACGGCAACCTCGCGCACCTCGCGGGCGCACGCACCGAAATCGAACTGAAGGACCTGCTCGGCATGAGCAATATGTGGTACTTCCGCGATGCGCCCACGCCGCAGGCGTTTCCCGAAACGCCGTGGGCGCTCGATCTGACGATGGACGACTTTCCGTACCCGCGCACGGGCAAGGGCGAGATGAAGGACCGCAAGAAGGGCGAATGGTTTTGGGAGAGCGGCTTCAACCAGCATCCCATCGACGACCTCGAGCTCATTCGCGACTGGAACCTGCGCGCCGTATTCGGAGCCTTCAACGCGCTCAAGAATCGCGAAGGCAAGGCCGAGCACGCGCTGGCAAAACTCGAGTGGGTCGCATACGTCGGCGGCCCGCGCGAGTCCCGGCGCATCATCGGTGATGTCGTCCTCACGCACGAGGACATCGTGACGAAGCGCGCCTTCCCCGACGGCTGCGTGCCCAGCACGTGGAGCATCGACCTGCACTTCGCGAAGGAGGAGTACGCAAAGAAGTTTCCCGACAATCCGTTCATCTCCGTAGCCGAGCACGACCGGCGGATCGACCCGCAGTACGGATACCCAATTCCCTACCGGTGTCTTTACTCCGTGAACATCGCCAACCTCTTCATGGCGGGCCGCGACATCAGCGTGACCGACGAGGCGCTGGGTACCGTGCGTGTCATGCGGACGATCGGTATGATGGGAGAGGTCGTGGGGAAGGCGGCCGCTGTCGCCACGAAGCATCAGTGCGCGCCGCGGGACGTGTACGCGCTGTATTGGTCGGAGCTGGACGCGCTGCTCAAGCTGCCGGGGCGGGCGCGTCGGGCGGCGGATTATTCTTTCGAACTGGTCGGAGCCGCGCCCGGGCCGGTCGACGATACGGGCGGCCGCGGCGGCGTCGTGGCGCTGGATTCGCTCAAAGGCATCGTGATCGACAATCGCGACGCGAAACTCACCGGCAAGTGGGCCACGCGCTCTTCGCTCGATCGCGTGGGTCCGGACTATGCCTACGGGCGCGGGCCGGACACGAAGGCGACTTTCGCGTTCACGGTGCCAGCAGATGGCTGGTATGAAGTGCGCTTCTCGAGCCCGCCGCACGACAGCCGTGCCAGCAACACGCCAATCACGGTGCACCACGCCGGGGGCGACACGAGAATTATGCTCAACCAGAAGAAGCCGCCTGTGATCGACGAGCACTGGGTCGTGCTCGGTCGGTTCCGTTTTGTCACGGGAAGCCCCGGCGCGGTCGAAGTGAATGCCGAGCACGTCGATGGCCCCGCCCACATCGATGCGGTGAATGTGATTCCGGTCCCGTAGTCGGCCGTGGTTGTGGCTGGGTGAGCGCGGCAGTATCACGCAGATAACCGCCGGTCTTCTCCGCGGCTGCCCATAAATCTCGCTGCAATTTTGCGACACCGATGCCGGTCGAAAAAGTACCAGGACAACGCGGATGATCGCAGACTCGCGGGTGCTTGATCAATTTGTCCTTGGAGAGGGCGGAGATTAGGTTGCCAGGAGGTTGCCAAACGAGAGGTTTTCTGAAACGTTCTACGGCGTTCTAGTGCACGGTAGTGCACTTTCCAATACACTAACCATCAACTAAGTCCGCGGTAACTGCGTGACTTAGCTGGCCGGCGGAAAAAGGTTCGAATCCCACCCTCTCCGCCAAACTCTTTGCCTTTCAGTTTTTTGTGAAAGCGATCTGATTTTTTGATCGTGCATCGAGATGCAGGCTCGTGCGCCCGCAACCATGTAAGATGAAGAGAAAGACAAAGGAGGGTAGGCACAGGTCCCACCCCTCCGGCAATTAATCACCATGTGTGCGGCAATCGCTATGGATCTAGCGAGCTCGGCTCGCGCGAAGCGCGACCGTCGCGCGCGCAAAGATTGACTCGGGATTCGATCGTTCCACGAACATCGTTTCATGAAACGCCTGCAGTTCGTCACGATGAGTGCAGTGGCAGCCGCTGCCGGCGTAGCGCGATCGACGGTTTCGAAAGGACTTCGTAACGATCCTGCACTCCCGGCAAAACGGTGCCTCGAAATTCAGCGAATCGCGCGCAAGCTCGGCTATCGTCCGAACCCCATGGTTGCGGTGCTGATGGCGCAAATGCGCTCGCGGCGGCGACGCACCGATCCGTGGCACATTGCCTGGATTGACCTCTGGCCCAAAGGAGAGAGCGCCGCCACCGCGCCCTTTTGGCGGCAATTGCTGGCCGGTGCGCGGAACCGAGCCACGGCGTTGGGCTACGGACTTGAAGTGCACCAGGTCGGCGAGGAGGGAATATCGCCTCGCCGACTGAGGCAGATTCTCTCTGCACGGGCCCAATGGGGATTGATTGTTCCACCGGTGCCGGAGCTGGTGAAACATTATGCATTCGATCTGCGCGGCTTCGCTGCGGTGACGATAGGAACGAGTCTACGTGATCCACCCATGCATCGGGTTTCCACGAATCATTACCAGGGTGCTCAACTCGCTTGCGAGAGAATGCGGGCAAAAGGATTCCGGCGGATCGGTCTAGCGCTCAGCCTCGCTGTGAGCGAACGCGTCGACGGCAAATGGTTCGGCGGGTATCTCGCCAGCCAGCTACACTGGCCGAAGTCCGACCGGGTCGCGCCGCTAATGAACACGCCGAACGATGCGGGGATATTCGAGAAATGGTTACGTCGCGAGCAGCCGGATGCCCTCCTCCTGGCGGAACCGCACGTGCTCGCGTGGCTGCCGACCGACCCAGCGCGTCGGCCGCCGATTGCATGGCTGACAGTGGAAACCGGCGCCCGCGGGGTGTGGGGCATCGACCATCAACCCGTGCGCACTGCGGCCGCCGCGGTCGACCTGGTCGTGGGCCAAATTCACCGGAACGAGCGTGGGGTTCCGGCCGCGCCCCAAACGGTTCTCCTTGACGGGACGTGGGTGGAGCTGTGAACGATTCGCGGCGACCGCAGGAAGTCGCACTCAGCGCAGGGTGTAGGATTCACCGACCACGGTCGGAAACTCGATCGTGGTGGTATCGATGTTCCGGGCGACAACCGTTTGCCCTCCGCTCGTAACCAGGAGGGGCCGCGAACTCCGGACTCTCAATGTCGTTCCCGCCCGGGAAACAATCACCGCCTGCTTCAATTGCGCGTTCGACCATTCGAAGGAGACATCGAACGCACCGCGTGCGCGCAATCCCTGCACTGAGCCGTTGCGCCAGGCGGCCGGCAATGCCGGTAAAAGGCGGATTTCGTCTTCATGACTTTGCAGCAACATTTCCGCGATGCTCGCCGTCACGCCCAGGTTGGCATCGATCTGGAAAGGATTGTAGTTGGCTCGGCCCGTTTTGAACCCGGCGAGGAGGTTCGGATGCATATGCCCCCCGATCAACTGTTCCAACTGGCCGAACGCCCGCTCCCCTTCGAGCAAGCGCGCCCAAATCGCCATGCGCCATGACAAGCTCCACGACTTCGCGCCGCGGTCCGTCCGCGCCTCAAGGGATTTCCGCGCCGCCTGCGCCAGTTCCGGAGTGCGACGCAGCGAGATTTCAGTGCCGGGATAAACGGCGAACAGGTGCGACGTGTGTTGATGATAGCGGTCGACCTCCGTGAAATCGCGGATCCACTCCTGCAACCGGCCATCGCGAGGATTGATCTGGAGGGGCGCGAGATTCTGCAGGGCCGCCTGGCAGCGCTCGCGGAAATCCGTGTCCAGTTTCAATGTCTCGCTGGCCGCGACGACTGCCGTGAGCAGTTCGTGAATGATTTCCAGGTCCATCGTCGCCGCGTACGTCAGGGCGGTGACTTCGCCGCCCGCTGGCCGAAAGCGATTCTCCGGCGAATAGGATGGGACGGTGACGAGTTTGCCCGGAAAGACCGTGCCAACGGGAGCCGTCACGAGAAAATCGAGGAGGAACTGCGCGGCCCCTTTCATCAGAGGATAGCCCTTCTGCCTTAAGAAGATTTCGTCGCGGCTGAAGAGATAGTGTTCCCACAGGTGCAGGGCGAGCCATGCGCCGCCCATTGGCCACACGCCCGCCGGGCCGTCTGCCGGCGCGGTCATACCAAAGGGATCAGTCAAATGGTGCACCACCCAGCCATCCGCGTGATACATGCTTTGGGCGGTGTGGTGGCCGGTTTTCGCCAACAGGCCAATGAGGTCGAACAACGGTTCCTGGAACTCCGCGAGATTGGCCACCTCCGCGGGCCAATAGTTCATCTGGAGATTTATGTTCGTGTGAAAGTCGCTGTTCCACGGTGGCTGCATTTCCGCGTTCCAGATTCCCTGCAAGTTTGCGGGCAGCGTGCCCGGCCGCGAACTTCCCATGAGGAGATATCGGCCATATTGGAATACCAGGGCCGCCAGTTCCGGGTCGGGCGCCCCGTGCAAGCGGCGGGAAATCCGTTCATCCGTGGGCGCCGATCGCAGTGCGGGATCGGAGGCGCCGAGTTCGAGCCTGACGCGTCGGAAAATCGTTTGATAATCACGCAGGTGATCCCGTCGCAATTCCACGAGCGATTTTCGGGCGGCGGCGGCGAGCAGGCGCTCGCATGTTCGCTCGGGTTCCCCGCCGCGAAGATCGGAGGCGCCGCAGACGAGCAGCACGACCGAGCTCGCTTTTTCGATCATCAGTTTGCCGTCGGCTTCGTGGATCCTCCCTCCCTCCGCCAACGCGCGGACCCGCCCGACGAAGCGGGTCGAGGGAACCGGCTTCGAATCGTTCCCATACTGCGACATCAATTGACCCGTGAGCACGAGGGCGCCCGGCTCGAGCCGCGTGGTGGCGTCCTTTTCCCGCGTCAGACTCAGCGCGAGACTGATCGCGTCCGGATGATCGGATGAAAAAGAAAGGACAATCACGCCGTCCGCCGCGGACGCGAAATACTCCCGCGTGAATTGAACCCCGTCCGCCGAGTAGCGAACGGAGATGATTCCGGAATCCAAATCCAGTGCGCGCTGGTAGTCCGTCGCGTGGACGACGCCCGGCAGGTCAATCGCGAGATCGCCGAGCGGTTGATAGGGCAGGATGCGCGAAGGCGTGGCGATGATGTCTTCCTCCACGATTGGAATTGCGGCGCTGCCCTGGTCAGCAAACAGCAGTGGGCGGATCTTCAGCAGTCCCTCGTAGGCTTTGGGATTCTCGACGGGCGGCCGCGGGTGACCGACCCAGATCGATTCTTCATTCAACTGGATCAGTTCGCGCCCGACACTCCCGAACGTCATGGCGCCGAGCCGCCCGTTGCCGATGGGCAGTGCTTCGTTCCATGTGCGGGCCGGCTGGCGGTACCAAAGGTTGAGCCGCCCTTCGGGGGCCTGTTCTGCTCCCGCCACCGTCGCAGAATCCAAGTGCGTTTCTTCCGCTCGATGGGTCGGGGGCGTCGAAGGTACAAACGCCGCCCGCATCGGCGCCGCGATGGCCAAGACGACGGGCAGGCAAATTCGGATCAATCGTCGGCGAGTCACGCACATGAGCCATGTCCATGCCAAATATCGTGTAAGCAGTGATGTTATGGGCATCGTTTCACGCCGTTGAAATGCCAGCGGGTCTCTCCCACGACATCATGGAGCGGGCAGTATTTGTACGGCGTCGATTTGCACGATGCCGTTGGCGGACGTGGCATCGACTTCGAGCTCCGCGACTTGGTGGGCGGCGCAGCGATGAAATCCGAGGGAAATCCAGCGATCTCCATCCGGCGGCGCGACGCGTTGATTGATCCAGAATGTCCTCGCCCCGTCGGCGCTGCGCACCGTGACGGCCGTGTTCGTCGCGCGGCTGTCCGCGGGCGCCGTGGCAAAACGCACTTCGTAGCGACCATCGGCCGGGACGGAAAACTGGAACGTCGCCGTCGTGCCCGGTCCGCTCCCGTAGGCATAGTCGGGACCAACGTGGTCGAGCGAAAATGCCGACGTCCATTTGCCGGTGAGCTTCGCCACCCGGTTGTCGATGACGATTCCCTTCAGCGTGGCGGGATCGAGGCCGCTGCCGCGACCGCCGGAGTCGTCAACGGCAGCGGGGGCCGCCCCAGGGATGTCGAACGTTCCATCCAAGCCACGTCGTGCGCGCCCGGGAAGTTGGAGCAATGCATCCATTTCGGACCAGTAGAGGTGATACACCTCTCGCGGCGTGCACTGGCGCTGAATCGCGATCGACGCTGCCTTACCCACCACCTCGCCCATCATGCCGATCGTCTTCATCACCCGGACGGTGCCCAATGCCTCGTCGGTCACGCTGATATCACGCCCCGCCATGAAGAGATTGGCGACGTTGACCGAGTAAAGACAGCGATAAGGAATCGGATATCCATATTGTCGGTCGACCCGCGAGTCATGCTGTGCAACCGAGATGAACGGATTGTCAGGAAATCTCTTCGCGTATTCTGCGCGCGCGAAGTGCAGATCGATGCTCCACGTACTCGGCACGCAGCCGTCGGGAAATTGCTTCTTCGTGACGATGTCCTCGTGCGTCAGCATGACGTCTCCCACAATCCGGCGTGATTCGCGTGTTCCCCCAATATACGCCACCCAGTCGAGCTTGGCATTGGCATGTTCGGCTTTGCCCTCGCGATTCTTCATGGCGTTGAACGCCCCGAACACGGCCCGCAGATTCCAGTCACGAATTCGCTCGAGATCGTTGATCGGATGTTGATTGAAGCCGCTCTCCCAAAACCATTCGCCCTTGCCCCACTTGCCCGAGTTCAATCCCGTTCCCGTGCCCTGCTTGGGATAAGGAAAGTCGTCCATCGTCAGATCCAGTGCCCACGGCGTTTCCGGGAAAGATTGCGGGGAGGGCGCATTGCTCCAGACCCACATGTTGCTCATGCCGAGGAGATCCTTCAGCTCGATCTCGTATTTGGCGCCGGCGAGATACGCGAGGTTCCCATGGCCGGTGCAATCGACGAAGAACTTGCCCCGGAATCTTTTTTCCCGGCTAGTTTGGGTCCCGAGCGAGGTGACCGCGATGATTCGGCCCTGGTCCGTCTCGGCCGAATACACGTGTTCGTTCAGGAAGAGCGCGATGTTGGGTTCGCGCCGGATGATCTGCTCCTTTTCCACGTCGCCAAATTCCTCGGCCTGACCGGGCGAATTTCGCGCTTTGTCCGCGAATTCCTCGACCATTTCGCCGATGTGCGGGTATTTGCCACGCCGAATGAGTCCCATGGCCCAAACCCGCACCTCCGAGCTGCCGTTCCCGCCGAGTACAGGACGGTCTTGAATCAACGCGACCCGGAGTCCCATGCGTGCGGCGGAGATCGCACTGCCCATGCCGCCGTAGCCGCCGCCCACCACGACCAAATCGAACTCGCCCATGTTTTCCGGTTCGGCGGGGAGCTGCAGCACCTGTTTACGCCAGGTCGTGAGGGGCGCGGATTCATTGGGCGGGATGTCACGGAGATCAGTCGTAAAATAAATGGCGTCGCAGCGGCCGTCGAAACCCGTCCGATCACGAAGCGTGAGCGTGACCTGCGCGGCCGTGACCTCGATCGTGCCACCGTCTTGCCAGAACCACGTCGGGCTCTGGGTGCCGAATTCAGTGGCCAACGGAATGCCGTTTACGAGCAGTTGAAATTTCCCCGGCGTTCCCGACCCGCCCCAGACCGCGACCCAGTCCTTTGTGCGGACCCAGACGTGATACGTGCCGGTTGCGGGAAACGTGACCTCAGTGATCGCGTCGGTCACCGGTTTGCCCAAGCCGTGAGCCAAGAGATACGGCGAACCCATCAGATCGATGAATTGCGTGTCGAGCGACCACCCGCCCCTTTGTTGAAAGCTCTCGGCTTCGACGAGCAGGCGGTCACCGCCGAGCGCCGACCCGATCGAAAGGGCCAAGCACCCAAGGAGAGAACAAAAATATTTCATCATCCCCAGCAGGCCGGATTCAACTGCGCGATTGCCAGCGTTAGCGAAGCGTGGGCGCTCTAACGAGGTTAGAACCGATATTCGGCGGACAGGCGATACGACGTTGGGTCAGCCAGTGTGATCGAACTAACGTAATATTGCTCTTTGAAGAGATTCGAAACGAGAAGATTGTAGCTCACTGGCCGGCCGAACAACGTCGTTCTGTAACCGACGCGCGCGTTAACGACGACGCGCGGATCGAGGAAGAATGGATCGGTCGTCTCGAACGCCTTGGCCTGGCTGCGGTACGAGATCGCGGCGCCAGTCGACAGCCCCTTCAGCCGCCCTTCGGTTATCTGGTATGAGGTGTTGAGATTCCACGAGTGAGTTGGGCAGCGCGGCAACGCCCGGCCGACGATGGCGGGACTCGCCGGATTCTTCGTCACGCGCGCATCGGTATAGGTGTAGCCTCCCACCACCTGAAAATTCTTTGTCACGTTGGCGGAAAGACGGCACTCGGCCCCGTCCGCTTCGCTCTCGCCCGTCTGCTCCTCGTACGAGTAGGCGCCGAGAGCATCGACCGCGCTGATCGCCTGGCGACTGTTGAGGCTGACATTGCGAAACCACGTCGCCATTCCACTGTAGCGACCGTCGCCAAAGTCATATTTGATGCCGACGTCAAGGCCCTTCGCGATGAGGGGATCGAAGGGAGTCATCGACCGATCCTTGTTCACGCGCAGCGAGGTGATTTGGCGGAAAGACTCCGAGTAGTTCACGAAAACGCCCAATGGGCGCGTCACCCTGAATACTGCGCCGGCCTGCGGTGTCCACTTGCTCTGCGTGAGATTCGTGGCGGCGTTGGTTATGTAATTCTTCGACCACACGTCGATGTCGGAATAGTTGACTCCCCCGAGAAACATAAACCGCTCGTCGAAAAGCGAGAGAGCATCGACCAGGTAATACTTGTTCTCCCAAAATTTTGCGCCGCTATAGCTGCTGAGTCGCAAGGCTGTTCTCCCGGGGACCGTCCGATTCCACGTCGTCGGATCGGCGAGGTTCCAGTTCGGCGGATTCGGCACGCCGACGCCGGCACTCACCCCCGAGGCGGTGGCTTCCGCCTCGCTGCGCGACGCAGTGTATTCCCAGCCGGCAACCACGCGGGTATAGTGATGCCGGCCAAAATCGAACCGCCCGGCGAGATTCAGCGTGTTGGCGAACTTGCGTCCATTCGCGTAGGCTCCGCTCAGTGAGCGGGAGAATTGCAGATTGGTCGGCGTAAACGTCGTGATCGACGTGGCCCCCGCCTCGACGGTATCCAGCCGATTTCCCGTAACGCCGGCCTGATCGCGGATGATGATCCGATCCGTGAGCGCATGCTCGATGGTCGCCGTGTAGATATAATTTCCGAGATTGGTGCCGAGGCCGGGCCCCATTCCATTCCAGGTCCGGGGAATCATATCGGCGAATTTCACGACGTTCTTGGTGCGATCCGCATAGCGGGGCCAGTTGGACACCCCTGTCGCATGCACATCGACCCGTTCGTAATCGAACATCACGGACGAGCCCTTCAATGGCTCCCACTTGATCACCGGCGCGACGAACATCTTTTCCTCCTGGTCAAAGTCACGGTAGCCGTCGCGGTTGAGATAGGACGCATCGACGCGATACGTGACGGTCTTCGAAGCATTCAATGGTCCCGTCGTGCCGAGCTGAGCGCGATAGTAATCCCACGAACCGAGATCGAGCTTCATGTCGCTGCTGGCTTTCGCCGACGGCTGCTTGGTCACCATATTGACCACGCCGCCGGGGTCTAGTTGGCCGTAGAGCACAGACGCCGGGCCGTTGACGACCTCGACGCGCGAGAGGTTGGCGGAGTCGTAACTGCGGAAATTGGTGTTTCCGTTGCGCGCCCGATTAAACGTCGTGAAACCGCGGACCGTGTAGCTGTCGTCCAACCGGGTGGCGGGACGCTGCGACGTCGTGATACCGGAGGACAGCCCCATGATTTCGTAGGCCTCGGTGAGGCCATAGTCCTTGAAGAGTTGTTCGGTGATGACGTCGATCGACATCGGAATGTTCTTCAGCTCCGTGGCGATTTTTGTCGCGCTGATCGAATTCGTGGCGGCGTAGCCGGTCTCCGCAGCTTCGGTTACGGTGAATGCCGGCAACAAGACGTTCTCCTCCGCCGGCGAGGCGGAAGAACTCGGAACCTGGGCACGGGCGAAAGGAAAAACAAAGAGCAGAAAAATCAACGCAAGGAGCGGCCGTTGCGACGAGGGGTGAAGGTAACAGAGGTGCATGGGTGAAGGTCGACGAGGGTGGCTGGAAAACGACTTTTCGATGCGGCTGGAAGAGACACGCAAGTTATCGGCTGACACGAGCTGACACCTATGAACATCGTTTCATGCGAACGCGCAGATCCCCGTGCGAATCGGCCGCGAAACGATGTTCACGCGCTTCTGATCGCAGGGGAGCACGTGTTTGATCACGGTGCTTCGACCGCGTTCGAAGTCGCGGACCGAAGGCCCCATCTAGCGAAACCTGATGTAGAGAATCACCATCGCGATGAAAACCACCGCGGAAAGTCGCTTGTAGTTGCCGAAGCCACTCCACCCGGGCGAGGTCAGTGCCTGCCAGGGCGTGGTCCAGTGCAACTTTTCCGGATCGGTGCCAGGCTCTTTTGGCATCGCCCCAGTGAGGCCCACTTGGAGCGTGATACAGCCGATGCACAGATAAAACGCCATCATCATGAAAGGCGTGGCCGAGAAAAAATCGGGCGACCAGGCCATCGCCTCGGGCTGCCATTTTCGCAGCACCTTCAGCGCGTAGACGAAGGCCCCGGCAGCGGAGCCGATCCACATGGTCCACTTGGCGCCGCGGGCTGATGCCGCCGGCCAAAAAATGCCCAGCACGAAGACGGCGGTGATCGGCGGCGCGAGATGCGCGATGACGTCATTTAGCCCAACAAAAATGCTCTCGTAACGATCGAGGAGAGAGACGAGGCCGATACCCACCGCAAAGGCGAGGCAGGTGGCGGTCCGGCCGATTGCAATCAATCGCATGTTGCTCGTTTCCGGTCGGAAGCGCTTCCAGAGGTCGTAACTCACCAGGGTGGAAATCGAATTTGCCGCGCTGGCCAGGTTGCCCATCAAGGCCGCCATGAGCGCCGCCGCCATGATCCCGACCAAGCCCGGCGGCAGGAGCGAATGGATCATCACTCCATATACTTCTTTGCTGTTCGGCACGGCGACACCGGGGAGCAGCTCCTGCCTCAGAATCACCGCGAACATGAGACCGGGCAGGACGAAGATGAACACGGGCAACACTTTGATCGCCGCGCAAAACAACGCGCCGACGCGTGCATGGTTCTCGTCCTTCGCCCCAAGCACCCGCTGCACAATGGTCTGATCGGCACACCAGTACCAGATTCCCAAGACCGGATAGCCGAGCAGTATCGCGTACCACGGCAATTCTCGCTCCACCGTCGGCGAGCGCAGCATCGAGAGCTTGAGCAAATCGTCGGTGCGCGCGAGTCCATCCACCAGGCCGGTCCAGCCGCCGACCTTCGCGTAGGCAAAGGCGGTGATCACGCAGGCGCCCACGATCAGCACGATTGCCTGAACCGTTTCCGTGATGACGACGGCAGCCAATCCACCTACGACCGTGTACAGCGCGGTCAGGCTGCAGATTGCGAGGATGCACAGCCATTTCTCGATCCCAAAGATGCTGTGCAGCACCAGCCAGCCGGTCGCGAGCGGGAAGGCGATGTGCAGGATGATGGCGGCCACGACCGAGACGAGCGCCAGCCAGTCACGGCACGCACGACAGTAACGCTTTTCCAAAAAGTCGGGCAGCGTGGTCACTTTCGCGCGCAGGTAAAATGGAACGAAAAACAGAGCGAGCAGGATGAGGGTGAAAGCCGCCATCCACTCGAAATTGCCCATCAACAACCCCTGGTCATAACCCGCTTGCGCCAGGCTCACCAGATGAACGCACGAGATGTTCGTGGCGAAGAGCGCCATCCCGATCGTCGGCCAGCGCAGAGAGCGTGAAGCGAGGAAGAACCGTTCAGGGCTTTCCTGGCCGCGACGCCGGAGCCCGGCATAGCAACCAAGCCCCACGATGCCGGCCAGATAAATGATTACCACCCACCAATCGAGGGAGCTGCGCACGAAAATTGGGTCCAGTTTGCCGTCGTTTCCGTGATCACCGGCGATAGCCCAACGCGGCGCCGCCATCGGGGCAAAGGGCCTGTCCGGTAATAAAGCTCGCCTCGCTCGAGAGGAGGAACGCACAGACCTCCCCGATCTCCGCGCTCGTCGCCATCCGGCCGAGCGGATGCCACGAATCCACCGTCCGGAGCGCGGCGGCTGGATCGTACTGCGTGGCGGCCCATTCGTGCATGAGGGGCGTATTCACGCCCGCAGGACACACGGCGTTTACGCGTACCCCATGAGGCGCGAGGTCGAGGGCGAGCGCGCGCGTCAGCCCAATCTGGCCCGCTTTGCTCGTCACGTAGGCCGGTGCGGACGCCTGACCGACGAGCGCGACTTCGCTGGACATATTCACGATCGCGCCGCGCGTGCGCTTCAAGTGCGGCACGGCCAGCTTGCAGCCGAGAAACGTACTCGTGAGGTTCAGCTTCAGCAGGGCCTCAAACTCCGCGACGGACGTTTGCTCAATCTCCATCGCGGGGGGATGCCAGCCGGCGTTGTTGATGAGGCCATCCAGCCCGCCGAAGCGCGCCAGCGTCTGCTCGAACGCGCGCTCGAATTCCAGGGCATCGCGCACGTCGCAAGGCAGCGGCAGCACGCGCTCGGACCATGTAAAGCCGGCGGACTCGACAGCTGGCTGGGCCAGCTCGGGATCCGGCGCGAGAATTGCGACCGACCCGCCGTGGCGCAAAATACTCAGGGCGCAGCCCAAGCCGATGCCCCTCGATGCGCCGGTCACTATAATAGTCTTCTTGGCCAGCTTGCTCATGTGGTCGCGGACGCAGCCCGATCACGGGTTGCAGGTACGAAGGGAGGGGAGCATGACAGTCGCGGCCAGCCTGTTCAACTCAGCGAGCGTCTCAACCCCGATGGGGATGCCCTCGCGTTGGCGCCGTTGCTTCGTTTCGAGCTCAGGCTGACCCGGGAACCGCACGCGATCGAATCCTTCCGCCGTGGGCAGCGCGCCAAGGCAGCGGGCGTAATCCGCCACGCGCGACTGAAAATCCGCGAGCGCGACGAAGCGGCTGACATCGATCGCGCCCACCAGTCCGCCGAGCTGGCGATGTTCCCCCATGTCGTCGCCGTACATCCGGGGAATGTTGGGTCCGAACGGTGCGCCCACGAGCATCGCGCAGAGCAGGTCGATCATGATGCCCAGTCCGGAACCTTTGTGTTCCGCGAACGGGTATAACGCGGCGGCGGCCTCCGGCTCCGTCGTATCGTGGCCGTCTTTATCCACGGCCCAGCCCACCGGAATTTTCACCCCTTCATTCCGCGCGTTCACGATCAGATTCCACGGCACGACGCTGGTCGCGGTATCGAGACAGAAGCACTCTCCATCGGCGGCTGGCGTCGTGATGCAGATCGGATTCGTCCCGGCAAACGCCACGCGGCTGCCATGGGGCAGGACCATTGGGTCGACGTGCGTGAACACAATCCCGATGAATCCCTGTTCGGCGAGCCGCAACCCGAAGGGCGCCAGCGCACCACAGTGACTGGAGTTGCGGACCGCGACCCAGCCCGCGCCCGCTGCGCGCGCGAGCCGCGCCGCTTCATGGGTCGCACGCGTCATCACCAAATGACCCAGACCATGGCCGCCATCGAGTATCCCCAGTGCCGGACCGCGTGCTTCAAATCGCATCTCCGGCCGCGGCAGGATTCCGCCCGCTTCGAGTCGCCGCACGTAGTGCGGCAGTCGCGCGATGCCATGCGAGTCCGTTCCGCGTAGACTGGTCTCCACCAAGTGCCAGGCGACGTATTGCGCGTCGTCGTCGTCGACATCGAAGGACATCAACACGCGTTTGCACAGCTCCAGCACATCGCTTGCGGGGATCAGGATACTTTCGTGAACAACTCGGGCCATAAAATTGAGGAGAGAACTGCAGTCCGCGAACCGGTTCTTTCCCTGGCATAATTCTTCATCTGCGGTGGGCCAAAAACATGGGGAATGCGTGGAGGGAAAAGTAAGCCGTTGGCGCGATAACGAGAGTTGTTGGTGTGCTCCTTCTCGACCACGTATTACCAGTGAACATCGTTTCATTGTAATCTGGCCGTGCAGGCCGCGTTATTGGCAGATTACATGAAACTCCTGCAATTGAGCGGTCCGGAACAGGCACAGCGCGACGGGCGAACAAGTATCGATGCCCGTTGGACTGTCGCCGGTTCGGGAGGTGCGACCTAGCCAAGCGACTAGCGAGGTTCAGGCATTTGGGAGGTTGTCAGAAGGTTGCCAAACGAGAGGTTTTCTGAAACGTTTTGCGGCGTTCTAGTGCACAGTAGTGCACTTTCCAATACACTAACCATCAACTAAGTCCGCGGTAAATCCGCGACTTAGCTGGCCGGCGGAAAAAGGTTCGAATCCCACCCTCTCCGCCAGTTTCTAAGTTGCAGCAAAACGACTTAGAAAAGCCGACAACCGATTTGCCAGTTGACGTGGCAAATCGGCCATGAAGCAGGAGAAAAAGTCGGCGTTCGTCATCACTGAATTCACGAATCCCTCCGGGGAGATCGTCTATCGCGTTTCCGGTTGGCTCGACGGGAAGCGCGTCCGCAAAAACTTTCCCACGCGCGCGGAAGCTCGCTCCGAGATCGACGGGCTCGAAATCGATTCGGCCCAAGCGGAGACCGGATTGCGGCGTGTCGTTACGCGCCTGAATGAAGCTCAGGTGCTCGCGGCAGAGGCCGCGTTTCTCCGGCTTGGCGACGCGCAGCACACGCTCTCGTTCTGCGTCGATTACACGCTGACCAACTACCGCGCGCCGGCTCTGGAGAAGGCGCTCGCGGTCGCGGTGACCGATTACCTCGCGGCGAAAAAGCGCGAAGCCGAGCGCGGAATCATTTCCGAGGTTCAAGTCGGCAGCATCAAAAAGGAACTGACGCTACTCAGCGCCCACTTCCCGAAAGCCACCGTCGCGCCACTGACCACCGCGCAGCTCTCGGGTTTTTGCGAGCGCGGCGACCCCTCGCTCAAAACCTTCAACAACCGGCGCGGCATCCTCAGCACGTTTTTCAAATACGCGTTCCAGCAGGATTGGATCGCCGCGAACCCGATTGAGAAGATGCCCTATCACCGGATCGCGCATCGGCGCGGATCGGCCAAGACGATGTCGAGCGACGATTGCCGCGCGCTCATGGCCTTCGTGGAAAAGCACGAGGGCGGCCGGCTGGTGCCGTTCTTCGCCCTGTGCCTTTTTGCCGGGATCCGCCCGTGCGTGCGTGGTGGCGAGATCCTGAAACTCAAATCCTCCGACGTGCGCCTCGATACCGGCGTGATCCATATTGAACCCGAGGTTTCGAAAGTTCGCATGAAGCGCCGCGTCACGATTCAGCCGAACCTCGCCGCCTGGCTCCGCGCCTATCCGCTGGAGCAGTTCCCGATTGTGCCGGCGAATCTGCAAAAGCTGCGCGCGGCGGTGGCGAAAAAATTCGATCTCTCCAAGGACGTAATGCGGCACACGTTCATTTCGATGTTCGTCGCAAAGTTTCGGTCGATGGGCGAAGCCGCGCTGCAGGCGGGCAATTCGGAAAGCATCATCCGCAAACATTACCTCGATCTGAAGACGACCGAGGAGGCAGACGCCTTCTTCGGCATCGTTCCGGCAGGACGGGCGGAGATCATTGCGCTACCGGTGCCGAACGCCTCGCGTGCCAGCGTTGAACGCGCCGTGCCCGTGCTGGAACGCCGCCGGAAGACCGCGTGAATTGACGCGCACCGAGGTGTGTGGAAACGCAACTCAGCCTACTCACCGAAAGCCGCCTGACCGACATCGTCGGTCTGCGGCGCAGCGGCATCTTTCCCGACGGAAAGGAGCCTTCGATTCGAACCCTGCGGAAATGGACCAAGCTGCGGCGGATTCCCTTCCATCGCGTGGGGCACTTCGTCTACTTTGACCCCGCCGAAGTGGAAGTGCACATCCGCACGAAGCTGGCCGTGCCGGCCCGTTAGTGTTTCCCCAGGGACCGACATCGTTCCCAAGGCCGCGCAGCACAAGCTGCGCGGCTTTTTGCTTTCGGAGACACGGGCATGATCCACAAACACGGGCCGAAGCCCCACTGCCCACGCTTGCCGCGAAAATGAAATGGCGCGCCCGCTGAAGCGGCGGGCGCGCCTTCCAACAGCGCCTACGCTGCGAGGGGGTTTTGCAAGGCTGTCAGGTCGAGCAGGAGCATGGCTTCACCCGCGGCTGGGTCGAGCCTTTGCGCGCTGCGCATTAGACACATGTGTCTAAATTCAGCGTCGGTCGGGAGCTTATCGGATATTTCCCGGTCTTTGCTAGTCCGGCGCGTTCGCCCTTGTGCGCGTTCACTCTGGTTGGTCCGATATCCCATTCGCTAGTTGGGCCGCCCCACTATTTAGTTACTGCACGATCATGGATGAATCATCCACAGGCGCCGTTCCAGCGGTCGGGCCCATCCGATCGATCATGATTCGTTGTGCGAAGGCCGGAGTCGACGTACCTACCGGTATCGCGACCGGCGCCAATGCCGACCTCAGCCGCTACGAGAGCCAGGCCTTCACGTGCCCCGCGTGCAACGAACGGCACACGTGGTCCGGTCTGGATGCTTTCTTGGAGAGGTAGCGAAACGGCCGTCCATCGCGCAGAATGGAGCCGAAAACATTGGGACGGCATTAACCGTTCGGGGACGGCCTTTCGCGAAACTGCAGCCAACTAGGCCGGAAATCGCGGGAGGTTCTCACGCCGGTCGAAACGGAAAGCGACAGCACTTGGAGTTGGAGCCATTGATCGATGAAGCGTGCTACTTGCGCGCGTTCGCTCGTGCCGGCTGGCTTCTCGATATAGATGGAGGCACCATATTCGTACGCAGGCTCAACATCCCGCGGCTGGCTGGATGACGAGAGGATGAAAACCGGGATGCCTTTCAATTCGACGCGGCTTCTCACCCACTGCAGAACCTCCAGGCCGTCTTTCCGTGGCATCTTGAGGTCGAGCAAAATCAAGGCCGGCGCGCGGTCGTTCGGATTCGTCTCAAGCTTGCCGAGATAATCGATCGCGGCTTGCCCATCCCGGACTACCCGGAGGGGATTTTTCATGCCGGCGTCACTGAAGGCGCGGTGCATCAGGTGCACGTCGGTTTCGTCATCCTCAGCCAGCATTATTTCGAGTTTGGAAGTCGGCATCGTTCGGCGGGGAGCAATACCACGAATCATTCTACGGATACAGTCAGGACTTCTCCTCAAACCGCGCGACGGATCGCGTCGGACCTACTAGGCATTCCCCGCGTGCGCGTGCGGGGAGGGAGGGAGCGCACGCGGGGAATCCTAACGACTAACCAAGGGCCACAACATCAACCCTGGTGCAGTATCTCACGTTCAGCCCGGAACTGTACGGGGTGATCGCCGACCGCGTGGGTGGGTCAAAAACGGAGGCCGGACGGCGAAGCCTCAGGAGGCGAACACGGTCGAAGGGCCACGCAAATGTGAAGCCATGGCCGAAAAAACCCATCTGACTCCTGCGGAGATTGAGGCCTTGTTGCGCGAGGTCACCGCCGGGTCCGTGACACCACAGACCGCCATGCAACTACTGGTCGTCAATGGTCACGGCCGCGCCGAAGCCGAAACCTTGGTCTGGCGCGCCATGGAGGACCGGCTGCCAGTGATCGATCGCGTTCGGCTGCGTTAGAGCGGGCACGAGCCGCTACGCTGGCTCGGCGAAGTTGGCGGTTTACCCCATCGGGAAAAAAATGGCCCCACCCGCCACCCTGCCACGCTGGGGATATTTCGAAAAACGAATCGGGCGTATGGTCGCGGCGAAACCCGATTCAAACATGAAAACAAATGATCAACTGTTCTTCACAGAGCCCACCGATCCGCGCGTCGAAGCCCGCGCCCTCACGCTGGAAGCCGTCTGCCGACTGCTCCTCTGGATGGCCGATGCGCCCACCATTGAAGATCGAGGCCTGCGCGCCTCGGTCGCACTCTACTGCGTCCGTCCCGATCTCATCGACGGCGAAACGATGGAGAAAATCGGCGACGTGACCGGGCGCACGCGCCAGTGGGTGCACAAACTGGCGGATGATTTCCGGCTCGCGACCGGGCTCGTGTCATGAATGCGAAAGCGATGGAATCGGCGGCGGCGGAAATCAACCGGCTGCACGCGGAAGCAGTCCGGTGCGCCGCCGATTCGCGCGCTGCCCTCAATTCCGCTTTGCAATGTGCCTGGCGCGCCGGGCAGCTGCTCATCGCGGAGAAAAAACGTATCCGGCGCGCGATGGGCGGCGGTGGCTGGATGCTCTGGCTCGAGCGCAATTTCGATGGCCACTGCCGGACCGCGGCCCGCTACATGCGGCTGGCCGCGGGCGTTTCGGATCCGGAATTCCTCCGCGGATTGAGCATCCGGCAGGCGTACCTTCGCCTGGGCATTGCGACGGAACCCAAATCGCGCGCCGAAACTGTCCGGGTCGAGACGCTCCCCACCTATATCCGGTTGGCGAGCCGCTTGGTCCGGGAGCTTCGCGCCGAGGCGCGCCGTGCAAGGCAGTCGGGCGAACCGGTAGTCCTCCGGCAGGACTTGGCGGACCTCTACCGGCAACTGCGCCAACTTTTCGAGCCGGCGAACCACCGGCCCGGATCCGGTTCCATACCGCCATGCGCGCCCCCGCCGTCAGCGACCGCATCCGCGGCCTAGTCGAGATGACGGACGAGGCCGCCGCCGCGGACTTGTTCATGTCTCTATGCCGGGCGTCGCCGGCCCTGCGCGACTGGCTTTGGGAAGATTTCGCGCGCAATCCCGAACTGCGTGAAGCCTTCGGCGCCCGCCTCCGCCGCCGCAACGGCACCGTTCGTCGGTTCGCCGATTTGTCGAACGAAGCCGGACCATGGAGGGAGGAGGTGCGCCGATTGCAGTCGACCTTCCCGCGTCGGCTCTATGGCGGACTAACCTGGCCTGAATTGGAAAAACTCATCGCGACCTACCGCGCCGGTCGCGCGGATCTCAGGGCCTTTCTCCTGGCGCATGAATTGAGCAATGCGGGACGAACTGCGGGCGCCTCGCCACGGTTGACCCTTGCCGCGGTTGATTTCCTCACCGCTGCCTGTGCCAATCCTCGCCTGCTGCGGCAACTCGAACGTTCGCTCGAAATCGCCCGGCTTCATGCGAACCGGACCCATCGGCGTGCGGCGCTCGGCTACTCCGATTGGTGGAAGCTCCACGTCCTTTTCTTTGTGCTACGCCATCCGCGGCCCGCCTACCGCCTTCGTGATCTACGAATTCATCTCGCGCAGTTGGGACTGAACCCCAGCGTGAAAGACATCCAGCGATTCTGCGCCCGACACGGCATCAGACGCGATATGCGCGCCGGCCGCCCCAAGAAATTCGCGGACGCAGGACTTGCCTCGGCCTCGCCCCGCAGGCCTTTTACGGGCAGAAACGGCCGGCGGTAAACGCATCAGACCTTCACCGCCTTTGATACCCAGCGCCCGACCTTGCCGGGGGCAAGCTGGAGAGCGCAGCGGAGCTTGTCCCCCGGTGATACCATCGGGGCGCAGAGGCGGTGAATGAAGTCCCGCAGTCTGCGGAAAATTCCGATGTCGCTGACACTTACAATCCGTGGCGACGGGGCTCAGTGGAGCTCAAGAGTTACGCGCGCACCTTTATTGGCGCCTTGATCCGGCTTCTCTTTCGCCAGCAGGAGGCGTTCCGGGTCGATCTTCCCCTCGTTGATGAAGTATTCCCGCACCTGTTGCGCTCGCGCGGTAGCCAACGTGCGTAGTTCATCGTCGCTGACGTCAATCGTTTCCGCCAACCGGCCTGCCATCTCCTCAATCGATAGCCCCGGCGCCGTATCGTCAGGCAACTTCTCCACCGGCTTGGGCAATTCCGCCGCCCTTTTTGTCTCCCGGGTCCGGCGGTCCTTGAACGTCATCATATCGACGAAGCGCCCAAAAAAACTTTTCTCGGCCGGCATGGGTGGCGCGGCGGCGGCGGGCGCTTTCGTCAGCGGCGCGTCAAATTTGGTGCCCGGAGAAAATTTTTCATCGAAGAGTTGCTTCAATATCGCCGCATTTTCCGCCGCCGTGACCACCAACTGTTCGTTGGGTGAAACGTTGGCCTCGGCCGGGTGTTTCTGGGCCTGCGCGCGTCGCACCAAGTCCGCGAGCTTTTGCCGCTTCAGCGCGAACGAGTCCGCTGGGCCGTCATAGCCACCCGTCAACTCCACGCTGAGCCCAGTCCGGTTGGCAACCGCTTTGACGACGACGTCGAGTTTCTTGGCTTCACCGGGTTGCAGCGCCACCATGCCGGGCGCAAATTCCTGGTAGGCGAGTTCCTCGCCCCCGCCGCCGAACATGGATCCCAACAGGGAAAACGGCGAAGTCGCCACCTTCGTGAGCAGATTCGCGACCACGCGCAGCGCGACCTTGCCCACTTGGAAGTTCGGGTCATCCGTGCTGCCCTGGATTGGCACGTCGATGACAATCTTCCCTTCGGCATCCTTGAGGAGCGAGACACCCAGCCGCACTGGTAGGCTCGTGGCCTCTGCACTCGGCACGGCGGAACCAAACGTGAACTGATTCAGCGTGATGACGTTCGCGGCATCGATCTTTTTGCCGTCGAGGCGAAGCCGCACGTCGAGCACGAGCTTGCCGCGCGCGAGTTGATAGCCGGCATATTTGCCGCTGTAGGGACTGAGCGGCAACAGATCCATGTTGCGCAGCTCGATTTTCAAATCGGCGAACAGGGTTTCGGCCAGCGGAGCAAGCTGGCCACTGATCGTGATCGGGCCGGCCCCATCCACCATGGCCTTGAGATCGACGTTCCCCTTCGCGCCATTTTCTGACGACAGGCCGCTGATCGTACCGGCCAATGGGTTGAGCGCGAGCCGCACATTCGGTTCGACCGAACGATCGGCAAAGCTGAAATCACCTTTGCTCAGGACCACCTGACCAATGTTGATCGTCACGGCGGGAGCAGTCGGCGCGACTCGGGCGGTCGCCTCTTCGCCGGGCGGTGTCGCCGCCGGCACAATCGAGGCGAGGTTCAGCGACTTGTCGCCGTTCAATTGAACCCGCGCATAGGGCGCAATGAGATGGACCTCATCGATCCCGATCGTGAGTTGCGGAGCAGTGGAAATCTTCAGCCCTTTCAGGAGGAGACTGTCCAGTCCGGCCAACTCTTCGTGGTGGACGCCATCGACCACTCCGATTTTTTCCAGCGTCACTTGGCCCGCGATCGTGGCGACGGGCGGTTGGCCCGCGGGCAGCGCCAACTGAGCCTGGATGTCCATGGCCACGCTGCCCTGGGCCAGACGCGCCGTGGTGAAGTTTTCCAAATACGTGGCCAGCGGAAGAATATCAAATTCCTTCACGTCGATTTGCAGCTCGGCCTTTATTTCCGGCTGGAGGGACGCGCTGCCGGCGATTCGCACCGTCCCCTGCGGCGCCCAATCGAATGCCAACTGCAACGGCATCACGGCTCCGTCCTTCAAGGTAACATTCTTTAATGAGAGTTGAATGCCACTGAGGCCAAGCTGCGTCGGTCGCGCGGCGGCCAAATCGGAGACATCCACTCGAAAATCCTTCAATGCAATCTCGCCAATCGTGACGTCAGGCATTTTCGCGGGAACTGCCACGGAGATCGCAGGCGAAGCTGGCGCTGACGACGCGGCCGGGGCGGACGGAAGGGGCAGAAACATCTTTACCAGATTAATCACCCCTCCTTTTTCCCGGCGCGCGTTTACGTGTCCCCCGACGAAATTAACGGATCCCACTTTTGCTTTTTGCGCGAGTCCGTCGGCGTCGACGCCGTTGAAATCGAGAGCATCCAACTCCACGGCGAGTTCCTGAGTGGCGCGCTCGCGTATTTTTATTCCCCTCAATTGAACCTTGCCGTCGATCCACTTCAGCGCGCGCTGGCCTTCCGTGAGGTTGATTTCATATTGGCCCTGCACGCCGACTTTTCCCTCCACGAGATCCGCTTGCAGCTGTTCGGCGTAATAAGGCGCATACTTCGCGAGAATGATATTTTCCAGGCGTAGTTCACCGCGTGAACGAAATGGCTCCGCGCTGATCGTGCCGGTCCAGGCCAGTTTTTCGCCGGCCTCCGTCACTGCCTCGAACTGATAAGGCGCGCCGTGGGCGCCGACGGTTCGAAATTCGGTCAGCGCGAAGGTGAGCGGGCCGACCACGGTTGCGAACGGCTTCGCACGGGAAAAATCGGAAAATTCAATCCGGGCCTTGCTCACCATTAGGCTGCGGGTGCGAATCGGCCGCCCCGCCTTCGTCGGACCCTTGGCGGCGTCGGGCGACTGGTTCAACTTTGCTAGAATATCGGAAATACTCAGCGAACCGTCAGGCTGAATCGCCAGGTTGGCGTGAAGTCCGTCCAAGTCGATGCGGCGGAGCACCCAGTCGCCGGTCAGGGAGGCAAACGCGTCAACGCTGACAAAAAGCCGGACCCAACCGAGCAGCGAACCGCGGCCATCCTTCAACCGGATGTCGAAATCCGCGAGCATTAGGGACAACGTGAAGGGATTGCAGCGGACCTTTCCGACCGTAACCGTGCGGCCCAGCTCAAGCGAGAGACGTTTCTCCAACTGTGCCTTCAGCACTGGCGGTACGACGAAGAAGCCCGTGATCGTATACAGCGCAATTGCGCCGATGCCGATCAAGAGCACGCGACCCAAACGGGAAGAAGGTGCAAACTTCACCGCCGAGAAGTCTACACCGCCGTGGTCGGGGCGAGAATGGGGCGTTACCCGCGAGTATTCTTCACGCGGCCGGGCTCAGAATCCGGATTTCACGTTGCGGGAATGGAATCGAGATCTCCCGCGTGCGGAATTCCTCGACGATGGCCTTGTTGAGTTCCGCAGTCGCTGGAACGAAGTCGGGCACATTTACCCAGGGTTTCACCGCAATTTGCACCGAGGAATCGGCCAAAGTGGTCACGCCCACATTCGGGATCGGATCCTGCAGAACTCGCGAGTTACGTCGGAGAACTTCATTTACGGCCGCCAAGGCCAGATTGAGGTTCGTCTGATACGCTACGCCCACCTCGATGTTGAGTTGCCGGATCTTTCCGTAGTTGTGGAGAATCTCGCCGACGATTTTCCGGTTAGGAATCACCACCTTGGATTTATCCGGATGACTCAGTACTGTCGCGAACAACTCGATGGATTCGACGCGTCCTTCGACGCCGACCATCGCGACGTATTCGCCGACGCGAAATGGTTTCGTGAAGATGATCGTGAGGCCGGCGGCTAGGTTGCCGAGTACGCCCTGCATCGCCAAGGCGACGGCCGCGCCGGCCACGCTGATGCCCGCGATGAGCGGCAGCAGTTCCACTCCGAGGTTTTGCAGCGCGATAATGACAAAAAGCCCAAGCACCAACACACGCGTCCCCCGAAGAAACAACATGCGCACCGGCGGTTCCAAGTCGATGCTCCCGAGCCAGCGCTGAAGAACGCGGCCCACCCAGCGCGCGACGAAAAAACCCGCAATCAGGATTATGATTGCGGTGACGACTCGCGGACCGAACTTGATCGCCAAGTCAACGAGGGTTCGCCGGGCTTGGTCGAGCGTTTCGAGTTTGTTATCCATGTTCAGAAGCGGTGGGGGTGGCGCGGTGGGGCGGCGCGCGGGGCGGACGACATGATTAAAGGGCTCACGGATCAATGCAAACCCCGCTCAGAGGGACGCATCGCATTTTACGCGAGGCCAAACCGGCCCATACCGCCGGCGTTGCCGGTGCTATGCCCATTCGGGTTTGGCAGGAAACTGGATAGAACGATCGGCAAATTCCCCATCTGCATGAGTTCGCACCGGGTGCGGGTTTTCTTACTTTCCCGCGTATTACCCCATGAAAGCCGAATGCGCTCGTATTTCTCCCCGGGCTATCGCGGAGGATGAACTGCTAACGTTGGAACTTAAGATTGCGCGGCGCGCCGATGAATTGTCGCGTTCGTCGCTCATTGTGAGCAGTCCGAAACATGATCGCGAAACCTGGCACCAAGCCGAGTACGAGTTTCTGAACTCCGACGCGCACACGATCACCGCAGATCCACTTACTTTGGTCGCAGCAAGTGACTGGCCGCTTGGGCCTCGCGGAAGCGACGATCCGGTCTGGGTCGATCGCTTTCACGAGTCGCCTGCTGCGGCCGATTGACGGCGCGTGTGCTGATCCCCTCCGAAAGTCGCCGTTGCTCGCACGTCTATGAATCGCCGGCTTTTCGTTTTCCTGTTCCTGATTGCGCCGCAAAGCGTGGTGATGTCGGCGGAAGCACCGGGGGCACCCCCATCGCAATCGGTGGTGGTTGTGGCACTCACCAAGGAAGCCTACCGCGAGCGCATTCAGACCAGTGGCGTCGTGCTCCTGGACGTGAACTGGGGGCGGCATTGGAACTGTGGTGGATTTGAAAACGCCGAGCTGCGCAAAATTGAATTCGACCGCCTGCCGGCCACGAAATCGGGGGACGCGGACAAAGCCGACTTTATCCTCGAAGGACCGCCCCGCCTTCTGACCAAACCGACATTTTTGAATTATGGTTTCATATTACCGCCGGGTGATTACGCGCTGAGCGGCTACGACATCAAAGTCGCACGCTCGGTCACGGACGTTGGCCATCTCATCGCGAAACGCAGCGAACTGATCAAGAATGGCCAGCCGGACGGAGGCACGTTCACCGTGCGCGCGGGTGAAGTTGTTTATCTCGGCAATTTCTACCTGGATTGCCAGCAGCGGCCAATGTTGTGGCGCTATTATGTCGAGGGCGCAGCCAACTTTCAAAAACAAGTGGGCGAATACCAGAGGAAGTTTCCATTCATCGAGCCGCAGCGGATTCGTTACCGGTTGTTCAAATCCAAATTGTTCGGGTTGGATTACGACCTTCCCGAATCGGCAGCGCCGGGGAAAACCGGCAGTGGCGGACCGGAAGTTAAATAAGCTGAGCGAAATCAAATCAGCGGCTTGCCCGCGGTTTTGGCGGCGGCCGTCGCCGCCGCTCGTGCGGTGGCAATTTGGTCCGGTGCCATTCGTGCCAGCATGCGTTTCACATGTCCTGGTTCGTCCTCGATGATGAAGCGGGTCGCATTGTTTCGTGGCGCTGATTTCGCCATTTCCACTGCGCGCAAAAGAAAAGTCAGTCCTTTCACATCGTCCGCTGGGGTGAGCCGGTTATTCGCGTAAAGCGTGCCGAGGTTGTAGACGGACCAGAGGTAATTCTGATCAGCGGCTCGCTGATACCATTGCGCAGCTTTCGCGTAGTCGACCGGCCCCCCGCGGCCGTATTCAGAAAAGACTCCCAGGTTGTGATACACGGCGGCGTTCCCTTTTCCCTGCGCCGCTATTTCCGAATACAGTTCGAAAGCTTTGCGCTCATCCTTGGCGACGCCAGTGCCCTGCGAATACATCTCCGCGAGTTGCAGCCTGGCCTTGCCCGCCGCGTCCCCCGTTCCTTTCGCCGCAATCTCGGAATAGAGTTCAAACGCTTTACGTTCGTCCTTCGGGACGCCGCTTCCGTCGCGCAAGAGGGCTGCCAGCCGGAGGCCAGCCTCCGCATCACCATTGCGATAGCCGGTTTCGTAAAGTTTCGTGGCCTGCTGAGGATGACCGGACCGGAGCGCTGCGTCGCCGGGGACCTGACTGCAGCCTGCAGAAATGGCGACCACGCTTCCTAAAATGAATCGGCTCATTCGTTGGGGCGGTTGCATGCGCGCCGGAGTTCCAGACCGCCATTGGTCGCGGGAGTGCTGAGAATGGAATTAGTCCGAGTCCGCGGTCTCCAGCGAATAGATGGCGTCGCCAGTTCCACCTGCGGCTCACCGCCACGTTGGTGAATCGCATAGGTAAATTTCCGGGGCATTCCACGGGAAACAGAAGTGATGCGGCCCTTGACGGCCGTGCCGAACAGTCTGGGCTACGACTCAGCTCTGCGTTGCGAAAAGGTCCTTTGCTGGAAAGGACCGAAAGGTAGCACGCAGAGTTTTTTATTTCTGCGAAACACCGCCGCCCCTTTTCGAAAATCATCTGTTAGTTTTTCCGGAATGTTTTTCGTGACTTGCCCCATGGTTGCTCCGCCGGTGAGTGGGTAGGTTGGCCAACTCGGGCCAACGCCATGACGACGACGCAACCAAACTCACCGGGAAAACGGGTCCTTTGCGTGGACGATAATCCCGCGATCTCGGAAATGCTGGCGCTGCATCTTCGGCGTCACGCCTACGAGGTGGAAACATCGCCGGATGGATTAGCTGCTTGGCGGCTTATTTCCGCCAACCCGACTCGGTTTGATGCCGTAATCACCGACAATCAGATGCCGCATATGGAGGGTATCGATCTCGTGGAAAAACTTCGCGCGAACGGATTTCCTGGCGGCATCGTGTTTTTTTCTTCCACCCTCGCCCCGCAAAGCGCGGAGCGGTTGGCGCGGCTTCGGATCGATGCCGTGATTGAAAAGGGCCGCCCGATTTCCGAACTGATCACGGCGCTGCATCGGGCGATTTCCCGACCCTAGCAATACCAGCATTGTGACGTGTGGTCGGATGAAAGTAACAATCCGGTCACGGTATCGTGCGGAACTTGGCGAGAAGGGGCTGTGACTCATCTTGCGTGGTATCAAAGCCGACAATTCTTCTCGTTAATGACGACGAAGATGGGCTTTTCCTCTTGGAACACGCCGTAAGCCGCGAATTCCCCTCCAGTTCCATTCTGAAGACGCGTAGTGCTGCCGACGCGTTGGCTATGCTGAATACTCAGGCAGTCGATGCTATCATCACCGACAATCGCATGCCCGCAATGGATGGAATCGAGATGGTCCGCCTGATTCGCGCACGCGACCAGCGAACGCCAATCATCATGCTCACTGGATCGGAGCAACTGAAGGCAACGGCTCTCGCGGTCGGCGTTACTGCATTCCTTGCGAGTGGGAGCTGGGACGAAATCCGTCGGCGGATTCGTGAGGTGATTGCAGAGAACCCCCGTACCTAAGACATCCCCAACGAATCTATCTCATTCGCGGTGGAGGCCGCTTCACCTGAGCGGCTTTTCCTTTCGGGTCTGCAATTTCAGTGATGGTCACCAGCGACAATTTGAGGGCCCGCGCGACCTCGATCGGTGTGGCCCCTTGCTGCAAAGCCTGCAGCACCTTGGCTCGAATCTCCGGAGTGGGCGACATAGGGAAACCTCGGCGAAGCTAAGTGCGCGACGGATGTGGTAAGCAAGGCGAAGCTGGATGGCTAACAAACCACTGACAGAAATAATCGTGGCCAAAGGGATTGTAGGAATCGGCCAAAGTATCGCCTGACGTGGGATGGCGACCCCGCTTGATAGGCCTGTTCGTTGCTACCTCGGGGGGAATTTTCCCGATGAAAGGGGCCTGCCTTTTCGGCGGCCTATCCGATTGTATCGCCCACTCAGCTACGAAATCCTATCGGCAATCGTTATCCATTTGCATGACCACTCATAGGAATTTCCTAGTGGTCGACGCTGACGATGACGGCCGCGTTCTTTTGGTTCGCACCCTGCTGCGGATTTTCCCTCAGGCAGCAATTGTCGAATGCCAAGATTTCCAGACCGCAGTGAACTTGGTGAGAGTTAATACCTATGATGCCGTCGTTGCACATCGGGCGATTGGCGCTGGTCCCGAGACGCTGATCCGGGCCATTCGACAGGAAAACAGCGAGGTGCCCATTCTCGCGGTTTCGGGCTTAGATCGAACGAGTGAGATGCTGGCGGCTGGCGCGACACGTTTTCTCAATTACGACGAGTGGCTTCGCGTCGGTACCATCGTTTCAGATCTGCTGGCGCCGCAATCGATCGCGCCATTTCCGGAGCGGCAATCCAGAACCATCGCCGAATCACCAACTTAGGCGGCGGGCCGTTCGCTGGGGCACTTACCTCCCAGACGAGGCGGCGCTGCTACGGAACCCAGCGGCAGGGCCGGGGTCGGCCGGCTGGCTCGTCCATGGCTACCCAATCCGCACCTGTCGGCATCAATCCAAACGGAGCTTCACCTCCGGCTGCCCCGAAGGTTCTCGTGATCGATGCGAATGCGGACGGTCGCGATCTAATCGCCCGCACTCTGCGAAGGAAGTTTCCCGGGATGATCTTGCTCGAAAGTGGTTCGGCCGACGGGGCAGCAGAGATGGTGCGCCGGCACGCACTCAGCGCGATCGTTGCTCACCGGGTCCTCGAGTTCTCCACCGGGCCCGAACTCGTGCGGTATTTGCGATCGATCGCGCCCGCTGTACCCATTGTCCTGACTTCCAGCAACGATTACCGGATCGAAGCATTAGCCGCGGGGGCCACGGCGTTTTTGCCGGCGGATGAATGGTTGATGATTGGTCAGGTTATCGAGGAATTCGTAGGTGTGGCGCAGTCCCATTCGGCACGGCCATTCCCGTGAATTGATTGTCGCCGATCCGTTCTTCGTCCTAAGAACGCTTTCGTTGCATTCGTGCAGGCGAAAAATCCGGTAAATCCGTCCGGAAAGTCCCCGGTTCACCGCAGCTGCGCGGCATATTATCCTACACGGATCGGTGAAAACAAAGTTGGATACCCTGACCATCGCCGTCGAGCGCTACCAAAAGTCGTTGGAAAACCTAACGACGATGAACGAAGAGCTCCGGACCCTCCCGCCATCGGAAAAACTGACCGACATTCTGGAGATGAACGAGCAGACGCTGACCACCACGCGACGCCTCCTCGAAGCGGCGCAAGCCCGTCTGCAGCGGGAGCAGGAACGCAGTGCGGGAGCGAACCGCCTGTCTCCTCAACTGGCCGGATTCGGCGCCACGTGATACCACCGTCCGGCAGAGAATCGGCCGATCCCTTTCAGCGGGTCGCCATCCAGGCACGTGAGGCAATCACCGCGGCTCGCGACACGCAGGAGTCCGCGCGCTCGACGCGGCGCCGCGTGCGTCTGCACGGCCTGATCATGTCGTGGCGCAATCGCAGAGCGCAGAGCACGGGCGTGCAAGCGGAGAGACTCGAACTCGTGCTCGATATCGTGCGCGACGAAGCGGAAGCCCCGATGGGGAATATCCAATTGGTCGAACGTGGCGCGCTCGCCATTCGCGCCTCGTCGGGATTGAGCGACACATTTCTGAAGCACTTTGCCCAAGTGATCGAGGGACAGTGCTGTTGCGGCCGCGCTTTCGCGACGGCAGCTGCGTTCGTCGTCAATGACGTCCAGGAGAGTGCGCTGTTCGCGGCGCGCGATCGCGACATGCTCCTCGCGAGCGGAATCCGGGCTGTGCAGTCCCTCGCGCTAAGGCAAGGAGATCGAAGGCTTGGCGTAATTTCATTGCACTACCGCGAGCCGGGTGTTCCCACGCGCCGGCAAGCCGACTTCCAAAATTTGGCAGCCGAGGTCTCTGAAGCCGTTTCGCTCGCGCTCGTGGACTAACCGACGACTGCCCGGCGCAGCGCTCGATCTTCACCTCCAGCCGGAACGCCCGGAATAAGCGCGGACAGCCCGTGCTTTCCGGCTCCGTAGCTTTCCCGATACACTTTCCGGGAACGCTCGGGCTTTGCAGCGTTGCGGTCGAAAAATCGCTGCCGCAGAACCGCGCGTTCCTTTCAGGTCTCGGCGGCAGTTTTTGAAGTTGGCTCGTGTTAGCGGTTACGCACATGAACAAATCTTCTTCCCTTTTCTCTGCTGACCGGACCTCCACCGGACTCGGCGCCTCGGTGAACGCGTCGCTTACACGTCGGCCCGCTGCGACCACCCGGCCGAACGTCCTCGTCGTCGACGACAACCCGGAGAAGACACTCGCCCTGCAGAGCATCATCACGGAGTTGGATTGCGAAGTCGTCGTCGTGACTTCGGCGGAGGCGGGGCTTCGCGAGTTGCTGCGGCAGGATTTTTCGCTGGCCCTGCTCGATGTGCAAATGCCGGGGATGGACGGCTTCGAAATGGCCAACCTGATCCGTTCGCGCCCGGCGCATGACCAGCTGACGATCGTCTTCATGAGTGCGATCGACCAATCGGACGAGCGGCTCGAAAAGGCCTACACGCTCGGCGCGATCGATTTCATTTCTCTGCCGGCGCGGCGGCCAATCATCAAAGGCAAACTCTCGGCGATCCTCGGGCTGCAGAAGGAAACGCGACGCTTGGAAACAGTCGTCGATGAGAAGGCCCGCCGATTGGACGAAACGGAGGAGCGCTTTCGCCTGCTCTTGGATAACGCAGAAGACGTCGGGATATTTTTTGTGGATACGGCCGGTCGCGTGATGGATTGGAGCCGCGGCGCGGAATGCTGCCTGGGATGGACGGCGTCGGAGATGAACAGTCGCTTCTATGGGCTCTTGTTTATCCCGGGCGACGTGGCCGAGCACGTGCCGGAAAAAAAGCTGTCGGAGGCCAGAGCCCGGCATTCGGTGACGTTCGAACACTGGTTTTTGCGCAAAGATGGCTCGCGGTTCTGGGGCCGCGCCTACGTCGTGGAATTGCGGGGTAAAACGAGCGCGGGCTTTGCCGTGATGCTGCGCGATATTTCCGCGGCGCGGGTGGCGGAACAGGAGCTGCAGATCAAGGCCGAGGTGCTCGAAAGCATGAGCGAGAGCGTTTGCGTCGTGGATGAAGGATTTCGCATCGTCTACGCGAATCCCGCCGCGGAACGGGCCTTCGGTTATCCCGTCGCGGAGCTGGTGGGCATGGATAAACGGGCGCTCAACGACTACTCCCCCGAGGAAAATGTCGCACGCATCGAGATGTTGCTGGCGCATTTCGTCGAACACCGCTCCTGGACCGGCGAATGGCACAACCGCCGGAAGGACGGCTCACGATTCGTGACGCACACGCACCTGTCGCAACTGGAGTTTCGCGGCACGAAATATTTCGTCTGCGTCCAGGAGGACATTACCGAACGAAAGGACGCGCAGGCGGCGCTGCAGCGCAGCGCGGAGTTGCAGGAGGTGGTGGGCGAATTGGAGGCGTTCACGTATTCCGTCTCCCATGATCTCCGCGCCCCGCTGCGGACGGTGAAAGGCTTCGCGGAGACGGTCATTCAGGACTACGGCGACGCGCTGCAGGGCTCCGGTATCCAGTATTTGGAGCGCATTCGCAATGCGGCCGATCGGCTCGAGCGACTCGTGGAGGACATCCTGACGTTCAGCCGCCTCCCGCGCGAGAAGCTCACGCTCCTCCCGGTGGACGTGGCCCACGTCGTCGGCTCCATTTTGGAAGAGACCCCGAGCTTTCGGCCACCGCAGGCCTGCATTCGGATTTCGGGGCCCCTTCCCGTCGTGCTGGGTCACGGACCTTCGCTGCGCCAGGTGTTCTTCAACCTCCTCGGCAATGCGGTGAAGTTCGTGCCGAAGGGCCGGACGCCGGTCGTGAATGTGCGCGCCGAAATTACAGGCGGGGAAGCGACAATCTGGGTCGAAGACAACGGAATCGGGGTCCGTCCCGAAGACCACACCCGCATCTTCCGGGTTTTCGAACGGGTGGCGCATCCCGACGGCTACCCGGGCACCGGCGTTGGTTTGGCGATCGTGCGCCGCACCGTCGAGCGACTCGGCGGAAGTGTCGGCGTGGAATCGACGCTCGGTGGCGGCAGCAAATTCTGGATCAAACTTCAAATCGGGCGGCCAGTGTAGGGCGAAGGTCCATGCGGTGCCGGGGGTCTCGCCCTCGCACGGCAGGCGATCCCGGCGGGGTTTCCGGCCCCATCGTCCTGGCTTCTATCCGCGAAGTCGGAATCATCGAACCCCTGGTCGTCTATCCCCAGCGCGGGAAATCCGGCAAATACACCCTGCTCGATGGTCACCTCCGCCTGCGCGCCCTGCAGGACCTGGGACACACGGAAACATTCTGCCTCGTGGCGACGACCGACGACGCCTTCAGCTACAACCACCAGGTAAATCGGATCTCGATCATCCAAGAGCACAAAATGATCATGCGCGCGATCGAGCGCGGAGTGACGCCAGAACAGATCGCAAAGGCGCTCGCGGTCGACGTGGAGAAGATTGTCGCCGGCATGAACCTGCTCGACGGGATCCATCCCGACGCCGTGGAACTACTGAAGGACAAACCCATCGGCACGCACACGCTATATTTGCTGCGCAAGGCGAAACCGGTCCGGCAAATCGACATGGCCCACCTCATGGTGAGCGGGAACAATTTTACCCGCGACTATGCCGAGGCCCTGATCATCGGAACTCCGCCGGATCAGTTGGTTCGCGGCACGAAGACCAAGACGAAGGGGCTGACCGCCGAAGAACTCGCCCGTTTGGAAACCGAAATGGAGACCCTAGAACGCGATTTTCGACTCAGTCAGGACGGCTTTGGCGAGAACTCGCTCCACTTGAACGGCACGCAGCGCTACGTGAAGCGGCTGCTCGATAACCAAAAAATCAAACGATTTCTCACCACGAGATATCCTGAACTGCTCGACGAATTCGAAGAATTGGTGGCCCTCCAATCCCTGGGATGACCGCCTAACAGTTCAGCGGGTTGGCGCCCCCTCGCCGCAGCGTCCAAAGCCGCCAGAGGCGAATACGGGCATGAGGCCGCGAGGCTTGGTGAACTTTCAGTTCTTTTTGAACCATGCAATGCCCGCCTCGCCTGCACGGCGAGGCGGGTCATTGGCGCAATGCAATCGGCGACGTGTTCAAATGAACACTTGCCAACGCTCTGTGACCTCATTCGATCTGAGGCATGAACCCGCCCTTCTCCCCCGGCGTGCGCCGGACTTTCCGCCGCGACGGCAAGCTGGTCATCGAAATCGACGAACAGCGCTTCTGTGCCGACGCGTTTCTCCAATCGGAATCGCGCATTCTCGATCGCGACGCTTTTCTGGCTTACGCCTGCGAGCAATTCTTTGACCTGCTCCACAACGACGGTGACGCCGAGCATTCGACCTGGTGGCTACAGCTAGTTCAAGCAATCGGACAAGGAGCAGCGGATGCTGGCGCCGGTGTCCGGCTGCACGATAGCGGCGAGGATCGCTTACCCATCGCCCAACCGCCGGAGCTTTTCCCTGACGAAGTGACGCGCGCTCTCCTCGGCCAACACATCAAGGAAGTCGCCTGACCATCGCCCATGGCGTTCCATGCGCGTTACGTGCTGCGCCGCGATTTTCCGCGCAAGCTTGTCTACCGCGGCGCAACGGTCGCGTTGGAGGTGGTTCGGCTTCCGCTCGGCGGTCGAGACGCCGAATGGGTTCTCCGTGCGAAGAAAATTGTGCCCGCGGAAACGCTGGTCATCGCGCAATCACGTTTTGGAAAATACGGTTTCGAAACGATGCTCTTTAACGAGGGCTTCGTCCTCGATGAATCATCCCCCGCCGGAAGAATCATGGCGCGGCTCGAACGCGAGGGCTACGCGCAGAGCCGGTTCGAGCGCTCGCGCGGCTAGCTCCGTGTCACGGCCAAAAAAATTCCGTCCGGCCGGATTGGCCGGACGGTGAATTCAGGCGGCGTGCGGCTCCGCCTCGTGCCAGGAATGAAAGTCGCTCCCGTCGAGCCGTGCTACGAGATAGTCGACGAGTTCGAGGTTCAGATGCCTTGCACATTCGCGCAGGCTGTAGAGCAAACGCCCGTCGGCGAGATTCGGCCGAACCGGTCCATCGACTACCGTGCGGAGGCAAGCAAAGGCGCGGGCCTCGAGTTGCAGGACGGCGTGAATCACTTCCCGCGGCATGATCTGCGACGCAACCAGTGGTCCGGTTTTCAACCGGAGTCGGCAAAGTGGCCGGCGCTTCGGATTCATGAACACCACCCAGAACTCCTCTTTGTCACTCTCCGCCACTCCATCTGTCGCGTAGCTCAGGATCCGCTTCGTTGAGGTCAAGGGCTCTTCCTCGCCATAGTGCACCAATTGGAAGTTCATCACTGCTTCGTGAACGATCATGATCGTGATGAAATCGCGCAGCGTCCGTGTTCCGGCGACCTGCCGGGATGTCGTGGTCCGCACGATTTCCCAGCCGTGCAGCACGCCCAGGCAAAGGCCCTGAGCGCCCCCGTGCGCGAAGGGCCGTGGTGGAGGCGACGCAGGAGCACTACCTTGCCGGGCGTGGTAGGCTGGGAAATCTATCGGGCGGCCACACTCCTACCAAGACGCGTCGATAGGTTGTGACTTCCGCGCGTCCTAGCGCCAGTCCCGACTGTGTCTCCTTCGCCGCAAGGCGAGCATCCTCGGCAACAAGCTGTGCGATCATGAGGAGGCAGTGCCACGACCGGACTCGAACCTCCGCGCGGTATTGGCCATCGAAGCCTCCTCCGACCAGATCGCTGCGGTGGATGGAGAACCCCTCCGTGTAGTGGGACTGATTGTCGTGGGATTTCTTCAACGGTCCAAGCACGTGCTCCAACTCGGCGACTTGCGCGTTACGCGCGTGTTCCTGGTCGCGGGTGCGGGCAGCGTTTTCCATCGCCGTTTTGCACGCTGCATATGCTACCGGGACGAGTCGGCGTCGAAGATCAGCGGCGATAGCGGCGACGGGTCGCCCAATCGCCGTGCACACCGTGGGTGCGGAGTGATGTGCCGCCAACGGACAACGCGCGCCCCAATGAATCATGTCTTTTTTCTGCCAGTCACGGCGTGCCCAAAGCTGAACCGTTGGCGCCAGTTCGATGGTGTGGGAGGACCGATCCGCGTCTTCCTCGAGGAACCTTCCCCCCAGCAATCGGGCGACCCCGCGGACCTTCATTCGCAGGAGTGCGGCCTGTCGTTCCTCACGCGCTTGGCGCGCGCGGCGCTCTGCTTCGTAGTCAATCGCCGTAGTGCTTAGGTTCATACGGCCTCCTCGTTCGAAATGGAAGGTGCAGGCAAGGCAAGCGGAAGAGTTCTCACCGCGATCAGGAATGGATTTAATGCCTGCGCTTTCGGCGGGTAGTTCCCGTCGGCGTCAACCACCTGTCCGGCGTGAAAGAGATAAGACACCGGAAAGAATTCGAACGCGCGTTCGTCGGTGCCTCCGTCTTTGCATTCAATAGGACGGCCCCAAATCGGAAATCCCTTTTCACCTTTGACGACTCCGTAGCCGGCCTCCTTCCAGCCAAGGAAAGTCTTCCATTCCGACTGCCCCGTCTCGCTGGTGTAGATTAGTTCGAGACAGGCATTGATCGTAGGCATTTCGGCCCAAGGAAGTATGCCGGCCTTGCGGGCACTTTGCAGCGGTCGGGTGCGAGCGACGAGTTCCGCGCGCTTGGCTTGCGCCGCGGCCTTCTGTTCCGGAGTCGGAGTCTTGCGATACGACATGATGAATCGAAATCGCGCAGCGTCCGCGTTCCGGCGACCTGCCGGGATGTCGTGGTCCGCACGATTTCCCAGCCGTGCAGCACGCCCAGGCAAAGGCCGGAGCGCGTCTAGCGCGCAGGCCGGGGCGAAGCCGCGTCAGCGGGCGGCGGCAGCCGACCCTTGCCGGGCGTGGTAGGCTGGGGAATCTATCGGGCGGCCACTTCCCCAGCGCCGGTGCGCCCGTTCCCGTTCATTCGATCGACGCACCGGTGGTGCTGTGTGATCGAGAGATCGCGCACCGTGCGCAGTGAATGAGTCCAAGACCGCCCGAGGACGACAAGGCGCCGCAAATCACGACCAAGGCCGCCCGCGAAGCAGTCTCAGCCTATCCGACCAGGCTCGATCCGGCTTGCGAGAACGACCGGGAAAAATTGCCCATCGGCTAAGACCACGATTTGTCGTTCGGTTTTTCGACGGCCTAGGATTACAAGGTGCAGATCATGGTCGACGATGCAGAACTATTGCGACGCTACGCCGAAACCCATTCTGAGCCGGCGTTCACGGAATTCGTCGGCAGACACCTCAACCTCGTTTATTTCACCGCCGTGCGCGGCACCGGCGGCGACACCGCGCTCGCTCAAGACGTCGCCCAAGCCGTGTTTGCCGTCGCAGCGCGCCGAGCCCCGGCGTTGATCGGGCATGCGACGCTGACGGGCTGGCTCCACACAACGACGCGTCACATCGCAGCCCGCGCGAGGCGGAAAGAATTGACGCAACAGCGCTACCAACAAGAGGCGGCGATGCACCACATGATAACCGGCGGGTCGGAGCACGACTGGGCACGGCTTCGGCCAGTCATTGATGATGCGCTCGACGAGCTTAAGGCAGGCGAGCGCGAGGCGATCCTCGTGCGTTTCTTCGAAGGCCGTCCCTTTGCCGACATGGGTGCGGCTTGGCGAGTCTCGCAGGATGCTGCCCGCATGCGCGTGGATCGCGCTCTCGAAAAACTCCGCGTGGCACTCGAACGTCGCGGTATTCGCTCCGTCTCCGCGGCGCTGGCGACCGTCTTAGCCACGCAAGGCGGCCTCGCGGCTCCAGCCGGCATGATTGCGACTGTTAGCGGCGCGGCGCTCACCGCCGCTGTAACGCCGGGTGGCGTCACCACATTTTTTAGCATCATGAGTGGAACTAAAATCATCATCGGGACCGCCGCAGTCATGGCGGCGCTCGCTACCGGCGTGGCCGTCCTCAAACATAACCGGGCGGAGACGGCCGAGCTTCGCCTCGATGCGGCGACTCGCGAGCTCACGGCAGTCCGGGCCCAGCTCGCTCGAGCCGAGCAAGGAAGGTCCGCTGCCGAAACCGCCGCCGCGGAGGCAGAAAAGGATAGCGGCGCTTTGCTCGCCGCGGTGGACGCTGCACGCGCCAAATCGACGGTCTCTGCCGGCGGTGCGCTACCGCCGGGTTCGAGTCCGGCTTCGTTACCCAATGACCCATTGGCGCAGACGCTAAATGCTCTTTTTCCGAACGGCATTGTCGCCACGTTGGGCGACCGGATTATCACCGTTGAGGACGTGCGCCGAGAAATCACGCCCATGCTGCCAAAGGTGCAGCAGATCCCCGGGAATCCGGAGGATCTCCGCCAGCGACTCTACGCACTCCAAAACAGCGCCATCGCGGACCTCGTAACCCGCCAGCTCTTGATCAAGGAATTCCACAATCAAACGGAAGACGTGGCGCCGAAACACATCCCTACCGAGTATATCGACAACGCCATCGCCGACCAGGTGAAGGAAAAATTCAATAACGATCAGGCAAGTTTCCTCGCCTCGCTCAACGCACAGGGCGTGACGCTTACGCAATACCGCCAAAGGGTCGAAGAAGATATCATCAGCGCCTATATGCGCAGCCAGCAGCGGCGATTGACGCCTGCAAAAACCGGGCCGGTCAAAGCCCCGAATCCTTAGCGGGCGGCTTAGACGACGAACAGTCTGCGAGACTGGACTGTCTTACAAAGTCGATCGACGCCCTACAGGCGAGTGGCGCGAGCGGTGTTAGATCCGCGATTTCGACGGCGACTCACCGCGTCTGGGTGGGCGGGCTCACAGGATGGCCGCTTCCCGGAACGAAAAATATCCCTTGTTCAGCGGATCCGCCTCCGGCCGGCCGAGAATGACATGGTCGATAAAATCAATGTCCACGGCGCGCGACGCTTCGCGAATCATCCGCGTCACGTGCAGGTCTGGTGCGCTGGGCGCTGGGTCGCCGCTCGGATGATTGTGGGCACAGATGATCCCTGTGGATGATTCGCGTATCGCCGCCCTAAATACCTCGCGCGGATGAGCGAGCGCCGCCGTCGCGGTGCCCGAAGTCAGTTCAATCCGCTTGATCAATCGGGTCTTTCGGTTGAGGCAAAGCACCCAGAATTTTTCGACCTGCAATCCAGCCGCAATCGGCGCCAGATGGGCTACTACCAAGTCAGCCCGGTTGAGCAACGGTGCGACAGGTTGCGAGCGCAGCATCATGCGGCGCGCGATCTCAGCGGTGGCCGCAAGCTGCGAGCCTTTGGTGTGTCCGATCCCCTTCATCCGCCGGTAGTCGTCGGGCGTCCAGGATAGCAGTCCCGCAATCGATCCTGCTTCGACGATCAACCGGGCCGCCAACTGCAAAGCCTGCTCGGGTCGAATGCCATTTCCCTGAAGCGCCATCGCCAGAAGTTCGGTGTCGCTCAAGGCGCCCACGCCGAAGTTCTCCAATCGGTTTTGCGGTCGCTCGCTAACCGCCATCGCGAATTCCACCTTCGTCGCGTCGCCCAAATCGAACATGATTTGATTCATAGTGCCGACGCCCAAGCTTCGTCTCCGGTCCGGACAACGTGTCCGGTTGCCGGGCTCCGCCCGCGCGTTGGCCCATCGGGGCACGCCCAGCCACGCCGCCGGCCGTGAGCGCGGAGCCGTTTGCTCCGTGCGAAAAGTCAGGCCGTGACGGCGGAAAGGTGGAGGCGAGCGGAATGCGAGCACGACCTTGGCGGGTGTGCTACGATGGGAAAACGCGCGGAAAGTAGACCAACCCTGATCCGGCCGGGGTCGGCCGGCCTTCGGCCGCTCGAAGTGAATGGCTCCGGCAGCCCCGCGTCCGACCCCGCGTCTTATTGACGCTTCGGCCCCTTCATGCCGGAGTTATTGTCCGTGACGCGTGACCAACTCGAGCGCCTCAATTCCCTGCACGAGAAGCTTCTTATTCTCGCAACGCAGTTGGACAGCATTGCAGGCGAACTGAAGGTGAACGGATTTGCTAAACACGCGGAAACGCTGACGGCGCTGCGTCAGGGATTGTTGGATGACGCACCCGTGGTGCGTCGATTGACGGATCGCTCGCGCAACTGAATCGCCGACTTGGCGTCACGCTGCGTCTAGGTTTCGCGCTTAACTTCGCCTGCGCTCTTGTCGGTCCGAATGCCCTTGAATTTACCATGGCGCAAATTGCCGCCGCTGGTCCACTCAGTGAAACTGATCTGCGCCACGACGTGCGGCTGCACCCACTGAATTTCCGTCATCTGTTCAGCCGTGATGCCTTCGCCCCAATGGCTTTTCTTTGAGTTGGGTAGATTCACGAAGGGACAAGTGGTGGTCGCAATCTGCATGAGCGCCTTGTGCAGTTCGCGCCGAAGGCGCGGATTCAGGCCTTGGCGGACTTTGCCAGCGCAAAGCAGATTTTTGCCGTCGTAGTAGCCGACCACCAGCGACTCCAAGGGTTCGCCGCGCTTGAATCCACCGATCACGAACTCCTGTTCTGGACTCAGCTTGAATTTCACCCATGCACCGCTGCGATCCCCCGCCTGATAGGTCGAAGTGCGCCGCTTCGCGATCACGCCCTCCAGTCCCATGCCCTGAACGGCGGCGACAATCTTTTCCGGCGGGCCGTCGAATCCGACGGACAATCGGACCACGGAGCCAGCGACTACCTCTTCCAGCTTCGCTTTTCGCTCCATCAACGGGCGCTGCCGCCAGTCCTCGCCTTCCCAGTTCAGCAAGTCGAACGCATAAAAAACGATCGTGTGTCCGGTCGATTTCCGATTCTGCAGCAATTGAAAGGAAGGTTTGCCGCTCGCATCGAGCGCCACGATTTCTCCATCGAGCATGACCGTGCCCGCATCGATGGTTTGCAGGGCCGCCAGTACCTGCGGGAAATCCGTTCCCAGGTTCTTGTCGTTGCGGGAAAGGAGCCGAACCGAGTCACCGTGCTTGATTCCAAACGCGCGGTAGCCGTCGAGTTTGATTTCATAGAGCCATTCGGCGCTGGTCGGCAATGCAGTCACCTCTTTCGCGGCCATCGATTCCACGAATCCTGGTGGCGATATCGCGGGCCTGCGCTCCCCGCCCGGGACCGTTGCGGGCCGACGGTCGCGGGCGGGACTCGAAGGGTTTTTCTTCCTCGGCGTCATGCTTGAATCGCTGCTCGGAACTCGGCGCGACATTGGGGTTCAGTGGTGCACATTATGGCAACCGCAACCAAAAGAAATGTAGGCAGTGATCGTCGGCGGATCTCGTCGCAGCGTCATGAAATTTCCTATGCCGGGAAAAAGCTAGGGCGTGGCGGCGCCGCCCGGGTCCGGAAAGCAAAGTCTTCGCTCGGCCGCCGGACTAGCCGCAAGGCTGTCATGCAGCGCGCCCGTTCGAGTCGCTGATCGGTCTGCCTTCGACGCCCGAGCGGCGACGGCTTTTGGCGAACCCAGGCCGCCTGGCGATCACCGGGTGCCCGCGCCAGCGATCTGGGGCGTTGCGGGGCAGCGCCCCGCTGGAATGGGGAGCGCGAGACGTAGGCTCGCGCGCGGGGATTATGCCGAACGGCAGGGCATGCCGCATCGCGAGTCTTAGCCAAGATTTGCTCTTTCAGCGCCAGATTTGCGTCCAAGTAGACCTGCGTGGTCTCGACCGATTCGTGCCCCAGCCAAATCGCGATGAGGGCGCGATCAACGCTGGCCTGTAGGAGTTCCATCGCGGCGATATGTCGGAACACGTGTGGCGTTCACCCGTTTTCTGGCAAGAGATGGGCACATCGCTCGCGCCTTGGCGACGTGCGTCGCGACGAGGTGCTGGGCGGCGTCGGTGCTGAGTCGGCCGCCACGCCTGCTGGGAAAGACATATTCACATCGCTGGTCTTACTTTCCCCCAATCGTCGCCGGCTGCGGCACAAGCTTATGTTCATCCACCTTTTTCGCCGGCACTACGAGGCGCCAACCATCGGCCGTCTGTCGGAAAGGGAACTCTTTCTCCACGTAGGCACCATCTTTCAAAAGAATACGCACGGTCACAGCGGTCACGGAAGCTCGCTCTTGTGCAGAAACGAATTGCATTGCTGCGACCCCGCCCAACTCATGGGCAATCAGCAGGCCGGTGAGTTTTTCGGGCGAGCCATACTTCGCCTGCTCGTCAGGTGTTAATTGGGCGAAGATGCGATCCGCTTTCGCTTTCGCGGCTTCATCGAGCGTCAGCCCGTTGGTGAATAAATCCACATCTCCCGCGACAGCAGCGAAGAGCATCGTTTCTACCGCCGCAGCTGGCGTGCTCTGGCCTGCGTTTTTCCACGCGCCGGCCGGTACCAATTTGACCGGGACATTTACATTACCGCCCGGGGACTTGCTTACCGCTTGGTGCGTCTGTTCGCGCTGGCGCAGGGCCGCGGTTTCGTCGCGTAAACGCCCCAATTCGGCGTGCTCTTGGCGTAGTTGCACCAACTCCTCTGACGTTTTCGTCAAGCGCTGGTTTTCGGCGCGTAGGCTTTCCATGGCCTGATTCTGTTCGCTAACCTCGCGGTGCAGTTTGGCGTTCGTCTTATTCTGGAGAACGAGGCCCGTTGCGCCAGCCACGACGAGCGCGGCCATGATCCCGACATTCAGTTTGCTGATGGTCATAAGAGTTGCCGCGGCTACGATACTTCCGCTGGCTGCCGCGCCGGCGAACGCCGCACCCGACACGGACGCGACGAGCCCAGCAGGTGCAGCAATTCCCACCTGATTGGTAAGCGCGACAGCGAGCGCAGCGGTCGTTGATTTCACGCCGCGCCGGGCAAGCGCACAGCGCATCTTATCCAAGGCGCGTTCAACGCACATACGCGGGCATGGTCTCGCCACGCTGCGGGAGGCGATCCGCGATGGACGGCTCGCGGCGCTCCGGGTGGCGCCTGGCAAATACGCGAAGAGCGCCAGCGATGACTTGTTCATTGTGGCCCTTCACGTCCAACCGACCGATGCCGCTCCATCGAGCGAAGGGTAGCCCGGCGGGGCTCCCTTGTTAGGGCGGAATTGGGCGCAAATCCGCTGATCGTCGGAATAAATCCGCGGTTCGTCGGAATCGACGCAAGGCCAGCCGAACAAAACGGGCTACTTTGATCCTGTCATGTGGATCAACCTTGGCCTGGCAGTGGGGAGCGCGACGGGCGCGCTTGCCCTGTGGCTGGCGCGGCATGACGCCGCCGGCTTCATCGTCGCGCTCGGCCTCCTCTCCGCGTGGCAACTGTTTTCGGCCCTCACGCACCCGAGACGCACCAGCCAAGTCATTCTCCGACTCGGGGGTTTTGGCTGGACGATGGAGGACTTCTGCCGCGGCTGGCTCATCACAGGAGAGACCGGCAGCGGCAAGACCTTGGGCGGGATCAACACAATGCTTTGGCAGGTCTCGAAGAATTGCCCGCGGTGGGGCGGCGTGTGCGTCGACGACAAAGGCCTATATGCGCACACCCTGACTGCGATGCTGGATCGCGTCGGGCGCCGTAGCGACTTGCTCGTGCTCGAAGTCCGACCCGACGGAGCATCCGCGGATTGGAAGCCGCCCCATACGCTCAATTTCTTGGAAGACCCGTACCTTCCCTGGTCGGGGAAAGCGAAAATCGTGTGCGATGTGGCGGTGGCTCAAGGTCAGCGGACGGACCAGTCCTTTTTCCGGACTCAGGCGCAGGTGCAGATCGAATTTGCATTCCGGGTCCTGTCCGCCGCCGGACTGCCGGTAACGCTGGAGACCGCCTACGATCTCCTGACTTCAACTTCCCTCCTCGAGGAAATCATGCTCATGGTGCTGGAGAAGGCATCGCCGGCCGAAGCCGAGCAACTGCTCGAACACTACCTCGCCAATTTCCTCGCGCAGCCGCCGGAACAGCTGGGCGGCGTCAAAACGACGGTCGCGAACTATCTGAAATATTTCACCGAGCCGGACATCGCCGCCGTCTTCTGCCCCAAGGAAAAGTCGACGGTCGCCCTGAGTGAAATCGATCGGGGCAAGATCATCTGTGTCTCGGTCCCGCAGCGATTCCCCGTGGAGCGGCGTTACATCCATACGCTGCTCAAGCTCGCGTTCTACACGCACGCCTTGCGCCGGTTTGATCGTTCGGCCGAGCAGCGTGCCGACGACAATCTCATCATTTTCTGGGCCGGAGAGGCGCAGAAAGTCGTCACCGCGAGCGAGGACGGGTTGAGCGATTACAACGTCGTCGATGTGATTCGCGAAGCCCGGGCCACCTTTGTTGGTGACACGCAGGCCTACACCTCACTCATCCCGCCGATGGGTGACGAGAAGAAGGCCAAGGTGTTCATCGCAAACATGGCGAACCGAATAACCTTCAAGGCCGCGGATGAGGAGAGCGCCCGGATTGCCGCCGATACGATCGGCAAGCGGACGATCCGCAAGCGCACGTACGGTCATTCGGCCGGCAATCGCACCAGTTCGTGGACCGCCGACGAGAAATACTACATCGAGCCCCACGAGTTTCGCCGGCTCCGAAAATTTCAAGCCGTCGTTCAGCACTGTGAAAAAGGGTTTCATCGCGTGACGCTGCCCCCGCGCGATGCCACGGGAGGGATCGCGTCATGGTATCGGAACTAAGCATCCAACCGCCCTACGCCAGCCGCGCGGATCTCTTGCGCGGTCTGCGCGCGCATCTTGATCGGCATATCCGCGGCCAGCCCGAAGCCTTGACGTGATCGGACGGACGATCCAAATGTCCTTTTTGCCTTACATCATCATCGGAGTGACGCCCGAATCGCTGCCGCCCTCGGATCAGGTGCGCGATTTGTGGACGCCGTTGCCCACCGATTGGTGGTCCAACCCGACGTATCATCATTTCAGCGACGTCTTTAGCTGCTTGAAACCCGGCGTGACGCTCGCTCAGGCGCAGGCGGAAATGGATACGCTTGAAAATGCCGTGGCGGCCAAGTTCCCCGACCTGCGTGCCGGCTGGAAAGTGAACCTGACGCCGCGGCGGGAGCTCCTCACCCAGCGCTGGGTCGCGTGGCTGTGGACGCTGCTCGGTGCGGCCGCGTGCCTCCTGTTGATCGCGTGCGCGAACGTCGCGAACCTCCTCCTGGCGCGGGCCACCGCCCGCCAGCGCGAGATGGCCGTGCGGGCCGCGCTCGGCGCGAGTCGCGCGCGACTCGTGCGGCAGTTGCTGACCGAAAGCCTGCTGCTCGCGCTGGCGGGCGGGGCGGCGGGCGCCATGATTGCCGCTTGGGGCGTCGCCAGCGTGCGCCATCTGGCGCCGATTGCCGGCTTCGAGCAGCTTTCGGCCCTGAAGGTGGGCGTCCAGGTGCTGGGGTTTGCTTTATTGGTGGGCGTCATCACCGGCGTCGTTTTCGGCGTGGCTCCCGCCTGGCTGGCCGCCCAGGTCGATCTGCGGACCGCGATGAGTGCGGGCACGCGCGGCAGCGCCGGCGCGGGCGGCACGCGACTGCGCCGCGCGCTTGTCGTCGCCGAGGTGGCGCTCGCACTCGTGCTGCTGAGCGCCGCGGGGTTGCTCGCGCAGAGTTTTGTCCGGCTCATGCGGGCCGATCCCGGGTTCGTGGCCGACCACGCGATCGCGATCATGTTCGATATGCTCAAGGGCGATCGTTACGAGACGCCGGCGCGGCAGATGGCGTTCATCGACGGCCTCCTGGCGAAGATCAGCGCCCTGCCGGAAGTGCAGACCGTCGGCGCCACCAGTCACCTGATGCTGGGTGGCCTGCGCCGGCGAGCCTTCGACTATGCAGTGAAAGTGGAAGGCCGCGAAGCAGTCTTGGCGGATGCCGCGCCACGCACGGCGCGCTCGACGATTAGTCCGGATTATTTTCGGGCGATGGGCATGCGGCTGGTGCGCGGACGGACGTTCGATGCGCACGACACCGAGACCGCGCCGCGCGTGACCATCGTCAACGAGACTTTCGCGCGGCAGAATTTCCCGGGCGAGGATCCGCTGGGGCGGCGAGTCGACAGTAACTCGGGTTGGGCTGAAATCGTGGGCATCGTAGCCGACTCCGCCCCCGGTGAAACCGACCGACCGATGTTTGCGCAGATGTTCGATCCGCACACCCAGAGAGGTGGCAAAACCTGGGTGGTCGTCGCGCGCACGCGCGGTGATGCGGCTCTGCTCGGTGCGGCGCTCGTGCGGCAGGTGCGCGCGATGGACAAGGACCAGCCGGTGTATGCCGTCACCACCCTCGACCAGGCCGTGAGTTACTCCTACGCGCTCCAGCGGTTCGCGATGGTGTTGCCGGGGCTGTTTTCGTTGGTCGCGTTGCTCCTCGCGGCCGTCGGGCTCTACGGTGTGATGGCCTACATGGTCACCCAGCGCCGCGTGGAAATCGGCATCCGCATCGCGCTGGGCGGACAGATGCGCGACATCATCCGCCTCGTGATGGGCGAAGGTGGGCGGCTCGTCGGCCTCGGGCTGGCGTTGGGCCTCGTCGTCGCGCTCGGCGCGGGGCGGCTCATCGAATCGCGTCTGTTCCAGACCAGTGCATATGATCCGGGGACGCTGGCGAGTATCGCGCTCTTTTTCTCCGCGGTCGCGGCGCTCGCGTGCTGGCTGCCGGCGCGTCGTGCGTCCCGGATTGACCCGATTGTGGCGCTGCGCTCGGAGTGAGTTGGCGGCGGGCCGGGGTGCCTTGAGAAGCGGCGAGTTGTTGCGGGGAACGCTCGACCTATCGCCGAAGAGCGAGTCCAAAGTGCCACGGTGGCAGCAGCCGGCTCGGCTCGGGTTGGAGGCCCACCTCCTGCGCCCACGACGCGATTTGTTCCGGACGTGGGCGAATCGATAGATCGGGGCCGCGCGGAGTCGGAACATCCGAGCGCCAGTGAATCGCGAGAACGCGTCCACCTGGGCGCACGATTCTCGCCGCGGCGCGTAGCATGTCGATCGGGGCCTCGGCGTGCAGGATATTGAAGAGGAGGACCGCATCGACCGCGTTCACGGCCGGTCCGAAACTGTCCGCAACGACATCGCGCAACTCCGCGCGGATATTGCCGATTCCTTCGGCTGCTGCGCGCGCACGCGTCATTTCGACCATGTCCTTTTCGATGTCGAACGCGTGCAGCACACCTTTAATCCGCCGCGCGACGGGCAAGGTGAACGTGCCGTAGCCGCACCCGACTTCGGCCGCATCTATGATTCCCTGGTCGATTTTCAATCCATCGAGCACGGCATCGATATTGAACAGACTTTCCCAGTAGCTCTGGTCGGGCATCCCGCTGTCACGCACCTTCATCCCGGCAACGATTCGCGAACAAGGCGTCAACGCAACCCGGCACGCGGTGTCGTCTCCGCTTCGCGGCGATGGCTAATCCATCCCAGAGATCGACCATTGCTTCTTCGCATCAGCCGCGATTGAGATCAACGGCGCCGGCGCGGCGTCCTTAAAACCGCGGGACGCGAATCCGCCTTCGGCCCCCGTGGCGCGGCGGTATGCGGCGAGTAAAAGTCGCGGGCAAACGAGATTCGGTCAGTTCATGCCGCGCGTTGCAGAATTATTTGGCAGAAGATTTGCCAGCAGACGGAAAACTCGCACCATTTCGGGACACCTCGGATCACCGGGGTGCAGTTCTAACTAATACACAAACAACTCAAAGCACGTTCAACGAAGCTTTTGGTTGTTCGGCCGGCGAGTGGTTCCAATCCCACCCTCTCCGCCACTGCAATTTTCGAGCAGCCGGCATCTTAGGATTTTGGCGATCGATATTGCGCCCACCCTTCTCTTCGTGCTCAGAGGGTAGCGCTGGGCCGGATTTGCCACCGGTGGTGGCAAATCGCAGCAAATTAAGACAGCCACCGAGGGAAAAGAGGGTGGGCACAACTGGCAGATCCGCAGGCTGTCCGCTGGGACGGTGGACCATTCGCGCGATCAGGGGGCGGCGCCGCTCGTGCCGCCGTCGACTAGAGATGAATGCGAACTCGGCGAGGATTGGCGGAGCAACGGTGCGGAGTCAGGTGGTCATGAAAGGTTGAAAGTTCGGAAGAGACTTGTGCCCCGTTTAAGGTTGACCGCCTATTACTCTTTATCTTCAGAGGGGCGAACGTAGTGATTAAAGCGCACGTAGGTCCGAGCCCAATTTTGGCGGTCGCTCATCACTGCTTTCGTTTGCCCATCCCTCTTCATGCCGAGAAAACTCAGTTCAATCGCACCTGATTGGTGGGACTACACCACCCTCGAGGCGGACATCATTCGAGATGCCGCAAAGCTGTCCCTCCAACAGCTTGCCGGGCTTTCGCGGCCCGGATTCCGTGTCGTGATCTACGACACGATTGAGGATTTCTATCTCGCGGAAGCCCTTGAATACATCACCGCATGGCGGCAGGCCACCGCGGACAATCCAGTGGGGATTTGTGGGCCGATTGGTCCCACGGAACAATTGCCGTTGGTGGCTCGGCTGGTAAATGAGCTACAACTCTCCCTGCGCCATGCCCATTTCTGGGGAATGGATGAATGGTGGGACAACGGTTCTGAGGTCGCCGTGACCCATCCCCTGTCGTTCGAGCGCGCCGATCGCGAGCTCTGTTTCAGTCGCATACGGTCAGAGCTGAAAATGCCAGAGGAAAATCTACACTTTCCGAAGGCGGATACGGGCGCTTACGCGAAGACTTGGGGCCGGGGAGTGCGCTGCGCGATCATGCAGGGCGGGCAAGGGGATACCAAGCACTGGGCGTTCAATGATCCGGTCAAGCGTGAGGGCGCCTATCGCGACGCCCCGCCGACGGCCGCGGAGTTTCGTCAGTTGGGGACGCGGGTCGTGGATTTGCATCCGGTGACGCTGGCGCAGAACGCGCGCACGTCGGGCGGCGGTAATATCTCACTGGTGCCGACGCGCGCCATCACCGTGGGACCGCGCGAAACGTGGCAAGCGGACAAGGTGTCCATCTGGCACGCGGGAAATCATGACAGTCCATTCGGGCAGCGGCTCACGGCGTTGATGGTGTCCCAGCGCGTCGTCGATACCACGGTTCCCATGTCGTTGTTAGCCGAGCATCCGAATGTGCAGTTTAATTATCTCCGTGAAGGGTTCGGCACGTGCCAGGTTGAGATGCATTGATGAACGTCTTCCCGCTGGGAATCTGATGGGGCCAGTCTGGTAGTTTCTTGCGAACCGGCACGGGCGGCGGGCGGGAGGTTTAACGCGCGTAGCCTCGTTGGAGCCTGTTGCATGATTGACGGCCCAGCACCTTCAAATTCTGCTGGCCGAGACATGGCGGATCCTCTCCACCTCACCATCGACCGGCCGAGGGTAGTCTACAGGCAGATCAGTGACCAAATTCGTGAACTTATCGTTACCGGGAAACTTGCTCCGGGCACGAAGCTTCCCCCGAGCGGCGAACTCGCGGCGAAATGGCAGACCCATGCCGCGACCATTCACGCCGCCCTGACACCGCTGGTGAAGGAAGGCCTGCTGACGCGTCAGCCCAAGATCGGGACTTTCGTCAGCAAGCGGAGGCGGAAGCTCGTGAACGTTGGCATCTACTACGATTCGAATATCTGGTTAAATCAGGCGAACGCGTTCAAACGGTCCGTGCACGTCGAGCTCACGCGCCTGCTCGAAGCGCAAAGAGTCAACGTGACGGTCTGGTTCGATCCGCGGGGTGAAAAGCAGCGGGGCAAGACGTGGGCGCAGCTTGTTCGGGCGGTGGAACGGCGCGAGATTCAGGCAATACTCGCGACGGATGTGCCGGACGACGTGGTCACATGGCTGCAAGGGCTGCCAGTGTTGAGCGCCTACTTCACATATGCGCCCGTCTCCAATAGCGTGCTGTTCGACTTTAATCAATTCGCGGAAGCCTCGGTCACCTTGCTCAAGAAGCAGGGCTGCCGGTCAGTTGGCATGATCTCGATTCTCGATCCCGGCATGTCAACGTCGTCCAGTCCGGTTACGGCGGCCCGTGACTTCTATGAACATTTCTCCAAAGTCTGTCGTACCCATGGCATCACCGTGCGGAACGAGTGGATTCGCACAGCGCACGGGTTTGTTCGGGATGAAGTTCAGGAGGAGTTCGGGTACCGGGAGTTCAAGGAAATCTGGCGGCAAGCGGAGCGCCCCGAGGGCTTGGTGATATTTCCCGACACGAGCGTGCCGGGGGTCATCATTTCGCTCCTGGAACAGCGTGTAAACGTTCCCGGCGAGCTCAGGCTTGTGGCGCACAAACACGCGGGCATCGAATTTCTTTGTCCGCTGCCCATCACGTTCCTTTACAGCAGTGCGCGCGACATTGCCCGGGCGATGATCGCTCAAATCGAGCGCCAATTCGAAGGTCAGACCTGCGAGCCCGTGGTGTTGCCGTTCCACGGCGCCCCCCGCGGGGTTCGCGGCACCAAATAGGGCCGGAAGAAGCGGCGTCACGCTCGCGACTGGGTGGCCCCCTCTCGGCCCAACCTGCCATTGGGTTCAAGGGCGGCTGACGCAGAACGGGGCCGGCTCCGGATCGAGAAGTTCCACCCCCAACGGTTCATCCCGCGAGCCGTGGCTCACCGGCCGCGGCGGTGTCGCGGCTCGCGTTCCAAGAGGAAGCAACGGACTGAATAATGTGAATAAATCGGCCACCTGACCTCAGAGAGTCCAGAACCCAGAGGGAGGCGATCCGCTGGGGAAAACCGGATTTTCTGCTTGTTATCTTCATATTATTCAGAAATCCCTAAATCCCAATCCTGGCGACCCAGCTCAGGTTAACTTCGACCGCTCGGGCATGCGTCTCAATCTGATCACTCGACTGTGCAAACGAGAGTTGGGGAAATGTCGCGGTGGGAGGCTCCTCTGCCTTCGCCCTGTTCCCCGAGGCGCTCACCGGAGTTCCGCCAACGACCACCCACGATGAAACCGTCCCGCTCCGCATTCGTTCTCGGCTTGCTGTTTCTTCCGCTGCTGTTGCTGGCGCAACCCGCAGCTAATGCGGCGCGGGGCAATCTGGCCGGGCGCGTCAAAAATGGAGCCACCGGCCAATATCTCAGCAACGCCCGCGTGGTCGTAAAGGGAACGGACCAGATCGCGTTCACCGACGCGTTCGGCACCTATCGCCTGAGTGACGTGCCGGCCGGTCCGATAACTCTCCAGGTTTTCTATACAGACTTGGACCCACAGGAGATTACCATCAACCTGGCGGCCGGGCAGAGCCTGGAACAAGACGTCGTCCTGACGAGCGCGGCCCGTTACGGAGCCGAGGGCGCCATTAAGATGGATGCCTTTCAGGTGTCGACTCAGCGGGAGACCGATGCGGCGGCGATTGCGACCAACGAGCAGCGGTTCGCGCCCAACATCAAGAATGTGCTCGCCACGGATGCGTTCGGGGACGTGTTCGGCAACAGCGCCGGCGACTTCCTGAAGTTCGTGCCTGGTCTGGCGGTGGACTACGACAACGCAGACGTGAGCACGGTATCAATTCGCGGGATCGGCTCTGCCATGACGGGAGTACTGTTCGATGGCGCTCCGATCGTCACGGGGGCCAACACCGGGCCAACACGTACGGTGGAGATGAGAACGCAGGCCCTGAACAATATCTCCCGCGTCGACATCACCAAAGTCCCGACGCCGTCGAGTCCGGCCGATTCGCTTGCGGGCTCGGTCAACATGATCAGCAAGAGCGCGTTCGAGCGCGCTGGTCGACAGCTCAATTACGGGCTCAGCCTTTCGGGCAACATGAATGCCCTCCCGTTGCGGGCGACACCACAGATGTATGGCGATACCGATTCCTTCAAATACAAGCCCGGGTTCGATTTCGACTTCACCGTGCCCGTTACAAAAAATTTCGGGTTCGTCGCGACCGGAATGCTAAACCAAAAGTATCGCGACCAAAACATCTCCCGCAAGACGTGGAGTGCGGCGGGCACGGGCACCGGGGCATCGTTCAGTGCGCCTTACCTGCAAAGCTTTCTGATTCAGGATGCGCCGCGCACGACGAGCGTCACCGTCTTCAGTCTGAAGATGGACTGGCGGGTGTCGCCAAATTCCGTTTTGACCGTAGGTGGCCGCTGGGGCCGTAATATTCGTGCGCAGACGGGCAGCGTGGCCGTCACGCCGACGGTGGGCACGATCGGCACGCCGACGGTGACGCCGGGAGTGAATTTCAGCTATGGCCCGGACTTCACGATCGGCGCGACGGGACGCGGCGGGGTCGCGCTCAACAGCAGCTGGCAGTTCAGCCGCGACGACACCTATGGCGCAAATGTGGGCTACCGGTTCGACAACGGGAAGTGGCGGGTCGAAACCAATCTCAACCGCTCGGGCTCCGACGCCATTCTGCAAAGCACGCCGCGCGGGAACTTCAATGCCATCGTGATGGCGCTCCGCAATCCGGTCCGCGTGACCTTTACCGGCATTGGCGACGATCGGCCGAAGGAGATTCACGTCTTCGAGGACAACAACCGCGAAATCGATATCACCAACATCTCTAACTACCGGATTACGACTGCAAACGCCGACAACCGGGAGCACGTGTTGAATTCGAAATATGCCAACCTCGATGTGCGGCGGCGGCTCGAATTCCTGCCGTTTCCCAGCGCGATCCAGATTGGCGGGCTGCGGCGGAGCGAAGACATCGATGCGAATCGATTCACCGAAACGTGGACCATCAATCCTGCGAACGACAGCCTGGCGCCGTTTCTCTACAAGAAATACATCAATCAAGATGCCAGCCTCGGGTTCAAGAACCTCCCGGCGGTCAATCCCCGTACCGTTTGGGAAGCGTTTCAGGCCAACCCCGCATTGTTCACCCAGACGGAGGCGCAACGCGTGACCGGAGAAAACGGCCGGCTTAATGCCTCGCAATACGTGAAGGAGACCGTGTCGGCGTTGTACGTGCAGGGCGAAGCGCGGCTGCTCCAGAACCGGCTCAATGTCCTAACGGGCGTTCGTTTCGAAAAGACAGAAGACTACGGTCAGGGCTTGCTGCAGGATCCCAATGGCGTCTTCGTGCGCAACGCGGACGGAAGTTTCGCCCGTAACGCTCAGGGTGCGCGCGTGCGTAAGCCGGACGCGGGCGCCGCCGGATCGTTTCAGGAACTCTCTTTCATCCGGAAAGAGCGGGGTTTCATCAATGAGCGATCCTACGACGGTTACTACCCGAGCGTCCATTTCACCTACAATGCGAAGGACAACCTGCTTTTCCGGCTGGCCTACGCGAAGACCTATGGGCGACCGGATTTCGCCAACATCATCCCCGCCGCCACGGTGCAGGAATTCGATCTGACCGGCGCGCAGCTCAATGATCCGACGGTCACGAAGGGCAACATAACGGTCACCAACACCGGCCTTCATCCTTGGCGCGCCGACAATTATGACCTTTCTGTGGAATACTACACGCCTCAGGGCGGAATCTTCAGTGCCGGCGTATTCCGGAAAGACATCAAAGACTTCTTCGGCACCGAAGTTCGTCTCGCGACGCCGGCTGATCTCCAGCAAGTGGGCCTTGATCCGCGGTACGTAGGATGGAACCTCACGAGCCAGTTCAACTCAGGCGACGCGCGGATCGACGGGTATGAAGTCAACGTGCGTCATTCGCTGCGCGCGATGGGGAATTGGGGGCGGCATTTTACTGTTTTCGCCAACGCCACACACCTCGAATTGAGCGGGTCGTCGCTGGCTTCATTCGAGAACTTCATTCCCAACACCGGCAACGCCGGGTTCTCGTTCAACTGGGGCCGACTCACATTCATGCCACGGCTGAATTACCGCGGGCTAAACAAGCTGATCGCGCAACCGGCGTTCGGGCCCGACGGCTTTCAGTATATCAAGGCCCGGCATATCCTGGATCTAAGCATTTCCTATCAGTTGACGCCGCGCCTCGCGCTGACCGGTGCAGTCAACAACGCGCTGAACGACCATCTGACTCAGATGCACTACAGTTCGCTCACTCCGAACTACGCGCGGCGATCATTGGATGGAGAATACGGTACTGCCTTTTCGGTCGGGATCCGTGGATCTTTCTGAACGGTTGAGGCGCTCGTTGCGGACCGGGCGTAGGCCGGTTTACTGCCCATCAAATCTCATGCGATTCTGGTTGTTTCTTCTCCTCCCTTTGTCCGCGGTGCAATTGACCGCGGCCGCGCCGCCGCGGCCGCCCAATCTCATCGTGTTTTTGTGCGACAATCTGGGGTATGCGGATACGACGCCATTCGGCTCAAAGCTGCACCGCACGCCGAATCTGGAGCGCCTGGCGTCGCAGGGCCGCAAGTTCACCCACTTCTACGCCTCTGCGAATGTGTGCACCCCGTCCCGGGCGGGTTTGATGACGTCCTCGTACGCCCGGCGGGTGAATATCTACCAGAACATACGAAACGGCCCGGTGCTGCAGCCAGGCGAGCCGATCGGACTCAATCCCTCGGAGTTCACCATCGCCGAAATGCTCAAGACAGTGGGCTATACTACGATGTTGATTGGCAAATGGCACCTCGGGGACCAGCCGGTGTTCCTGCCGACGCGGCAGGGATTCGATCACTACTGGGGGGTGCCTTACAGTGACGACATGGATGCGCGGCCGGGGCAGACGTGGCCGCCGTTGCCGCTCATGCGCGATGAAACCGTTATCGAGGCCCCCGTTGATCGCAACCAACTGACGCGCCGAGAAACCGAGGAAGCGATTCGATTCATCACGAAGGAGAAGGATCATCCGTTCTTTCTCATTGTATCGCACGCGATGCCAGGAAGCACGCAGGGGTCGTTTGCCAGCGAGGCGTTTCGCGGCAAATCGCGCAATGGGCCCTGGGGCGATGCGGTCGAGGAACTTGATTGGTCGGCCGGACAGGTCATGGACACGTTGACTCGTCTTAACCTCGACCAAAACACGCTTATTGTTTGGACCACGGACAATCCCGCGACGCGGCGGATTCCGCCCCTCGGTAGCAACGCGCCGTTTTCGGGATTTATGGGCACGCCGGCGGAAGGCGGGATGCGCATTCCGTGCATTGTTCGTTGGCCCGGCCACGTGCCGGCCGGGACGGTCTGCGAAGAACTGGGAACGTTGATGGATTTAATGCCGACTTTCGGTCGGCTTACCGGAGCAAAAATCCCAACGGATCGGATCATCGATGGTAAAGACATCTGGCCGCTCATGGCGGGTGAAGCCGGCGCGGTCACGCCGTACGAAGCTTTTTACTACTATCATTTCGAACAACTGCAGGCGGTTCGTTCGGGGCCGTGGAAGCTTTTCCTGCCCTTGCAGCGTAAACGCATGCAGGTGGGCAAGGCGCCCGAGACCGGGGTTTTCGCCGCCCGGTTGTATAATGTCGTTACCGATCCGGCGGAGGCGAACGACGTCGCGAAGAAAGAGCCGGAGATCGTGGTGCGGTTGGAACGATTGGCGGAAAAGGCGCGTGAGGATATCGGCGACCTCGGACGGCCGGGCAAGGGCCAGCGCCCCGCCGGATGGGTTTTCGAACCGGAAGCACCGAGAATGCCGGCGCCGCGGTAGCGCCGCGGCCTTCCGCTCATTCGCCCGAAGACTGGCCGCTGGGAAACGTCGCGCCGCAGGTAAGATAACTCAGCAAACCTTGAACCCATTCCTTTGAAATGCTTCTGCCGCGCTCACTCCGCCGTCGCGTCTTTTCCTGGCTGCTCTTAACGCGCGTCGCATTGCCCTGTCTCTTTTTTGGAACGACGCCCGTTCACGCGGCGAAATTTACCGGCGAAGGCGAGGTTCAAGCGAAGCCGCTTTCCCCGGAGGAATCGCTTAAGCATTTCCACCTGGAGGCGGGCCTGCGCATCGAGTTGGTGGCCGCGGAGCCCTTGATCGCGGACCCCGTTGAGATCACTTTCGATGAGCGCGGACGGATGTTCGTGGTGGAGAATACCGGCTATAACCGCGGGCCCGAGGTGAAACCTCGGTCGCGGATCCGGGGATTGGAGGATACGGACGGCGACGGACGAATGGATCGAGCTTGGACGGTGGCGGACGATCTCGACTACGCCCAAGGAATCCTCGCGCTCAAGGGCGGTCTCCTCGTCACGACCAATACGGCGATTATCTTCTTACGGAATCTCGATGGCGACACACCGGCGACGAGCGAAGTGCTGTTCACCTGCACCAAATCAGTCTTCGTGGATCATCAGATGGGCAGTCCACGCCGCGCGATCGACAACTGGGTTTACATCAACAATGGACTGGGCGGAAAAGTGGTGGCTCCGGCAGCGAATCCCGAACGGAAGCTGAATCTCGGCGCGCTCAATCTGCGCTACAATCCGGCGACCGGAGAGTTCGGACCGGCGGCGGGGCGGGGCCAGTTTGGCAATACGTTCGACGACTGGGGACACGAGTTCGTCAACGTGAATCGAAATCCCGGTGTATTCACGGTGATGCCGTATGAGTATCTGATGCGGAATCCGCGGGCGTTTCTTTCGGAGGGCGAGGAAGACGTGTTGCCCTCGGCCGGAGACTCACGCGTGTATCCGCTCAAGACGTTCCGGACAACCTCGAGCGCTCATGCCGGCACGTTCACAGCGGCTTGTGGCATCAGTGCCTATCGCGGCGATCGGTTGGGCGAGGCTTACGTGGGCAATTTGTTCGTTTGCGAACCCACAGGAGAATTGGTCTCGCGCTGGGTGCTTCAGTCCAACGGGGCCAGTTTCACCGGGCACCGAGCTGAAGCAGGCAGGGAGTTTCTGGCGAGCGACGATGAATGGTTCCGCCCCGTCAACACCTGCACTGGGCCCGACGGGGCGCTCTACGTGATCGACATGTATCGGCGCTTCATCGATGGGTCGCGTTTCTTTCCGGACGATTACGTTGCGGCCAATGACATGGGAGCCGGCTCGGATCGCGGCCGGATTTACCGGATCGTCCCAGCGCGGGAGCCCGCACCGCGAGGGAAAGCCGCTTTCCCCGTGGCGGCGAAGGATTGGGTCGCACTGCTCGAGCATCGCAACGGCTGGCAACGGGATACCGCCCAACGCCTGCTGGTGGAGGCGGGTGATCCAGCAGTGGGGGAAAG
>JADMIO010904342.1_pt1 | contig 73354 bp, 59 predicted proteins | sample 8958161 | NCBI WGS metagenome assembly JADMIO01 (sample SAMN16585339, study PRJNA669376) | soil metagenome | isolation source: Crop rotation soil | place: USA: Cullars Rotation, Alabama | collected 2011
GCCGCGACTTCAAGTCACGTGAATTCCAAGCTTCGGATCCCACTGTGCTGGAAAGGCGCGTTGCGGTCGGCGTCCCACAACTTCTGGAACAGCGCGCGCGCTTCGGCGTAGCGCTTCTGCTCGACGTAAAGCTGCGCGAGCGCGCCGGTGGCGCCGCGCGCATCCGGATTCGCAGCGGTGAACGACACGAGCAACTTGATCGCGTCCTCGGGACTCTTGCGCGCGACGATCTCGCTTCTGAGAAGCGCCGCGCGCTCCCAGTCGGGCTTGAGGCCGAGCGCGGCGTCGGTTTCCTCGAGGGCCACGTTGTCGGGCGCGCCGCTGTTGTACGCAGCGAGCGCGACTGCGAAATGCGCTTCGGGCGTGTTGCCATACGGCTTTGCGACGTCGCGCACGAGCTCGTACACCTGCCGCTTGTCGAACGCGTCGCCGGCGAGGCGGTTGAGCGAGAGGAACATCTCCGCGCGCTCGGTCGGCTGCGCGTCGGCGAGCGCCTTCTCGAGGCGCGCCTTGACGTCGGCGTCGTAACCGGTGTCCCCGCCCTGCTTGCCCGACGTGCCCGCGGCAAGCGCTGCGAGGATCTGTTTCGGACGTTCCGCCGCCGGATCGAGCGACGCCCACAATTTGGCGGATTCCTGCGCGAGGCCGCGCATGCGCGCGGCAAGCGCGACTTCCGATGCGCGGCGCGCAAGACGTGCATCGCGTGCTTCGCGTGCGGCTTCGAAATAGGCGCGCGCCGCAAGCGACGTCTCGCCGCGTTGCAGAGCGACGTCGCCCAGGATCACGCGATAGAAGATGTCGGCGGTGAGCCCGCTCGTGTCTTCACGCGACGGCGGCAGCGGCTGCGGCGTGATTCCCGGGCCGAGCGGAGATTGCGCGGCGGCCATCCCCGAAACGGCGAGCGCGCCGACGATCAGCGCGCGCGAGATGGATTGGCGGAGGAGGGTGGACATGGGCAAGCTCGCTTCTCGATAGGTTCAGACTGTGCAGCACACCGCGCAGTCGATGTTAGGCTATCCCGGGCAGCGCAACAAACGGGCCCAGAACAGCAGGACCCTACACCACACCGATGCCCGAGCTTCCCGAAGTAGAGACAACGCGCAGGGGTGTCGCGCCGCACGTGATCGGCCGGCGGATCGCGCGGCTCACCGTCTACGACCCGCGCTTGCGGTGGCCGGTTCCCGCGGATTTGTCCGAACGTGTAAAAGGACGCACGATCGATGCGATCGACCGGCGCAGCAAGTACTTGCTGTTCCGCCTCGGCGCAGACACGCTGCTGATGCACTTCGGAATGACCGGAAGCCTGCGGGTTTACCACGACCCGCCGCCGCGCCGGGCCCACGATCACGTCGACATCGAATTGAGCGACGGCGCGCTGCTGCGTTATCACGACCCGCGCCGATTCGGGGCAATGCTGTGGCTGCCCGCCGCGAAAGAAAGTCATGCGCTTCTCGCGGACCTGGGACCCGAGCCGTTCGACGCTGCCTTCGACGCGGGTTACCTCTGGAAGACGCTGCGCAAGCGTACGGCCGCGATCAAGCTCGCGCTGATGGACAGCCGCGTCGTGGTGGGCGTCGGCAACATCTACGCGAGCGAAGCGCTGTTTCGCGCGAAGATCCGCCCGACGACGCCGGCCAACAAGGTCTCGAAAGTGCGCCTTGCCAAGCTCGTCGCCGCCGTGCGCGAGGTGCTCGACGACGCGATCACCCACGGCGGCAGCACGCTGCGCGATTACGTCGATGTCGGCGGGCGGCCCGGGGCGGCGCAGTTCCGCCATTTCGTTTACGGACGCGAGGGCAAGCCCTGCCGAGTGTGCCGTACACCCATCAAGATGCGCCGCCAGGGCGCCCGCGCGTCCTTTTATTGCCCCGCCTGCCAGCGCTGACGCGGAGCGGCAGGCCGGCGACGCCATAGGGCGGCCTTTAGGCCGCCGCGATGCGTCGAGGCGGGCGCTAAAGCCCGCCCCACGACACAAATTAACCGTTTGTCATAAGGGCATGGGTTGTGCTTCACAGTGCATGCTAGCCTTGCCCTGCCGGAGCGCCCGCGAGAAGGCGCGAGATCTGACTAGGAGTGCCATGCATCCATCCCGCGACCTCGCGGCGCGCTTCGAGGCGTACAGCGACTGGCGTCGCCGGCTTTCCGGTGGCGTGCTGCGCCTGCACGAATGGATGCAGGAGCAGGACCTCGCCGATACCCAGGTCGACCTGCGCGTGCAGCAGCTGCTCGAGCGGCTGCACCAGGACCAGCTGGTCGTGGCGTTCGTCGCCGAGTTCTCGCGCGGAAAGTCCGAGCTCATCAACGCGATCTTCTTCGCCGACTTCGGCCAGCGCCTGCTGCCGTCGGCCGCGGGCCGCACGACGATGTGCCCGACCGAGCTGCTGTACGACGCCTCGCGCCCGCCGTCGATCCGCCTGCTGCCGATCGAGACGCGATTGAAGGACGCGACCGTCGCCGAATTCAAGAATTACGCGGACGAGTGGGTCACGTTCACGCTCGACCTTTCCTCCGCGGAGAAGATGGGCGAAGCGCTGTCGCGCGTGTCGCAGGTCAAGCGCGTGCCCGTCGAGCTCGCACGCAAGTACGGCTTGTACGGCGAAGGCGAGGACGACATCCTCGCGGCACTCGAGCACGGCGACGAAGGCAGCGTCGACATCCCGTGCTGGCGGCACGCGGTGATCAACTTCCCGCATCCGCTTCTGCAGCAGGGCCTCGTCATCCTCGACACGCCGGGCCTCAACGCGATCGGCACAGAGCCCGAGCTCACGCTCAACCTGCTGCCCAACGCGCATGCGCTGCTGTTCATCCTCGCCGCCGATGCCGGCGTCACCAAGACCGACCTCGAGGTGTGGAACCAGCATCTCGCGGGCGACGACGCCGCGGCGAAGGCCGGCCGCATCGTCATCCTGAACAAGATCGACGGCCTGTGGGACGATCTCAAGGCCGACGCCGACGTCGAGCGCGAGATCGACCGCCAGGTGCGCACCACGGCGCACATGCTCGGCGTTCCCGTGTCGCAAGTGTTCGCGACCTCCGCGCAGAAGGCGCTGCTCGCCAAGGTCAACGGCGACGATGCGCTGCTCGCGCGCAGCCGGTTGCCCGCCCTGGAAGGCGCGCTGTCGCAAAACCTGATTCCGGCGAAGCGCGACATCGTCGGCGCCGCGTCGCAAAGCGAGGTGCGGTCGCTCTCCGCGAACGTGCGCGCGATCCTCGAGGCGCGGCTCGCCGGCGTCGGCGAGCAACTCGGCGAGCTGACCGCGCTGCGCGGCAAGAACCAGGACGTGGTCGGCGTGATGATGGAGCGCGTGCGCAACGAGAAGGAAGTGTTCGAGCGCGGGCTCGCGCGCTACACGGCGTTGCGCAACGTGTTCACGCAGCAGACCAACGATCTCTTCGACCACATCGGGCTCGAGGCACTGCGCGCGAACGCCGGCCGCACCCGCCGCCACATCGAGGACAGCCCGTTCACGCGCGGCGTGCGCAATGCGATGAGCGACTTCTTCCGCCAGATTCACGGCGATTTCGCCGCGGCGGCGAAGCAGGCGTCCGAGATCCACGACATGATGCGCGCGATGTACCTGCGCTTCGCGAAGGAGCACGGCCTCGAGGCGTTCAGCCCGCCGCCGTTCTCCGTGCTCAAGTACCAGAAGGAGATCGAGCGGCTGGAGCGCGCCTACAACACGCACTTCAACACGCTGTGGAACATGGTGAGCAAGGCGAAGTTCGCGCTGATGAAGCGCTTCTTCGAGACCATCGCGTCACGCGTGAAGCACGTGTACGTGATCGCCAATCGCGATGCCGAAGCCTGGTTGAAAGCCGTGATGTCGCCGCTCGAGACGCAGGTGCGCGAGCATCACCTGCAATTGCGTCGGCGTCTCGACAGCATCAAGCGCATTCACCGCGCGAGCGACGAGCTCGAGGAGCGCATCGACGAGCTCACCGCGCAGGCCGAGGGCATCCGTGCGCAGATGCGCGGACTGGACGAAAAGGTCGCCGATATCGACGCCGTCGTGGAGGATCCCGATCTGCTCCCGCTCGCGGCGAACGGATAAATGACGCCAAACGGCGACACTTTCCTCTATGACATGTAGGACTGAAAATCTTTTTCGCCGCCCAATCGACTGATTCTTAGGAAATTGGTCGGACAAGCGGCAGTTTCTCGTAGGAAGCCGGAACCGTGGTTTGTCAGTAAGTGTCCTATAATCGCTGTATTGCCCAATTTTGCCCATTCTGACCCGGGCTACCACCCGGGGTAACATCATGCGATTTCGAGCTTTGTTAGGCGCTGTGTGCGCAGCTTTCTCCCTGTGCGCAACAGCAGCCATTCCCGCGACCGAGCAGACCACCGCCGTCGAGTTCTACAACGCCACCCTCGATCACTACTTCCTCAGTGCCGACCCGAAAGAGATAAGCGATCTCGACTCGGGCGTGCACGCGGGCTGGACCCGCACCGGGTACAAGTTCGCGGTCGTCAAAGCCGGCAGCACCCTCGCCGGCACCACACCGGTATGCCGCTTCTACAGCCCGGTACCCACCATCGATTCGCATTTCTACTCCGCCAAGCCGTCGGAATGCGACGACGTGAAGGCGAAGTTCCCCACCACGTGGCAATTCGAATCGAGCGAGGTGTTCCGCGCCTTCCTGGTCGATCCCGCAACCGGCGCCTGCCCGGCTGACACGACGGCCACCTATCGCCTCTACGACAACCGCGCCGACGTCAACCACCGCTACAGCAACCAGCTGGCGGTGTACGTCTACATGACCAGCGTGAAGAAGTACGTGGCCGAGGGCGACGGCTCTCCGTCGCAGCCCGTCGCGTTCTGCACGCCCTCGGGCGGCGACGCGGTACCGGCGGCAACGTCGGCTGCGCCGAACTGCACGGTCACGGCGGCCTCGAGCACGCCCACGCCAGGCACTACGCTCGCGCTGTCGGCAACGTGCACCAACAATCCCACCGCGTTCATGTGGAGCGGATGCGCCAGCAGCACCGCGTCCTGTAGCGCGACCAAGACGACGGCGGGACAGGCGAGCTACACGCTCAACGCCGCAAATGCGCAAGGCCCCGCCGATCCGGTCACGATCAGCGTGAACTGGGGCGGCGCAGCTGGCGGCGGTGGTGGGGGCGGCGGCGCAACGCCGATCTGCACGGTCTCCGCGAGCAGCGCAAACCTCACCAACGGCCAATCGCTGACGCTCAACGCCAACTGCAGCCAGACGCCGACCAGCATCACGTTCCTCGAGTGCAATTACCTCGTGCAGACGATCTGCAACCCGATCCAGACGTGCATCGGGACTGCGACCAGCTGCACCGTTTCTTCGTATATCCCGGGTTACGCGCGCTATTCCGTGAAGGCGGCTAACGCCGCAGGCACGGGCGTGAATGCGACCGGCGTCGACGTGTACTGGAATGGCGGCAGCAGCGGTGGCGGTGGTGGTGGTGGTGGCGGCGGAGGTGGCGGCGGCGGCGGCGGTGGTGGCGGAACGCCCGATCCGATTCCCGTTTGCTCGATCCTTGCGAGCACCACGTCGCCGACGGTCGGCCAGAACCTCGTCCTCTCGGCGCAGTGCAGCGGCAACCCGACGCAGTACTACTGGACGGGCGTGAGTTGCTCGCAGTTCCAGTGCCTGGCCACCGCATCAGCGCCGGGTCAAGTGACCTACTCGCTGTCGGGTGGCAATGCGTCCGGCACCGGCAATCTCGCTTACCTCACAGTGAACTGGCAGGCGAGCGGCGGCGGTGGTGGCGGCGGCGGTGCCACGCCGTCGTGCACGCTCGCGCCGAGCAACGGTACGCCGACCATCGGCTCGACGATCACCATCACGGCGACGTGCACCAACAACCCGACCAGCTACACGTGGTCGGGATGCTCGTCGACGACCAACACCTGCTCGGCAAGCCAGTCGACGACGGGTACCGCTACCTACGGCGTCATGGCCACCAACGCTAACGGCAACGGCTCGCAGACGACGGTGCAGGTGAGCTGGCAACCGCCGGCAACCTCGCCGCCGGTGTGCTCCATCTCCACCAGCAACGGCACGCCAGCGGTCGGCCAGAACATCACGCTCACGGCCACGTGCACCAACAGCCCGACGAGCTACACGTGGACCAATTGCACGGCCCCGAGCAACAGCTCGACCTGCACGGCCACGGCTTCCGCGGTCGGCTCGCAGACCTACTACGTAGCCGGCACCAATCAGTACGGCGCGGGTCAGGCGGCGGGTGTCGTCGTCGCGTGGCAAGCGGCGGGCGGTGGTGGCGGTGGCGGTGGCGGCGGCGGTGGTGGTGGTGGAGGCTTCTGCGGCCAGTACAGCGACGTCAAGAACATGACGCTGACGTGGGGTCAGGGCGGCCGGCTGTCGACGTCCGATTCGGGCAACTTTGGTCCGGACACGGTGGTTGCAGTCGCGCTGACGGTTCCCGGCAACGTGGGTGCGTTCCCGATCTCCGGGTACACGACGATGTACGAGTACGGCGGTCCGCCGACGCTGCGCATCGCCACGATCTCGAAGTCGGCGTGCGACTTCCGCGCCGACGACCCGACCGGCGCCAATGGCCCGTTCATGAGCACGGGCGGCGTGCAGGCGACCGTCTCGTGGAACGTGTTGTCGGGCGCGCAGGTGAACCTCCAGCCCGGACAGACGTATTACTTCAACTTCAAGAATTACAACTGCAGCTCGAACTGCCCGGCGGCGATCGAGACGCTGTTCCCGCATTAAAACTTGGAAAACTACTAGTGGAAAATGGGCGCCGCAGGCGCCCATTTTTTATGTCTTGACCATCAGCGCCTCGTACTTGAGGCGCAGTTGGCCCTTGCTCTCCACGTACTGCGGATTGACGGGGATGCAGTCGACCGGGCACACCTCGCGGCACTGCGGCGTGTCGAAATGCCCGACGCACTCGGTGCATTTCGCAGGATCGATGACGTAGATCTCGACACCCTGCGCGATGGCGCCGTTCGGGCACTCGGGCTCGCAAACGTCGCAGTTGATGCACTCGTCCGTAATCATCAGGGCCATGAGCGGCCTGTCGTTCAGCTCTTGCGCTCGGCAACGCGCGCGCGGATGCGGTCGGCGACCAGCGGATGCACGAAGTGGGTGACGTCGCCGCCGAACCGCGCGATCTCGCGCACGATGGTGGCGGACACGAACGTATATTGTTCCGACGGCGTCAGGAACAACGTTTCGACATCGGGATAGAGATGGCGGTTCATCCCGGCCATCTGGAACTCGTATTCGAAGTCCGACACCGCGCGCAATCCGCGCAGCACGATCTTGGCCCCTTCACTGCGTACGAACTCCATGAGCAGCGAGGAGAACCCCTTTACTTCGACATTGGGCAGCGGCCGCAGCACTTCCCTGGCCATCGCCACGCGCTCCGTGGCGGTGAACAGCGGGTTCTTGGCGGCGCTGTCGGCGACCGCCACCACCACCCGGTCGAACACGCGCGCGGCACGCCGCACGAGGTCCTCGTGACCGCGGGTGAACGGATCGAAGGTTCCAGGGTAGACGACGGTGATCACGGGGCAGCCTCGGGTCGGAGCAGATGATAATGCACCCGTCCCGCCCGCGAATGGCGATGCACGGTGAGCGGGGCGGGCGGCGTCAGCTCGCGGCTCGCCTCGGCGTAGATGAAGCCGGCGCTCGACAGGCGCGCGGCGCACGCCGGCAACAGCCACGGCCAGGGATCCTCGGCGAAGGGCGGGTCGAGGAACACGACGTCGTAGCGCCGCGCATCGCGGTTCAGGAATGCGCGAGCGTCGCCGACATGCGTCTCGAGCCCCGTTGCGCCAAACGTTTTCGCCGTCGCTGCGAGTGCCGACACAAGCGCCACATCGCGATCGACCGCGACCGCGAGCGCCGCGCCGCGCGAGAGCGCCTCGAGGGTCAGCGCCCCGCTGCCCGCGTAAAGGTCGAGGGTCGCGAGATCCGTCAAATCCTGGCCGAGCCAGTTGAAGAGCGTCTCGCGCACACGGTCTGGCGTCGGACGCAGCTCCGCACGAGGGGGGAAGCGCACGACGCGGCCGCGAAACTGGCCGCCGATGATGCGCACGCGTTGACCGGACGGGATCGGCATGGGAAGGTAAAATTCTAGCTTTCACGCGGCGGACGTTGCGTCCGCGCCGCCGCCGGAGCCCCTCCGTTGTTCGATTTCTTCAAGAAGAAGCCGCCGCTCGCCGAATCCGGCGATGCGCCAGCGCCGCCTGTCGAGCCGGCGCCGCCTGCCGAGCCGACCCCGCCGCCCGCGCCGAGCTGGACCGAGCGTCTCAAGGCGGGTCTCGGCCTGTCGCGCGCCAAGCTCGCCGGCGCACTGACCGGCGTCTTCGTCCGGCGCAAGCTCGACGATGCGGCGCTCGAAGCGCTCGAGGATGCGCTCCTGTCGGCCGACGTGGGCGTCGAAGCCGCACAGACCCTGATCGATGACCTGAAGGCACGCTGGCGCCGTGCCGGCGATGCCGCCGATGCACGGACCGAGCTCGCGGGCGCCTTCGTTGACTTGATCGGCCCGCTCGAGCAGCCGCTCGTGATCGGGCCGCAGCGGCCGTTCGTGATCATGCTCGCCGGCGTCAACGGAGCCGGCAAGACCACGTCGATAGGCAAGCTCGCGAAGTGGCTCCAGCAACAAAACCTTTCCGTGCTGCTCGCGGCAGGCGACACCTTCCGGGCGGCGGCGCGCGAGCAGCTTGCGGCCTGGGGCGAGCGCAACAACGTCGCCGTGATCCAGCAGGCCGGCGGCGACGCCGCCTCGGTGATGTTCGACGCAGTGAACGCCGCCAAGGCCCGCGGGATCGACGTCGTGCTCGCCGACACCGCGGGGCGCCTGGCGACGCAGGCCCATCTCATGGACGAGCTCAAGAAAGTAAAGCGAGTGCTCGCTCGCGCCGTGGACGGTGCCCCGCATGAGGTCCTCCTCGTACTCGATGCGAACACCGGACAAAACGGCCTGGCGCAGGTCAAAGCCTTCGACGCCGCAGTCGGGCTCACGGGGCTGGTCGTCACCAAGCTCGACGGCAGCGCCAAAGGTGGAGTGGTCGCCGCCATCGCGCGCCAGCATCCGATCCCGCTCAAGTTCGTGGGCGTGGGCGAGGGGGTCGACGACCTGCGGCCGTTCGAGGCGCGGGCGTTCGTCGACGCGCTGCTGCCCGCCGAGGTCTGAAAGCCGCGGTCCGTCGCAAACCGGTTGGCCGGCCGGTCTGTCCAAACTAGCGTGGGAACCTTCGGACGGCATTTCGGACCAATCCCGAGTGAAACAGTCGGGAACCAATCCGGGGTTTAGCACTCAAAATACCCGAGTGCTAAAATCGGCACGAGTCGGCGGGGTTTTCCTGGCCGGCGGCGATGCCGAGACAAAGGAGACAAAGAGGCATATGACCAGTAACACGTTGACGTTTCCCACGCCTGCTTCGCTGGGAAGCCTTGATCATTACATCCAGGCCGTGAACCGGTTCCCGCTGCTGACGGCGGAACAGGAGACTGCGCTCGGCCGCGCGCTGAAGGAAACGGACGACCTCGACGCTGCCCGCCAGCTCGTGATGTCCCACCTTCGGCTGGTGGTCGCGGTGTCCCGCAACTACCTGGGCTACGGCCTGCCGCAAGCGGACCTGATCCAGGAAGGCAACGTCGGTCTCATGAAGGCCGTGCGCCGGTTCGACCCGGAGCGCGGGGTCCGGCTCGTGTCGTTCGCGCTGCATTGGATCCGCGCGGAGATGCACGAGTACATCCTGCGCAACTGGCGGCTGGTGAAGATCGCCACCACCAAGGCCCAGCGCAAGCTGTTCTTCAACCTGCGCAGCCTGAAGGCGAGCTCCGCCGCGCTGTCGGTGGCGGAAGCGAAGGCCATCGCCAGGGACCTGGGCGTCAAGCCGGAGGAAGTGGTCGAGATGGAAACCCGCCTCGGCGGGCATGACGTCGCGCTCGACCCGGCGCCGGGCGACGAGGAGAACTTCGTCTCGCCCATCGCGTACCTCACCAACAGCGAGGACGAGCCGGCGCAGATCCTCGAGCGCCAGGAGACGGCGCAGAACCGATCGAAGGGCCTGCAATCGGCCCTCGCCAAGCTCGACGACCGCAGCCGCCGCATCATCGAGGCACGCTGGCTGCGCGAAGACGATTCGGCAGCGACGCTGCAGGACCTCGCCGACGAGTACGGCGTGTCGGCGGAGCGCATTCGCCAGATCGAGAGCAAGGCCATGAAGACCATGCGCAGCCAGATGGCTGCAGCAATGTAATCCCCCGGTTTGCAATGGTGTGAGCGCGGGGGCTCACGAACGCCGGCGCCAAGCCGGCGTTTTTCTTTTAACCTACCGCCCGTGCAGCGGCCGCTTTCGATCCTCGTCGCGCTCTTCGGCACCGAAGGCGACATGCGACCCCTCCTGTGGTTCGCGCAAGGCATGGCCGCGCGCGGACATCGCATCACCATCCACGTCAATCCGCGTTATCGCGCCCTCGCCGACGCGCACGGCTGGCCCGTGATCGAGCTCGGCACGCTCGACGATTTCCACGCCGTGCTGGAAGACCCGCGCATGTGGCAACCGGTGGAGGGCACGCGCCTGGTGCTGGACTCGATGCTGCGCGGCTACGCGCTTTACAAGCAATCGCTCGATGCGGCAAGCGAGCGCTTCGACCTTGCGGTGGGCACCGTGCTCGCGAGCGGCGCGCTCGCTTGGGCGAAGAGCAAGGACGTCAAGCGCATGCTCGTTCACCTGCAGCCCCTCGGCCTGCGCAGTGCGCACGATTGCCCGCTATACGCGCCACCGGTGGCATGGCTGACGCGCATGCCTGCGTGGTTCCTGCGTGCCCTGTTCGCGATCAGCGATACGTGGCTCGGGCGCGACGCGATCCACGCAGTGAACGACAATCGGCGTGCGCTCGGCTTGCCGAAGCTCGCGTCGTTCGAAGCGCTGTTGCGCGATGCCGATGCGATCGCGGCGCTATTCCCCGCGTGGCTCGCGCGTGTGCAACGCGATTGGCCGGCCAACCTCACGCAGGTCGGCTTTCCGTGGCCACCTGCCGAAAGCGCACCCTTGCCGGCGGCGGTCGACGCGTTCCTCACGCGTGGTGAACCGCCCATCGTGTGGACGCACGGCTCGGCCAACGTCGACGTCGAGCGCTTCGCGCTCGGCGCACGCGAGGCGTGCCGCAGACTGCGCATGCGCGGGATCTTCATCGGCCCGGCGCAGGAGGCGAGCGACGACGAATTCATGTGGGTCTCGCATGCGCCGTTCGAACGGCTGCTGCCGCACTGTCGCGCCATCGTGCATCACGCGGGTATCGGCACGGCGATGCACGCCTTCGCAGCCGGCATCCCGCAACTGCTGGTCCCGCGCGCGCACGATCAGTTCGATAACGCATGGCGCGTCGAGCGCACCGGCGTTGGCAAGCGCATGGCGTACGCGTCGTTCAACGGCGAGAGCGCTGCGCGCGCGTTGCAATCGCTCCTCGCCTCGGCGTCGGTGAAAGCGGCGTGCGAGACCGCACGCGAGCGGATGAAGAAGACCGGCGCGCTGCGCGCGGTGTGCGAGCTGGCCGAGCGGGTCGCGAATTAGAGCTCGACCTGGGTGCCGAGCTCGACCACGCGGTTGGTCGGGATCTGGAAGAACTCGGAGGCCTTGACCGCGTTCTTCGACATCGATGCAAACAGACGTTCCCGCCACATCGCCATGCCCGGGCCGATGGTCGGGATCAGCGTCTCGCGCGACACGAAGAAGCTGGTCTCCATCATCTCGAACGCGAAGCCCTTGCGTCCGGACTCCTCGAGCAGCGCCGGCACATCGGGATCTTCCTTGAAGCCGTAGTAGGCGAGGAACTGGAAGAAGTCGCAGCCGAGCGGGCGGATGACGATGCGATCTTCCGACGGCACGTACGGCACGTCGCGAATGACCACGGTGAGGAACACGACGCGCTCGTGCAGCACCTTGTTGTGCTTGAGATTGTGGAGCAGCGCGTGCGGCACGCGATCGGGGGTCGAGGTCATGAACACCGCGGTGCCTTCGACGCGCGTGGGCGGCGACACCTCGATGCTCTGGATGAACACGTCGAGCGGCAGCGCCTCGGTGGAGAGCTTGTCCATCAGCAGCGCGCGCCCGCGCTTCCAAGTCGTGAGCAGCGTGAACACCACCGCGCCGATCACGAGCGGGAACCAGCCGCCTTCCACGATCTTGAGCGAGTTGGCGCCGAGGAAGCTCAAGTCGATCAGCAGCAAGGGCGCGGTGACTGCGATCGCGACGACGGTCGGCCAGTTCCACAGGCGGCGCATCACGATGAAGATGAGGATCGTGTCGATCATCATCGCGAGCGTTACCGCGATGCCGTACGCGCCGGCGAGGTTGTCCGACTTGCGGAACGCAACGACCAGCAGCACGACGGCGACGAACAGCGTCCAGTTGATGAACGGCACGTAGATCTGGCCGATCTGGCGCTCGGACGTGTGCTCGATCTGCAGGCGCGGGCAGTACCCCATCTGGATCGCGGCGCGCGACAGCGAGAACGTGCCGGAGATCACCGCCTGCGACGCGATGACGGTTGCGCACGTGGCGAGCACGAGCAGCGGGATCAGCGCCCAATCCGGCGCGAGCAGGTAGAACGGGTTCTGGATCGCCTTCGGGTCGGCGAGGATGAGCGCGCCTTGTCCGAAGTAGTTGAGCACGAGTGCGGGGAGCACGAAGCACAGCCAAGCGCGGCGGATCGGCGAGCGCCCGAAGTGCCCCATGTCTGCGTACAACGCCTCGGTGCCGGTCACCGCGAGCACCACCGCTCCGAGCGACATGAACGCCGGCAACGGCGAGGTTGCGAAGAAATTGAAGGCGTACGCGGGATTGAGCGCGGCGAGGATTTCCGGCGCGCGAGCGATCTCGAACGCGCCGAGCGCGGCGATGACGACGAAATACAGGCACATCACCGGACCGAACAGCATCCCGACGCGCGCAGTGCCGTGCTTCTGCACCGCGAACAGCACGACGATGATGACGAGCGTCACGGGCACCACCCAATGCTCGAGGCCCGGCGCGACGATCTCGAGACCCTCGACCGCCGACAACACGGAGATGGCGGGCGTGATCATGCCATCGCCGTAGAACATCGCGGCGCCGAAGATGCCGAACCCGACCAGCCACCAGCGCAGCTTCTGGTTGCGCGAGACGCCGCGCGAAACGAGCGCGGTCAGCGCGAGGATGCCGCCTTCGCCGTTGTTGTCGGCGCGCATGATGAGCGTGATGTACTTCAGCGTCACGACGACGATCAGCACCCAGAACACCACCGACAGCAGGCCGTACACATTGTCCTGCGTCATCGCGAGCGCGTGATCGCCGGCGAACGCGGTGCGCAGCATGTACAGCGGGCTGGTGCCGATGTCGCCGTAGACGACGCCGATGGCGCCGACGATGAGGCCGAGCGCGCCCTTGCTGTCGTGTGCGGTGGTGCTGCTCAATGGCTTGGCGACGGCGAGCCTTACGCGGCGTCGTCGGCGCGCCGCGAGAAGCGGATGTTGAGCTGCTTCAGCTTGCGGTAAAGGTGCGTGCGCTCGAGGCCTGCGCGCTCCGCCACTTTGCTCATGTTGCTCTGCTCGCGTCCCAGGAGCTGCTCGAAGTAGATGCGCTCGAACGCTTCGCGCGCCTCGCGCAGGGGCAGCTCGAAGAAGCGCGACGTGATCTCCGGCGCCGGCGAAGGATTGGGCGACGTCGATTCGCCGAGCACGCGCTTGACGTGCTCGATGGTCACTTCGCCGCGCACCGCCGCGAGATTCTGGATGAACGCCGACAGATGATCGAGGTTGCCCGGCCAGTACGCGTTCGACAGCAGCGTCAGCGCAGCGGGCGGAAGTGCCGCGAGCAGCGGCGACGGCGCGTCGTCCTTGTTCGCATCGCGCCAAAAGCGCTCGATCAGCACCGGGATGTCCTCGCGCCGCTTGCGAAGCGGCGGCAGCATCACGCTGCCCGCCGACAATTGCGCGAGCAGCGCCGCGTCGAACTTGCCTTCGGTGGCGAGGTTGCCGAGCGGCTCGCTCGACGTGCACACGAGCGTCACGTTCTGCTTGTCGAGCTTGGGCAACAGGAACGCGAGGCCCTTCTGCTCGATCTTCGAGTACTGCCCGATCTCGGGCGTATAGAGCACGCCTTCGCGCGCCTCCTCGATGAGGCCGAGCGGGTTCGACGTGAGCCGCGCGCCGCCGGTGAGTGCAACCCACGGCGCGTCGGGCGTATTCAATGCGCGCGCCGCGAGGTCGTGGCCCGTGCCGGCTTCGCCGAGGATCAGTATCGGCTTGCGGCTCGCGAGCAGCTGCTCGAGCGCCCGTTCCGTCTCGCGAATCGCCGGACTCGCGCCGAGCGCGGCGAGCGAGACACGCCGAGGCTCCTGCACCGCTGCATTCTTCAGTGCGCGCGCGATGGTCGACAGCAACTTCTGCAGGCCGATCGGCTTTTCCAGGAAATCGAAGGCGCCGATCTTGGTTGCGTCGACCGCGGTCTCGATGGTGCCGTGCCCCGACATCATCACCACCGGCATGGTGAGCTGGCCATTGGCGGCCCATTCGCGCAGCAGCGTGACGCCGTCGGTGTCGGGCATCCAGATGTCGAGCAGCACGAGCGCCGGCTGCTGCCGCTGGCGATAGGCGCGCGCCTCGCCTGCGTTTTCGGCGAGCGCGACGCGATAGCCCTCGTCCTGCAGGATCTCGGAGAGCAGCTCGCGGATGCCGACTTCGTCGTCGACGATGAGAACTTCTTTTGCCAGTGCCATTGTCGTCGTCAGTCCCGCAGGGCCGCCCCAAGGGACTGACACGCCCCCGCGGGGGGCAGCGAACATTCCGTTGATGTGAGCGTGGGGGTGGTTTTCATGCGACCTTTTGTGCAGCAGCGTGATACGGGAACACGATCGTTACGCGCGCGCCGCTCGCCTCGGCGTTGGCGAGCGTGATGCGACCACCGTGCTCGTCGACGATCTTCTTGACGATCGCAAGGCCAAGGCCGGTGCCTTTCGCCTTGGTCGTCACGTACGGCTCGAACGGCCGCGACAGCACGTCGTCAGCGAAGCCGGGGCCGCCGTCCTCGAACGTGAGCGTCGCCTCGCCCTCGCGCGCGGACAGCGAGATGGCAAAACGCGGATCGGGAACGTCGGCCTGCGCATCGACCGCGTTGCTTAGCAAATTGTGGAACACCTGGCGGAGGCGGGTCGGCTCGCCCTGGATGTAGACGGGCGTGTCCGGCAAGGATAGCGCAACGCGGGGCCCCAGGTTGTCGTACAGCGCAAGGACGTCGAGCAGCAAGCCGCCGAGGTCCACGCTTTGCATCTGGCCGGGGCGCGGGCTGCGCGCATAAATGGCGAAATCGTCGACCATGTGCTTCATCGCACCGACTTGCGACACGATGGTCTGCGTGCCACGGCGCAGCGTCTCCGCATCCGCGCCTTCCAGCCGTCCGGCGAGCTTCACCTGCATGCGCTCGGCCGAAAGCTGGATCGGCGTCAGCGGGTTCTTGATCTCGTGCGCGAGGCGGCGCGCCACTTCCGCCCACGCGGCATCGCGCTGCGCCTGCACGAGCTCGGAAACGTCGTCGAACACCACGACGTAACCGCCGCTCGCCGCGGCGCCCGGCAGGCGCGTGCCGCGCATCAGCAGGGTGCGCGACAGCGCGGCGACGGTGAGATCCGCTTCCTTCTGCCATTGCCGGTCGCCGCCGGCACGGAATGCTTCGGAGACGAGCTCGGCGAACGGCGCGAGCGCCGGCTGCCGCTTGCCCCAATCGGCGAGCGACATGCCGATGAGGTCGGCGAGCGGCTGCTGCAGGATCACCGCGGCGCTCGGGTTCACCAGGCGCAGGCGATGGCGATCGTCGAACACCAGCACGCCCGCCGACAGGTTGCCGAGAATGCTCTCGAGATACGCACGGGTGGTCTCGATCGCGCGCCGGCTTTCCTCGGTGCGCGCCTGCGCTTCCGCAAGTTGCGCGGTCATCGTGTTGAAAGACTCGGTCAGCACGCCGAGCTCGTCGCGCGACACGACCGGCTGGCGCCGGGTGAAGTCGCCTTGCGCCACGGCACGCGTGCCCTCGGCGAGCAATCCGAGCGGCGCGGCGAAACGCTCGGACAACACGACGGCGAGACCCAGGGCGGTGGTGAGCGCGAGCAGCAACGTCAAGGTGAGCGTCAGCGCGTACAAGCGCTTGAGCGCCGTGCGCGAGAACGAGAGCTCCTGGTAATCGCGAACGCCGGCCTGCACCCGCTCCGCATCCTGCGCGAGGGATTTCGGCACGGGCTCGACGATCTGCAGGAGCTTCAACGGATTGAGCGTGTCCTCCGTGTTCACGGGGACCACGACGCGCAGGATCAAGCCGCCGTCGGTGGCCTGCTCGATCTTCGAATACGGCTGTTGCAGCCGCGCGAGGCGCAACGCGGCGAGCGGCGGCGGTTCCGGCGTGGCGCGCGAGCCGCCGGTGCCGGCGACCGCGAGCACCGCGCCGGCGGGCGAGAACACCGCGGCTTCGTACGCGTTGGTCTGCTCGGCTGCGCGACCCAGCGCGCCGGCGAGGTTGCCCGGGTTGTCGGCGAGGAACACGGCCATCTGGTTGGCCTTGTTCACCGAATCCTTGAGCAGGTAGTCGAGCGTCTTCTGCCCGAGCGCCAGGCCGCCTTCGAGCGCACGATCCACGCGCACGTCGAACCAGCTCTCGATGCTGCGGCCGATGAACTGCACCGACACCGCGTATACGAGGGCGCCGGGCAACACGGCCACCAGCGCGAACAGGAACACGAGGCGAATTGCCAGCCGCGAGCCGAACACGCCGGACTTGAGGTTGCGTCGCAGGCGCCAGAGCTGCCAGCCGACGACGAGCATCAGCAACGCGATCAGCACGCCGTTGACGACGAGCAGCGTGTCGTAGCCGGTCGCGAACAGCGTGGTGTTCGACGTCGCGGTGGCGAGCAGGAAGACGGCGATCGCGGACAGCGATGCCGATACCAGAAGCAGCCATCTCAGGCCGCGTTTTCCCGGTAAGGCGCTCACGGAACGTATACCCATCGATACCAATCCGAAGCGAGCGTCCACTCTCGCGACGCGAGCGCATTCACCTGGAACGGCTTCGGAAGTTGGTTCACGTCGAGGCGCAGCCTGATTGCGGCGTCATAGCGCGTGCCCTTGCTCACCGCGGAAGCTGGCGCCACCGGCCGCGAGTTGACGCGCGAGAGGTAACGCTCGACCTCCTCGAGCGAGTTGAAGGTCAGCTTGAGGAGCCCGCTGCTCACCACGTACTGGCGGGTGAGCGCGTTGTACGACACGCGGGAGGTGATCGCCGTCTGCGCGACCTTCTCGTCGAACCAGTACCAGCGGCTGCGGGTCAGCTCGAACTCGAGCACGAAGTACAGCGGGATGCCTTTCTCGAGCGCCTCTTCCAGCGTCGGGTTGAGGGCGAGGTCGAATTCCGCGTTGAGCAGCACCTCGCCTTCCTCGATGCGCAGCTCGGCGGACTTCACCGTCACCGTATCCGCGCGGGCCCCCGGCGAAGCGAGCGCCCACACGAGCACCGCCAGCGCCGCGAGCGCTCGCAAAGTAAAGCTTGCGGAGGAAGGAGAGGGCATGCCGGCGCGGGTCGGTCGCGAGCCCGCCGGCGTGGCAGCACCGCCGCCGACGGCGCGCGAAGCGCCCGCGTTTGCGCAGGTCACGCCTTGCGGAGCAGCGCGTAGAAAAAGCCGTCCTGATTGTGGCTCGCGGCATTCCCGGAAGGCAATAGTTGGCCCCCGACATGCGCGATGTCGGGAGGAAGGCTGATGGTTTCGCGCAACGCGTCGTCGTGTTTTTTCATGAAGTCACTGATTTGCAACTCGTTTTCGGCAGCGAACAGGGAGCAGGTGACGTACAGCAGCTTGCCGCCGCGGGCGAGCGTGAGCCACAGGCCGGCGAGGATGCGCTGCTGCTGCGCGCCGAACGAAACGAGGTCCGACTTGCGCCGCAGCCACTTGCCATCGGGGTGCCGGCGCACGATGCCCGAGGCGGTGCACGGCACGTCGGCGAGCACGCGGTCGAACGGCTTGCGGTCCCACCACGCGGACGGATTCGCGGCGTCGCCCGTTCGCACGCGCACCCCCGCAAGGCGCAGGCGCGCAACGTTGTCGTCGATGCGGCGGATGCGCGCTTCATCGCTGTCGAGGGCGAGCAGGTCGACGTCCGCAATCTCGGCGATGTGCGTCGTCTTGCCGCCCGGCGCAGCGCATGCGTCAAGCACGCGCATTCCGTTGTGCACGTCGAGCAAGGGTGCCGCGAGTTGCGCGCCCGCGTCCTGCACCGCGAACAGACCCTCGCTGAAACCGGGCAACGTCGTGACCGCGCGCGGCTCGCGCACGATCAGCCCGTATTCGCCGACCGCGTCCGTCGCGATGCCTTCGTCGGCGAACCGCGCCGCCAGCGCTTCGCGGGTCGTCGCGCGACGATTGACGCGAAGCGTGAGCGGCGGGCGCTCGTTGCCTGCGGCGAGCACGGCCTGCCAATGGTTGGGATGATCGGCCTGGATTCGCCCGATCCACCAGCGCGGGTACGACCAGCGCGCCACGGGACTTTCCGCGGCGACCTGCAGGTTCAATTGCTCGCGCTCGCGCAGGTAGCGGCGAAGCATCGCGTTCACGAGGCGCTTCGCTTGCGGGCGCGCGACTTCGACCGCGGCTTCCACCGCCTGGTCGACCACCGCGAACGACGGGGCGTCGGTGTGATCGAGCTGGTAGAGCGCAACCGCGATGAGAATGTGCAGCAGCGGATCGCCGAGAGGCTTGGCGGCGAGATGACGGGCGAGCGCGTCGACGCGGCCCCAGTGCCGCAACGTTCCGTATGCAAGCTCCTGCACCAGCGCGTGACCGCGGCCCTGCTCGAGCGCGGCGAGCGCGGCGGGAAGCGTTGCTCCGGCAAGCACGCGCTCGACCGCGAGCGCCGCCAGTCGCTGCTCGTTACGCATGGATCACGGCGAGGTGAAGCGTGCGCCGGCCTCGAGCCTGCGGCCGGTGGCGAAAGCGTGTGCGCTCATGCGCTTGCCTCCTGCAGGTTGCACGGTTCGCACGCGCAGCCCACCTTCCCCGCAACCCACCACCATCGCGTCCGCGTCGATCGCGGCGATGGTCCCCGGCGCTACGCCTGCGCCGCGCACGGGAGCGGCTTCCCAGATTTTCACCATGAGACCGTCGAGCAGTGCGAACGCGCCCGGCGCCGGATCGAACGCACGGACGCGGCGATCGATCGCCGTCGCGGGCTCGCTCCAGTCGATGGCCGCGTGCGCACGCTCGATCTTGCTCGCATACGTCGCGCCGTCGCTTGGCTGCGGCTGCGACGCGAGCCCTCCTTCGCGCTCGAGCCGCACGAGCGCGTCGACGATTGCGCGCGCCCCCGTCTCGGCGAGCTTGGCGGTGAGCGACCCGGCGGTTTCACGCGGCGCGATCGGAACAATGGTCGTATCCACGATCGGTCCCGTGTCGAGGCCGGCGTCCATCTGCATGATGGTGATGCCGGTCTGCGCGTCGCCGGCAAGGATGGCGTGCTGGATGGGCGCCGCGCCGCGCCAGCGCGGCAGCAGCGAGGCATGAATGTTGAGTCCGCCGTGGCGCGGCCAGTTGAGGACGGCGGACGGCAGGATGAGCCCATAGGCGGCCACGACCAGGACGTCGAGCTCGACCGCGAGCAGCGGTGCGCGCGCGTCCTCGCTCTTGAGCGACGCGGGCTGGGCGACGGTCAGGCCATGCCGCGCGGCGGCGTCCTTCACCGGGGAGGCTTGCACCGCCATGCCGCGGCCGCTCGGCCGGTCCGGCTGCGTGAGCACCAGCGGCACCGCGAAGCCGTGGGCGACGATCGCGTCGAGCGCCTGCGCGGCAAAGGGCGGGGTGCCGGCGAAGCCGACGCGAAGGCGAGCCACGGCAGGGAGGGACGCCTCAGCTCGCGAGGCGCTGTTTCTTGCGCTGCTTGGCGGTGAGGCGGGCGCGCTTGAGCGGCGAGAGGTAGTCCACGAACATCTTGCCGAGCAGGTGGTCCATTTCGTGCTGGATGCACACGGCGAGGAGGCCCTCCGCAGTCCGCTCGATCGGCTCGCCGTGCTCGTTGCGCGCTCGAACCGTGATCCGGGCTGCCCGGGTGACCTTGTCGAAGTACCCCGGGACGGAGAGGCAGCCTTCCTCGCATTCGGCTTCGCCCTCGGCCATCACGATCTCCGGGTTGACGAGAACGAGCAGGTCGTCCTTGGTATCGGACACGTCGATGACGATGACGCGCTTGTGGACGTCGACTTGCGTGGCTGCGAGGCCGACACCGGGCGCGGCGTACATGGTTTCCGCCATGTCGCGCACGAGTTTGACCACCTCCGGAGTGAAGGCGGTGACCGGCGCTGCAACTTTTCTAAGACGCGGGTCGGGGTATTCGAGGATGGGCAAGAGGGCCATAGCTTGCCAAATGCAAGGTCAAGGATGCAGAATCGGTGTTAAGTGCTTATTTTGCGGCGGTTTAGGACGTTAGCAACCCCTGGCTTGCCCAGCTAGTAGAAGCAGCCCCGATCGGGAAGAGGCGTTATGCTTCAACAGTTTACCATGGCACTGCGGTGCGCGGCCGCAGCCGCGGCCCTCGCCGCCGCGGCGGTCGCCGGCGGTCAACCCCTGCAGACGGTCGACAAGCCGCCGAACAGCTACACGGTGCAGAAGGGCGACACGCTCTGGGGCATCTCGGGCAAGTTCCTGAAGGAGCCCTGGCGCTGGCCGGAAGTGTGGCGGATGAACCGCGACGACATCCGCAACCCGCACCTCATCTATCCTGGCGACGTCATCCGCCTCGACTACGTCGAAGGCCAGCCGCGGCTGTCCGTCGCGCGGCAAGCCGTGCAGGTGTCGCCGAACACGCGGGTGAGCTCGCTCGACGTGGTCGCCATCCCGAGCATCCCGCCGAACGACCTCGAGCCGTATCTCACGCGGCCGCTCGTCACGCCGGATCCGGGGCTCGACTACGCCGCCGAGATCCTGCGCGGCCGCACCACCGAGCGCATCGCGCGCAACGCCGGCGACGTCGTGTACGTGCTCGGCATCGACCAGAAGGCGGGCGACTACTGGTACATCTATCGCCCCATCGGCGCCATCGTCAACATCGACGGCACCGAAGTGCTGGGCTACGAGAACAAGTTCCTCGGCACCGCGCGCGTCGAGAAGTTCGGCGACCTCGCCACGGTGCGCATAGAGACCGCGAACGAGGAGATCCTCATCGGCGACCGCATGCTGCCCGCGCCGCGCGAGACGCTCGTCAACTATGCGCCGCATGCGCCGGACAAGGCGGTCGACGCGCGCATCCTCAAGGTGCCGTTCGGCGGATTGGAAACGGCGCGCGGCGGCATCGTCACGCTCGATAAGGGAAGCGCCGACGGACTGGAAGTCGGTCACGTGCTCGCGGTGTATCGCGTGGTCCCGCCGATCGAGGATCCGCGGCCGTCGCGCCAGCAGACGATCATCCTGCGCTTCCTCGATCCCACCACACCGTTCACGCCGCGCGAGTACGTGCAACCGGCGGACGAGCGCACGGGGCTCATGTTCGTCTACAAGACGTTCGAGCGCGTGTCGTTCGCGGTGCTGCTCAACACCACGGACGTCATCCGCCCGGGCGATTACGCGCGTAAGCCCTAGGGAGCTAAGCGATTCGTTCGATGGCCCGCGGCGCGCGCGGGCCTTATAGTCGGCGCATGATCCAGGACGGGAAGCTCGCCTGGGCGGCGCTCGCCCTGCGCAACCTGCCGCCGTCGCTCGTCGCGGTGTTGCTGCGCGCATTCGGCGAACCGGCCGCCGTGCTCGCGGCCACCCGCGCGCAGCTGCGCAACGTCGTTCCGGAGCCCGTCGCCGATGCGGTCGCATCGCCGGTCAGCGACGAGGTGCTCGCGCACACGCGCGCGTGGCTCGCGATGCGCGGGCACGAGCTCCTCGCATGGGACGACCCGCGCTATCCGCAAGCGCTGATGGCAATCGGTCACGCACCGTGTGCGTTGTATTACGTGGGGCGCATCGAGCTTCTCAACGCGCCGTCGTTCGCGATCGTCGGCAGCCGCAGCGCGAGCGCGCCGGGCAAGGAGAACGCGGCTGCGTTCGCGCGCGCGTTGTCCGATGCGGGCCTGTGCATCGTTTCCGGGCTGGCGCTCGGCATCGACGGCGCGGCGCACGAAGGCGCGCTGCATGGCGCGTCGTCGACCATCGCCGTCGTCGGCACCGGGCTCGACCGCGTCTATCCCGCGCGCCATCGCGAGCTTGCGCACGCGATCGCGGAGAAGGGCGGCATCGTCTCCGAGTTTCCACCGGGAACGCCGCCGCGCGAGTTCAATTTTCCCCGCCGCAATCGGTTGATCGCCGGTTTGGCGAAAGGCGTGCTCGTCGTGGAAGCGGCGCTATATTCGGGTTCGCTCATCACGGCGCGCTACGCGGGCGAATACGGGCGTGACGTGTTCGCGATCCCCGGATCCATCCATTCGCCGCTGTACAAGGGCTGCCACAAGCTGATCCGCGAGGGTGCGAAGCTCGTGCAGACCGCGCAGGACGTGCTCGAGGAGCTGGGCCTCGCCGAACCGTCCGCCTTGCAAACGGCCGGCGAAGCACCCATGTCCAACCACGCGGTGCTCGCCGCCATGGGCGACGACCCCGCCGACGTGGACGTGCTCATCGCGCGCAGCGGCCTTGCGGCCGACGAGGTGATCGCCCAGCTTACGGAATTGGAGCTCGCCGATCTGGTCATTACCCTTCCAGGCGGTCGCTGGCAGCGGCGCCGGTGACATAAACCCCCTTTCAAACCCTTGTAAGGTAGTATCTCGCTCCTTTTTCCGGCGCCACGCCCTTGACCAAAGCGCTGATCATTGCCGAGAAGCCCTCCGTCGCCGCCGACATCGCGCGCGCGCTCGGGGGCTTCACGCGTCACGACGACTACTTCGAAAGCGACAAGTACGTCCTGTCGTCGGCGGTCGGGCACCTGCTCGAGATCGGCATGCCCGAGGAGGAGGAAGTCAAGCGCGGTAAGTGGACGTTCGCTCACTTGCCCGCCGTGCCGTCGAAATTCGCGCTGAAGCCCATCGAGAAGAACGAGAACCGGCTGAAGACGCTGCTCAAGCTCATCAAGCGCAAGGACGTGACCTCCCTCATAAACGCCTGCGACGCCGGGCGCGAGGGCGAGCTCATCTTTCGCTACATCGTGCAGTTCGCCAAGACCAATAAGCCGATCAAGCGGTTGTGGCTGCAGTCGATGACGCCCGCGTCGATCCGCGACGGCTTCGGCGCGCTGCGCAGCGACGAGGCGATGCTGCCGCTCGCCGACGCCGCCGTGTGTCGCTCGGAAGCCGACTGGCTCGTGGGCATCAACGGCACGCGCGCGATGACCGCGTTCAACTCGAAGTCGGGCGGCTTCCAGCTGACCACGGTCGGTCGCGTGCAGACCCCCACGCTCGCGATCCTGGTCGAGCGCGAGGCGAAGATCCGCGCCTTCGTGCCGCGCGACTACTGGGAAGTGATCGGCACGTTCAAGGCGCAGGGCGGCGAATACGCGGGCCGCTGGTTCGATGAGAAGTGGAGGAAGGTCGAGGACGATCCGGACCTGCGTGCCGAGCGGCTGTTCGACGAAGCTCGCGCACGCGCCATCGCCGAGAAGTGCCTAGGCAAGCTCGGCACGGTCACCGAGGAATCGAAGCCCTCGACGCAAAGCCCGCCGCTGCTCTACGACCTGACGAGCCTGCAGCGCGAGGCGAACGGCCGCTTCGGCCTCTCCGCGCGCACCACGCTCTCCCTCGCACAAGCGCTGTACGAGAAGCACAAGGTGCTCACGTACCCGCGCACGGATTCGCGCGCGCTGCCCGAGGATTACCTCGGCACGGTGAAGTCCACGCTCGAGGAGCTCGGCACCACCCACGCGTTCGGCGGATTCGCGCGCGAGATCTTGAAGCAGAAGTGGGTCAAGCCCAACAAGCGCATCTTCGACAACAGCAAGATCTCGGACCACTTCGCGATCATTCCCACCCTCGCGAAACCGAAGCATCTCAATGAGCTCGAGGCGAAGCTGTACGACCTCGTCGTGCGCCGCTTCCTCGCCGTGTTCTATCCGGCGGCCGAGCATCTCGTCACCACGCGCATCACCCGCGTGGAAGACGAGCCGTTCAAGACCGAAGGCAAGGTGCTGGTGTCGCCGGGCTGGCTCGCGGTGTACGGCAAGGAAGCGCAAGGCGACGAAGCCTCGCTCGTGCCGGTGAAGCCCAACGAGAAGGTGAAGACCGAGAAGGTCGACGTCACGCCACTCGTGACGCGTCCGCCGCCGCGCTACAACGAAGCCACCCTGCTGTCGGCGATGGAAGGTGCCGGCAAGCTGATCGAGGACGACGAGCTGCGCGAGGCGATGCGCGAGAAGGGCCTCGGCACGCCGGCCACGCGCGCGTCGATCATCGAAGGCCTCATCGCCGAGCGCTATATCCATCGCGAGGGCAAGGAGCTCACGCCCACTGCCAAAGCGTTCTCGCTGATGACGCTGCTGCACGGGCTCGGCATTCCGGAATTGTTCTCGCCGGAGCTCACCGCCGAGTGGGAGTTCAAGCTCGCGCAGATGGAGCACGGGAAATTGAAACGTCCCGCGTTCATGAACGAGATCGTCGGCATGACCGAGCACATCGTCGGCCAGGCCAAGAACTACGAGAGCGACACCATCCCCGGTGACTTCGCGACGCTGACGCAGCCGTGCCCCAAGTGCGGCGGCGAAGTGCACGAGAAGTACAAGAAGTTCCAGTGCATGAACCCGTCGTGCGACTTCGGCTTCTGGAAGATCATGGGCGGCCGCCAGATCGAGCCGCAGGAGGCCGACGCGCTTTTGTCTCAGCGCGAAGTGGGTCCGCTCGACGGCTTCCGCAGCAAGATGGGGCGCCCGTTCTCGGCCAAGCTCAAGCTCAACGACGAGAACGAAGTCGTGTTCGACTTCGGCAATCCCGATGCGCTCGAGGACGGTGAAGCCCCCGACTTTTCCGACAAGACGCCGCTCGGCCACTGCCCGAAGTGCAACTCGAACGTCCACGAGCTCGGCAACTCGTATGTTTGCGAGAAGAGCGTGGGCGCGGACAAGACCTGCGACTTCCGCTCGGGGCGGACGATCCTGCAACGGCCGGTCGAGCCGGAGCAGATGCGCAAGCTCTTGCAGGACAAGAAGACCGATCTCCTGCAGTTCGTGTCGGCGCGCACGCGCCGGCCGTTCTCCGCGTACCTCGTCGTGCAGAAGGACGGCAAGGTCGGCTTCGAGTTCGAAGCGAAGGATCCGTCGAAGTCGCGCGGGCCGCGCCGGCCGATGGCCATTCGCGTGCTCGGTCCGCATCCCAAGGACAAGAAGCCGGTCGAGCTGCACGCCGGCCGCTTCGGTCCGTACGTGAAGCACGGCGACATCAACGCGACCGTGCCGGAGCGCGACCAGATCGATGCGCTGACGCTCGACGACGCGATCCAGCTCCTGGCAGCGAAAGCGCAGCGCGGCGGCAACAGCGGGTTCGCCCGCGCGAGCGCAACGGCTGCTTCCGCGCGCGCCCCAGCCGCCAAGACGGCGGCGAAGCCGACAGCGAAGGCGGCAAAGACGGCAGCGAAGCCGGCGCCGCGCAAGACGCCTGCGCGCAAGCCGGTCGTGCGCAAGACGTCCGCCAAGCGCAAGTAAATCGACGCGCCGCGCTACCTCGCGCTCGACGGCCTGCGCGGCGTCGCGGTGCTGCTCGTGTTTTGCGTGCACGCGGCGGGAAACACCGCCAAGGTGGCGCTGGGGATCGACTTCGAAGGCGCGAGCTTCGCCTCATTGCACGGCGCAGGCGAGCGCGCGCTGTTCTGGCTCTACCGCTCGCATCACGGCGTCTTCCTGTTCTTCGTGCTGTCGGGCTTCCTGATCGGACGCATGTGGTGGCCGCGCCCTGCGATGTCGTACGCCACCTTCACCTGGCGGCGCACGCTGCGCATCTATCCTGCGTTCCTGGTCGCGTTCGTCGCGTCGCTCGCGTTCGCGTGGCACTCGGGGACCTGGCAGCCGCCGTACATCGCGCGCGTGATCGGCAACCTCCTGTTCCTCAACGGAGCGCCCGGAACCGGCATCGCACCTCTCAACATCGTCACCTGGTCGCTGTTCTACGAGATGACGTTCTATCTCGCGTTCCCGTTGCTGCTGATGGCGGCGCGTAGCGCCGTGACGGTGGCGATCGCGGGCATCGTGATGCCGGTGATCGCCGTGCTCGCCGGCGCAGACACGCTGGCGCTGTGCTGGTCGCTGCTGTTCTTCGGTGTGCTGCTCGCGGCCAGCGAGCGGCGCTGGAGTTGGCCGTCGCTTGCGGTCCTCGCCGCCTATTTCGCCATCACCACCAGCGCGATGCTCGACCTGTTGCCGGTGGTGCCGGCGATGCTCGCGTTCGGCGCGGTTGCGGCGTTGATCATCGCGGCAAGCCTGGACGCGCGAACGATCGTCGCGCGCGTGCTGTCGTGGGCGCCGCTGCGCGCGCTGGGGCGCGTGAGCTACTCGTTCTATCTCGTGCACTGGATGATCGTGGTGCTCGTCGCGCGCGCGGTGGACGGCGCACTGCCGCCGCTAACCGTAGCGCTGGTCATCTTCGGCGGCGGGTTTATGCTGTCGGCAATCGCAGCGACCATTTGCTGGTGGCTCGCCGAGCGGCCGTACTTCGCGTGGGTGGCCAAGGCGTGATCCGTTCCCTCGTCCTGACAGCTGTCGTGGCCGGCGTGGCCGGCGGCGCGCACGCGGCCGGCGACACGCGTCAGCTGCGCTTCGACTGGCGCAACCCCTCGCCGCAGGCGAGCTGCTCGCTGGTGGAGAGCGGGCGCGCAATGAAGACCATCCGCTACATCGGCGCGGTCGAGCAGCAGGACATGGGCATGGTGTGCAAGGTCGAGATGCCGCGCCGCAAGTTCGACGCGACATACAAGGCCTGCGCGATCGACTACACCGACAGCGAGCCGCGCGGGCACTTCGCGTGCTGGCTCCTGTACACGCCGCACGACGTCGTGTTTCTCTATTCCTATTCCGACGATCCGGTGGCGCCGCCGCCGTGCGCGTTCGCGTGCACGACCAAGTGACCTCTGACTTCAAAGGTCACCGTCGATAGCTCGTTGTCGTTGCTGTCCAGGAGCGCCAGGCGATGCCGGCCCGACGTCGGCGTCCACAGCACGCGGGCGCCGGCTTGCGCGAGCTCCGTATCGTCGATGCGCCAGCGCAGTCCCGGCAGATTGGGCGCCGCGACGAACCCGACACGCTGATGCGCGAGCGGAATGTCCGGATCGAGCGCGATGACGGTTTCGGCGGCCGGGTAGCGGATCTTCGGCGTGACGCTCGCCGACTCGTCCTCACCGCGTTGCGCGCGCACGAGCGACGTTGCGGTTCCACGTATGAACACTTCGCGCCGCGGCGCTTCGAGTGCAGGCTCGAAGGTCACCTGCTGCGCGACAACTTCCTTCGGCTGCGCGGGCGGCGGCGAGCGCTGCTCGCGATGCAGGAAGTGCACGAGATCGCGATACACGGGCGCTGCACCGGTCACGCCGGAGACGTCGTGCATCGGCGCGCCGGAGAAGTTGCCGACCCACACGCCGATCGTATAGCGCGAGGTGAAGCCGACGCACCAGTTGTCGCGCATGTCCTTAGACGTCCCGGTTTTCGCGGCGCTCCATACGCGCGTCGCGAGCGCGTTGTCGATGCCGAACGTGGCGGCACGTGCGCTGCGGTCGGAGAGGATGTCGGCGACGATGAAGCTCGCCGCGGCGCCGAAGACGCGGCGACCTTCGCTCGCGGGCGCGTCGGGGCGCATGCGTGTGGCGGTCCACATGCCGCCGTTGGCGAGCGCCCGATACGCGTTGGTGAGCGAAAGCAGCGTGACGTCCGCACCGCCGAGTGCGAGCGCGGCGCCGTAGTGCTCGGGCGCTTCGCTGAGGGTGTCGATGCCGAGATTGCGCAGGTCGTCGTACAGCTTGGCGACGCCCATCAGCTCGAGCGTGCGCACCGCGGGCACGTTGAGCGAGCTCGCGAGCGCGGTGCGTACTGTCACTGCGCCGTGGAAATCGCGATCGTAGTTCTGCGGCACATACATGCCGCGCGCGGTGGCGATCGCGATCGGGCTGTCGTCGACCAGCGAAGCGGCGGTGAGCACGCGGTCGTCAATCGCGCGCGCGTAGAGGAAGGGCTTGAGCGTCGACCCCGCCTGGCGCAGCGCGACCGCACCATCCACTTGTGGCGCGCGCGACAGGTCGCCGCTGCTGCCGACGTACGCGAGCACGTCGCCGGTCGCGTTGTCGAGCACGACGACGGCACCGTCTTCCACGGCACGCGAGGCAAGCTCGGCGAGATGATCGCGCAGCGTGGCGATGGCGAATGCCTGCAGCTCGGCGTCGAGCGTGGTGACCACCGCTTCGCCGGGCGACTTCAGGAGCTTCGCCGCGACGTGCGGCGCGAGCTCGGCACGCGCGACCGTGCGATAGCCGCCGGCGAGCGCGATTTGCGTGCGGGCGCGGATCGCCTCGCACGATGCGTCGAAGCTCGCGGCGATCGCGATCGCACATGCGCGCTGCGCAACGATCGTCGGTTTCGCGCCCGGCGCGCGCAGCAGCGCCACGAGGATCGCCGATTCGCGCGCGTCGAGACCCGACGGCGCCTTGCCGAACAGCCCGTACGACGCCGCACGCACGCCGACGAGATCGCCGCGATAGGAGGCGAGGTTGAGATACGCCTCGAGGATCTGCGCCTTGCTCCAGGTCGCGTCGATGTCGCGTGCGGCGTCGATCTGGTCCCACTTCTGCCCGAGCGTGCGCGGCTGCGTGCCGGTTGCGTTCAGCGACGGATCGAGCAGGCCCGCGAGCTGCATCGTCAAGGTCGAGCCGCCGCGCGGGCGCTTGCCGTCCGCCGCGCGCCACATGCTGTCCCATGCCGCAACCGCAAGGCCCGCCCAATCGACGCCGGCATGCTCGTAGAAGCGCTTGTCCTCGCCGGCAACCAGCGCTGCCTGCAACGCGGGCGAGATGTCGCCGAGCGGGGTCCACGCCATGCGCCGCACGCTCGCGTTGATGCGCGTCGTTGCCAGCGTTGAGCCGTTGCGCGCGACGAGGCTCGCATCGGAGGTCACGTAGCTCGCGCGCACGTCGGGAAACGTCAGGGTGGCGGCGTTCGCCGCGCACGCCACGAGGACGACGGCTGCGAGCAGCGCTCTCACGGCTGCACGGTCCATGTCGCGTTCGGAATCTCGCCGAACATCTCCGGCGCGTACATCGCTTCCACGCGTGTCGCCGGCATGTTGAAGAGGCCGGGATTGTTGAGGCGCACCGTGTATTCGGTGATGAAGCGGCCCTTCGGCACGTAACGGAAATACGCGCGATACGCGGTGAACGTGCGCTCCTCGAACGCGGGCCACACCGTGCCCTGCTTGCGCTCGCCTTGCGTCGCCATCGTCGAGTCGCTGCCGAGGCCGCGCCCGAGCGCGGTGCTGCCCGCGGGCAATGGATCGTCGACGACCACCCAGGTCATGTCCGATTGCGCGTCGATGTCGAGCGTGATGCGCGCGATGTCGCCGCGCTTCCATTCGCCCTTCGTTTGCTGCTGGATCGGCGTGACCGTGCGCGTGATGCGATAGCCGGTCGACAGCGGTTCCTTGAGCGGGATCGCGGCGAGACTTTGCAGCGTGACCCACGGCGCGCCGCTGCCGTCCTGAGTGATCGTCACGTTCTCGCGCTGCTCCGGCCATGCGAGCTTCTGCGCAAACGGCTTGTTGCCGTCGTCCGGCGTCCACGTATGCGCGAACGAGTTCCCGACCAGCGTCGCGGTCGTGGTGCCGGTGACCGGTGTCGACTCGAAGCGCGCCGAGAACTTGTCGAGCGCCACCACGCCCCACGCATTCGCGACCGTCGTGTTCCAGTGGCCGTGATCCATGCGCCCGAGCGAGCCGCGCACCAGCCGCGGCATGTCGTCCTTCCACGCGGGAACGTCGTTGAGCGCGACCAGCAGCTTGTTGGCGTTGGAATCCGCGGAGATCATGAGCCACCACAGCGCATCGCGCTTCTCGGTGGAGAATCCCATCGTCGTGCCCTGGAAGTTGAGACGCGAGCGCAGCACCTGCTCGGCGGCCTTGAAGCGCTCGTCGTGGCGCGGCAGCTTCGGCTGTCGCTTGAGAATCAGGTACCAGTCGATCACGGCGGACGTTGGCCACAGATTCGGCTCGATGGTAAAGCTCTCGAGCCACTTCGGATTGAGCGGCTCCTTGCGGCGCGACAGGGCTTCCAGCGCCGCCACCTTGCGGATCGCCAGATCGGCCGTGGGCAGCGCGGAATAGCGCACCACGCGCCCCTCGACGAACGCGATCAGCGCCTGCTCCATGCGATCGCGCTCGCGATCGGGTATCGCGTAGCCGGCTTCGTTGGCGATCGACAGCACGTACGAGGTGAGCGTGTCGTCGCCCTCGCGCAGCAGCGTCCAGTATTTGACGAGCCCGTCGCTGTCCAGGTAATCGGGCAGCGCCGCCATGAGCGACGTCCAGCGCGCGCGATCGCGCAAGCCGATGGCGATCGACGTGCGCTGCTCGAAGCACGTATAGACGTAATTGAGGAAGTAGTCGCGCACGCCGGGCAGGTCGCCGGCGAGCTTCGCCTGCATCTGGATGTTGATGCCGCCGCGGCCGGGAATCGCATCCGCAGGGCGCTGCACCGCGATCGACTCCGGCTGCGTCAACTGCAGGATCGTCGCCTGATAGGTGCGCTCGGGCACCGCGGGCACGACCGTCTGCGAAACCTTGAGCGCGTCGCGTGCGGACGAAGCATCGTCCTGCGCCTTGCTCTCGGTCGCATCGACCTGCCAGTCCAGCCTGGTGGCGAGCACCGGCACCGACATTTCCCAATAGACTTCGCGCGCTTGTCCCGGCGCCAGCGAGACGTTCTGCGGCGCGAGCATGGCGCCGGTCGCACGCGGCGTGACGGTCACGTCGAGCGGGCGCTGGCCCGCGTTGCGCACGGTGAACGTGGCGCGGAACTTGTCGCCTTCGCGCACGAGCGGCGGCAGGCCGGAGAGCACCATCAATTCCTGGGTCGAGCGAATCGACGCTTCACCCGTGCCGAACAATCCCGCGCCCGATGATGCGACCGCCGCGATACGGAAGCTCGTCAGCGAATCGTTGAGCGGGATCTCGACCGTCGCGTTGCCGTTGTCGTCGAGCGGCACGCGCGCGCGCCACAGGAGCAGCGTGTCGAAGAGCTCGCGCGCGGTCGAGCGGCCGCCGCCGCCGCCGGGCACGAGCGCCTTCCGGCCGAAGTGGCGCTTGCCGATCACCTGCATCTGCGCGGTGGAGGTTTCCACTTCCACGCCGCGCTCCGCCATCATCGCGTCGAGCAGCTTCCACGAATTGTTCGGCAGCAACTCGAGCAGGCCTTCGTCGATCGCCGCGAGGGCGACCTCGCTGCCCTTCGGCGGCGCGCTGCCATCGGGGCGCCGCACAGCGATCGTAGCGGTCGCTTTCTCGCGAACCTTGTAGACCTCTTTCGCGGGCGTCACCTTGACGGCGAGCTCGTGCGCCGCCCAGCCCACGCGTAATTGCGTGAGCCCCATCTTGAACGACGGCTTGCCGAGGTCGACCAGCGCCGTCGGCGCCACGTCCCCGACGCGGCCGCGCACGAGGAACGCGGAGACGAACACGTTCGGCGCGTAATTGCCTTTCATGGGGACGTCGAGCACGGGATCGCTGCGCGAGATCGTCTTCACGAACGCGTCGAGCACGCCTTCGCGCTCGACCGTGACCAGCACGGTCGCTTCCTTGAACGGCATGCGCACCTGGAAGCGCGCGGTGGCATTGGGCTCGTAGCGCTTTTTTTCCGGCAGAAGGTCGATACGATCGTTGTCGGAGGCCGCGAACCATTGGTCGTCGTCGGTTGCCACCCATGCGTCGACGCGCGCCAGCGCGACGCGGCCCTCGGCATCGGCGGCCTGCGCACGCAGGATCAGGTTGCCGGTCGCCGGGGGCGGCATTTCGCAAATGAGCAAGCCCTGCGCATTGGTGACGCCGTTGCAGAGGTCGCCGACGCGCGTCGTGTCGTAACCGTGCTCGTACGCGTAGAAGCCGCCGATCAGGCGGCGGCGATGCGAGTAGTAATCGCGCTTGAACGCGTCGGTCTTCACGCGGACGTTGGCGAGCGGCTTGCCGGTGACGTCGAGCGCAACGACGGTGAACTTGAGCTTCTCCTTGTTCGCGACCCAGCTGTCGGGCTTGATCCCGAGCACGACGCGGGATGGCCACAGCGGCACGCGCAACGCGGACGTGAGCGTTTCGCCGTTGGGATCGCGATACTCGAGCTCCGCGAGAAGATCGCGCGGCTGGTCCGACTTCTCGACGTTCTTGATGGTTGCGCGTGCTCCGCCGCTCGCATCGAGCGTCAGCGGCAGGTCGGTGCCGCGCTTGGGACGCGGCGTGTTCGCGGTCGAATCGGTGTCCTCGTCCATGTCCGGATCGGAGAATGAGAACATGTCGTAGCGCGCGGTGGCATCGCCCTGCTCGTCCTTGCCTACCTTCACGTCGCCACCGGCGAACGTGTAGTCGTCGTAGTCGCGGAACGACACGACCTTGCTCTCGACCTGGCTGCGAAGGGTGACGGGCAAGCCGCCCGCGCCGCCGCCCGCGAGATAGCTGACCTGCACGTCGACGCCGACATCGGTTGGGTTGACGAGCGGCGTGCCGATCGCCTGCATCCGTGCGCGCATCAATGGCACGCGGAATTGCTCGACGCGGAAGCTTCCCGCCTGCCGCTCGTTGCGGTCGCGGCCGCGTTGCGAGAGCGAATCGTTGACGAACACCTGGTACGTGCCGTTGTACGCGTCCTTGGGTACCGCGAACTTGGCTTCGCCGCTCGCAGGAGCGCCGGTGCCAGTCCACGTGACGGGGACGCTGTACTCCTTGTCCGATCCCACGTGGCGAATGGTGAGCGTGTCCTGCAAGTCCGCACGCGGCGGCAGCGCGAAGCCGCCGCTCGTCTGCTGGCGCACGAACAGCTTCATGGACACCGTTTCGCCGGCACGCACGAGCGAGCGATCGAGCACCGCGTGCGCGACGTATGGGCCGTTCCAGCTCCCCGTCGGCATGTTGAAGCGCCACGGCGAGATGCCTTCGCCCCAGCTGGTGAGCGTGAACGCGAAGTCGTCGCCGGTGCGTGCGGTGACGAAATATTCCTTCTGCGCCATGTCGAGCTCGCAGGCGGGAAGCGCTTCGCGATCCGGCAGCGACTTCGCAATGCGCGCGATTCCCGATGCGTCCGTGCGGCCTTCGAAATACACCTTGCCGCTGCAATCGCGCACGGCCACGTCGGCATTGGCAACGGGCTTCGCGTCGTTGAGCTGCGTCACCCACACGAGCGAGGACTCGCGTCCCATCTTGAAGTGCACGCTCAAGTTGGTGACGAGCGTTGCGGCGCGCACGTAGAACGGCCGCTGCTCGCCGAGGAGTGCGGCGCCGAGCTTCGGGCTCGCGAGCTCGACGACGTAGAAGCCGGCTTGCGGCAACGGGATGCCGACCACCTCGAACGCCTTGGTGCCGCCAGGCTTGGGCACGGCGATGCGCGTCGTCACGTCGTCGTTGCGGAACATCGAATACGCGTAGCCGTTGCGCTTGACGATGTACTTCTCGTTCTTCTCGTCGTAATCGCGGATCACGCGATTCGCGCGGTACATGCGTTGCAGCCAACGCACGATCTGCATCTCTTCGCCGGGCTTGACCTTCACCACCTGGCCGGGGATCGGCGTGTCCTTCACGCTGGCCACGCGGCCGGGCATGTTCGGCTCGACGTTGCGCACCGTCACCGGCAGCATCGCCTTCTCGTTGTCGGGCAGCACGCGCTCGAGGATCCCGAAGTCGGCGGCGAACTTGGCGAGCGGCGGGTTCTCGTCGGTGCGCACCCGCAGCGGGAACGAGCGCGCGTTCGCCAGGACGCGGCCGGCGTCGTCTTTCAAATCCGTGGGAATCTCGATGCGGAACTGCGTCTTCTCGGGCAACCCCGGTCCGAAGGTGACGCTCTGGATGCCGTCCTCGTTCTCCTTCGGCAGCTTCGCCGCATATGCCTTGCCTGCGCCATCGACGAGGCGGATCTTCTGCGCATCGGCCCTGGCGATCGACGCGGTGAACGAGAGCGTCAGCGGCAGGATGGGAATGCATTGCGCGTCGGCATTCACGCGCTCGCACGTGAACGATGCCCGGAACGCGGGACGCACCTCGAACGCGAGGGCCTGCGTGTTGCTGGTGGTCACGCCGGTGGGCGCCGCGATGCCCTTGCCCCAGACCAGCTTCACTTCGGCGCCGGCAGGCAACGTGCGCGTGCACGCGAGCGTCACCAGCGGCGAGTCCGGTGCATCACGCAGGCGGAGGAACTTCTCCTGGTCGCTGCCGGTGACGGGCAGGCGAAACAGGAAGCTGCGCGAGCGTCCGGCATCCGTGTTGACGAACAGCACGCGCAGGTAGCTCGCCATGAACGACTTGCGGTTGTCGAGGATCGTCTTGCGCTCGTTGCCCGTGACGAGGCGCACGCCGATCTCCTCGTTGACACCGGCGGCGACGCAGCGCGCGTTGGCGACGATCGTCTCCGGCTTGGCGGGCGCATCGAGGCCCAGGATGAAGACCTGGTTCTCGTCGATGCGGCTGCCCTCGTACGGCAGGCTGCGCAGGATCGCGGGCCCGCCGGTCGTGAACTCGAAACGCTGGCCGCCGGCGACGGGCGCACCGTCGACGTCGGTCAAGCCGTTCTTCAACGTGAACGTGCAGCGCACGCCCGCGGGCAAGTCGCGCGCGAAGTCGAACACCCAGTTGCGCGGGTCGGCCCAACGTCCCGTGCCCTTTTCCAGGCAATCGATGGTGAACGGGTCGAGCTCGCGCGGATCGCCGAACGGCACCATCGGCTTCGCGAAGCGCGCCGTGACCTGGCGAACCGCCTTGACCTCGCCCCGCGGGCTGAAGAACTCGACCGTCTGCGCGTAGCCGGCGCCTGAATACAGAATGCAAGCGACGACCGCCGCGCGGAGTAACGACGCTGCCATGACACTCCCCTGATCCGCAACGAACGACGCGGATTAGAGCATCTTGCGTGCCTGCGCCGCATGGCCGGCATCGGGCGAACCGGCGAGCGATCATGGCAAACCCGTGACGAGTGCTACGATGCCACGCATGAGCGCACGCAAACCCGCCGCCGGCATCCGCATCAAGGACGTGGCGCGTCATGCGCGCGTCTCGGTCGGCACCGTGTCGCACGTGCTGTCCGGTCGCATCCAGGTGAGCCCCGAGCTGCGTGCGCGCGTGCAGAAATCGATCGACGCGCTCGGCTACGTTCCCAACTTCCACGCGCAGCGCCTGCGTCACACGTTGTCGCGCGTGGTCGGGCTTTGCCTGCCGCACACCAACACGGCGTATCTGAACACGCTGTCGCAGGCGTTCGAGGACACCGCGTCGCGCAACGGCTACGGCGTCATGCACGTGTTCAGCCGGCACGATCCCGCGACCGAGCTCGATCGCATCAAGGAGCTCATTCACTATCGCGTGGACGGCTTGCTGCTGCTGCCGAGCGCCGCACCGCGCGACGCGCTCGATTTCGTCGCGAAGAAGGACGTGCCGCTGGTGCTCGTCGACCGCCCGATCCACGATCGCCGCTTCGACCAGGCGACGCTCGACAATCGCTCGGCGATGCGCGAAGTGGGCGAGCGCCTCGCGTCGCTTGGCCATGCGCGCCTGCTGTTCGTGTGCCGGTCGCGCACGCGGCTCGTAACACAGCATCGCCTCGCCGGTTTGGCCGACGCACATAAGCGTCACGGCATCGAAAGCGAATGCATCGAGTTCCGCAACGACGATGCGTTCCTGCGCGACGAGCTCACTCGCGCGCTCAAGCGCAAGCGCGCGCCGACGGCGCTGGTCGTCAGCAACAGCCACCAGGCGTCGCTCGTGTGGCGTTTCCTGGCAGAGCTCGGCGTGAGATGTCCCGAGGACTTGTCGGTGGTCGGCTTCGACGACCCGGAGTGGGCGACACTCGTGCGGCCGACGTTGTCGGTCGTGCGGCAGCCGGCGGTGGCGATGGTCGATGCGGCGTGGGACCTTCTCATGCAGCGCGTGAGCCGCGTCGCCGGCGCCGCGCGCACGGTGGCGCTCGAGCCGGCGCTCGAGTTTCGCGATTCCGTCGCGGCGCCCGCGATCCGCGAGGCACGCGTGGTGCCGCTCAGCGGTGCGAGAACATCGCGCGGCCCTTGACGGGCATGCGCGCACGCAGGATCACGCCTTCTTCGGCTTCGGTGATGTAGAGCATGTCGCCGTCGTAGGCGACGTTGGTGACGCGAATGCCCGCGCAGGAGCGGATGCGGCCCAGCGGCTCGCCGAGCGCGCTCACGTACCACACCGTGCCGAAGCCCGCGTGCACGACGACGATGCCGCCCTCGTCGTCGACCGCCATGCCGTCCGGTCCCGCGAGTCCGCCGGAGAGCTGCAGGAAGACGCCGCTCTTGTAGACGCGGCCGTCGCGTAACGGCAATCGCAACACCTGCAGCGAGCGTGTGACGCCGACGTACAGCGTGTTCTGCGCGGGGGTCAGCACGAGGCCGTTGGGATACGGGATGCCGTCGTAGACCAGGTCGATGCCGCCGCTCGCGTTGAGGCGGAACACGCGGCCGTGCGGATCGTCGAGGCCGCTCTCCCCCGGGTCGGTGAAATAGAGATCGCCGTTGTCCGCGAAGCACAGGTCGTTGAGGCCGCGAAACGGGCCGTCGCGCGCACCTTCTGCGATCACGGTGCGGGCGCGCGTCACCGGATCGAAGGCGAGCAGCCCGAGGTGATGGTCGGCGACGAAGATGCGGCCGTCGCGGTGGACCTTGAGGCCGTTCGGATTGCCGTCATATTCGGCGAACACCTCCCACGTGCCGTCGCGCGCGATGCGGAAGATGCGCCCGTGCGGAATGTCGACGCAATAGAAGCGGCCGTCGCGGTCGAATGCCGGTCCTTCCAGGAACGAGTGCAGCGGCCCGCTGCCGCGCGCACGCGTCCATGCCGTTTCGACGTGCGGCCGGCGCAGCGCATCCGGCAGCCGGGCCCACACTTCAGTGGCGATGATCGGAGCTGAAAACATGGTCGTGAATGCCCTTCCGCAGCGGCGCTTGTGCCGTCGCGCCGCATAGTGTAACGTGCGTCTTGAACCGATTCAAAAGAAGTAGTCTCGGACTCGACTTACGTAGCGTGGAATCGGTTTCCAGCTGACGGAAGTGGAGTCTGACCCTACTTATTGGAGGAAGCCGCATGAAGACCGTCGCGCGGGCGCTTGCCGCCTGCCTGTTCGCGCTCGCCGCCTTCGCGGCGCACGCTCAGGCGTTCCCCGATCACCCGCTGAAGCTCATCGTGCCGTTTCCGCCGGGCGGCGCGACCGACACGCTCGGCCGCATCCTCGCCAAGAGGATGGGCGAGATCCTCAACCAGCCGTTCGTGGTCGAGAACCACGGCGGCGCGGGCGGCACCATCGGTACCGACTTCGTCACGCGGCAGCCCGCCGACGGCTACACGATGCTGCTGGTCAACGCGATCCCGCACACCGCGGCGCGCAAGCTGTATCCGATCAAGTACGACCCGGTTAAGAGCTTCACGCCGATCGGCGCGATGGGCACGCTGCGCTACATCCTCGCGATCAACAACGACGTTCCGGCGAAGGACTACGCACAATTCGTCGCGCTCGTCAAAGCGCAACCCGGCAAGCTCAATTACGGCAGCGCCGGCGTCGGCACCGCGCCGCATCTCGCGATGGAGCTGTACACGCGCGCTGCCGGGGTCGAGATGGTGCACGTGCCGTATCAAGGCAGCGGCCCCGCCATGACCGACCTCATGGGCGGTCGCATCCAGGCGATCATCGAGAACGTGCCGCTGGTGCCGCTCATCAAGTCGAACAAGGTGCACGCGCTCGCGATCACCGGCAAGACGCGGTCGACCACGCTACCCGACATTCCGACGTTCGCCGAAGTCGGCTTGCCCGCCTTCGAAATGAGCGGCACCTGGGGCCTGATCGGGCCTGCCGGCGTTCCCGCCGATCGCGTGACGATCCTCTCGAATGCGCTCGCGGCGGCGGTGAAGGATCCCACCGTGCGCGATGCGCTGATCCTGCAAGGCATCGATCCCGAATACGGAACCGCCGCCGACTACGGCGCCGTGGTCACCCGCGAAGAAGCGAAGTGGGACAAGCTGATCGACGAAGCGAAAATCAAGTTGTGAATTTCGGGAAGCTAACGCCACTGCTGGCGCCGCGCTCGATCGCCGTCGTCGGCGCCTCCGATCGCGAAGGAAGCCTGGGCGGCATCGCGACGGGATATCTCGCGCGCTTCGGTTTCGCGGGACCCGTCTGGCCCGTCAACGCGGGCCGCGACGCCGTCGCCGGCCTCAAGTGCTATCCAAGCCTGCGCGACCTTCCCGGCGTTCCCGATCTCGCGGTGATCGCCGTTCCTGCCGATGGCGTCATCGACGTGGTGCGCGATTGCGTCGACGTTGGTGTGCCGGCTGGTGTCGCATGGGCGGGCGGCTTCGCGGAAGTCGGCGGCGACGGCGTCGCGAAGCAGCGCGCGCTCGCTGACTTGTGCAAGGACCGCGGTTTCCTGTTGTGCGGCCCGAACTGTGTCGGCCTTCTCAACACCGGCAACGGCCTCACCGCGTCGTTCACGACCATGCTCTCCGACAAGACGCGCATGATTCCCGGCGTGGTGTCGATGGTGAGCCAGAGCGGCGGCATCGCCGTGATGGCGCATGCGCGAGCCGAAGAATTCGGCCTCGGCTTCCGCGTCACCGCGAGCTGCGGCAACGAAGCCGCGCTCACGCTATCCGATTTCATGCGCGCGCTCGCCGACGACGACGGCACGCGCGTGATCGCCGTGTATGCCGAAGGCCTGTCCGATCCCGATGCCTTCATCGACGCGCTCTCGTACGCGCGCTCGCGCGACAAGCCGGTCGTCGTGCTGAAAGGCGGCATGGGCCAGGCGAGCGGCCGCGCAGCGCTCGCGCACACGGGACGTCTCGCCGGCAGCGGCCGCACGTTCGACGCGATCTGTCGCGAGTTCGCCGTCATCCGCACGCACTCGAGCGAGGAGCTCCTCGACGTGTGCCTGCAAATCGGATCGCTGCGCACCGATCAATTGCCGCAAGGCCCGCGCGTGCTCGTCTCCACCTTCGGCGGCGGCAGCGGCGTGGTATGCACGGATCAATGCGAGCGCGCAGGCCTCAGCGTGCCGGTCCTGTCGCAACCCACGCAGGACGCATTGCGCCCGCTCGTCACGCCGTTTTCGTCCGTCGCGAATCCAATCGACTTCACGCCCGGCATGATGACGGTCGCGAAGCATCGCGCGAACGCACCGGCGGTGTTCGACAAGCTCGCGAGCGTGGACGACGTCGACGCGTGGCTGTTCCTCGCCGCCGGCTTCGATCGCCTCGCGCCGCAGGTCGTGGAGATGTACGACGCGGCGCGCAGCAAAGCGCGCACGCCGATGTTGCTCACCTGGCAGGCAATGCCCGAAGGCACCGCCGAGGCGCTCGCCGCGCGCGGCATCTACACCTTCGGCGAGCACGATCGCGCCGTGCGCGCATTGCGCCATCTCGTCGACCATTCACACGCGCGCAGCCTGCGTATCCGCCGCACGAACGACGTCGCGACCTTCGCGTGGCGCGAGCACGTGCCCGACGACGCATCCGTCGTTCCGGAGCACGCCGTGGCCGCCATCCTCGAAGCGGCCGGTCTTGCCGTCGCGCGCGCCAGGCACGCGAAGCGGATCGGGGACGCCGCCGGCATCGCGCGTGACATCGGCTTCCCGGTTGCGATGAAGGCCCTCTCGCCCGCGATCACGCATCGCGCTGCCGTTGGCCTCGTCGCGCTCGACGTTCGCACCCCCGAGGACGCCCGCGAAGTCGAAGCGCGCTTCCACGCGCGCGCGCAAGCGATGGGGGTCACGCTCGATGGCGTGTGGGTCCAGCACATGTTCGAGGGCAACCGCGAGCTCCTCGTCACCGCGATCCGCGATCGCGAATTCGGCGTGATGGTCGGCGTCGGCATCGGCGGCGGGGCCACCGAGATCGTCGACGACGTCGCTTTCGCCCGTGCGCCGATCGACCGCGATGGCGCCCACGACTTGATCGGCGAGCTGCGCACGCTCGCGCGCACGCCTTCGTATCTCACGCCGCGACAGCACGACCTCGCCGCCGATTTCCTCGCCCGCTTTTCCTCGCTCGCTGCGTCCGCGCCCTGGCCGCGCTTCACGCTCGAGATCAATCCACTGAAGCTCGGGACCGATGCGGCAGCCGCCGTCGACGGGCTTCTCGTCATCGACAAGGAGTAGCTCATGGCCCGTTATGAATCGCCCTACGACCCGGCCTCGGCGCCGCGCAACCTCGAGCACGTGATCTACGAGAAGAAGAACCACGTCGCGTACGTGACCATCAACCGGCCCGACGTCCTCAACGCGCTGCACTCGTACGCGTACGCGGAGTTACGCTCGTGCTGGCGCGACATGCAGCTCGACCCGGACGTGTACGTCGGCGTAGTGACCGGCGCCGGCAAGGCGTTCTGCGCCGGGCGCGACGTCAAGTTCCTGGCCGAGCACCAGGCGAAAGGCATTCGCACGCCGCACGAGGATCCCAACAACCCGATGTTCTTCTGGGGCGGCGGCGGACAGCCGTCGGATGCCAACCTCGAGAAGCCGCTGATCGCCGCGATCAACGGTCTTGCGGTCGGCGTCGGCCTCACGCTCGCGCTGCAGTGCCAGTTGCGCGTCATGGCCGACACGGCGTGGATCGGCGACACGCACACCAAGATCGGCCGCCTCGGTTCCTGCCACAACCTCTACACTGCGCTGCCGCGCGTCACTGCTGCGTATCTCACGCTGTGCAACGGACGGCTCACCGCGCAGGAGTGCTACGCGCAGGCGATTGTCAACAAGGTGGTCCCCGGCGATCAGCTGCTGGCCGAAGCGGAGAAAATGGCACAGATGGTGTGCGAGAGCTCGCCGCTCGCCGTGCAAGCTGCCGTGCGCTTGTATCGCCTCACCGCAGCATTTCCCGCGCCGCTCATCGCCTATGCGCGCCAGCTCGACCAGGAAACCGCGGAGAGCGAGGACGGCGCGGAAGGCGCGCGCGCGTTCAAGGAGAAGCGCAAGCCCATGTGGAAGCTACGATGACGAGTTCGTTAATATGTTAACGATCAGCAAGCTGCTCGCAACCCTGGCGCTCGCCGCCGCGCCCGCGTTCGCACAATACCCCGACCATCCGATCAAGGCCGTCGTCCCGTTTCCCGCCGGCGGCGGCACCGACGTGTTCGCGCGCCTCGTGAGCGAACGGCTCGGCAAGGCGCTCGGGCAACCGGTCGTGATCGAGAACAAAGGCGGCGCCGACGGCAACATCGGCATGGAGTTCGTGGCGAAGTCCCCGCCCGACGGCTACACCATTCTCTTCAACTCGAGCGCCGCCACGGTCAATCCCGTCATGTACTCGAAGCTGCGGTTCGATCCAGCGCGCGAGCTCACGCCAATCGCGGTGCTCTGCGAGTACTACAACCTCGTCGTCGTCAACACCGACAAGGTTCCGGCGCAGTCGCTCGCGCAATTCGTTGCACTGCTGAAAGCGAATCCCGGCAAGTACAACTTCGCGAGCAACGGCGCGCGCCTCGGCATCGAATTGTGGAAGATCGAGACCGGCACCGACGTCACGATCATTCCTTACAAGGGTGCATCCGACGCCATCACCGGCCTGCTGCGCGGCGATTCCGATTTCATGATCGTCAATGCGCCGGGCCTCATGCCGCATATCGCCTCGGGCAAGCTGCGCGCGCTGGCGACCACCGGTCCGCGCCGCGATCCCGACCTTCCCGACGTGCCCACGACGGCGGAAGCGGGCTTGCCGGGCTTCACCTACGCGAGCTTTTTCGGCGCCTACGCGCCGGCGGCAACGCCGCCCGACGTGATCGCGAAGCTCGCCACCGCCTTCAACGCGATCACCGCCATGCCGGAAGTGATCGCGCAGTTCCGCGTCCAGGGCGCGACCGCGGTGCAAAGCACGCCGCAGGACGCCGCGCGCAAGTACCAGGCCGACATCGCGCGCTACAAAGAGATCGTCGTCAAAGCGAAGATCCCGCCCGCCGACTAGCGGCGCGCCACCGCGACCGCCTCTTCGCGGGCCATCTTGGCGAGCTCGGCCTTGCGGCTGGCGGTCACGCTGACCGTCGGCAGGCGGTAGACGGGCACGCCGTTGACGTATTCGCCGGTCGCCACGGCGCCTTCGATGACGAGCGGCTTGTGGGCCATGGCGACGGCGGTGGCGACCGCGAACAGGGTGATGATGACGGCGGCGATGGCGACGATGTCGACACGGCGGGAGGTCTTGGCTTGCATGGCGTTCTCCTTGGGGAGGTTGATCGATACGACGCCTGCAATGTCCTGCTGAAGCCCCCTTTCAGTCCTGAAAGCGGCCTTAAATCTCACTTAAAGATGCGGGGCGGGCCTCCCTAGACCGCCGGCAGCGCCAGCTTCTCGGAGGCGAACACGCGCTGCACGGCGGGACGCTCCAGCATCCGCTGCAAATACGGACCGAGCTGCGGCAGCGACCGCGCGGGGCGCGCGAAGTGGCGCGTCCAGCGGCAGAGCATGAAGGCGTAGGGATCGGCGATGCTGTAATCCGAACCGAGCAGCCACGGCTTGCCGTGCGCGGCGAGCTGCGCGTCGAGGAGATCGAGCATCGCCCCGCACCGAACTTCCGCCCTGCGCCGGACTTGCGCCATCGCCGATTCGTCGCCTTCCACCATGCGCTCGGCGTAGAAGTAGTGCATCAGCATCGGCTGCAACGTGTTGCTGTTCCACATGAGCCATTTGTACAGGTGCGCGCGCTCTGGCGTGCCGAGTGGCGGCGCGAGGTGCGCTTGCGGATGCTTGTCCGCGAGATAGAGGCAGATGGCGGCCGCTTCGTAGAGCACGAGATCGCCGTCGACGAGCACCGGGATCTGCCCATTGGGATTGAGCTTCAGGTACTCCGGTGAACGATGAACGCCGAGCGTGCGATCGACCAGCACGAGGTCGAACTTCGCGCCGATCTCCTCGAGCACGATGTGCGGCGCGAGGTTCGCGTTGCCGGGGTAGTAGTGCAGCTGCACCGGACTACCCGGCATCGCGGCACATTGCTACTTGGGCGGCGGTATCGGTATGACGCCGGGGAAGACGTAAGCCTGCAGCATGGCGATGACGCCGATGATCGCCGCACCCGCGATCGAGAACCAGAACACCGCGCGGAAGATCGGGCCGAGCGCGAGCGAGCGCTCCTTCGGGTCGTCGTAGCATGCCGCGCAGGCTACCATGATCGATTGCGCGTCGATCATCTTGCCCATGACGCCGCCGGTGGAGTTGGTGGCGGTGATCAGGATCTCGTTCAGATGCAGCTGCTGCGCCGTCAACCGTTGCAGGCTGCCGAACAGCGCGTTCGATGCGGTATCCGATCCGGTGAGGAACACGCCGAGCCAGCCCAGATACGCGGCGAAGAACGGATAAAGCCAGCCGGCGGTCGTGAACGCGAGCCCGAGCACCGCATCCGTGCCCGAGTAGCGCGTGAGAAAGCCGAGGCCCAGCACCTGCGCGATGACCAGCACCGGAATCTTCATCCGCTGCATCGTTTGCACGAACGCTTCGCGCCATTGCTTGCCATTGAGCTTGAGCACCAATCCGGAGAGGATCGCAGCGACGAACACGCCGGTGCCCGCGGCCGACAGCCAGTTGATGGTGAAGCGCGCGGCCTCCGGCTTGGCGTTGGGCGGCGCAATCGGCGGCACGCGCTGCACGAGATTGTTGAGCGACGGCATGTCCCAGTACGGCAGCGATGCCGTGCCGCCGAACGTCGAGCCGAGGAACGTGGTGGTGAACTTCGCGTTCGCGAAGAGGCTGTTGAGGAACGCCTTGAACTGCGGCATGCCCCAGATCGCGCAGCAGGCGATGAGGATGATCCACGGCGTCCACGCGTAGAGCGTTTGCGCAGCGCTGTACGGATACTCGTATTCGACGGGCGGATTGCCGGCCTTGCCGTTCTTCGCGAGCGCTTCGCGCTCGTCGCGCAGCAGGAAACGCGTCTTCGGATGCCATACGAAGCGCAGGAACAGCGCCGTCACGATCACCGAGAACACGCCCGACACGACGTCGGTCATCAGGTGGAATTCGTTGGTGCCCGACGCCCAGTACTGCATGATCGCGAACGAGCCGCCGGCCACCAGCGCCGCGGGCCACACCTCGAACACTTCCTTCCACGTGCCGCCTTCCATTTTCACGAAGGCTGCCACCAGCCAGAACGGCACCATGATCGACACCCACGGCAGCTGCTTGCCGGCCATTGCCGAGAGCGTGACCTGGTCGAGTCCGCTGACGGCAGCGAGCGTCACGATCGGCGTGCCGATCGCCCCCCATGCCACGGGCGCGGTATTCGCGAGGAGATTCAAGACGGCCGACTGGAACGGACGAAAGCCGAGGCCCACCATGACCGCGCCGGCGATCGCGACGGGCGTTCCGAATCCCGACGTGCCTTCGATGATCGCGCCGAACGAGAACGCGATCAGCACGCACTGCAGTCGCCGGTCGAACGAGATGTGGACGATCGACTCCTTCACGATCTCGAACTTGCCGGCGACCAGCGTCATCGTGTACAGGAACATGGCCGCCAGCACGATCCAGATGATGCCGAGGAAGCCGGACAGCGAGCCGAGCACGAACGCCGACAGCGCCGACGTGAACGGCATGCTGAACACGAGCACGGAAATCACGAACGCGGCGATGACGCCGAAGAAAGCGGCCCACGGCGCCGAGATGCCCAGGTGACGCACGCCGTTCTCGTCGCGATGCGGATGCAGCGCGATGAAGTAGAGCAGCGTGAGGATGGGAACGGCAGCGAGCAGCGTGGATAGGACGACGCTGCCCGTCGGGTTGTAGTTCTGTTGGTACATGGCGGCCCTCCTCGCCTCCCGAACCGGCGAAGGGTACGGGATTCGCGGGCCAGCCTACACTAGGGTAGACCCTACTGCGTCTTACACGTCGAGGTTGCGCACTCCCAGCGCGTTGGTCTCGATGAACTGCCGGCGCGGCTCGACCTGCTCGCCCATCAGCGTGGAGAAGATCTCGTCGGATGCGATCGCATCCTCGATCTGCACGCGCAACAGGCGCCTGACCTTGGGATCCATGGTGGTCTCCCAAAGCTGCTCCGGATTCATCTCGCCCAGGCCCTTGTAGCGTTGTATGGCCGTGGAGGCTTGTGCCTGCGCGAGCAGCCAGTCGAGCGCTTCCTTGAAGCTCCTGACCGCCTGCTGCTTGTCGCCGCGCTTGACGACCGCGCCTTCCTCCACGATGTCGTGCGCGGCGTCGCGCAGCACCCGCGCGTCCTCGCTCACGAGGAAGTCGGCGTCGATGCCGGTAACGTGCGGCGTCCCGTGATGCATGCGGCGGATGACGAGGCGGCGGCTCTCAGTGGCGGGGTCGTAACGCGCCTCCACCGTCACCTCCGGGTTGGCGATGGCCGTTTGCAGCGCGGCCGCACTGCGTGTGGCCGCGTCTTCGGAGCTCAGGTCGACGTCGACACCGCCGAGCATGGCGTACAGCGCGGCGGAATCGGTCACGCGCGACAGGCGATCGATCACCGCTTGGGCGAGGAGGTACTTGCGCGCGAGGTCGGCGAGCGCATCCGGCGCCAGCGGGGCGCGCCCGGTGCCGGGAACGAATTCCGCGTTCTTGAGCGCGACACGCAAGAGGTACTGGCGAAGCTCGTGATCGTCCTTGAGGTACGTCTCTTCCTTGCCCTGCTTCGCCTTGTACAGCGGCGGCTGCGCGATGTAGATGTGGCCGCGCTCGACCAGGTCGCGCATGTGGCGATAGAAGAACGTGAGCAGCAGCGTGCGGATGTGCGAGCCGTCGACGTCGGCGTCGGTCATGATGATGATGCGGTGATAGCGCAGCTTGTCGATGGAGTACGCGTCCTTGTCGTCCTTGCCGTGGCCGTTGCCGTTGCCATTGCCGTGGCCGTTGCCATTGCCGTTGGTTTCTCCCGGACTGCCGATGCCCGCGCCGAGCGCCGTGATCAGCGTGGCGATGGCTTCCGATGACAGGAGCTTTTCGAAGCGCGCGCGCTCGACGTTCAGGATCTTGCCGCGCAACGGCAGGATCGCCTGGAACTTGCGGTCGCGGCCCTGCTTGGCCGAGCCGCCCGCGGAATCGCCCTCGACCAGATAGAGCTCGGATAGCGACGGATCGCGCTCCTGGCAGTCGGCGAGCTTGCCCGGCAGGCCGACGCCATCCAGGACGCCCTTGCGCCGCGTGAGCTCGCGCGCCTTGCGCGCGGCCTCGCGAGCGCGCGCCGCGTCGACGATCTTGCTGCAGATGATCTTGGCGTCCTGCGGATGCTCGAGCAGGAACTCGGCGAGCTTGGCGCCGACGATCTCCTGCACGATGGGCCCGACTTCGGACGAGACGAGCTTGTCCTTGGTCTGCGAGCTGAACTTGGGCTCCGGCACCTTCACCGACAGCACGCAGGTCAGACCCTCGCGCATGTCGTCGCCCGTGGTCTCGACCTTGGCCTTCTTGCCGATCTCTTCTTTTTCGATGTAGTTGTTGAGCGTGCGCGTCATCGCCTGGCGCATGCCCGTCAAGTGCGTGCCGCCGTCGCGCTGCGGGATGTTGTTGGTGAACACCTGCACGCTCTCCGCATAGCTGTCGTTCCACTGCATGGCGACTTCGACGGTGATGCCGTCCTTCTCGCCGACCGCATGGAAGATGCGCGAATGCAGCACGGACTTCGTGCGGTTCATGAACTCGACGAAGCCCTTCACCCCACCCGAGTAGGCGAAGTTCTCGCTCTTGCCGTCGCGCTGGTCGACGAGCTCGATCTTCACCCCGTTGTTGAGGAAGGAGAGCTCGCGGATGCGCTTGGCGAGAATGTCGAAGTGGTACTCGATGTTGCCGAAGGTCTCCTTCGACGCCATGAAGTGCACCTCGGTGCCGCGACGGTCGGAAGCACCGACGATGGCGAGCGGCGCCACGGGCTCGCCGCGGCGGAACTCGATCTGGTGGAACTGGCCGTCGCGCCAGATCTTGAGCTTCAGCCAATCGGAGAGCGCGTTCACCACCGACACGCCCACGCCGTGCAAGCCGCCAGACACCTTGTAGCTGTTGTTGTCGAACTTGCCGCCGGCGTGAAGCTCCGTCATGACGATCTCGGCGGCGGAGCGCTTGAGCTCGTCGTCGTCCTTGATGCCCGTGGGGATGCCGCGCCCGTTGTCGAGCACGGACACCGAGTTGTCGGCGTGGATGGTGACCTTGATGTCGTCGCAGACACCCGCCAGCGCTTCGTCGATGGCGTTGTCGAGCACCTCGAACACCATGTGGTGCAGGCCGGTGCCGTCGGAGGTGTCGCCGATGTACATCCCGGGCCGCTTGCGGACGGCGTCGAGACCTTTCAGGACCTTGATGCTGGACGAATCGTAGTCGCTGGAATCGTTGTGCGGCAACGGCTGGGGCTGGGCTGAACTCAAATAGACTCCGAAAAGCTAGATGCGCATGGGCATGACCACGTACTTGTAGTCGTCCCGTTCCGGCATGGTGACGAGCGCGCTCGAGTTGGCGTCACCGAAAGCGAATTTCACGCGGCCGACGTTCAAGTTCGACAGCGCGTCGACGAGGTAGGTGATGTTGAAGCCGATGTCGAGGGGATCGCCCTTGTAGGCGATGGTGAGCTCCTCTTCGGCCTCTTCCTGCTCGCTGTTCGTGCAGATGATCTTGAGCTGGTCCGCACCGAGCACGATGCGCACGCCGCGGAACTTCTCATTGCTCAATATGGCGGCTCTTTGCAGCGCAGCCAAGAGCTCGAGGCGGTCGAGCTCCACGTGCTTGGCATGACCGACGGGGATCACGCGGTTGAAGTCGGGGAACTTGCCGTCGACCACCTTGGAGACGAGCTCGACGTTGGCGAAACGGAAGCGCACCTGGTTGGCGAGGATGTCGACGGTGACCGGATCGTCGCTGTCGGTGAGGAGCTTGCCCAGCTCGAGCACGGTCTTGCGCGGCAGGATCACCTCCTGGCGCGAGTAGTCGCCGGCCACGCCGATGCTCGCCCACGACAGGCGATGGCCGTCGGTGGCGACCGCCTGCAGCGAGGACTTGTCGACCACCAGCAGCATGCCGTTTAAGTAGTAGCGGATGTCCTGCTGCGCCATCGCGAACTCGACCAGCTTGAACAGCGCGCGGAGGTCCTTTTGCGGGAGCGTGAGCGTCTGCAGCTGCTCGCTCGCGACGCTGATGCGCGGATAGTCGGCGGCGGCGAGCGTTTGCAGGTTGAAGCGCGAGCGGCCTGCACGCACCGTCATCTTGCTGTTGCCGACGTCGATGTTGAGCGTGGAGTCGTCGGGTAACGCGCGCAGGAGGTCCTGCAGCTTGCGGGCACCGACCGTCGTTGCCTGGCCGTCCTTGCCCGGCATGGTGCTGTGCGCGGTGATCTGCATCTCGAGATCGGTGGCGGTGACGTAGAGGCTGCCGTCACGCTGCTCGAGCAAAACATTGGCGAGGATCGGCAGCGTATGGCGCCGCTCGACGATTCCCGATACCGCTTGCAACGGCTTCAGCAGTGCGTCCCGCGCGATCTGTTTTAGTTGCATTGATTAACAGTAGGATCAGTTAATAGGAGGACGTGGCAGGACGGTATAGCGCAGAAAAATCGAGGGCGATCAAGGCTCTGATGGAACCCGGACATGCCGGAAAACTCCTGTGCGAGCTGTGGATCGATTGGGGGTCGATTGGACTTTTCGGGTTATTCGCGCGTTGTCCACAAACGCACCCCAAAACGACACCGGCAAAGCTTGTGAATTATACACCGCCAAGCCCCTTTTTCATAGGCAAAAAGGGCACAAAAAAGGCCGCTCGGGGCGGCCCTTTTTCAGCTTCGCAGGACCTGTAGCAGGAAGTTGACGTCGTGGTTCATGTCGGGCATCGATTCGCGCAATTTCGCGACCTGCCGGCATGCGTGCAGCACGGTGGTGTGATCGCGGCCGCCGAAGTTGCTGCCGATCTCCGGCAGCGACATCTGCGTCAACTCCTTGGCGAGCGCCATCGCCACCTGGCGCGGCCGGGCGACCGCGCGCGAGCGCTTCTTGCTGTGCATGTCGGTGACGCGGATCTTGTAGTAGTCGGCCACCGTCTTCTGGATGTTGTCGATGCTGATCTGACGGTTTTGCACGGCCAGCAAATCGCGCAGCGCGTCCTTGGCGAGGTTGAGCGAGATTTCCTGCTGGTGGAAATTGGAGTACGCGAGCACGCGCTTCAGCGCCCCTTCCAGCTCGCGCACGTTGCTCCTGATGTGCTTGGCGATGAAGAAGGCGACCTGCTCGTCCATTCTCATGCCGACCGATTGCGCCTTGGCGAGCAGGATCGCGACGCGCATCTCGAGCTCGGGCGGCTCGAGCGCGACCGTCAAGCCCCAGCCGAAGCGCGAGATGAGGCGCTCCTCGATGCCGGCGATCTCCTTGGGGTACGTGTCGCAGGTGATGACGACCTGCTTGTGGGCCTCGATCAGCGTGTTGAACAGGTAGAAAAATTCTTCCTGCGTGCGGCTCTTGCCGCCGAAGAACTGGATGTCGTCGATCAGCAGCAGGTCGAGAGAGCGGTAGTAGCGCTTGAAATCGTCGAACGACTTGTGCTGGTAGGCGCGAACCACGTCGGACACGTAGGTCTCGGCGTGGATGTAGCGGATCTTCGCGGCGGGGTTACCGGCGAGGATCTGGTTGCCGATCGCCTGGATGAGGTGCGTCTTGCCGAGGCCCACGCCGCCGTACACGAACAGCGGGTTGTACGAGGTCGGGTGGTCGGCCACCTGCAGCCCGGCGGCCCGCGCCAGCTGGTTCGCCTTTCCCGAGACGAACGAGGTAAAGTTGAAGGCCGGATTGAGGCTCGTCGCATCCGGTTTGCGGGGCGCGTGCACCGGCGGCGAGACCACCGGCGCAACATCGCGCCTGACCGGCACCGGAGAGCTATCCACAGGCGACGGTGCCGGCGGCACCGGGGCCACTACCGGTTGGTGGGCGCTCACTGGGGCGGGCGGGACCGGTTGACGGTCGGCTTCGGCGACCTCGTACTCGACGTTGACGGCGCTGCCGATGGCGGAGGTGGCAAGCGTCACGATGCGCGGTCCGAAACGCTCCTTGACCCACTGCAGGACGAAGCGGTTAGGGGCCGTCAGGCGCAGGCTCGCGCCCTCGTGGCGGCACGCAAGTGGTTGAATCCACGTAACGAATTGCTGCGGCGTCAGCTCACGCGCGAAGGCGTCGAGGCAGGCGGTCCAGGCGGCAGGCACGGCAACGGTCGACATGGCTTGCTTGGCCACCCCTCGATTGGTTTTTCGCTTCGGCGTCTTGTGAGCGCCGGTTCCGTCCGCATCTGCCGGGCAAGGTGCTTAAGCAGGTGCGGGGAGTGGATTCTAGTCGCGTTGCGGCCAGTTATCCACAGCTAAATGAGCGCGCCGCCTGTTGTATTTTCGCCTCGTCCCAACGATGCGCTCGCAACCGGTAGTGACCGCTCGCATCGCAGGGCCTTCGCGCCCCGCGCCTTGACGAAACACGTGTTAATGCGCTCTAATGTAAGGCTTTTCCAACGACACCGAACCCGAGCCAAGGTCCGCCATGAAACGCACGTTCCAGCCCTCCAAGATCCGCCGCGCCCGCAACCACGGCTTTCGCGCGCGCATGTCCTCGGTCGGCGGCCGCAAGGTGCTCTCGGCACGGCGCGCCAAGGGCCGCAAGAGCCTCACCACCGTCTGACGCAGCTCGTCCTCGCCGCATGATGCGGCGCCGTTTGCGAAGCCTCACCGGCCACGGCACTTTCGAGACCGTTTTCCGCACGGGCCGCCGCGTGGAAGGCCTCTACCTCACCTTGTTCGCTGCTCCGAAGTCCGGCGGCGGCCGCTGCGGATACGTCATCAGCCGCAAGGTCGCACCGCGTGCCGTCGACCGCAACCGGCTGCGCCGCAAGCTGCGTGAGGCGCTGCGCGCGCAACCCGCCGCGGTCGATCGCCACGACATCGTGTTGCGCGTGACGCGCGCCCGCAATCGCATCGAGCAGGACGCCGCTGCTGCGGAAGCCGCGCGCCTGCTCACCGAGCTTTCGTTGCGCGCATGAAGCTCCTGCTGCTTGCGCTCGTGCGCGGCTACCAATACCTGATACGTCCGATGCTGGGCAACAATTGCCGCTTTTACCCGAGCTGCTCCGATTACGCGCGCGAGGCGATCGAACGCCACGGAGCACTGCGCGGAGCGTGGCTCGCGGTGCGTCGTGTCGGCCGGTGCCATCCCTATCATCCCGGGGGCTTCGACCCCGTTCCATAACCGCGCAGCGATCGCCTTTCGCTGCAACGATTGCCAATCGATGGACATCCAGCGCCTCGTCCTTTACGCCATCTTCTTCTCGTCCGCGTTCTTCCTGTGGACCGCCTGGCAGCAGGAGCACATGCCGCCGCCGGCGCCGACCAAGCAGGTGTCGCCGCTCCCGGGTCAGCCGCCGGCGACCGCGCCGTCATCCGCCACGAAGGACGTACCTGCACCGAGCGCAACGCCTGCGGCACCGGCGACCACCGCTGCGGTGCCCGCAGCGCCTGCGGCTGCGAGCGCGACGGCAGGTCCGGTCGTCACCATCAAGACGGACCTGTACACCGCCGAGGTCGACACCGTCGGCGGCGTGATCTCGCTTGTCGAGCTCGCCAAGCACCAGGACGCAACCGATCCGACCAAACCGTATCGCGCGCTCCAGCGCAACGGCGACCGCGTGTTCGTCGCACAGACCGGACTGATCGGCGAAGGCATGCCGAATCACCAGACGCGTTACGAAGCGCTGCCGGGACCGCGCGAGCTCGCCGCAGGACAGGATCGCGTGGTGCTGCGTTTGCAGGCCACCGCAGCCGACGGCAGCAAGGTCGTGCAGGTGCTCACATTCCATCGCGCGAGCTACCAGATCGACGTCGCGTACGACATCACCAACGCGACCAGTGCGCCGATCACGCCCGAGGCGTACTTCCAGCTGATGCGCGACACCAAGCACGCGGTCGTGCAGAGCTCGATGGCGCCGGCGTCCTACGTCGGCCCCGTTCTCTACAACGACAAGGACAACTTCAAGAAGGTCGAATTCGGCGAGATCGACAAGGAAGCCGCCGATCCCAATCGTAAGCCCGCGTACACCAAGGTCGCGGACAACGGCTGGATCGGCATGATCGAGCACTACTTCGTCGCCGCCTGGCTGCCGCCGCAGGACCAGCCGGTGCAGCGCCAGTTCTACACCAACAAGCTGCCCAACGGCCTGTACTCCGCCGGCGTTCGCTACAGCACCGGCACCATCGCGCCGGGACAGACCGGTGAATTGCGGTCAAGCCTTTACGTCGGGCCGCAGGACCAGGAAGTGCTCGGCAAGACGGCGAAGGGCCTCGATCTCGTCGTCGACTACGGCATCTTCACCGTGCTCGCCGTCCCGCTCTTCGTCTTCCTGAAATGGTTGCACGGCTTCATCGGCAACTGGGGCTGGTCGATCATCGTCATGACCATCGCGATCAAGGGCGCGTTCTATCCGCTCAACGCGGCGGCGGCGCGGTCGATGGCGAAGATGAAGATCATCGCCCCCAAGATGAAGGCGCTGCAGGAGCAGTACGCGAACGACAAGCAGCAGCTGCAGGTCAAGATGATGGAGATGTACCGGACGGAGAAGATCAATCCGCTCGGCGGCTGCCTGCCGATCCTGGTCCAGATCCCGGTGTTCATCGCGCTGTACTGGGTGCTGCTGTCGGCCGTCGAGCTGCGCCAGGCGCCATGGATCCTGTGGATCCACGACCTGTCGGCACCCGATCCGTATTACGTGCTGCCGGTGATCTACGCGATTACGGCGTACCTGCAGGTGAAGCTGTCGCCGACGCCGATCACGGATCCCGTGCAGGCGAAGGTGATGCAGATCATGCCGATCGCATTCTCGGTGATGTTCGTGTTCTTCCCGTCGGGCCTCGTGCTGTACTGGCTCGTCAACAACGTCCTGCAGATCGCACAGCAGTGGTGGGTGAACCGGGTGCTCGAGCGCGAGGCGGCGGAGAAAGCGGCCAAGCGCCGCTAACCGAGGCACTCCGGCGGGCACCCGCGATCCCACAGCGTCTCGCTGCGCTGCGCGCGATCGCGGTACTCGGGCAGGTTGGGCGCGGGGCGCACATCGCCCCACCACAGGTGCGAGCACCCCGAGCGCCACGCCATCTCGTCGGCGAGCGTGGTGCCGTGCGACACGCACGCCGTTTCCAGATGCGCGAACGCATTGCGCACGGCGTTCTCGGTCGTTGCGTCCTTCGCATGCAGCCAGTCGTAGCACGCGCCCGATAGCGTTTCCATGAGCGCGACGTACGGATAGTTGTCCCGCGTGCGACGCCAGGCATCGAGCCACTCGTCGGTCACGAGGCGCACCGAGGTCTCGCGCGATTCGTGGGTCGACTTGGCGGTGGTCAGCATCATGTGCCGCATGAGCTCGGCCCGTGCGTGCATCGCGCGCGCCCGCAGCGCCGCTTCGCGCGCCGCCGCGATATCGGCGTCGGCCGCGTGCTTGAGCTCGCTCGTGAAATCGGTCATTGCAAGTGTCCCGTCGGTAGTTGTCCGGTCATGACGAGGTGCGCGAGGTCGTCGGCGGAAATGCCGGCGGTCGCGCGGTCGGCGATCTTGCGCCCGCTCTTGAGCACCGCGACGCGGCTCGCGACGTCGATCACCTCCGCCATGTTATGACTGATGAGGACGACCGTAGTGCCCGCGCGATTCAATTCGCGGATGAGATCGAGCACCTGGCGGCTCTCGGCCACGCCGAGTGCGGCGGTCGGCTCGTCCATGATCACGAGCCGCGCATTCCAGCGCAGCGCACGCGCGATCGCCACCGCCTGGCGCTGGCCGCCGGACAGCGTGTCCACCGGCCGATCCACGTCGTCAATCGCAACGTTGAGCCGCGCGAGATACGCACGCGATTGCTCGCGCATGCGCGGCTTGTCGAGCGTGCCGAAGCGCTTGCACAGCTCGGCGCCGATGAAGATGTTCTGCCAGATCGGCTGCCGCGGCGCGAGGGCGAGGTCCTGGTAGATGGTCGCCACACCCGCCGCGAGCGCGCCTTGCGGCGAGCCGAAGCGCACCGCGCGCCCTTCGATCTCGATGGTGCCCTCGTCGGGCTCATGTGCGCCGGACACGACACGGATCAGGCTCGACTTGCCCGCGCCGTTATCGCCGCAGATCGCGAGCACCTCGCCCTGCGCGACGTCGAGGTCGACGCCGCGCAGCGCCTCGACGGCGCCGTAGCGCTTGCGGATACCCCTGAGCGTGACGAGCAAATCGTTATTTGTTCAGGAACTTGTCGACGTTGGAAGCATCCACCAGCACCGCGTCGACCCACAGGTAAGGACCGTTCACCACCTTGTCCTTCGGCGTCTTCTTCACCGCGATCTTGTCGAGCGCGTCGACCGCCTGCGCGCCCATCGCCTCGAACGGAATCGCAACCGTTGCGGTGAACAGGCTCTCCGGATCCTTGATGCGGCGATACGATTCCTCGCCGCCGTCGACGCTGACCATCACCACGTCGCCCTTCTTGTAGCCCTGCGCGCGCAGGAGGTCGTCGATGATCCACGCCTGCCCGTCCCACGACGCCCACACGCCCTGGAACTTGCCTTTGTTCTGCAGGATGAGCGCCTGCATGCCGTTGCGCACGTCGTCGCGCCAGCTCGCGGTGCGCGACATGGAGTGGCTGCCGAGCACCTTCACCGACGGGTTCTCGGACAGGATCACGTCGAGCTCCTTGCCGCGGATGCGCGAGGCGACGTTCTGCTCGAAGCGCGCGGTGAGGATCTCGCCGCGGTAGTTCATCTTCGACAGGAGATACATCGTCGCCTGGGCGCCGCCGACGTAATCGTTGACCTGGATGTCGAACAGCGAGTGCGGGCTCGTCCCGGAAACGACGGTGACCAGCGGGATGCCCGCCTTCTTCACCGCCGCGAATTGCGCGTCCGCTTCGATCGGCTTGCCCATGCACAGGATCAGGCCGTCGACCTTGGCCTGGATCATCGCCTCGATCTGCTCGGTGTGCTTGGGCAGGCTGCCTTCGGAGTTGAGCTGTTGCACGGTCCAGCCGAGCTTCTTCGCTTCCGCCGCCGCGGAGTTCGAGCAGCGCGCATGCGTTTCCGCGGACATCTGGAACGCGATGATGCCGAGCTTGAATGCGTAGGCCGACGACGTCGCGGCGATGGCGAGCGCGGCGATGAGCGATTTGGTCCACATGAGTTTCGACTCCCCCTAGATTCCGAATGCGGCTTTCTTCAGCGCCGAAGCCGACAGCGCGACCGAGGCGACGATGATAAATCCGAGCATGATGTCCTGCACGTAGTACGGCGCGCCCATCAGCACCAGGCCGTTGCCGAGCATGCCGATGGTGGCGGCGCCGACCAGCGTCCCCGGCACGTTGCAGCGACCCGGCTCGAACATGGTCATCCCGAGCAGGACGGCCGCGATGGACGTGAGCAGGTAGTCCTTCGCCATGTCCGGCGCCGCCGAGTTGAGCGTTGCGGCGAGCAGCACACCCACCAGCCCGGCGCACACGCCGGCAAACGCGAGGCCGAGCACCTTCATGCGCGCGACTTTCACCCCTGCAAGGCGCGCCGCTTCGTCCGCTTCGCCGGTGAACACGAGGTGCATGCCGAGCCGCGTCTGCTTGAGCACGAAGGCGACGGAGAGCGCGACGCCGGCCGTCCACAGGATCAGTGCCGGGATGCCGAGCACGCTGCCGCGGCCGAGCGCGAGGAACGCGGGGTCCCAGCGACCCACGAACGCGACGCCGCCGGTGATCGCAAACGCCGTCCCGGTCGCAACCGAGGCCATGGCCAGCGTTGCGATCAGCGACGGGATGCGCACCGCCGTGACGAGCGCGCCGTTGATGAGGCCGGCAATCAAGCCGACTGCGACGGCGGCGGATACCGCCAGCACCGGCATCACCTTGTGGAAGATCAGGCCGCCCACGACCACGGCGCACAGGCTGCACACGGCCGCGAACGACAGATCGAGCTCGGCCACCGTGAACGCGATCGAGAAGCCGATGGCGAGGATCGCGAGGAAGCTCACCTGCTTCAGCACGTTGAGCAGGTTGGTGGGATTGAGGAAGTTGTCCGCGGCGAACGCGAAGAACACGAACAGCAGCAGCGCCGCGATGGCGGTGCCGTACGTAGCGACGATACGTTTGCTCGTCACAATGCAAGCGCCGCCGTTTTCATCGCGCGATACCGGGCGTAGCGCGCATCGGCCAGCGCCCTGTTTTGCGGCCGCGGCGCGAACCGTCGCAGACTGCGCACCATCGCATCCGCCGCATGGCTCATGTTCTCGTGCACGCGAAGGCCCACTGTCGCGGCCATGGCCGCGCCGATCACTCCCGTCTCGGATTGCGCCGAGCGTAGCACCGGCAGGCCGGTGACGTCGGCCTTGATGCGGCACCACGCGTCCGATCGCGCGCCGCCGCCGGTGACGCGCAGCTCGACCGCGTGCATCGGCGTCGCCGCGTGCGCATGATCGAGGATGTCGCGCACCGCCATGGCCGTCCCTTCCATGGTCGCGCGCAGGAACTCGTCGGCGCCGCTGGCACGGTCGACGTTGTGGAACGCAGCGCGCACCTCGCTCGACCACACGGGCGCGCGCTCGCCGGACAGATACGGCAGGAACAGCGGCTGGTCGGCGTGCGGGGGCAGGCGTCCCGCGCGCTCGATCGCCGCCGCGAGCGGTCCTTTCACGCGCAGCAGGTCGTGACACCAGCGCGCGCAGTCGGCGCCCGCCTGTGTCGGCCCGCCGACCTGATGCGTGTGCTCCGTCCAGGGAAGCGACATGAGGCCGCGCGCGCGCACCGGCTCAGCCGTGAGCAGGCCCACCGCTTCCGAGGTCCCGGCAACGTCGTAGGCCTGGCCCGAGCGCACGGCACCCGCACCGACCGCGGACGCCCAGGTATCCATTGCCCCGGCGAACACCGGCGCGCCAGCGATCTGCCGCAATGCGGACACGGTGCCCACCTTCTGCCACGGCTTGGCGTCGAGCGGCGCGTGCTCACCCGTCAGCCGATAGCTCAGGTAATCCTTGGGCTCGACCACTTTGGCGATGCGCGCGAAGCGCCGCGGTTGATGCCGCTCCACCCACGCAAGACGCGCTTCTGCATCGAACGCGGTGACGCCGTCCATCTCGCGCGCGATCCCGGCTGCGCGACGATCGCGGAACAGGATGGCAGGACCGACCGGCGCACCGCGCGCATCGAGCAGCACCTGTGTGCGCGTGAGGCCGCAGATACACACGCCGATGACCTTCGCGGAGCGGGGCATCGCACGCAACACGCGACCGGCCGCGAGTGCGAAGGCGCGCCACCACAGCGCAGGATCGATTTCGGCGAAGCCGCGGCGCGGCTCGTCGACGGTGAGGGGCGTCGCCGCTGCCGCCGCCACGCGGCCGTTCAATGCCACGAGGCCCGCGCGCAGCGATCCGGCCCCGATGTCGATTGCAAGAATGAGCTCGTTGCGCACCGCGCGCATTATGCTTGCCGCCGATGACCAGCGAAACGATTGCCGCCATCGCCACGCCGCCGGGACGCGGCGGCATCGGCATCGTGCGCGTGTCCGGCGCGCACATCGAGCCGCTGATCGCAGGCGTGGCCGGCGACGTGCCCGCGCCGCGCATGGCCGCGTTGGCGCATTTCCGCGACGGCGACGGCGCGCGCATCGACGAAGGGCTCGTCCTCTACTTTCCCGCACCCCACTCGTACACCGGCGAATCGGTGGTCGAGTTCCAGGGCCACGGCGGCCCTGCGGTCATGCGCCTGCTGCTCGCGCGCTGCGTCGCGCTCGGTGCACGCATCGCGGATCCGGGCGAGTTCACCAGGCGCGCCTTCCTCAACGGCAAGCTCGACCTCGCGCAGGCCGAGAGCGTGGCGGACCTCATCGATGCGGCGACGAGCACGGCGGCGCGTGCTGCGGCGCGCAGCCTCGCGGGAGAATTCTCGCGCGACGTGCACGCGCTGGTCGAAGCGCTGACCGAGCTTCGCGTGTACACGGAAGCCACGCTCGACTTCCCGGAGGAGGACATCGAGTTCCTGCGCGACGGTGACGTCGTGAATCGCCTCGAGCGGTTGCGCGACGACCTCGGGCGCGTTCGTGCCAACGCCCGCACCGGCACCCTCCTCCGCGATGGCTTGACAGTGGTGCTCGTCGGCCGGCCCAACGTCGGCAAGTCGAGCCTGCTCAACAGCCTCGCGCGCGAGGAAGCGGCCATCGTCACGCCCATTCCCGGCACGACGCGCGATCCGGTCGAGCGTCGGGTGGAGATCGCGGGCATTCCGCTCATCGTGGTCGACACGGCGGGCCTGCGCGACACGGCCGATGCGGTCGAGCGCATCGGCATCGAGCGCACGTGGGCGGCGGTGGAGCGCGCCGACGTCGTGCTGCTGCTGGTCGATGCGCGCGAAACGTCGCTGCACGCGGAGGACCGCGCGATCGTCGCGCGCATGCCGGCCACGGTGCCGCGGGTCATCGTCCACAACAAGGCAGATCTCGCCGGCATCGCGCCGCACGCGGAGCGCAACGATGTATGGTTGTGCGCGCGTGACGGCGCCGGCGTGGATCTCCTCGAGCGCGCGGTGCTCGATCTCGTCGGCGCGTCCGGCGGGACGGAGGAAACCTACCTCGCGCGCGAGCGGCACGTCGCGGCGCTCGCGCAGGCCGCCGCGCACGTCGATGCGGCGCTCGCGCACGTCGCGGGCAGCGCTCCCGCCATCGAGCTCATGGCCGAAGAGTTGCGGGGGGCGCAGCAGGCGTTATCCTCCATCACAGGGGAATTCACCGCGGACGACCTGCTCGGCGCGATCTTCGGGCGGTTCTGCATCGGCAAATAGGGCGCGACGTTGAAAGTTTTGGCGTTTAGCGTGACCATACCGGCCGGGCGGCGAGCCTCGCATCCGCTTCTCAACAACCAATCGCCAACATTGGGGACACCCCCTGAAGGAGGATCCATGATCCGCACATTGGTCGCGCTCGCCGCGGTCGCGTTGCTTCCCGCGATCGCCGCTGCCCAGGCGCCGGCCGGCTATCCCGCCAATTACGCGGATACCGTCGCCGCCGCCAAGAAGGAAGGCAAGGTCGTCATTTACAGCTCGACGGACACCGCTTCCGCCGGCGCGCTGCTCAAGGACTTCCAGGCGATGTACCCCGGCATCACGGTCGAGTACAACGACATGAACACGACCGAGATCTACAACCGGTTCATCAGCGAGAAAGCAGCGGGCGGCGGCTCCGCCGACGTGCTGTGGAGCTCGTCGATGGACCTGCAGATGAAGCTGGTGAGCGACGGCAGCGCGCTCGGCTACGACTCGCCGGAAGTGAAGGCGCTGCCGACGTGGGCCGTGTACAAGAACGAGGCGTTCGGCACGACGTACGAGCCCATCGCCATCGTCTACAACAAGCGCCTGCTCACCGGCGACGAGATTCCGCAGTCGCATGCCGACATGGCCAAGCTGTTCGCCGCCAAGCCCGACAAGTTCAAGGGCAAGGTCACCACCTACGACATCGAGAAATCGGGCGTGGGCTTCCTGCTCATCACGCAGGACAGCAAGCAGAATCCGCAGTTCTGGGAGTTCGTGAAGGCGCTCGGCAGCGTGGGGCCGCGCTTCCAATCGAGCTCCGGTACCATGATGGAGCGCATCAGCTCGGGCGAGAACATCCTCGGCTTCAACATCTTCGCCTCGTACGCCGTCCTGCGCATGAAGAAGGACCCGGGCATCGGCTACGTGCTGCCGAAGGACTACACGCTCGTCATGTCGCGCGTCATGTTCATCAGCAAGACCGCGAAAAACCCGAACGCCGCCAAGCTGTGGACCGACTACGTGCTGAGCAAGCGCGGGCAGACCATTGTCGCGAACCAGGCCGACCTTGGTTCCGTGCGCAATGACGTGGAAGGCGAGATGACCGCAACCGCCCTCGCCAAGACGCTCGGGTCGAGCGTGCGGCCGATCCCGGTGAACACGGAGATCCTCGCGTTCCTCGACCAGACCAAGCGGCTCGACTTCATCAAGCAGTGGCAGGCAGCAATCAAAGGTAAATGACCCGCGCGCAATGGCCGCGATACGCCGTCATCCTGGTGACGGCGATCGCGGTATTGATGCCGCTCGGGCTCATCTTCTACCAGAGCCTGCTCACCGCGCCGTTCTTCCAGCCCGACAAGAAGCTCGGCTTCGGCGCGTTCGAGTTCATCTTCGCCGATTCCGATTTCTGGGACGCGTTCCTCAACTCGATCATCATCGCCACCGGCATGACGATCATCGCCGTGCCGCTCGGCGCCGTCCTTGCGTTCCTCATGGTGCGCACCGATTTGCCCGGCCGCCGCTGGATCGAGCCGCTGCTGCTCATTCCCGTGTTCGTGTCGCCGATGGTGCTCGCGTTCGGCTACGTCGTGTCCGCCGGACCCGTCGGCTTCTACTCGGTGTGGGCGAAGGATCTGCTTGGCGGCGTGCCGTGGAACGTGTACTCGCTGACCGCGATCGCCATCATCGCCGGCCTCACCCACGTGCCGCACGTGTACCTGTATTCGTCCGCCGCCTTGACCAGCCTCGGGTCGGATGTCGAAGAGGCCGCGCGCATGACCGGCGCCTCGCCGTTCATGGTGATGAAGGACGTGAGCCTGCCGATGGTGATGCCCGCCCTGCTCTTCTCCGGCGTGCTCGTGTTCTTCCTGGGCTTCGAGATCTTCGGCCTGCCGCTGGTGCTGGGTGACCCCGAGGGCCACCTCGTGCTCGCGACGTACTTGTACAAGCTCACCAACAAGCTCGGCACGCCGTCGTATCACCTGATGGCCGCGGTCGCGGTGTGCATCGTCGCGATGACGTTCCCGCTGGTGCTGCTGCAGCGTTACCTGCTCAAGAACGCAGGCAAGTTCGTCACCGTCAAAGGCAAGGCGGGTCGCCAGCGTCCGCTGCCGCTCGGGCCATGGCGCTGGGTCGCCGCGGCGGTGATCATCCTGTGGCTGTTCGTTTCCGTGGTCGTGCCGCTGTCGGGCATCGCGCTGCGCTCGGTGGTGTCGAGCTGGGGCGAAGGCATCGTGTTGCGCGACGTGCTGACCCTCGATCATTTCCGCGAGGTGTGGGACCAGCCCACGCTGTTGCGCGGCATCTGGAACACGGTGCTGATCGGCGTCATCGGCGGCGCGCTCGCGGTTGCCTGTTACACCGCCATCGGCCTCGCGACGCATCGCCGCAACGACGGCTGGTCGCGCTTCGTCGATTACCTCGTGCTGGTTCCGCGCGCGGTGCCGGGATTGCTCGCCGGCCTCGCGTTCCTCTGGGTGTTCCTGTTCGTGCCGTTCCTCGCCCCGCTGCGCACGACGATCTTCAGCATATGGCTCGCGTACACGGTGGTGTGGCTCGCCTACGGCATGCGCCTGGTGTCGAGCTCGCTGCTGCAAGTGGGGCCCGAGCTCGAGGAAGCCGCGCGCAGCGTCGGCGCGACGCGCGGGCAGATCAATCGCCACGTCACCATTCCGCTCATTCGCTTCGGCCTGCTCGCGAGCTGGCTGCTGGTATTCATGATCTTCGAGCGCGAATACTCGACCGGCGTGTACCTGCTTGCACCCGGCACGGAAGTGATCGGCTCGTTGCTGGTTTCGCTGTGGGGAACGGGAGCGGCCGACATCGTCGCCGCGCTCTCGCTCATCAACGTCGTGCTGGTGGCGATCGGCCTCATGATCGCGCTGCGGTTCGGAGTGAAGCTCCATGACTAAGCTCGCAGTGAACGACCTGCATCTGTCGTACGGCGACAATGCGATCCTCAAAGGCGTGTCGATGCAGCTCGCGCAGGGCGAGGTGGTGTCGCTGCTCGGCCCCTCCGGCAGCGGCAAGACCACCCTGTTGCGCGCGGTCGCGGGCCTCGAGCAGCCGCATCGCGGCACCATCAAGATCGAGGACAAGGTCGTGTTCGACGGCGCGCAGAACGTCGAAGTCCCGGCGGAGAAGCGCAACCTCGGGCTCGTGTTCCAGTCGTATGCGCTGTGGCCGCATCGCACCGTGTTCGACAACGTCGCGTACGGCTTGCGCCTGCGCAGCGTCCCGGCAGCGGAGATCAAGGAGCGCGTGACCGCCGCTTTGACCAACCTGGGCCTCGGCCATCTCGCCGAGCGCCTGCCGCATCAATTGTCGGGCGGCCAGCAGCAGCGCGTCGCGATCGCGCGCGCGCTCGTGTACAACCCGCCGGTCATCCTGATGGACGAGCCGCTGTCCAATCTCGACGCGAAGCTGCGCGAGGAAGCGCGCGCGTGGTTGCGCGAGCTCATCCTGCGCCTGCAATTGTCCGCGCTCGTAGTTACGCACGACCAGGGCGAAGCGATGGCGATGTCCGATCGCATCCTGCTCCTGAACAACGGCGTGATCGAGCAGCAGGGCACGCCCGAAGAGATGTACGCGCGGCCGCGCACGCTGTTCACCGCCGAGTTCATGGGCAGCAACAACGCGCTCGCCGGCAAAGTCGCGGAAGTGCGCGACACGAGCGCGAAGCTCGCGGGCAACGGCTGGAGCCTGTGGGGCGCCGCGCGCGGCGACGTGAAGCCCGGTTCCGATGCGACGGGCATGATCCGGCTCGAGCGCGTGCGTCTCGCCGACGGCCAGGGTGACAACCGCTTGCGGCTGCCGCTCGTGACGTCGATGTACCTCGGCGACAAGTGGGAACACCTCTTTCATCAAGGCGACATGCGGTTGCGCGCGTACGGAAGTACGCCGCTCGCGCAGGGTGAGCATTGGCTGGAGATCCCGCGCGACGACCTTTGGGTGTTTTGATCGGCCGCGCGCTCGCCGCGCTTGCCATCGGTGGCGTTGCGGGCTACGTCTGCTCGCTGCTGCACACGCCCATTCCCTGGATGCTCGGCCCGCTGTTCGCGGTCGCGCTGTTGCGCATCGCGGGCAGCGAGATCGCCGTGCCGCAGCCGGTGCGCTACACGGGGCAATGGATCATCGGCACCTCGCTCGGCCTGTATTTCACGCCGTTCGTGATGCGCCAGGTCGGTGACTTGTGGTGGCTGCTCACGGCCGGTGCCGTGTTCGCGATCGTGGTCGGCTACGTCTCGGGTGTCGCGCTCGCGCGCCTCGCAGGATTCGACAAGACCACCGGCATCTTCGCGAGCGTTCCCGGCGGCGCCGCGGAGATGTCGGTGCTCGGCGAGCGCTTCGGCGGCCGGATGGATCGCATCGCGGCCGCGCAGAGCCTGCGCATCCTGATCGTGGTGGGTATCGTGCCCGCCGCGATCACCGCGCTCGGTGTGCACGGCAGCGACGTGTACGTGCAGGGCGCCAAGTTCTTCGACGCAGCGGGCTTCGCGTTGCTGATGGCGCTCACGCTCGCCGGCGGCTTCGTGTTCCAGCGCTTGCGATTGCCCAACGCGTTCGTGCTCGGCTCGCTCGCGGTCGCGATTCCATTGACCGCGATGGAGGTGAACCTTTCGCTGTTGCCGCAGTGGGCGTCGAACCTCGGGCAGTGCCTCCTCGGATGCGCGCTGGGCTCGCGGTTCCAGGCCGATTTCATGCGCGGCGCGCATCGCTTCGTCGCGGCGGTCGCGATCACCGTCGTGCTGTCGATCGTGCTGTCGGCGGCGTTCGGCGTTTCGATGGCCTTTGCGTCGGGACAGCCGCCCGCCTCGCTCGTGCTCGGCACGGCACCCGGCGGCATGCCGGAAATGTGCATCACCGCCAAAGTGCTGCAGCTCGGCGTACCGCTCGTCACCGCGTTCCACGTCACGCGGGTCGTGGTGCTGCTGCTGGCGACGCCGATCCTGTTCGTGCGCGTGCGCCGGATCTATCGGGCGCATGTGCATCGCCGCACGCGGCGCCCGTAACTTTTACGAAATCGGTAAGGCGCTCGACCAGTGCGCCGGCAGGCGCACGCGGTTACAATCCGGCCCCACCGCTGCGGTGTGGTATAGACGGCGGAAGCGCTGGACCCCCTTCACCACTGTCCTTCCCCGAATGAATCAAATCGAATCCTTTGCCACACTCGCAGCCTCGGTGGGCGCGCCGTCTTACGTGCGAAATCCGAAGCTGATGGGGTGGGTGCGCGAGATCGCCGCATTGACCAAGCCCGATCGCATCGTGTGGTGCGACGGCAGCGACGAGGAGTACCGGCGGTTGTGCGCGGAGATGGTGAGCAGCGGCACGCTCGTCGCGCTCGATGCGAGCAAGCGTCCGGGAAGCTACCTCGCGCGATCGGATCCGTCCGATGTCGCGCGCGTGGAAGACCGCACGTTCATCTGCAGCGAATCGCGCGACGACGCAGGCCCCACCAACAACTGGGTGGCGCCGGCGGAGATGCGGCGCACGCTGAACGGATTGCTCGACGGCTGCATGCTCGGCCGCACGATGTACGTGGTGCCATTCTCGATGGGGCCGCTGGGAAGTCCGATCGCGCACATCGGTGTCGAGCTCTCCGACAGCCCGTACGTCGTCGTCAACATGAAGCTCATGACGCGCATGGGGCGCGCCGTGTACGACGTGCTCGGCACCGACCACGCGTTCGTGCCGTGCGTGCATTCGGTCGGCGCGCCGCTCGCGGTGGGACAGCGCGACGTCGCGTGGCCGTGCAACAGGGAGCACAAGTACATCGTTCATTTCCCCGAGACGCGCGAGATCGTGAGCTTCGGCTCGGGCTACGGCGGCAACGCGCTGCTCGGCAAGAAGTGCTTCGCGCTGCGCATCGCATCGGTGATGGGACGCGACGAAGGCTGGCTCGCCGAGCACATGCTGATCCTCGGCGTGACGTCGCCGCAAGGCGAGAAGACCTACGTCGCCGCGGCATTCCCGAGCGCGTGCGGCAAGACCAATTTCGCCATGCTGATCCCGCCGCCAGGATGCGAAGGGTGGAAGGTCACCACCATCGGCGACGACATCGCGTGGCTCAAGCCGGGACCCGACGGCTACTTCCGGGCGATCAATCCGGAAGCTGGTTACTTCGGCGTCGCGCCGGGCACGTCGTACGAATCGAATCCCAACGCGATGGAGACGTTGAAGGCGAACGTCATCTTCACCAATGTCGCGCTCACCGACGACGGCGACGTGTGGTGGGAAGGCATGACCAGGACGCCGCCCGCGCATCTCGTCGACTGGCAAGGCAACGATTGGACACCCGATTGCGGGCGCAAGGCCGCGCATCCCAACGCGCGCTTCACCGTGGCGGCGACGCAATGCCCGTCGCTCGACGCGGCGTGGGACGACCCCGCGGGCGTGCCGATCTCCGCGTTCATCTTCGGCGCGCGCCGCTCCGATACCGTACCGCTGGTCAGCGAAGCACGCACCTGGGAAGAAGGTGTGTACAAGGCGGCCACGATGGGCTCGGAAACCACTGCGGCTGCCACCGGTGCCGTGGGCGAAGTTCGGCGCGACCCGTTTGCGATGCTGCCGTTCTGTGGTTATCACGTGGCCGATTACTTCGCGCACTGGCTCGCCATGGGCAAGGCGGTTGCGCATCCGCCGCGCATCTTCAGCGTAAACTGGTTCCGCAAGGGAAGTGACGGCAAGTTCGCGTGGCCGGGATTCGGCCAGAACATGCGCGTGCTGCAGTGGATCGTCGAGCGTTGCCGCGGCCGCGCGCAGGCACGCGAGAGCGCCGTGGGTCTCGTGCCGCGCTACGACGACATCAATTGGGCCGGGGCGCCGTTCGATCCCGCGCGCTTCGAGCAGGTGATGACGCTCGACCGCACGCAATGGCAGAGCGAGCTCGCCGCGCACGATGCGCTGTTCGCGAAGCTCGGCGACAAGCGCCCGCCCGCGCTCGTGACCGAACGCGAGCGGTTGGCGCAACGCCTGGGCGCATAACGACTTCGGAGGAGGTGGACGAGAGGGGGCCGGCGTTCGCGCCGGTCCCTTTTTGTTTTATGCGCGCGCATCGTTAAACTGGCGCGCATGCAACGCACGCTTCGCGCATGCTGCACATTGGTCGTCGCGCTGGCGATGTGCGCGGAAGCGCACGCGGCGCAGACGTTGACCATCGGCACCGCCGGCGTGATGGGCGTGTATTACCCCCTGGGCGGCGCCGTGTGCCGGATGGTGAACGTCACACGCAAGGTGCACAAGCTGCGCTGCTCGGTCGAGCCCTCCGAGGGCTCGGTCGCCAACATCCGCGACGTGATCAACGGCGACGTCGACGTCGGCATCGCGCAAAGCGACATCCAGTTCTACGCTCGCCAGGGCGAAGGTCCGTTCAAGGACAAGCCGCAGCCGAAGCTTCGCGCATTGTTCAGCGTGTATCCGGAGCTCCTGACGGTGATGACGCGCGAGGACGCGAACATCGCAAAGTTCGAAGACCTGCGCGGCAAGCGCGTGAGCATCGGCACGCCCGGATCGGGCACGCGCGCGACGATGGAGCTCGTGATGCAGGCGCTGGGGGTGAAGAAGAGCGACTTGAAGGCGGCGCTCGAGATGAAGTTCGTCGAGATGGCCCCCGCGTTGTGCGAGAACAAGATCGACGCGTTCGTGTTCGTGGCGGGACATCCCAACCCCGTGCTGCAGGATGCCGCCACCGGATGCAAGACGAAGATCGTGGCGGTGTCCGGCGAGCCGATCGACGCGCTCGTCGCATCGCGCCCGTACTACGCGAAGGCGCAGGTACCTGCGCGAATGTACAAGGGCACCGAGGCTGCGCAATCGACGCTCGGCACGATGGCCACACTCGTGGTCAGCGCGGACATGCCGGATGAAACGGCGTACGCGATCACGAAGGCGGTGTTCGACAACTTCGACGATTTTCGGAAGCTGCACCCCGCTCTCCAATCATTGACCAAGGAAGACGCGCTGAAGGGCGAGGCAGCGCCGTTTCATCCCGGCGCCGTGAAGTACTTCAAGGAAGCGGGACTGATGTAGGACGTCGGCGAATCCCCGCGCGTCGCCCTTGGTTGTAATCGGTTACAATCGTGGACTATGCGGCAACCGGGACGTGCCGACGGGACGAGACGTGCGACGATCCACGATGTCGCTCGTGCCGCGAACGTTTCGACGGCCACCGTCTCGCGCGCTTTGCGATATCCGGAGCAGGTCAGCACACCGCTGGCCGCGCGCGTCGAGGCGGCCGTCGCCAAGTTGGCTTACGTGCCGGACGCTTCGGCGCGGGCGCTCGCCACCGCGCGGACGCAAACCGCGGCCATCGTGACGGCCGACTTGGGTCGATATGCGGCCATCATCTCGTCAGCGTGTCGGCGCTTGGGCGGAGCAGGGCTGGCGACGCGACTGGTTGAATGCCCGACTGGGGGAGTGGATCAGGCGGTCGAGGCGTTGGCCGAGGGCGACATGGAGGGCGCGATCTTCGTCGGCGTCGAGCCAACGGCGACCGCGGCCTCTCGGTTGCGCGCACGCCGGATTCCCATGATCGTCGCCACGGCCGGTCACGCCGAGATCCCGGGTGTAAACATCGACCTTGCGACAAGCGCCTCCGTCGTCATCGATCACTTGGCTACGCTCGGGCATCGCGCGATGGCCGTTGCGGGCGAGCACGGCGCCGACATGCTGGAAGCCGCTTGGGTTGCGGCAGTCGGTGAGGCCTTGCACCGACGCTCAGCCGAACAGCCGATGGATTTGGGGAAGGTCACGGCCCTATTGTTCGCGTCCGATGCAGCGGCAGCCAGTGCGATGAAAGAGCTGCGACGAGCGGGCGGCAGCGTGCCGGAAGAGGTATCGATCGTCGGCTTTGGCGACGCGCCGTGGGCTCGCTGCCTGGACCCTGGTCTGGCGTCCGTGCGGCTACCGTGGCACACCATCGGGATGCAACTCGCGGAGGCGCTCGTGACCGCGCGTAACGGTGGCAAGCCGCAAAGTGTAGCGGTCGTTCCAAAGCTCGTCGTCCGCGGCTCCGTAGTCCCGTGTTCCACGTGAAACATCGTCAGCGTTTCACGTGGAACGTCGTTCCGTCGCTTGCCGCAATGCGGTAAAATCGGGACCGCGGTCAGTCCGCACATGATCCGCGCAAATCGCTGTAAAAACATGGACTTCCCCCAAATCTTCGAGGTCATCGTCGTCGGCGGCGGACATGCCGGCACCGAGGCGGCGCTTGCCAGCGCGCGCATGGGCCGGCGAACGCTGCTGCTGACGCACAGCATCGAGACGCTCGGCCAGATGTCGTGCAACCCATCGATCGGCGGCATCGGCAAGGGACATCTGGTCAAGGAGGTAGACGCGCTCGGCGGGGCGATGGCGATCGCCACTGACGAAGCTGGCATCCAATTCCGCACGCTGAATTCGAGCAAGGGTCCGGCCGTGCGGGCCACTCGCGCCCAGGCGGACCGTGTCCTCTATAAGCGCGCCATCCGCCGCCGCCTGGAAAATCAGCCGAACCTGACGCTGTTCCAAGGGGCGGTCGACGACCTCCTGCTCGAGGGTGACCGCGTAACGGGGGTCGTCACGCAGATCGGCCTGGTCTTTCACGCCGACGCCGTCGTGCTCACGACCGGGACGTTCCTGTCCGGCCTGATCCATGTCGGCCTTTCCAACTACGAAGCGGGCCGCGCCGGTGATCCCCCCGCCAAGCGCCTCGGCGCGCGGCTGCGCGAGCTCGCGCTTCCCGTTGGGCGGCTGAAAACCGGCACCCCGCCGCGCCTTGACGGGCGGACCATCGATTTTTCGATCCTGGAAGTGCAGCCCGGCGACGATCCTGCGCCGGTGTTCTCGTTCCTTGGCCGGCGCGAGATGCATCCGGAGCAGCGGCCCTGCTGGGTGACGCACACCAATGAGCGCACGCACGAGATCATTCGCGCGGGCCTTGATCGCTCTCCCATGTACTCCGGCGTGATCAAGGGAACGGGGCCGCGCTATTGTCCTTCCATCGAGGACAAGGTCGTGCGTTTCGCCCAGCGCGACAGCCATCAGATCTATCTCGAGCCGGAAGGCCTCGATACGCACGAGATCTATCCGAACGGCATCTCCACGTCGCTGCCGTTCGACGTCCAGCTGGCGCTGGTCCACTCGATGCGCGGGTGCGAGAACGCGCACATCCTGCGCCCTGGATACGCGATCGAGTACGACTACTTCGATCCGCGAGGGCTGCACGCGACGCTGGAAACCAAGGCGATTCGCGGCCTGTTCTTCGCGGGGCAGATCAACGGCACCACCGGTTACGAGGAAGCGGCGGCGCAGGGCTTGCTCGCCGGCCTCAACGCTGCCCGTTGCGTACGAGGCCAGGACGGCTGGTGGCCGCGCCGCGACGAGGCGTACCTGGGCGTCCTGGTCGATGACCTCGTAACGCGCGGCGTCTCGGAGCCCTATCGCATGTTCACATCCCGTGCCGAGTACCGCCTGCAGTTGCGCGAGGACAACGCCGACCTCCGCTTGACCGAGCACGGCCGACGGCTCGGCGTCGTCGATGACGCCCGCTGGGAGGCCTTTGCCCGCAAGCGCGACCAGCTCGAGCGCGAGCGTGCACGCCTCGACCGCAGCTTTGTCCGGCCCGGCCTCATTGCCGACGAAGACGCGAAGCGCGTGTTGGGGCAACCGATCGAACGAGAGTATGCGCTTACTGACTTGCTGCGCCGACCGGGCGTGACCTACCAGTCGCTGCACACGCTTCCGGGTACCGGAGAGCCCGTCGCCGACGAGCAGGTGGCCGCGCAGGTCGAGGTTTCGGTCAAGTACGCGGGCTACATCGAGCGCCAGCACGACGAAGTCGAGCGGCAGCTCGCGCAGGGATCCCTCCGCATTCCGCCCGACCTCGATTACGGCACCGTCCGCGGGCTATCGACCGAAGTCCGGCAAAAACTCGCGGCGGGCAAGCCGGACACGGTCGGCCAGGCGGCGCGCATCTCCGGCGTCACACCGGCTGCCATCTCGTTGCTGCTCGTGCATCTCAAGCGCGACGAGCTGCGCGCGAGGCGCTCCGCGTGAGCGCATCGGCAATGCCCCGGCGCGACGACGATTCTGCGGAGCTCTCGGCCGCGGACCTCGAGCGCGACATCTCGCATGGCACGACGGCGCTCGGCATTGCGCTGACGCAATCGCAAGTCGCGTCGCTCGCCGCGTACATCGCACTGCTTGCGAAGTGGAATCGCACGTACAACCTCACCGCGATTCGCGACCCCGCGCGGATGGTCACGCATCACCTGCTCGATTCGCTCGCGGTGCTCCGGCATCTTCCGCAGCGCGACGCCCTCACGTTGCTCGACGTCGGTTCCGGCGGCGGCCTTCCCGGGATTCCGCTCGCGATCGTGCGTCCGCAGTGGCGCGTGTCGCTGGTCGATCCGGTGCACAAGAAGGCGGCGTTTCTTTCGCAGGCCGCGATCGAGCTTCGACTCGCGAACGTGACCGCGCACGCGAAGCGTGTCGAGGAGCTCGCGAATGACTCGAAGTTCGACGTCGTCATCTCGCGCGCATTCGCGGATCTCGCGACGTTCGCAACCCTCGCCGCACCGCACGTCGCGGACGACGGTGTGCTGGTGGCGATGAAGGGCGTTCATCCCATCGAGGAGATCGCGCAGTTGCCGAAGGAATTCGAAGTGTTCGCGACGCGAGCGATCGCGGTGCCCGGCCTCGATGCTGTGCGCCATGTCGTCATGATGCGGCGCGTGCCATGACGCGGATCATCGCGGTCGCCAACCAGAAGGGCGGCGTGGGCAAGACCACCACGGCGGTCAATCTCGCCGCGAGCCTCACCGCGATGAAGCGCCGCGTGCTCTTGGTCGATCTCGATCCGCAAGGTAACGCGACGACGGGCTCGGGACTCGACAAGCGTGCGCAGAACGCCACGGTGTACCAGGTGCTGCTCGGCGAGAAGAAGATCGCGGACGTGCGCGCGGAATCGCCCACCGCGGGCTTCGACATCGTTCCGGCGAATCGCGATCTCGCGGGCGCCGAGATCGAGCTCGTCGACCTGCCCGAGCGCGAAACGCGATTGAAGGACGCGCTCGCCGAAGCGCTGTCGCAAATGAAATCGGCGATCAGCGAAGTCGCCCCCGAGTACGACTTCATCCTGCTCGACTGCCCGCCGTCGCTGTCGCTGCTGACGTTGAACGGGTTATGCGCCGCGCACTCGGTGCTGATCCCGATGCAGTGCGAGTACTACGCGCTCGAGGGCTTGTCCGATCTCGTGCAGACGCTGAAGAAAGTGCGCGCGCACTTGAATCCGGACCTCGAGATCGAAGGCTTGCTGCGGACCATGTACGACCCGCGCAACACGCTCGCGCTCAACGTCACCGCCGAGCTCGAGCGTCACTTCGGCGAGAAGCTGTTTCGCACCATCATTCCGCGCAACGTGCGGCTTGCCGAAGCGCCGTCGCACGGTATACCTGCGTTGAAGCTCGAGCCGCAATCGAAGGGCGCGCTCGCGTATCTCGCGCTTGCCGGCGAGATGCTCCGGCGCGAAGAAGCGCGACAACCGGTCGAGCCGCCGGCGGCGGCCGCATGAGACGATGATCCGACCGAAGGGACTGGGCCGCGGCCTCGACGCACTGCTGTCGGGAAGCAACGAAGCCACCGAGGCGAGCGACGCGAGCGCGTTCAAGACGATCGCGATCGATCGCATTCGCCCCGGCAAATTCCAGCCGCGCACGCGCATGGACGATGCCGCGTTGAGCGAGCTCGCCGACTCGATCAAGGAACAGGGCGTGATGCAGCCGATCCTCGTGCGCGCGGTCGACAACGGGCGTTACGAGATCATCGCCGGCGAACGCCGCTGGCGCGCGGCGCAGCGCGCGGGTCTCAGCGAGGTTCCCGCGCTGGTGAAGGACGTGCCCGACAACCACGCCCTTGCACTCGCGCTGATCGAGAATATCCAGCGCGAGGACCTGAACCCGCTCGAGGAAGCGATGGGCCTCGCCCGGCTCATCGAGGAGTTCGGGCTCACGCACGAAGCCGCCGCGAAAGCGGTCGGCCGCTCGCGCAGCGCGGTCACCAATCTGCTGCGGCTGACGCAGCTTGCCAAGCCGGTACAGGAACATCTGATGAGCGGCGCGATCGAGATGGGCCACGCGCGCGCATTGCTCGCGCTGTCGTCCGCGCAGCAGGCCACCGCCGCGACGCGCATCGTCAGCGGCACACTCTCCGTGCGCGAGACCGAGCGCCTCGTGTCGTCGCTCATGCATCCGGCCAAGCGCAGCACGCGTCGCACCGCCTCGCAAGACGCCGACACCGCGCGGCTGGAAAATGATCTTGCCGAGAGGCTGGGCGCGAAAGTGCGCATCGAGGTCGGCCGCAAGGGCGCCGGCCGCGTGGTCATCAACTACGGAAGCCTCGACGAGCTCGAAGGCATCCTCGCCCGCATCCAATGAAACTCGCAACTGCGCTTCTCTTCGCCGTCTGCACGGTCGCGCACGCGGCACCGGTGCAGAAAAGCTTCGGCATCGCCGGCGATGCGAGCAAGGCCACTCGTACGGTGAATGTCGACCTGCGCGACGACATGCGCTTCACGCCGCCGGCGCTCGACCTCGAGCGCGGCGAGACCGTGCGCTTCGTCGTAACCAACAAAGGCGCGACCCTGCACGAAATGGTGCTCGGCACGCGCGCGGACAACGCGAAGCACGCCGAGGCGATGCGCATGCACGCGCATCACAACATGAGCCACGACGCACCGGGGATGATCGCGCTCGAGCCCGGCAAGACGGGCGAGATCGTGTGGCAGTTCAACCGCGCGGGCACGTTCGAATACGCGTGCCTCGTTCCCGGCCATTACGAGGCCGGGATGCGCGGGACGATCACCGTCAAGTAGTCGGCGCTAGCCGAGCTGCTTCAGCATCGTTTCGCCGTCGGACACTTCGTACTTGCCCGGCGCTTCGATGTTGAGCGCTTTCACGATGCCGTTGTCGACCAGCATGGAGAAGCGCTGGCAGCGCACGCCCATGCCGCGCGCGGTGAGGTCGAATTCGAGGCCGAGCTTCTTCGTGTAATCGGCGCTGCCGTCGCCCATCATGCGCACCTTGCCGCCGCTGTGCTGGTCGCGCGCCCACGCGCCCATCACGAACGGATCGTTCACCGACATGCACACGATTTCGTCGACACCTTTGGCCTTGAGCTTGTCGTAGTTCGCAAGATACGAGGGCACGTGCTTGGCGGAGCACGTCGGCGTGAACGCCCCCGGCAGGCCGAAGATCACGACCTTCTTGCCCTTGGTGATGTCCTCGACTTTGAATTGATTCGGCCCGACGCTGCAGCCGTTGCCTTCGACTTCGATGAACTCGGACAGCGTGCCTTCGGGCAGCTTGTCGCCAACCTTGATCGTCATGTGCGCTCCTGGTGGTACGCGATTTCGGTGAGCGCGGAACTGCAAGGGATTGCAGGCCGCGATCACAAATTCTAACCCGCCGCTTGCGCGGTGACTGGCGG